>Ga0187778_10000119_pt1 | contig 50186 bp, 42 predicted proteins | sample 1015_Q2_SP5_20_M_FD_132418 | JGI IMG/M metagenome (GOLD analysis project Ga0187778, IMG submission 132418) | Tropical peat soil microbial communities from peatlands in Department of Meta, Colombia - 1015_Q2_SP5_20_MG | ecosystem: Environmental > Terrestrial > Soil > Wetlands > Peat | place...
ACCCACCTGCCCAGGCACTGCCGAGAAGCCCCACCGGAAAGCGTAGCGTGGATGCGACGCTGCTTACACTGGGCAATCGATCTGGCCCGTCGAGGCAGAATCCCAGTATTTGCAGGCCCTGGGCTGCATGTTGCTCGCCGTACGCCGAGAGCATCGGCAGCTCTTCGCGACAGGGCTCGCACCAGGTTGCCCAGAAGGTCAAAATGATCACCTGACCGCGAAGGTCGCGGGTAGCGATACTGCGTCCGTCCAGAGTTTGCAGCACGAGAGGAGGCGCCGGCTGCCCCAGCTTGAGATCGTTGGCCCACCCAAGCCTGCTACCTAGGCCCGAAATCATCGCCAAGCCGACATTGAGGGTCCTGATCAACACGCGGCGCCGAGCCGGGTTAACAGCGCCCCCCATGGTGCTGCTTCCGTGGATTGGTCTTGCTGTTCGTGTGCTCATGGATACCCGCGCGAGCTCTAGATAATTCTTGGACTCGCTCAATGCGGTCTGTTCTCCCTTGATCAAAACGCGTAGCTCATCCCAACCGATGCCGTCCAGCGCGGAAACAGCTGGTAGCCCTGAAGGTTACTGTACACGGGCAGCTGGACGAAACCGTAGACGTGCGTGTTGGCCGCGATCATCGCCGTCACGCCGGGACTGATGTACATGACGGTTCCGCCGGAGTCGTTGCGGTCCGCGAGGGTTCCCTGGTCGTGGCTCTTGTGCGTGAAGTTCACCTGCACCTGAGGAACGAGATGAGGGTTTTCCTCGTAGCGCAGGCCGAAGCTCACATTGACCAGATTGCCCGGCCGGTAGTCGGCGCCGATGTCGTTCAGCAGGTGGTAAACCGCGAACTGGTACTGCCCGTTGATGAACGCGTCGAAATTCTGACTCACCGCCTGATAGTAATAGCCTCCGACGACGAGATCAGTGCTCCCTGTGCCCGGCTGCAGGCTCGTGTCGAGGAGGTTGCCGGGCGAGGGGTTGAGCGAATTGGGCCCATAGCTAAAGGCGACCGGATGACGTCCAACGATTCCAGTGCCGTCGGCGTTAGGCCCGCCGTAGTTCCCTGTCGGAAACTTAACGCCTAGCTGCACGCCCAAGTTGTGCGTCGGCAGAATGCCCTGGTAGCTCGCGACGAAGCGCATGTCCCCGAAAAGGTCATTGACATAGGCCCCGCTGATTAGGTCTGGCGTAAGGGGATTCGGAGAGTCGCCATAGGTCGTGTGGTTGCGATACACCCAGGGCAAGAACAACCGGAAATTCCAGTCGGCGGTGGGCGAATAGCTGATGCCCAGGGTGTAGTAGTGGTTGTTCGTCTGCTTCTCGACTTCTTGCGACCCGCCCTCGTTGTTGATCTGCGCCACTTCCGGCTCCGACACGCTGTGCGTTCCGGAGCGCAACTGACTCTGGTCGATGGTGTCGAACTGAAAGCCTATCTGCCATCCGGTCGCTGAGGAGTATCCCATCGCGGCGTCGGTCGACAGCGAGCAGCCACAGGTGGCGCACCCGAATGCGGAATCAGCAAGGAATTGCGCGAGAGTCAGTGTTACCAGGGCTGCCGCGCAGCGATAAGAGCGCGTGCCGTCGATCAAGCGTGCAAACAGCCTGCGGTCAAGTAGCGTGGCCATTTTGTGCAGTCCTTTCAAGAGGATTGCTCGCAGCGGATCGACGCGCGTCATCGCTGCCATGTAGCGGCTTCATCCCGCCCACGGACAACGACACTCGACTGATCGACCGCCGATCGGAACTGCTTCAGCCTAGGAAGGAGGGCGGACCGCGCACGGGAGGGAGCGCGGCAATCTGGTGGATCTCGTGCTGCGATTCCGCGCGGGCAACGGGTCGAACCGGACAGCCCGCCGGCAACGCGACCGTGGGCACTTGCTGCAAAACGAGCGCGCATCGGGACAGGTGCTTGAACACCTGGCACTGGAAGCAATCGTGATCCGCCGGATGCGTCGGGCTGCCGGGAATCTCCGACGCATCGTGGTGGCCGTGCGTCTCGGAAAGCGCTTCCCCGGCGGAGTCCGAGGCGTGGTGGCTCGCGGCATGGTGCGCGGGCTCGAATTCCTCCGCGGCGACCCAGGGCAAGGTTCCCAGCGCAGGCCACACCAGCGCGGTTACCACGCACCAGACGACCCGCGACCGCCAGCGGGCGCGACGCGCGGTGCGCTGCCTAGAGCCATTCGTCCAGCGAGCCGATTTCACGATGATCGAGCGGCTCCAAAGCGAACAAGCGACCCGCCCAACGGATCCCAAGGGTGAGTCGGCAGTCGGCCAATCTACCACGTAATGCGCCTTTCAGGAACGAACGACGCCGACTCACGAACTTTGATCCAGATTCAGGATGCGCTGGCCCGCCCGCGTTACTGTGCATTACTGAGTTTCGTGCAAATGGGTCACAGCCCATTTGCACCACGAATCTCCCCTCGCCCGCTTGCGGGAGAGGGGCGGGGGTGAGGGTGCGGCGCCGTCACTCATATATACGGTGCTCATTAGTTCCAGACGTCAGGAGACTTTCATGAAACCGAGCTTCATCGCGGCGCGCGCCGTTACCGGATCCAAGTTAGTCGTGGCCTTCACCGTCGTGCTCGCGTATGCAACCGCACTTCCGGCACAGGCGGCCCAGCGGGAAGCACAGAAGTCAGACGTGCAGGCCGTCAAGGTCACGCCCGAGATGATCGGCGCCGGCGTCGTCTCGAGCGGCGTTGCGCTGCCCCCGATCCCGCCAGTCACCGGAAGCCGAGAGAAACCGGTTCCGTCATGGGGCAAACCGCTGCCTTACCCGATCGTGATCGCCGACCGCCGCAACAACCGCCTGATCGAGGTCGCACCGGACAAGCGCATCGTGTGGGAGTTTCCTTCCCCGAACCTGAAGATCTATCGCGGCAACGACGACGTGTTCTTCTCGCCGGACGGGCGCAAGCTCATGGTCAACGAGGAGGACAACTACGACATCCACATCGTCGACTACGAAAAGCGCGAGCTCACCTGGACCTTCGGCGCGTCAGACACCAAGGGCAGCAAGCCGGGTTATTTCAATTATCCCGACGACGCGCACCTGCTGCCCGACGGCAAGGTCGTGACCGCCGACATCCGCAACTGCCGCGTGCAGTTCATCGACCCGGAAACTTCGACCATCGTCGGCCAGTGGGGCAAGGAAGGTACCTGCAAGCACGATCCGCCGCGCTTCTTCGCGTATCCCAACGGATCGACGCCTCTGGAGAACGGCGACATCCTGGTCACCGAGATCACCGATGCCTGGATCACGCGCATTACGCGCGAGGGGAACGTTGTGTGGAGCGTGCGCGCGCCCCACGTGCGCTATCCGTCCGACGCCTTCCCGACCCGCGACGGGCAGGTGATCGTCGCCGACTTCGCCAAGCCGGGCCGCGTCGTCATCTTCGATCCGAAGACGGGCAAGGCGACCTGGGAATACTTCGAGGCGAGTGGCGAGAAGATGCTCAACCACCCCTCATTGGCGCTCGAGCTGCCGACCGGCGACATCGTTCTCAACGACGACCAGCGGCATCGCGTCCTGGTCATCGACCGCGCGACCAAGCAGATCGTCTGGCAGTACGGCGTCACCGATACGCCGGGCCACGCGCCGGGATATCTCTTCTACCCCGACGGGATGGACATCGACGTCTTCCGCGATTGGAAGGGGTCGCTAGCGGGGAAGTGACGAGCCTAGAGCGGTGCGCTTCTTAACACGAGGTTGAACCGCGACGAATCGATCCGTACGAGCTGATCGAGCTGCTCGCTCACGACGATGAACACGCGGTCTCCGTGACGCGCCAGGCGTTCGAGCAGCCGTTCCAGGTGTGAAATCTCCGCGGCGAGCATGCGATCCACAGACAAGAACAGCGTCACGCCCTGCAAGCGCAATAGCCTGTCGAGGCGGCGCGCCAGCCGATCGAAAAAGCGCCGGCCGACTCGCGTGTCCAGTGCGAGCCGCATGTCGATGCGCGCGGCGTGCAGGCTCACTGCCATTCGGCCGGCGCGAACGTGCTCGACGATCGTCTCGCGCACCGTCGCGAATCGGCGCCGGATGGCAGGCTGCACCCGCGCCACGCCGAGCTCGAAGTGGCGCTTGACGTAGTCGCGCATGGCGAGGCCCGCAATCCAGTCGACGATCATCAGCGGCAACTGGCGCGGCGCCGTCCAGGGAATGGTGCGAAGGAAGTGATAGAGCCTCGACGGTCCGCCGGGCAGTACGCCCTTGCCCAGCAGACGCGCGACGATCGCCACGCGCTGCCACGGCGGATATTCGCCCTGGTAGACCGGCTCGTTCAGATAGGCGAGCTTGTTGCGGATCCGCTCGGCGATCGCCCGGTCGCTGAGCAGCCGGCGATAAAGCCTCTTGTAGGCGTTGATCATCTGCTCGTACCCGATGCGCTTGGGTACGACGTTGGTCGCGAGCTTGGTGTTGTCGGAGGCGTCGGCGTCGCTCCGGAGCCGCCCTTCTTTCTGCAGGCGTTCGTAGAGCGGCGTCCTCGGCAACGCGGTGAGCAAACCTACCATAGCCGCCTGGATGCCGGAGCTCATGATGAAGCGGTACTGGCGGTCGAAGCTCTCCAGCGTGTCGTTGTCGAAGCCGACGATGAATCCGGCGAGCACGTCGATGCCGTAAGCGTACATGGTGCGCACCGAATCGAGCACGTCCTCATGCGTGTTCTGGGTCTTGCGGGTCTCCTTGAGCGTTGCCGGATCCGGCGACTCGATGCCGACGAACACCCATCCGAAGCCGGCATCGCGCATGAGCTGCAGCAATTCGGCATCCTGCGCGAGGTTGATCGAGACCTCGGTGCCGAAGCGGAAGCGATAGTCATGCCTTGCCTGGTACTCGATCAGTCGCTTGAGAAGCGCCTTGGCGAGCTTGCGGTGTCCGATCAGGTTGTCGTCGACGAAAAAGACGTTTTTCGCATCGAGCGCCCGCAGCGCGTCGAGCTCGCGCTCGATCTGGTCGGGCCCCTTGGTGCGCGGCTTGCGACCGAACATGACGATGATGTCGCAGAACTCGCACTGGTAGGGGCAGCCGCGCGAGAATTGCAAGGTCGCGGTGGAGTAGCGCTCGAGGTTGAGGAGATCGAAGCGCGGTGTCGGCGAGTCGGAGAGCGCGACGACGCCCGTCTCGCGATACATCCCTCCCGCGCAGCCATTCTCGAAGTCTGCGCAGAAGCGCGGCCAAATGTACTCCGCTTCGCCTGCGACCACCGTGTCGGCCAGCAGCGTGTATCGCTCGGGACACAATGAAGCGAAGCTGCCGCCCGCGACCACGTAGTAGCCCTTGTCGTGGTAGTAGCGCAGGAGCTCGGCCTGCCGCTCGAATTGAACGCCCATTCCGCAGATGCCGATCAGGTCGGCCGCGGGGGATAGCGGCAGCGATTCGATGTTCTCGTCGACGATGCGCACCTCCCACGAAGGCGGGCACAACGCGGCGACCGTGGCGAGGCCGAGCGGCGGATTGATCGCCCGCTTCGCGGGCAGGATCTCGTCGACCGCCCACTTGAAGCTCCAGAAGCTCTCGGGGTACTTCGGATTGATGAGAAGGAGTCGCATTCGTATCTCTCGCGCTGCAGCGGCTGCGGAAGCGTACGCCCGCAACGAAATAGCGACGGCTTGCCAGGTTGATCCGGATCAATCTTTGTCAAAATTCCAACACTCGGGCAACTCGGGCAGTTGTTTGGCCACAAGATATTGAGCTAGCGTAGCCGCCTTGGCACAATAAGTTGTAGGCATAAGGAGGATCCATGTCCCGCGCTGCGCCCGGCGCTTCGGGCGTCCCGGCAATCGTAGTGAAACGCAGCGGGCAGAAGGCGCCGTTCGACTTGTCCAAGATCGAATGGGCTATCGCTCGTGCCGGCGCGGCGACCAAGGAACTCGACTCCGCCGCCGCCGGCCGGCTCGCGGAGGAAGTCGGACGAGTACTGGCCGAGCGTTTCGCCGATCGCGCGCCGCACATCGAGCAGATCCAGGACGCAGTCGAGCTCACCCTGCTTCGCGCAGGGCATCTGCGCACGGCGCGCGCATACATCGTCTATCGCGAGCAGCACGCGAAGCTGCGCAACGACCGCAAGACCATGGTCGACGTCGCCGCTTCGGTCAACGAATACTTGAACCAGGAAGACTGGCGAGTCAACGCCAACGCCAACCAGGGCTATTCGCTGGGCGGGTTGATCCTCAACGTTTCCGGCAAGGTCGTCGCCAACTACTGGCTCTCCCACGTCTACGCGCCGGAGATCGGCCACGCGCATCGCAATGCCGACGTGCACATCCACGATCTCGACATGCTTGCCGGCTACTGCGCCGGATGGTCGCTGCGGCAGTTGCTGCACGAAGGCTTGAACGGCGTGCCGGGGAAGGTCGAGGCCGCGCCGCCCAAGCACATGTCGAGCGCGGTCGGGCAGATCGTCAACTTCCTGGGCACGTTGCAGAACGAATGGGCCGGAGCGCAGGCCTTCTCGTCGTTCGACACCTACATGGCGCCCTACATCCGCAAGGACGCGATGAGCTATGCGGAAGTGAAGCAGTGCATCCAGGAGTTGATCTACAACCTGAACGTGCCGTCGCGCTGGGGGACCCAAACACCATTTACTAATCTTACGTTCGACTGGGTTTGCCCCGAAGACCTGCGCGAGCAGATTCCGGTGATCGGTGGCGAGGAGATGCCGTTCGCTTACGGGGATCTGCAGCCCGAGATGGACATGATCAACCGCGCATACATCGAGACGATGACGGCCGGTGACGCCCGGGGGCGCGTGTTCACCTTCCCCATCCCGACCTACAACGTCACCCGCGATTTCGACTGGGACCGTCCGAACGCCGAGGCGCTGTTCGCGATGACAGCCAAGTACGGGCTGCCGTACTTTCAGAACTTCATCAACTCGGAATTGAAGCCCAACATGATCCGGTCGATGTGCTGCAGGCTGCAACTCGACCTGCGCGAGCTCTTGAAGCGCGGCAACGGACTGTTCGGCTCGGCCGAGCAGACCGGGTCGGTCGGCGTGGTGACCATCAACTGCGCCCGCCTGGGCTACCTGTTCCGGGGCGACGCACTCGCGCTCTACCGCAGGTTGGATGAGGTCCTCGGCTACGCCCGCGACAGCCTGGAGGTCAAGCGCAAGGTGATCCAGCGGCACATCGACGGGGGACTTTTCCCCTACACCAAGCGCTATCTGGGCACGCTGCGCAACCACTTCTCGACCATCGGTGTGAACGGCGTGAACGAGATGATCCGCAACTTCACCGGCGACGCCGAGAACATCACGACCGCGGGCGGCCACGACTTCGCCGTGCGGCTGCTCGACCACATCCGCGAGCGCATCGTCGCCTTCCAGGAGGAGACCGGCCACATGTACAACCTCGAGGCGACGCCGGCCGAGGGGACCACCTATCGCTTCGCCAAGGAGGATCGCAAGCGCTTCCCCGACATCCTGCAGGCGGGCACACCGGAGATGCCGTACTACACCAACTCATCGCAGCTTCCGGTCGGCTTCACCGACGATCCCTTCGAGGCGTTGGAGCGGCAGGAAGAGCTGCAGAGGAAATACACCGGCGGCACCGTCCTGCATCTGTACATGAGCGAACGCATCTCTTCAGCCGCCGCGTGCAGGAAGCTTGTGCAGCGCGCGCTCACCCGCTTCGCTCTGCCGTATGTCACGGTGACCCCGACCTTCTCGATCTGCCCGAAACACGGCTATCTCGAGGGCGAGCACAAGTATTGCCCGAAATGCGATGACGAATTGATTGCGAAGAAACGCGAACAACTGGCGCCAGCCTGAACCGAAGGGAGGACCACGATGAACGACATGACCGACATTGCCCTGCTGCAGCAAGCGATCACGCTCGATGACTCCGAGCGCCAGCCGTGCGAGGTGTGGACGCGCGTCATGGGCTATCACCGCCCCGTGGCGTCGTTCAACATCGGCAAGAAGGGCGAGCATTACGAGCGCTGCTTCTTCCACGAATCGAGGGCGCGTCTTGACCACAGCGACTGAACGCGCCGCGGCTGCGCTTCGCGTCGGCGGCCTGACGCCGCTATCCGCGACCGATTGGCCGGGGGAGCTCTCGGCCGTCGTGTTTTGCCAGGGCTGTCCATGGCGATGCGCCTATTGCCACAATCCGCATCTGCTGCGAGCGAACGGCCCGACGGAAATCGCGTGGGACGACGTGCTCGCCTTCCTGCACAAGCGCGAAGGTCTTCTCGATGCCGTCGTCTTCTCCGGCGGCGAGCCGATTGCGCAGCGCGGGCTCCCCGACGCGATGCGCCAGGTCAAGGACATGGGTTTTCGCATCGGCCTGCACACGGCGGGCGCGTATCCGCAGCGGCTAAAGCAGGTGCTTCCGCTCATGGACTGGGTGGGCCTCGACGTCAAGGCCCCGTTCGAAGCTTACTCGTCGATCACCGGCATCCCGGGCAGCGGCGCTGACGCGCTGGCCAGCGCGAAGTTGATCATCGACAGCGGCGTGGCGTACGAATTCCGCACAACCGTTCACCCGCGCCAACTCGCGCCGCAGGCCGTGGAAGTTCTGGTCGACGAGCTGGCACGGCTGGGCACGCGTCATTACGCGCTGCAGGAATTTCGCGCCCAGGGTTGCAGGCATGCCGAGCTGACAGGAAAAGTCGTGCCGTCATTTTTGGATGAATCCTTCGGCGCTGGCATCGCGCCCCGCTTCGAATCGTTCCAATTGCGGCGCGCCGCCTGAGCGCGGCGCCGCCTGACGCAACGAGTAGATACCGCGGGCCACGCAAGCCTCCGCTATGCGCTAAGGCGGCCTACCTGATCCGACCCGACGTTTCTACACGCAGTCATCCAGCTTCAAGTTCACGCAGAGTTAATTTGGCTTCTCCCGGGTTCCTACCGGGGGCAAATCGCACAGTCGGCTAGGCGGCCGCCCCTCGCAAAGCCTCCGTATCGCCCGATACCGTCAAACGCGAGTCTTGCGGTCGACTTCTCCGATGCTCAAAGTCTTGACCTGGGTCAACAACGTCCCTGCAAAAGCATGCGCAAATTCTGCCAGTTGGCCCGTGGCAGCGGCCGAGCATCGACAACAGCAAGAGCGGCCCAAGACCCGATTGATGCGAGCGTGGTCGCACTGCGTGGCCATCAAAGGAGAAATCATGAGGAGTCTCAGCGACCGAGGCGAGCCAGCGCCGACGTCGCTTTTCGACGGGCGCCATTGGGCGTCCGACAACAAAGGAGCGCGCGATGTCCGAACTTTCCGTTAGCAAGATCGAAAAGAACCCGAAATACCGGGAGCTGGTGAGAGCCCGAGACGCGCTTGCGTGGACTCTCACCGTCCTGGTCCTGATCATCTATTTCGGATTTATCCTCCTGGTGGCTTTCGCGCCGGGGTTTCTCAGCCAACCCATCTCGGCGAACAGCGTCATCGCGGTCGGCATCCCGGTCGGGGTGGGTGTCATTCTCGCGTCGGTCATCCTGACGGGCATCTACGTCAGGCGTGCCAACAACACTTTCGATCCGCTCATTCACGAGATCATCCAGGAGGCCTCCAAATGAGACCCGCAAAGACCGTCCTCAAGGCGCTGCTCGCGGCGGGCGCGGTGCTCGCCGCCGAACTGGCGTTCGTGACCCGCGCCGTGGCGCAGGCTTCCCCGGCTCCGGAGGCGCCGCCGGTCAACTGGCACGCGGTCGTGATGTTCATCATCTTCGTCGCCATCACCCTGGTCATCACCTACTGGGCGGCCACGCGGACCAAGACGGCCACCGACTTCTACGCCGCCGGCCGCGGCGTCACCGGTTTCCAGAATGGACTGGCGATCGCCGGGGATTACATGTCGGCGGCCTCGTTCCTCGGGATCGCGTCGCTCGTCTACTTCAACGGCTTCTACGGCCTGATCTACTCGGTGGGTTGGCTGGTCGGCTGGCCGGTGATCTTGTTCCTGATCGCGGAGCGGCTGCGCAATCTCGGCAAGTTCACCTACGCCGACGTTGCTTCCTTCCGCCTGCGACAAGGGCCGGTGCGAACCATGGCGGCCATTGGCTCCATCGTCGTGGTGATCTGGTATCTGATCGGTCAGGCGGTTGGCGCGGGACAGTTGCTTCATACCCTCGTGCCTCAGATTTCATACAACGTATCGATCGTCATCATCGGGGCGCTGATCATCATCTATGTCACCTTCGGCGGGATGAAGGCCACGACCTGGGTGCAGATCATCAAGGCCGCTTTGCTCCTTGGCGGCGCCACGCTGATCGCGCTCCTCGTCATGGTTCATGAGGGGTTCAGCTTCGAGAAGCTGTTCTCCGACGCGGTTGCGGCGCATCCCAAGCACATGGAGATCATGCAGTCCATGGCGCCGATCGGAGCAAAGCCGAACGCGGTCGAGTCGATTTCCCTGGGCATGACGCTGATGTTCGGAACTGCTGGGCTCCCGCACATCCTCATGCGCTTCTTCACCGTGCCCGACGCCAAGGCCGCGCGCAAGTCGGTGCTGTACGGGACGTGCTTCATCGGCTACTTCTACATCCTGACCTTCATCATCGGCTTCGGCGCCATCGTGCTGGTGGCCGCCCGGCCCGAGTACGTCGTCGACGTCACGAAGAACGTGCTGAACCTGAAGGGCGGGAGCAGCATGGCGGCGGTGTACCTCTCGCACGCCGTCGGCGGCAACCTTTTCTTGGGCTTCATCTCCGCCGTGGCCTTTGCGACCATTCTGGCCGTGGTGTCGGGCTTGACGCTGGCCGGTGCGTCTGCGCTGTCGCATGACATCTACGCCAACGTCATCATGAAAGGCAAGTCGACCGAAGCGCAGGAGGTATGGGTCTCGAAGCTTTGCGTGATCGGCCTGGGCATCCTCGCCGTGATCTTGGGCATCCTGTTCGAGAAGCAGAACGTGGCCTATATCGTGGCGCTCACCTTCTCGGTGGCTGCCTGCGCGAACTTCCCGATCTTGGTCCTCGCCGTATTCTGGCGCGGGCTCACCACGCGCGGCGCGGTCCTTGGCGGCTACACGGGGATCTTCGGATCGATCATTCTGCTGATCATCGGGCCGACGGTATGGACCAAGGTGCTCGACATGGGACCGGCGATCTTCCCGTACGACTTCCCGACCTTCGTCGTGCTGCCGGCGGTGCTGATCGTCTCCTGGATCGCGTCGGTCACCGACAGATCTCCGCAGGCGGACAAGGAGCGGGCGGCGTTCGAACCACAGATGGTGCGCTCGGAGACCGGGCTAGGTGCAGAAGCGGCTGCTGCCCACTGAGACTGGTACGCGTTCCGTTGCACGGCCGCAGAGCGGGTCCCCTGCGGCCGTTTTTCTTAACGTGCGCGGATGAGCGCATGAGCCATTCGCGGCACCACGACGGTATTGCTTGCGCTCACGTTGACGATTCCTTAGGCTAACTGTTCCGCGCCTAAGACGCGGCATTCCTTCCCGATGCCCGCACGCGCCACCACGGCCGACGCGACGACGGAATTCCTCCGTCACTACGCCCCGTTCAATCGGATGAGCGAGAACTCGCTTGCGTTCCTCGCCGCGCACATCGAGCCGGCTGACTTTGCCAAAGATGCGGTCATCCTCGCGCCGCACATGGGGCCGCTTCGCCACCTGTATGTCGTGGAGAGCGGTCTCGTCGGCAGCCGTCCGAACAACGTGCAGGCCGATCCGGACCGCACTCTCGGCCCCGGCGAGCTGTTCCCGGTGGGCGCTCTATCGGCCGGGGGAGCGACGACCAAGATTTTTTGGGCGCTCGCCGACACGCGCTGCCATCGCCTTGGGCGGGACGCGTTCCTCGAGCTGCGCCAATCCTCACCGGAATTCGAGCGGTACTGCACGCAGGCGATCACGGAGACGCTCAAGCAATCGCTCGAGAGCCTCTACAGCCAGTACAGCCAGCGGGCTGCCGAACAGCAGCTGATGACGCGCACTCTGGCGGAACTCGTCCGCCACGTTCCGGTGGCGTGCCCCGCGCGCGCGACGCTGCGGAAGGCGGCCCAGGCCATGGCCGATGCCAAGGTGCGCACGATCATCGTGCAGGATGCCAACGAGGCCCCCGTTGGAATGTTCACGCTCGTCGACCTCCTGTGCCGAGTCGTCCTTCCGGGACTCTCTCTCGATACGCCGGTGTCCGACGTGATGACGGCCCCGATCGTGACACTCCCGGCGTCGGCGACGGCCGCGGATGCGATGCACGTCATGGCCGAACGCGGCATCCGCCAAGTGGTGGTCGTCGACCACGGCAGACCCGCAGGCGTGATCAACGAGCGCGACCTCTTCGCGTTGCAGCGCGTGTCGCTGCGCCAGGTCAACGAGGAATTGCACGCGGCGGACACAATCGACGCGCTGCGGCGCGCCGGCGAGGACATTCACCTCCTTACCCAGAACCTCCTGGCTCAGGGCGTCGGCGCCGAGACGCTGACACGGACCATCACTTCACTCAACGATGCGCTGTCGCGCCGGGCAATCGAGTTCGTTGCGCGCCAGCACGACCTCGCGGGCATCGACTGGTGCTGGCTGGCCCTTGGCAGCGAGGGCCGCGGCGAGCAAACTTTCGCGACGGATCAAGACAACGCGCTCCTGTTTGCCGCGTCCGGGGCGACCGAAGCATCTGCGGTGCGCGAAAGGCTTCTCCCATTCGCACGCGACGTCAACTCCGCCCTCGATGCGCTGGGATTTCCGCTGTGCACGGGTAACGTCATGGCGAGCAACGCCGACCTTTGCCGGTCGGTGGATGAATGGAAGGAGAAGTTTCTCGGCTGGATCCTGGAGCCGACGCCTTCCGCGCTGCTCAACGCGAACATCATCTTCGACTTTCGCCCGCTCTACGGCAATACGACGCTCTGTGATGCCCTTCGTGGGTGGCTGTTGGACCGCACGAAGGCGAGCCCGATGTTTCTGCGGTTCATGGTCGAGAACGCCCTGAACGTCGAGCCGCCGCTGGGGCTGATCCGAACCTTCGCCGTCGACGACAGTCCGGGCATCGAAGGTACGCTCGACCTCAAGGTGCGCGGTACGCGTCTGTTCGTGGACTGCGCACGGATTTTCGCTCTTGCGCACGGCATTGCCGACACCGGCACCGCTGCTCGGCTTCGGACCGCCGGTGCGCTCTTGCACGTGGAACCGCGCCACGTCGACGCGACCGTGGTGGCATTCCAGTTCCTGCAGCTCTTGCGCCTTCGCCAGCAGGACCAGCCGACCGTCGCCGGCAATCCAAACCGCCTCGACCCCAACGCGCTCAACGAGATCGACCAGCGGATGCTGAAGGAGGCGTTCCGCCAGGCGAAGCAGGTGCAGGAGCGGTTACGGGTCACCTATCGGCTTTGACGGCCGGGCTACCTCATCGTCGATCGGAAAACGAGGGCTCGCGAGCGATGCTGCGCCCGCCACCGGGGTGACCGAGACGCATCCGAAACGACGCGCGAGCCGCCGCAGGAGAACCGATGGGCAAGAGGATACTGATCGTCGACGATGAGCCGAACATCGTCATTTCGCTCGAGTTCCTGATGAAGCGCAAGGGGCACGAGGTCAAGGTCGTTTCCGACGGCCAGTCCGCGCTGACCGCCGTTGCCGAGTTCGCGCCCCACGTGATCCTGCTCGACGTGATGATACCGGTGTTGAGCGGATACGAGGTCTGCCAGCGTATTCGCGAGAATCCGGCGTGGGAGTCGATGAAGATCATCATGCTGACGGCCAAGGGCCGCGATGTCGACGTGACCAAGGGTTTGGCTGTCGGTGCCGACGCGTACGTAACCAAGCCGTTCTCGACGAGCGAACTGGTCGAGAAAGTCCAGACGATGGTAGGCGAGTAAACGTGTCCGATCGGATGCGCATCGGCATCGCGCTCGTTGCCGCGTGGGTCTTCGTCCTGGCAGCGATCGCCGCGACTGCGCTGCTCGTCGGTGCCGACCTCGGACAGCAAGAGCGTGGCGTGCTGGCTCAGATCCTCGAGACACGGGCGCCCCACGTGATGGTCGTCTCGCTGTTGCTGCTCGCCCCGCTCGCCTATGTCCTGCAGGTGCTGTTCCGGCGCTACGTGGAAGCGCCGCGGGCTCTGTCCGAGGACGCGCGCATCATCCTGTCGGCGAATCCCGCGCACCGCGCGCCGCTGCGTGGCTCCGCGGAGATGAAGAAGCTTGCCGCCGACGTCAACAGCATCGCGGAAGCGCGCACAGCCCTGCAGACGGAGGTCGAGCAGCGCATTGGCGAGGCGAACGCACGGCTTGTGGAGGAGCGCAACCGTCTTGCGGCGCTGATGTCGGAGCTTGCCCAGAGCGTTGTGGTCTGCAATATCGAGGGCCGCATCCTTCTCTACAACGCGCGAGCGAGTCGGCTGTTGCGCAAGCCATTCGAAGGCGAGGTGGGAGGCAGGGGGCCGAGCCTCGTAGGACTCGGGCGATCCGTGTTCGCGATTTTCGATCGCAACCTGATCATCCATGCGCTGGAGACGATCCACGACCGGCTGAGGCAGGATGCGCGAAGCCCGATCGCCCACTTCGTCACATCCGCGCCGTCGGGTGCACTCGTTCGCGTGCAGATGGCGCCCGTCCTCGGCGGCGACGAGGGTGCGGTCCGTTCAGGCATCAACGGCTTCGTGCTCCTTCTCGACGATATCACACGCCGTATCGAAGCCGGGCAGCGCCGCGATCTGCTGTTGCAGACGCTGACGCAGGGTACTCGCGCGTCACTCGGCAGCGTGCGAGCCGCAGTCGAAACGATCCTTGCTTTCCCCGGCATGTCGGGTGACGAACGGAATCGCTTCCTGGGCGTCATCGGCGACGAGGCGCGGCAGCTGACGGTGCGGCTGGACGCGACCGTTGGCGAGTTCGCGGACTCGCTGCGCACCGAGTGGCCGCTCGAGGAGATGCGCGGCGCGGACCTGATCGCGGCGGCGCGTCGCCGGATCGAGGCCAAGACCGGACTGCCGACCAAGCTCGAGGCGGTCGACGAAGCCCTGTGGTTGAAGGTCGACAGCTACTCGCTGCTGCAGGCGATTTCCTATCTGGCGAGCCGGCTCGCTGACGAGTTCCGCGTTCGCGAGCTGCGCTTCGGTCTCGCCGCTGAGGGCGCCCTGGCCCATCTCGACCTCATCTGGACAGGCGCACCGCTAGGGACCGAGACGACGATGGCGTGGCAGACCGACGCCATGGAGCTCGGCGGCGAGCCCTGTCCGCTCACGCTCAAGCAGATAGTCGAGCGGCACAACGGCGAGATCTGGTATCAGATCAGCAAGCCGCAGCAGCGGGAATTCTTCCGAATCGCCATCCCCGTCGCGAATCCGGAAGAGCCGCATTGGGCCGCGCCGGTACCGGGACGAGGTCGTCCCGAGTTCTATGATTTCGACCTGTTCCACCAGCCGGGACAAACGCCGGAACAGGATGATCGTCCGCTCGCCTCGCTAGCCTATACCGTATTCGACACCGAAACCACGGGCCTTTCACCGTCCGCCGGCGACGAAATCGTTTCCATTGGTGCCGTGCGAATCGTCAACGCCCGGCTGCTCGCGCATGAAGTGTTCGAGCAGCTCGTCGATCCCGGACGAGCGATGACGGCGGAAGCGAGTCGCATCACGGGAATCGACTCGACGATGCTTGTGGGCCAGCCGATAATCGCGAAGGTACTTCCCGCATTCCACGAGTTTTGCGCGGACACGGTGCTGATCGCGCACAATGCATCGTTTGACATGCGCTTCCTGCGACTCAAGGAGGAAGCAACCGGTGTCCGCTTCACGCAGCCGCTGCTTGACACGCTTCTGCTCTCAGCGGTCATCCATCCCGATATCGAATCGCACAGCCTCGAGGCGATAGCGGCGCGGATGGGCGTGAATCCGATCGGCCGCCACACGGCGCTGGGAGACGCCATCATGACGGGGGAGGTATTCCTCCGCATGCTGCCGCTGCTGGCCGAGCAGGGCATCCGGACGCTCGGCGAGGCACGGGCCGCTTCGGAGGACACCTACTACGCCAGACTAAGGTATTGACGAAGAGGCCAATTCCTGACTATCGAACGCCCAGTGCGAACGACTCTGTAGGGTGTTGTTTGCGGGCGTATTCCAGTCAGGACAGCTTTGGCGGTCGCCGGCTCTCCGGTCTCAGCCCGCCCTGCCGTCGATGCGCGGCCTCCAATACACTGGCGCGCACTTCGCGCTCCATGGGAGGATCGAGAGAGACCACAGGAGGATCGCAGCAGGCAGCCAGCCGCGACCGGGAATGATCTCGGCCGCGATGCGCGAAAGCGTCGCGAGCTGAAGCAACAGGAACAACCGCCATGTCCATGCGTCGGCAGCGAGGATGCGTCCCGAATGCCCGCAGGTCACGCGGGTGACCATCGCCATCAGCAGCGAAGTGCAGAATCCCATGGTCAGCGCGTGCAGCGGCGCCAATCCAAGAACGCCGTACCCGCTCAGGCCAAGCAGCGACTGCACTCCGAACAAGGTGAGCGCGATCGCGTACCAGACGAATCCAAGGTGCAGCATCGCCAGCAGCCGGTTCGCGAGTGATTGCACGATGCCCCAGCGCCAGACCAATAGCCAGAGGAATACGGCAGCGGGCAGATCGACCAGCCACGTCGAGTTGTCGGGACCGAAAGCCGCCAGCGCGCCATGCGCCGGCGCGGCGCCGACCATGATCGCCAGCACCCACCACGGCCGGAAGACGGCGATCTGCGGCAGTACGCCGGCAGTGAAGAAGGGGATCATGCGATGGCACACCGTCGCGAAGACCGGTATGAGGAAGCACCACACGCCCACATCGCACACCCACGTATGCGTGCGACTGCCGAACAACGCGAATGCGAGCACGGTGCTTGCGCCGGCGACGAGGGCGGCGAGAACCAGCGTCGCGTGAACCTTATCGGGTGCGCGACTTGCGCCCAGCAAACGCAGGAATAACGAGCACAACCACAGCCACGCGAGAGCATAGAGCGCCGCGGCGGCGCGCATGAGGGTCGCGTCGACGAGCTGCGCAAGAACCAGCGCGATGCCGCTCGCAGCCGCGATAAGCGCAGCAGGACGCCACTTTGCCGATTGCGGCGTATCGACGTTGAGCCAGCGCGGTCCGGCGGTGAAGAGAAAGCCGAACATGAACATCGGCAGAAAGCCGTCGATCATCAGCAGCGCATGCACTGCCGTGTCCGGCACCGTGCCGGGCAGCGCCGCCCAGCCAGGAATCGCGCGCGCAGCCTGAACAGCCAGCCACCACAATGATGCGAGGCCGAGCTGGATCATCCCCGCCAGGAAGAAAAAGCGGTGCGGCACGGCGCCAAGAAGCTGCCACGCGCTCGCGTCCTCGGTTGCAGCGGCGTCGTTCATTGGCTGAGATCGTTCGAATGCAACGCGCGGTTCGCGCTCATCAGCACGAGGAGGAGCAGCGCGGCGCAGGCGTTGTGGGCGACGACCAGCGCCAGCGGGAAGCTCGCCAGCACCGCCGTCGCACCGAGCGCGGGTTGCAAGACCAGCAACACGGCGAGGATCGCTCCGGTGCGCCGCGCGTTTCCGCCGGCTCCTAGCAATGAAGGCATGATGACAACGCCGAGCGCGGCGACGATGAGCGCTCCCACACGATGCGTCCAATGCAGCGCCGCCAGAGCCGGAGGGCGCAGCATCTCGCCGTTCGCGCCGGACGGAGGGCCGTGGGTGAGATCGAGGGCGTCGAGCAGCGCACCCTGTGGCCAGTCGGCGCCGCAGCCGGGGAATGCCGGACAGGCAAGCGCGGCAAATTTGGCGCTGACCAGAGCTCCGAGCGCGATCTGTGCAACGACGGCAAACAGCGTCAGCGCAGCCGCGAGCTTGAGCAGCGCCGACGACTTCTCCGGCAGTCGAGCCGCGGGCAGCGTCGAGAGTCGCAGCCACCACAGAAGTGCCAACAACGCGAACCCGCCGCCCAGGTTGGAAAGCGTCACCCGCAGCGAGGGCATCGCGTCTGTTGATGCCGGAAGCGTGCTGCCGAGCCCGGCAAGAAAGAGCGCGACGGCGAGCGCGGCAATCGTGATTGCTACCTGGCGCTTCGGCCACGGGCGCTGCGCGACGCCGACGAGCAGCGCGGCGAGCAGCACGATGCCGACCGCGCTCGCGGCGATGCGATGCGTGAGGCGCGCACCGCTCATTCCGGCGGTCGCCGCGGCGTGTGCGTCGACGCGGCCGTAGCACGCTGGCCAGTCGCTGCAGGAAAGCCCCGCTTGTGTCAGCCGCAGATACGCGCTCGTCACGACGACGATTAGCATCAGCGCCGCGCCCGCGGTAGCCAGCAGTCGCAGCAACCGCCGCACCGATTCGCGCTCGCCCTGCGGCGAGCCGAGCCTCAAGTCAACGTCTGCGGGCACGCCAGATCGCCTGCAATACTACGAACACGAAGAGCACGCCGCCGGCCACCGCGACCAGCCCACCCAGCCCCATCAAGCCCATGCCGACAATCTCCTCGGTCGTGTGCAATACCTGCTCGCCGCCAGCGACCTTGCGCTGCACGCCGTAGCCGCCCGACCAGACGAGACCGGCGATGTGCAGCAACTGGCCTGCGCCGTAGAGGTACGGTTGCAGCGTGGCCAATCGCACCGCGGGACGCGCGAAGCCGAGCGAAGGCAGGAGCTGATATGCGAGCCCCATCAGCGCAACGGTAACGCCGACGATGCAGCCGTGGTAGTGCGCGGGAATCTTCACGTTGCTGCCGTGGATCATGAAGCCGATCAGGCCGCCGACGCCGAACAGCACGATCGAAGTGACGACCGCCGCTCGCAATGGACGCAACTCGCTTTCGATGCGGCCTTGGCGAAACAACGCCCACAGCACCGCCAGCGCCACCGGTGGAATCGCCAGGCCGCCGCCGAACTGCATGATCCAGGTGAGCAGTCGATGATGCTCGACCGAGCCGACGTCGTAGGCTAGGTAGATCACCGGGGTGATGAACACTGCGACGAGACCGATACCGAAGAGCAGCGCCGTCACGCGGGGCGTGAGTGGCACGCGTGCGCCGATGGCTTCGGCGAGGAGCAGCCAGGCGACGAGCATCAGTAGTGTCCAAGTGAATTGCAGCACGTGGCCGCCGCCCCAGAACAGCAGCTCGTAATACGCCGCCGGGCCAAGCGAGGCGGGAACCGCATAGTAGGACCAACCGAATGCAATCAGCGCGACCGCTGCGGACACGAGCGAAGCGTTGAGGCCGAAGCGCAGGGCGCCCGCACCGTCGATGCGTATGCCGACCAGCGGCACCGTCGCCATCGCCCGCAGCACGAGCAGTGCAACTCCGCCAGCGAAGACGACGAGTCCGGTGAGGAACCAAGGGTCGCGCAGCACGGGAATGTAGTTCGCCATCACCGGACGGCCTTGGCCGAAGAATGGCGCGAGCGCGATCGCCGCGGTGCCGGCGGCCGCGAGCCCGAACGCGACCCACGCCACGCCCATCGCGCGTGACGTGCTGTTGACAGTCCACAGCACACCGGCGAAAGCGAGAAACCACACCAGCACCGACAAGTCGACATGGGCGACCAGCGCGACGCGGAAGAAGTCGGTGCCGGGGAAGACGCTTTGCAAGCCCGGCGTGCGGGAGGCCACCAGCAGGACCGACAGGACGCCGGCGGTGATCAACGCCACAAGGCCTAGTGCCAGCCAGGCGTTGGCAAGGGCGCGGCGCGCATCGGTTGCCACCGCGAGCGTGTATCCGGGCCGTGCTTGACCCGTTGCGCGCGTGAACGCCAGAGGCGCCAGCAGTGAGCGCGAGCGCGCGGGTCGAGGCGTGAGGCTTCCGTTCAAGTCAGCCATGCGCGACCTCTGCTCGCTTCGGCCGAACGTGGCCTGCGCCGGCTGCGATCGGCAACGTGGCGAGCGCGGCACGGAAGCGCACTAGCTCCGCGGACAATGCCTCCGCGTCGGTTGGTCCGGCCCAGGCGATGCGCACTCGCTCGATCGGCACGGCCGGGCGCAGATGCGGCTCGCGCGCTGCCGCCAGGCGTTCCTCGATCCAGCGGTTGCCCAGGCGGAATTCGCAGTCCCCGTAGCGGCAACCGGTGACGAGCACGCCGTCGATGCCGGCGCGAAGTGCATACTCGACGAACGACGGCGGTAGCATGCCCGTGCAGATCAGCTTGAGCGCGGCAGTGTCCGATGCGGCTAGGCTTCCGATGTCGGTGCCGCTGTCGCAGCCGAACACGACGATCCGGGTGTCGCCCTTGAGCGAGGCGATCGCGCGCTCGAGTTCGAGGCGCAGCGCGTCGATCGGCTGCTGCGGCATGTCGATGCCGGTGACGAGCGCCTCCACGCTGCGGAACGGCGTCGACGACGGGCACGCGCCCGCGCATATCCCGCACCCCGCGCACAGATCGGCATCGACGATCGCCTGACGCGGCAGGGACTTCGAGTCGGTGCGCGGTTGCAGCGTCACCGCGGCGTACGGACAGTCCGCGAAGCAGCGGCCACAGCCGTTGCAATTGGCGAGATCGACGCGCGCCGCGAGCGGCCGCGGCAGCGGCGGGAGCCACGGCAGCAGCGCGAGCAAGACCGTTGCGCCTCCTATGAGCACCCACAGCGCGCCCGCCGACGCGGCATAGAGCAACGGATGAATGCCGAGGTATAGCCAGTCGAGATCGAGCGCCGCCGGTGCGGTTGCCAGATCGGCCGGCGCGCCGCTGAGCGCCGGCCTGGAGATCGCCAGCACGAGCAAGGCGATGAGAAATCCGAGCGCGATCGCTTGCGGAGGATTCGTCTGCGGCCGGCTGATGCGCTGGATGTGCACCCACATGCCGGTCAGCAGCAGCAGCGGGATGCCGATGTGAAGAAAGATGAGCAGCGAGAAGAACCGGTCGGTCACGCTCTCGCCGGCAATGAAGTTGCGAACCAACGGCTCGCCGAAGAATGGCAGCCAGTCGAGCCATTCCGCAGTCGCGATCAGGCTGAACTGCGCTAGCCGGTCCCACACCAGCCAGTAGCCGCCGATGCCCGACAAGTAGAGCAGCCACAGCAGCGGAAGTCCGGAAAGCCAGGAAAACCAGCGGAAGCCGCGGGCGTGTCCGGCGATCCACTCGCGCGCGAGATGCGCCAGCACGATCACCACCAAAGCGTCGGAGGCATAGCGGTGCAGGCTGCGCGCGATGCCACCGAGTGGCCACGCGTTCTGCGTGATGCGCTCGACCGACGCATAGGCGCCGGAGACGCTGGTGTCGAAGGCCGCGTAGACACAGATGCCTGTCGCGGCGACGATCCAGAAACACCAGAAACAAAGGGCTCCCAGATGCCGCCACGGATTCAGGCGCTGCCCGAACGCGAGGTCGAACGCCCGTTCAACGTGCTGCAGAGCGCGGTGCAGCGCCGGCCAGATGCCTCCCTCACCCCTGCCCCTCTCCCGGAGGGAGAGGGGTTCTGACTTTCGCCTCTCCCCCTGGGAGAGGCCGACGCGGGGCAGCGCGGCGGGTGAGGGAAGACGCATCATTTGAAAGCCTAGCTCCGGAACACGAATTTGCCAGTCTGGCCGTCGAAGTCGATGACCAGAACGTGACCGGGCTTCAACTCGACCGTCACATCGCCAGCGCGGTTGAACTCGCCGCTGGGCACGTCGGAAAGCCGTGCGCCGATGCGATGCGTTCCTGCAGGCACCGGCGCGCGGCGATACACGGTCGATGCGCCGTCCTTCGCCAGTCCGGAAGGCGCCGCGAGAACGTGGAACAGCGGTTGGTCGTCGAGCACGATTTCGACCCTCACCGGAACCCGCTCGCGCGGGCACACTGTCTGCGCGCGCATGTTCGGCGCGAGCTTGGCGAGCTCCTCGGGCGTGCGCTCGCGGCACGCTTCCTTGCGCTCGCCGGCGTGGCTGAAGGAGAGCTTGATCAGCGCCTCATCCGCGGGCAGATGCTCGTATCTGGGCGCGGTCGAGAAGTAGCCGATCACCGCGACGAAAGCCGCGTAGAGCACCGCCTGGGCGAGGTAGCGCAGAGCCTTAGGCATGTCCGCTGCCGCCTCCGCCTCCGAGGCTCACCAGCACCGCATGCTCTCCCTGCCGCGCAACGTGCGGTGCGAGCTTGAACGCGTCGGAGAAACAGTCGTCCTGCGACAACCCGTGCTCGGCGAACGCCGGGTGCGCGGCTTCGACCATGCCGGCAGAGCCGCACGCGTAGAGCTGGTACGCCGAAAGGTCCGGATAGTCCTCGATGATCGCCCCGTGCACGAGGCCGGTGCGCCCGGTCCAGCGATCCTCGGGCTTGGGCTCGGAGAGCACCGGCACGAAGCTGAAGTTGGGATGCTCGGTTGCCCACTGCCTGGGCAGGTCGGGCAGATACAGGTCCTTGAGCGAGCGCACGCCCCAGTAGAGGATCATCTTGCGCTTCATCCCGATGTGGAAGGCGTGCTCGAGCATGCTCTTCACCGGGGCGAAACCCGTCGCGCCCGCGACGAAGATCATCGGCTTCGCGCTGTCCTCGCGCAGGAAGAAGGAGCCGAGCGGCCCCTCGAAGTCCACGATGTCGCCGACCTTCATTGTGGTGAAGACGTGGGTCGTGAACTTGCCGCCAGGAATGTGGCGGATCTGCAGCTCGAGCGGGCCCCGCTCGTGCGGCGCCGTGGCGAAAGAGAAGCTGCGCTTTTCTCCATCCGGCAGCAGGATGTTGATGTACTGGCCTGCGTAGTAGCGGAGCTCTTCCTCGCCAAGGAGCTTCATGTGCACGCGCATCACATCGTCGGTGAGTCGATCGAGCGACACGATCTGCGCGCGATGGCGCTTGACGGCGATGCCGCCCAGCGGCGCGGCTGGCACGTACTCCAGCTCGACGTCGGAAAGCGGTGTCGCGCAGCAGGCGAGCGCTTGACCGGCAGCCCTTTCTTCGCTGCTGAGCATCTCGTTCTGGTAGATGCCGTAATCGACCTTGCCGTAGGCGATCGTGCATTTGCACTTGCCGCAGCCGCCGTTGCGGCAATCGAAGGGAAAGGCGATGCCGTCGCGAAGCGCCGACTCGAGCAGCGTCTCGCCCTCGCGCGCGGCGACGATGCGGTTGTCGGGCCGGATCATCAGGTGGAATGCGCCCTTGTGGTGGCGTAGCTTCGGCGGCAGCCACGGCAGAACAAAAAACAAGGCAGTCGCACTGCCGACGAGAAGCCAGACCTCGCCCACCGACCATCTATAGAACAGCGGGAAGATCGGCAGGTAGAACCAGTCGAGCTCGAGCGTCGTGGGCGCGACCGCCAGGTTCGCGGGGCCCTGGCTCAATGCCGGCTTCACAAGCGAGAGAACGACCAGCGACGCGGTGAGCCAAGCCATGAGCGGCCGAGGCGGGTTGGTCTTGGCGGCGGGTACCCGCTGCGTGTGAATCCAGAGCAGCGCCAGCACGCCCAGCGGCAGGCCGATGTGCATGAACGAGAACAGCGAGAACAGCCGGTCGTTCACCGCGCCTTCGAAGATGAAATTGCGGATGAGCGCCCCGTTGAAGATCGGCAGCCAGTCGAGCCACTCGGCGGTGCCGACGGTTACGAACTGCGCCAGGCGATCCCACGGCAGCATGTAGCCGTTGATTCCGGAGACGTAGACGAGCCACAGCAGAACGACTCCGGAGACCCAGGAGAACCAGCGGAAGCTGCGGTAGTGGTCGAAGAAGAAGTGCCGCCCGAGGTGCAGCAGCATGGACAGCACCATGCCGTCGGAGGCGTAGCGATGAAGGCTACGCATCACTCCGCCGACATAGCGCTGCTCGAGCGTGAGTTGCTCGACCGAGGCGTAGGCTTCCTCGACGCCGGTCTTGAAAAAGATGTACAGATAGAGGCCGCTTATGAGCACGATCCAGAACAGGAAGAAGCTGATCTGCCCGAGGTGATAGAGCGGATTGTTCTCCTCGCCGAAAGCGTGGTTGAACAAGCGCTCGACGCGCAGGAACAGCCACTGGCCTGCGAGCTGGATGAGCTTCAGCATCGGCTGGAGGCGGTCCGGGGCGTTGCGGAGCAGCGTCGAGCGCGGAAAACAAAGGATCCGGCGGACGGCCGAGGCAATGCACCTCCGCCGGACGGCAGAAAGGCAACCATGTCCATGATCCTAGCGACGCCGCCAGGACTGCGGAATGATCTGTATCAAACCGAGCCGCGCAACCTCTGCGGCCTCCTAACACGGTAAGCGCGATCGCTGCGCCGCGTGTCGGCCGGCGAGCCGACTCGCGGTCGCTCGACCCCGCTCACGCTGCGAGCGGGGCGACCGGCGAGGCGGAGCAGGATTCCGCGAGCGACGGCGAGCGGATGCGACCTGAGACTGGCGCGCGGGACGACGACGTCACGCCTCGCATTCATGCGACCGGACCGGGGTCCCCTCTCGCTGCTCGCGGCGCTGCTTGCGCCACTCGTGGGTCAGGTAGTAGGCGATGCCGCCGAGGATCGACAGGCCGGCGAAGATCTCGATGAACAAGGCGTAGTTGAGCCTGTACCTGCCGGTAAGCGGGTCGTACACCGTGCACAGGATGCGCACCCGGTCGATCAGGGCGGACAAGTTTTGCTGAGGCGCCGGAGCCCCGGTAAGGAGCTCCCTCAGCGGAGCTACGAGCATCGGCAGCTCGAAGGATTCGCCGTAAACCTGCCGGAAGACGCGCCCGTTGGCGTCGACGATCGTGACCTGTGTCAGGTGGTCGAAGCCGCTCGACGTCGGCGCGTAGACGAAGCCGAAGTCGCGCGCGAGGCTCGCGACATCGCCTGCAGCGGGGGAAAGGAACATCCAGTGCGGCAGATCGGCGCCGTGCTTGCGCGCGAAAGTCCGCATCGCCTGCGGGCTGTCGAAGGGGAGGTTGAACCCGATGGTGACCGCGTTGAACGATTCCGTTCCGAGAGTGCTCTGCGCTTCACGCAACGCCTTGCCGAGAAACCTTATGGTCGTCGGGCAAACCTGAGTGCAACCGGTGTAGACGAAATTGACCAGCAGCGGCTTGCCGCGGTAGTCGGCGAGCCGCGCTTGCTTTCCATCGGTGTCGGTGAGCGTGTGATCGCCGATGGTCTGACCGATCACCGCTTGGCTCGTCTTGAGCGCCTGATCGAGATCAAGCGGCTCGGCTCTGAGCGGCGGCGAAGCGAGCATGACCGAGCAGAGCCAAGTCATTCCGACCCCGGACGCGATCCGGGGGAGGAATCTGCTGCTGCGACTGCTCAAGGGGCGCTCGGACAGCAGATTCGTCGCATTCGCTCCTCGGAATGACAGTGCCTTGCGCGGCGAGCTGTCAGACGAACAGCCTGGCATCGGCGATCGCCGCGGTGAGGAGCAGCGTGAGCTGCGCGAGCGACGCATGGAAGTTGGCCATCGCGGTTCGTCGACAGGGCTCGCGCACGAGCTTCGCGCTCATCACCAGGAAGCACCCGCCGCCTCCGACCGCGGCGGCGAGATAGAGCCAGGAAAGGCCGTAGAACGCGGGAACAATCGACGCCAGCACCAGCAGCACTGCACTCGCAAGGATCGCGCGCGCCGCCTTCGAATCCCCGACGACCACCGGGAGCATGGGCACGCCTGCCGCTTCATAGTCCTTGCGATAGGCGATGGCGAGGCTCCAGAAGTGCGGCGGCGTCCACAGGAACAGCACGACAGCCAGCCACAAAGGCACCGCATCGAGGTGTTCCGGCGCGACGGCCGCTGCTCCGGCCAGGACCGCGAAGCTGCCGGCAAGTCCTCCAATCACGATGTTGAGCCAGGTGCGGCGCTTGAGCCATACCGTGTACACGACGCCGTAGACGAAAGCACCCAGGAACGTGTACAGGGCGGCAAGCGCATTGGTCGCCAGCGCGGCCACGACGGCCGAGCCGGCGCACATCAGCGCGATCAGCGCGAGCCACGCGGGTGAAGCCTCGAGCCTCCCGGTGACGAACGGCCGGGCGCGCGTGCGTGCCATTCGTGCGTCGATGTCGCGCTCGACATACTGGTTGAACGCGCCTGCCGCGGCCGATGAAACGACCACGGCCAGCGCGAGCAGGGCGACGCGCCACGATGCCAGCGTTGCGCCCGGCGTGACCGCCAGGCCGGCAAGCGCGGTGAAGCCGATCACCAGCCCGATGCGCAGCTTGAACAGGTCGAACACAAGCGCAAACCGCCGGCGCATAGCGACTTAACCCCTCTCCCAGCGGGAGAGGGGCAGGGGTGAGGGAAGGAACGCGCCAACCAACGCCCGGCGGTTCATTACGACAACGGCCACACCGTCGACAGGTACTTCCAGTTCACGAAGTAGTAGAGCACGAACGCGACCAGGAAGACCATCGCCAGCGTGAACGTCCCCGGCGCGACGAACCCGCCCAACCCGATGCCGCCGTGGCCTGTGATCGCCGCAGCGACCGGCTGGGTAGGCGGCGGAGCAGCGCGGCCTTCGCGCACGCTCACCGGCTTGAAGTCCGGGGTCTGGATCTTCTTGCCGAAGAACACGCTGCCCACCGTGATCAGCAGATAGATCACGCCTCCGAGGATCGCGGCCAGCCCTGCGAGCGCCATGAGCCCAAGCATCAGGTTGGCGGTGCCTGGCCACTCGAATGCGAGCGCATTGCCAGCGGCGGTGAAGTCCCAGTTCCGGCGCGGCACGCCGAGCGTTCCCGCGCCCATCATGAACAGCGCGAACACGCTCATGCCGATCCCGAACAGGTACGGTTGCCACTTGGCTAGTCCCGGGAACATCAACTCGCGGCGGAACAGTACCGGGATCAGGAAGTACGTCATGGCCATGAAGGCGAGCGTCGTGCCGACCACTACTGTTGCGTGGAAGTGTCCCGGCACGTACATCGTGTTATGGATGATCAGATTCAACTGCTCCGTTCCCATCATCACGCCCGAGATGCCTCCGAGGAAGCCGAATCCGATCAGCGAGATGAACATGCCCGAGAACACCGGGTTGCCCCATGGCGCCTTGCGCAGCCACTCGAAGAGCCCTTTATTGAGACCCTTCTGCCGCTGCGCGACCTCGATCGAGCCCGGCACGGTAAGCCCGTGCACCATCGACGCGAGCACCGCGAGATACATCGCGTAGCTCGTGTTGAAGATCTTCCAGTTCGACGTGAGCCCCGGGTCGGCCAACAGGTGATGCGCGCTGGCGAGCTGCAGGAACAGGATGTAGAGCAGGAACGCCGTGCGGGAGACCTTCTCCGACATCGGCTTGGCGCCGAAGGCGATGGCGGCGATCGCGTACCAGATCGCCACGTGCGCCGAGACGTTGATCTGCTGCGAGCTGTGCCCGAACGCCCACCACACGGTACGGTACATCAGCGAATCGATGTAGTTGATCAATCCCAGCGACCAGAGGAAGGTCGGGATCAGGATGATCGCGCCCGAAGCGATGGTGAACACGGCGATGATCGCCGCGGTCACCGCGCCGAAGGTCACGACCGGGATCGAGCCGTTATAGGTCCTCTCGTTGCGCCCGACGACCAGCGTGCCGAAGAAGACGAACAGCGCGATCAGCGCGCCCACCGCGAACAGAATCAACCCCAGATAGAACGCGGGGTGCGCCTGCATCGGGGCGTAGGAGGTGAACATCACCGAGGAATCGCCGCGGAACACCGCCACGTTGTTGATCAGCGCTCCGACGATCATCAGCCAGAACGCGGCCCACGCCCAACGCGGCGTCGCCAGTCGGCACCTCAAGAGCACCGAGCCGGCGAAGTAGAGCACGGCGATCTCGAAGAAGATGATCCAGAACACCAGCATGTCGAGGCCGTGCGCGGTCAGCACCAGGTAGAACCAGTCGGCCGGCAGCAAGTGCACGGCGGGCCAGCGAGTGAGCGTCACCAGCAGCGCCAGCACGCCGCCGACCAGCAGCGACACCACGCCCGCCACCGCGTTCCAGCGAATGAGCTTTTCCGCCGGTTCGTGGAACACCAGTCCGGTCGTCGGGCAAGTCCGGAAGTTGCGGTTGATCGCCATCGCGAGCTCCCTATTTCTTGACGACGTACAGGCGGCTCACCATCGTTGAATGGTTGATGCCGCAGTACTCGTTGCAGATGATTCCGTAGGTGCCGGCCTTGGTGGGCGTCACCGTGATCACGTGCTCGTAGCCCGGGTGGACCTCGACGTTGATGTTCTCGGGCTGCAGCGAGAATCCGTGCAGCCAGTCCATCGACGCGAGGTGCAGGCGGTAGGTCTTGCCTTCCTCGAGCTCGAGCATCGGCCACCACTGCCACAGCCGGGCGATCAGGTAGACATCGCCGCCCGCTGGGGGATGCACCACCGGGACCTTGAGGTCCGTCTCCGTGCGCACGGTGTACTTGTCGACCATCTCCTGCGTCTTTTGCGAGTGGCGCTCGGGAGTCGTCCGGTACGCTTCGTTGGACAGGTTCTGCTTACCGTAGACGTGCCAGTACGGCATCATGAAGAACATCACCAGGCACCAGATGAAAGCAATTGCGATCCAGGTGCCTTCGACCCGGTCCAGCGGCTGCTTCCACCAGACGCGACTGGGCGGTGGTTGAATGGCGCTCATTGCAGGGTCTCCCTCGAGTTCTCAACTAGACTCATCGGCGTATCGACCGGACGACGGCCTCCTCGTTCTGACCCGGCTACCTGAACGGTTTCATGTCGGCCGCCTGGCCTTCTCGCGGGTCGCCCCCATGCGCTCGCGCACGGGGACCCACTCCGCCGCTCGAAGTCCTACTTCGCGATCGGTATGCCGACGATTTCCATCACGCCCCAGATGACGTACAGCACCGTCGGCATGGCGATGCCGAGGAACAGCAACAGGAAGGGGTTGTCGAGCAGTTGCTGCATCGCGGGAATCGGTTCGTCGAGATCGTTGTCCTCGCGGGGGGTCACGGTGCTCATCGTCTGGCTCCTCGAAACAGGAAAAAGCTCGCCGGCGTGCCGGCAAAGCCCGCAGCCGCGCTGGTCGCTGGTAGCGGCCATGCGCGGATCGCGTGAGGCGAATCTAGGCGCGCAGGGGCGGTTTGCAATTGATACGAATCAAGAAAAAAAGACCCGGTCCCGCCGCCAAAGGCGATTGCTGCCGTCGGTGTGGCAAAATCTCGCCGATGGAAATCGCGGAACGCTCAGCGGTCGCCCAGGCGCGAACCGCCGCGACTGAACACCCGCACGGCCGGTCGGCAGACGCGCGCGCGGTCGCGACGTGGCTGCTCGTTTGTTGCGCGCTGCTGTTCACGATGGTCGTGGTCGGCGGCGTCACCCGGCTCACCCACTCGGGCCTGTCGATCACCGAGTGGCAGCCGATCGTGGGGACGCTGCCGCCGTTGAGCGACGCGCAATGGGCCGAGGCCTTCGGCAAATACCAGGCGACTCCGGAATACAGCCAGGTCAACCGCGGGATGAGCCTCGAGGCATTCAAGGGCATCTTCTGGTGGGAATACTTCCACCGCCTGCTCGGGCGAGCGATCGGCGCCGCATTCCTCCTGCCGCTGCTGTGGTTCATTGCCCGGCGCAGGATTCCGCCGGGCCTCGCGCCCAAGCTCATCGGAATCTTCCTGCTGGGTGGCCTCCAGGGGGCGATGGGCTGGTACATGGTGCAGAGCGGGCTCATCGACGATCCGCGCGTCTCTCACTTCCGTCTGACCGCCCACTTGGGGCTCGCCTTCGTGATCTTCGCGGCGATGTTCTGGACCGCGCTGTCGCTGCTCGATCCGGCGCCTGCGTCCGATGCCGATGCCAGGCCGCTGCGGCGTTACGCGTGCGCTTTGGTTGCTCTCGTATTTGTGATGGCGTTGAGCGGAGGGCTGGTCGCGGGCATTCGTGCGGGCTTTGCCTACAACACCTTTCCGCTGATGAACGGTCATGTGGTGCCACCGGAAATCCTGATGATCGACCCGTGGTACCTGAACTTCTTCAACAACATGGCCACCGTGCAGTTCGATCACCGGCTGCTCGCCTGGGCGCTGGCGCTGCTCGTCCCCGTGTTCTGGTGGCGGGTTCGCGCGACTGCGGTGGTTTCGCGGCGAGCGCGCATCGGCGCAGGCCTTCTGTTCGCGATGCTCGCCGTGCAGGTGACGCTCGGGATCTGCACGCTGCTGCTGGTCGTGCCCTTGCCGCTCGCCGCCGCCCATCAGGCGGGCGCGCTGCTTCTCTTCGCCGCTTCGCTCAACGCCGCGCACGCGCTGCGCTGACGCTGCCCGCCGGCGGACTCCGATCGCCAACGCCATCGACGCCCGCGCTCGGGCGCTTGATGCGCATCAAGGCGCGCGCAAGGCGATGGCGAAAAGAATGCGCGGGTGAATGCAGGGAACGCATCATCGGCGTGAACACCGCGACGGACACGATCGAGATCGACGTGCGCGGACTCGAGCCGCCGGAGCCGCTGGTGCGGGTGCTCTCTTCGCTCGAGGCGCTTCCACCGGGTGCTTCGCTGCTCCTGAAGATCGACTGTCGGCCGCTTCCGCTGTACCGGATTCTCGATCGCGACGGCTATGTCTACGAAGAGCAACCGGGCACGGAGTCGCTGCTGGAAATCACCATTCGCGCACGCAGCAAGGCATGACCCAGGCCGACGCCCAGGGACGGCGCAAGGCGTCGCCGCAGCCGATTGAGAAAACCGGGCGCCGCCTGCCGCAGGCGCTCGGCAGCGAGGGAGCGTGCAAGCTGTTGGGCTCGATGCTCGATGACGGCGCACCGGCGCGCGAGATCGCGACGCTGCTTCGCGCACACCGCCTTGAGGCGGACAAGACCGCCGAGCTTGCAGGGTTCGTGCACGCGATCAACGCGCGTATCGCCCGCATCGACGCGTCTCCGGACCGGCCGCGCCCCGTCGTGTTGCCGACTTACGGCGGCGTGGGACGACAGGCCAATCTGACTGCGCTGCTCGCGCTTCTGCTCCGCCGCTACGGGGTGCCCGTCCTGCTGCACGGGACACTGGACGCCGACCGTCACTTCGGCCGCGTCGCGACCGCTGCCATTCTGCGCGAGCTCGGCATCGACCCCGCATCGTCAGTGCCGCAGGCGCGGGAAATGCTGGCGAAGGAAGAACTCGCCTTCGTGCCGATCGCCGTCCTCGCCCCAGCGTTTGGCGTGCTATTCAACGTGAATCAATCGACGGGCAGCACCACGACTATGCTGGCCAGGCTCATCGATCCGTTCCGTGGTGCCGGCTTTCGTATCGTCAGCGTGCCGCGGCCGGAAGATCTTTCGCTCATGCACGCCTTCCTTCGTGACACGCTCGCCGACGCGTTGCTCCTGCGCGGCACCGAGGGAGAGCCGTTCGCAGATCCGCGCCGCCAGCCGCAACTCGAGTGGTTCGATCGTGGGATTGGCAATGTGCTGTTCGACGCCGAGTCGAGGCGCAAGTCGTCGCAGGCCGGTCCGGCGGGCGCCGCCGACGCGGCTGCGACCGCCGCATGGACCGCCGCGGCACTAGCTGGAACGGCCCCGATTCCGCAGTCGATCCTGAACCAGCTCGCGTGCTGCCTGCACGCGACGCGGCGCGCTCCCACGGGATAGATCAGCCGTTAGCCGTGGCGCTGTGGCGTCTCGCGGCGGGCGTGAACCACGCAAGCGAGTCCTGCATTCGCACGACCTCTCCCACGATGATCAGCGTCGGGGGCTCGAGGCCGGCGGCTTTCGCGCACGCCGGAAGCGTCGAAACCGTCGCGCTCACGACGCGCTGGCGCGAAGTCGTCCCGTGCTGCACGATTGCTGCCGGCGTGCCCGGCGACAAGCCGTGCGCGACCAGCTCGCGGCACAACGTCGGCAGCCCGACGAGACCCATGTAGACGACCAGTGTCTGTCTGGGGCGGGCCAGCGCGGCCCAGTCGAGATTCATCGTCCCGTCCTTGAGATGGCCGGTGACGAACACGCACGCCTGCGCGAAGTCGCGGTGGGTGAGCGGGATGCCGGTGTATGCCGCCACGCCGCTGGCCGCAGTGATGCCGGGGACGATTTCGAAGGCGATCCCGCTGGCGGCGAGAGTCTCGATCTCCTCTCCGCCACGTCCGAAGATGAATGGATCGCCGCCTTTGAGGCGAACGACGCGCTTGCCTTCACGGGCGAGCCGCACCAGCAGCGCGCTGATCTCCTGCTGCGGGAGCGTGTGGCGGCTGCTAGCCTTGCCTACGTAGATGCGCTGCGACCGGGGAGCCACCAGAGACAGGATTTCCGGCGCGACCAGCCGGTCGTAGACGACGGCGTCGGCGCGCTGGATCAGTTTGAGCGCCTTAAGCGTCAAAAGCTCCGGGTCTCCCGGGCCTGCGCCGACCAGCGCGACGCTTCCCGGCCTTCCGCCGCGTGCGGAGGGCGCGAAGGCGTGCACATCGCCACGCTGCCGCGCATTTACCGGTATTCGTGCGTCCATGCGCCGCCTCCCGCCGGGTGTCTTGCCAGGGAGTGTAGTGGGCTTGAGGCTTGCAATCCTTAAGATCGATCAAGGAAGGCAAGCGGTCGATGGCGGATCCTCTGCCCGAGCACGAGGGAGAAGTTCGGCACAGACTTCGTCACTAGCGAGGAGTAGACACGTGAGCAAGACGACATTCGCGCTGGCCCGGACCACGTTGGTTTTCGCCGCGCTGCCGCTGGCAATAACTGCCGCGTGGGCGCAGGACAAGAAGGACGAGCCGCATCCGCCCGGCCCGGAGATGAGCTACCAGGCGGGAGGCTCGCCGCTGGCCCAGGAGGACATGCACCAGGACATCAATCCCAAAGCGCCGGCGATGACCAAAGCGGAGTTCGACAAGGGCCGGCAGATCTACTTCGAGCGCTGCGCCGGCTGCCACGGCGTGCTGCGCAAGGGTGCGACCGGCAAGCCGCTTACCCCCGACATCACCCTCAATAAGGGCACGGAATATCTCAAGGTGTTCATCGGCTACGGCTCTCCCGCAGGGATGCCCAACTGGGGCAGCTCCGGTCAGCTTACCGATGCCGAGGTCGACATGATGGCGCGCTACATCCAGCAGACGCCCCCCACGCCGCCCGAGTTCGGCATGAAGGAAATGCAGGCGTCGTGGAAGGAGCTGATCCCCGCCGCGCAGCGCCCGAAGAAGAAGATGAACAATTACAACATCGACAACATCTTCTCCGTCACGCTGCGCGACTCCGGGCAGGTGGCGCTGATCGACGGCGACACCAAGAAGATCATCAACATCGTTCCGACCGGCTACGCGGTGCATATCTCGCGGCTGTCCGCTTCGGGACGCTACCTCTACGTGATCGGGCGCGACGCCAAGATCAACCTGATCGATCTCTGGCTGCCGAAGCCCGACAATGTCGCCGAGATCAAGATCGGCTTGGAGGCGCGGTCGGTCGAGACGTCGAAGTACAAGGGTTACGAGGACAAGTACGCCATTGCCGGCTCGTACTGGCCGCCGCAGTTCGTGATCATGGAGGGCGATTCGCTCAAGCCGCTGAAGATCGTGTCGACGCGCGGCATGACGGTCGATCCGCAGGAATACCACCCCGAGCCACGCGTGGCCTCGATCGTGGCTTCGCATTTCCACCCGGAATTCATCGTCAATTCCAAGGAGACCGGCAAGATCAACCTGGTGAACTACGAGGACCTGAAGAACCTCAAAGTCACCAGCATCGACTCAGCGCGCTTCCTGCACGACGGCGGGTTCGATTCCACAGGGCGTTACTTCCTGGTCGCCGCCAACGCTTCCAACAAGATCGCGGTGGTCGACACCAAGGACGACAAGCTCGCTGCGCTGATCGACGTGGGCAAGACGCCGCACCCGGGTCGTGGCGCCAACTTCGTCGATCCCAAGTTCGGGCCGGTATGGGCGACCGGTCACCTGGGCGACGAGTCGATATCGGTGATCGGCACCGATCCACTCAAGCACAAGGACAACGCGTGGAAGGCGGTGCGCACGCTCAAGGGTCAGGGCGGAGGGTCGCTGTTCATCAAGACTCACCCGCATTCGAAAAACCTGTGGGTCGACACCGCGCTCAATCCCGATCCCAAGATCAGCCAGTCGGTCGCGGTGTACGACATCAACAACCTCGACAAGGGCTACGAGGTGATTCCGATCGCCGACTGGGCGGACATCGGCGAAGGAGCCAAGCGCGTCGTGCAGCCGGAGTACAACAAGGCGGGCGACGAAGTGTGGTTTTCGATCTGGAATGCCAAGAACCAGCAATCGGCGATTGTGGTCGTGGACGACAAGACTCGCAAGCTCAAGACAGTGATCAAGGATGCCAACCTGATCACGCCGACCGGCAAGTTCAACGTCTACAACACGCAGCACGACATCTACTAGGAGCCAGCGATGAAAACGCTAGGCATTGCGCTGGTAACGATCGTCCTTGCCGGACTGGGCTTCGCTCTTCCTGTCGCAGCGGCGGACGAGACCAAGCTCGCCACCGACAAGGGCTGCACCGCGTGTCACGCCGTCGACAAGAAGGTGATCGGTCCCGCATACAAGGATGTCGCCAAGAAATACAAAGGCGACGCCAAGGCGCCGGACATGCTCGCGCAGAAGGTGATTAAGGGCGGGCAGGGCGTCTGGGGTCCGATCCCCATGCCTCCGAACAAGGTGAGCGACGACGAGGCCAAGAAGCTGGTGGCATGGATTCTGTCGCTGTAAGCAGTGATTACGTCATTGCCGCCCCCGATCCAGGCACTCGGGGGCAGGCTTCAGCGGGAATCGAGCGACTTTCAACGAACGCCACTGGGTCCCCGCTTGCGCGGGGACGACGCACTTCGATCCTGTCGGTACTTACCTGGGTGGCCGCGGCTATCGCGCTTGGCGTGCCGCCGGCGAAGGCCGATGAAAGCAGCGAGCCGCCGCAATCGCGTCAGCGCGAGTTGCTCCGGCTGTTGAGGCAAGACTGCGGCTCCTGCCACGGCCTGCGCCTGACCGGCGGTCTCGGTCCGGCGCTCACGCCGCAAGCGCTCAAAGACAAGCCGGCAGGAAGCCTGACCGCGACCATCATGTCCGGCCGGCCGGGTACGGCGATGCCGCCGTGGCGGCCATTTTTCTCCGAGGCAGAAGCGGAGTGGCTGGTCGCCCGAATGCGCGAGGGCGCAACCGATGCGCCTTGACGCGCGCTCGTCGGAACCGAACCCCTCTCCCCCTGGGAGAGGGGAAGGGGTGAGGGAAAATCGCCGCTGGAGCGGCTGGCGTGCTGCATGCGCGCTGCTCGCTCCGATGCTGATCTGCGGTTGCGCTAGCCCGCCACCGCGCGGCACCGGCGATCTCGGCGTGATCATCGAGCGCGAATCGGGGCGCGTGCTGATCGTCGAGAATAGCGGGGCGACACGTCTGGGCGCGGTCGAGGGCCTCGGCGATCTCTCGCACGCCTCGGTCGTCTACTCGCGCGATGGCCGCTACGCCTATGTGTTCGGCCGCGACGGAGGCTTGACCAAGGTCGACTTGATCACGCGCTCGATCGCCAAGCGAATGATGCAGGCCGGCAACTCCATCGGCGGCGCCATCTCGCAGGACGGTCGCCTGGTGGCAGCGCAGAACTACACCCCGGGCGGGGTCAAGGTCTTCCGCGCCGATACCCTCGAGCTCGTCGCCGACATTCCCGCCACCTACGGTCCAAACGGCGAGCGCGCGAAAGTCGTTGGCCTCGCCGACGCGCCGGGCAACCGCTTCGTGTTCAGCCTGTTCGAGGCGGGAGAAATCTGGGTCGCCGACTTGTCCGACCCGTCGCGGCCCAAGATCGAACGATTCCGCAACGTCGGCGCTCACCCCTACGATGGGCTCATCACGCCGGACGGCCGCTACTACATCGCCGGGCTGTTCGGCGAGGACGGGCTTGCGCTCGTCGACCTGTGGCACACCGAGCGCGGCGCGCGGCGCATCCTCGATGGCTACGGCAAAGGCGAGCAGAAGCTTCCCGTGTACAAGATGCCGCACCTGCGCGGCTGGGCGATCGCGGGCGACACGGCGTACCTGCCGGCGGTGGGCCGCCACGAAGTGCTCGTGGTCGACACGCGTGATTGGCAGGAAGTGGCACGCGTAGCCGTTGTCGGGCAGCCGGTGTTCGCCATCGCCCGGCCCGACGGTCGCCAGGTGTGGGTGAACTTCGCGTTTCCCGACAACGGGAAGGTGCAGGTGATCGACACCGAAACGCGCCGAGTCGTGCAGACGCTCTCGCCGGGGCAGGCGATCCTGCATCTGGAATTCACGCCGCGCGGCGAGGCGGTGTGGATCTCGGCGCGCGACGACGACCGCGTGCTCGTCTACGACACCGCGACCTACGCGCGCGTGGCCGAGCTCGCCGTGGCCAATCCCAGCGGCATCTTTTTCACCAGCCGCGCCGCGCGCATCGGATTCTGATGGCTGCGGCGACGAATTTTGTTCATGCTCCCGGCGGTACCCACGGACCCCACTCGACCGTCGTAGGCGCGAATCGCGTTGCCCGACTCGGCGAACCGAGATTGCTGCGCCGATTGCTCGATGAGTTTCAACGCGATTTTCCACTGACGCCGGGCCCCTTTGCCGCGATCGCGCGTTCGCTTGGCACGACCGAAGCCTGGGTACTGGCGACGCTCTCGCGATTGGTCGACGAAGGAAGCGTGAGCCGCGTCGGCGCGGTGTTCCGGCCGGGCAGCGTGGGTGCAAGCACGCTGGCTGCGATGGCGGTGGCCGAGGAGCGCCTGCCGGCGGTGGCAGAGCTGGTGAGCGCACATCCCGAGGTCAACCACAACTACGAGCGCGAGCACCGCCTCAATCTCTGGTTCGTGGTGACCGCAGCCGACGAGGCGCGCGTGATCGACGTGTTGGCAGCGATCGAGCGCGAAACGCTGCTCGAGGTGATTCCGCTACCTTTGATGTGCGACTACCACATCGACCTGGGCTTCGGCCTCGACGGATGCAGGCGCCGCGACACCGGGGAACCTCTCGCGGGCGACGCAGGCAGGATCGCGTTCGATGTCCGCGATCGGGCGCTGCTCGGCGCGCTGCAGGAAGGGCTGCCCTTGGTGCCACGCCCGTACGCGTCGCTCGCGCGATGCGCTGGCTGGCGCGGGCTGCATCCGGAACGCGACGTGCTCCAGCGGCTCCGGACTTGGATCGAGTGCGGTGCGATCAAGCGCTTCGGCGTGATCGTGCGCCATCGCGCACTGGGCTTTGTGGCCAATGCCATGTGCGCGTGGGATGTACCTGCCTGGGATACTGACCGCCTTGGCCGGCTGCTGGCACGCGAGCCGGTCGTGACACTTTGCTACCACCGCGCCCGCGCCGGAGAAGCGTGGCGCTACAACCTGTTCTGCATGATCCACGGTCGTGACCGCAACACCGTCGACGAACAGCTCGCGACACTATCGCATCGTCATGGCCTCGATGCCTACCCGCATGCGGTGCTGTTCTCCCGGCGCGCCTTCAAGCAGCGCGGCGCGCGCTACGTCGAGCCGGCGGAGGTTGCGCATGGATGAGCTTGATCGCCGCATCGTCAATACGCTGCAGGGGGAATTCCCCGTGTGCGAACGGCCGTTCCGCGCTGCTGCGGAGGAACTTGGCACGACCGAGGTTGAGCTCATGCACCGCATCGGGAGCCTGCTCGGCGACGGCACATTGACCCGCTTCGGCCCGCTGTTCGACGTCGAGCGCATGGGAGGCGCATTCGTGCTGGCGGCGATGGCGGTGCCCGCCGAGCGCTTCGATGAAGTCGTGGCTGTGGTGAATGCGCTGCCGGAGGTCGCGCACAACTACGCACGCGAGCACTCGCTCAACCTGTGGTTCGTGCTGGCGACGGAGACGCAAGAGGGGATCGAGAGTGCAATTCGTGCGATCGAAAAGAAGACGGGCTTCGACGTATTGGCGTTCCCCAAGGAGCGTGAATACTTCGTGGAGCTGAAGCTCACCGCCTGAACTGAAAGCATCGTGAATATGAATGGCATCGCCGCACCCTCACCCCCCGGCCCCTCTCCCGGAAGCGGGCGAGGGGAGGTTCGTGGTGCAAATGGGCTGCCGCCCACTTGCACGAAGCTCAGGAACTGATGAACGATACCGTCCATCGGGGAGTTCTCGCCGAGATCGACCGCGAGATCGTGCGCGCGACGCAGGGCGGTTTGCCGCTGGTTGCGCGCCCGTACCATGCGGTCGCCCACGCCATCGGCATCGCGCCGGAGCTCGTAATCAACCGCATCGAGACGATGCTCGCCGAGGGGCGGATCCGCCGCATCGGCGTCGTGCCCAATCACTATGCGCTGGGGTATCGCGCCAACGGCATGAGCGTGTGGGACGTCGCCGACGACCGCGTCGACGAGCTTGGCCTCCGAGTCGGTGCGCTGGATTGCGTGAGCCACTGCTATCGCCGGCCGCGACACTTGCCGCAATGGCGCTACAACCTCTTCGCCATGGTGCACGGGCGTGACCGCGACGAGGTCGGGATCAAGGTCGGGCGCGTCGCCGCCATTCTCGGCGACGCCGCGAAGGCGCACGACGTGCTGTACAGCACCCGCATCCTGAAGAAGACCGGATTGCGCCTTGGTAACGCTGCGCCAAAGAGAACCCCTCTCCCGCCGGGAGAGGGGCAAGGGTGAGGGAAGAACCATGTTCCGCATCACTCAATACTTGCAGGAGGTGAGGAATCCGACGCCGATCGGATCCAAGCGCGTGCCGCTTGGTCCGGTCGTCATCTGGAACCTGATCCGCCGCTGCAACCTGGCGTGCCAACATTGCTATTCGATCTCTGCCGACATCGATTTTCCCGGCGAGCTCTCCACGGCCGAGATCTACTCGACCATGGACGACTTGAAAGCCTTCGGCGTGCCGGTGCTGATCCTGTCCGGAGGCGAGCCGCTGCTGCACCCGGAGATCTTCGCGATCTCCAGCCGCGCCAAGGCGCTGGGCTTCTACGTGGGCCTGTCGACCAACGGCACGCTGATCGATCGCTCGCTGTTGCCGCGGATTGCGGCCATTGGATACGACTATGTCGGCGTGAGCCTCGACGGCATGCGCGCGACGCACGATCGGTTCCGGCACAAAGCGGGTGCGTACGATGCGTCGCTCGCCGCGGTGCGGCTGCTGCGCGGCGCAGGCATCAAGGTGGGACTGCGCTTCACGCTGACGCAGGACAACGCCCACGACCTGCCGGCGCTCCTCGATCTCCTCGACGCGGAAGCGATCGACAAGTTCTACCTGTCGCATCTCAACTATGGCGGCCGCGGCAACATCAACCGCAAGACCGACGCTATATTCCAGACCACTCGCCGGGCGATGGACTTGCTCTTCGACGCCTGCTGGCGCCACCTCGAGGCTGGGACACCGAAGGAATTCGTCAGCGGCAACAACGACGCCGACGGCGTGTACCTGCTCCAATGGGTGCGAGAACGCTATCCGCAGCGCGAATCGCATCTGCGCGCCAAGCTTTCGCAGTGGGGCGGCAACTCCTCTGGCGTGAACATCGCCAACATCGACAACCTCGGCAACGTCCACCCGGACACCTTCTGGTGGGACTACACGCTGGGCAACGTCAAGGAGCGACGCTTTTCCGACATCTGGAGCGACACCTCGGACCCGCTCATGGCGGGACTGAAGCGTCAGCCGCGTGCGGTCAAGGGCCGCTGCGGAGAATGCCGATATTTCGACATCTGCGGCGGCAACACCCGCGTGCGCGCCTGGCAACTCAGCGGCGATCCCTGGGCCGAGGACCCGGCGTGCTATCTGGACGATGACGAGCTAGGCATCGCGCCCGGACGCGAACGAGTCGCGGTGAAGCCGTACATTCGCGTTCATCGCGCAGTTGCTGCCGAATGAGTGTGTCCGTGGGTGCGAAACAGCAGATTCCTCGGCCAGAAACCCGGCCTCGGAATGACATGAGTGTCTTGTCATCACGAGGTGCGTTAGCGCCGAGGGATCTGGTGTTGTCTCGCCTGGGACGCGCCGTTCGATGGGCCGCGTATATCGTGGTTGCGCTGCTGCTCGTCGTTACCGCGGGCACCGCGGCGGCGCAACCGATAGACGCGGCGAAGCTCTATGGCACGTACTGCGCGAGCTGCCACGGTGTCGATCGACTCGGTGGGACCGCTCCTGCGCTGTTGCCCGAGAACCTGGCGCGTCTACGCAAGCCGGATGCCGTTGACACCATCGGCAAGGGTCGGCTCGCAACGCAGATGCCGGGATTCGCCGAGAAGCTTTCCGCCGATGACATCCGTGCGCTGGTCGATTATGTTTACGCGCCGCCGGCCACGAGCCCAGTGTGGGGCGTCGCGCAGATCGAGGCCTCGCGCGTCGAGTACGTCAAGGCGGGAAGCCTGCCGGACAAGCCGACGTTCACAGCCGATCCGCAGAATCTATTCGTGGTCGTCGAGACCGGCGACCATCACGCGACGATCCTCGACGGCGACACCTTCGAGCCGATCAAGCGATTCGCCACCCGCTTCGCACTGCACGGCGGCCCGAAATTCTCAGCCGATGGACGTTATGTGTACTTCGCGTCGCGCGACGGGTGGATTTCCAAGTACGACATCTGGAATCTCACGCTCGTCGCCGAGGTGCGCGCCGGCATCAACACGCGCAACCTGGCGGTGTCCTCCGACGGCCGCTATGTGCTGGTCGGCAACTACCTTCCGCACACGCTCGTCGCGCTGGATGCCCGCGATCTCACTCTGGTGAAGGTGATCGCTGCGGTCGACTCCGGCGGCAGAAGCTCGCGCGTGTCCGCGGTCTACGATGCCGCGCCTCGCGAGAGCTTCATCGTCGCGCTGAAAGACATTCCCGAAGTGTGGGAGCTGCCCTATGGCGGCAAGACCGGGCCAGTATACCAGGGGCTTGTTCACGACTACCGCATGCGCGAAGGCCTCGCCGCGGCGGGGCCGCTGCCGGTGCGCCGCATCGCGTTGGACGACGTGCTCGACGACTTCTTTTTCGATCCCGCCTACGACCACTTGATCGGCGCAGCGCGCGATGGGCATACCGGGCAGGTGGTGAACCTCAACGTGCGGCGCAAGATCGCCGAGGTCGAGCTGCCCGGACTGCCGCACCTGGGCTCGGGCATCACCTGGGAGTGGAATGGCCGGCCAGTGCTGGCCACTCCCAATCTCAAGGAAGGCCTGGTCACGGTCATCGACATGAAGACTTGGAAGACCGTGGCGCAGGTGAAGACCGCGGGGCCGGGTTTCTTCCTGCGAAGCCACGAGAACACGCCCTATGCCTGGGTCGACGCGTTCAACAGCTCGAGCAAGGACGTGCTGCAGTTGATCGACAAGCGCTCGCTCGAGATCGTGGCGACGCTCAAGCCCGCGCCGGGCAAGACGCTCGCGCACGTCGAATTTACCCGCGACGGACGCTACGCGCTGGCGAGTCTGTGGGAAATGGACGGTGCGCTGATCGTCTACGACGCCGCGACATGGCGGGAGATGAAGCGCGTTCCCATGGTCAAGCCGTCGGGAAAGTACAACGTCTACAACAAGACGACCCGCTCTGCTGGGACCAGCCACTGAAGGTGTCCGTCATTCCGAGGAGAGCTAGCGACGAGGAATCCGCTGTTCGGATACTGGTGATGCTGGAACAGCAGATCCCTCCCTCCGGTCGGGATGACAAGACCCGCCTGGAACAGGTGCCGTGCTCAGCCCGTAAACGCCTTGAGCCTCGCCGCATCGAGGATAGTCACCGCACGACCGTCGACGCTGATCAGTCCCGCTTCTGTGAGGTCGTGGAGGATGCGCGAGAAATGCTCAGGCGTGAGATTGAGCCGAGAGGCGACTACGGCTTTCGATGTCGGGAACGTCACGACGTAAGGCGCGTTGGTCGCTGCCTGGCTCTCGTCCTGCCGTGACAGATAGCCGATCACCCGCTGTGTCCCCGAATGCAGCGAGTACGACTCGACATCGTTGATCAATCCGTGCAGGCGGCGCGAAAGTCCCGCGAGCATCTTGCGCGCGAGCTTCGGATTGCGCTCGAGTTCCGCGAATAGCGCTTCCTTGGAAACGTGCATCAGCATCGAGTCGGCGAGCGCCTGCGCCATCACCACGTAGGGCTTTTCCATGAACATGAGCGCTTCGCCGAACGAAAACCCGGGGCCCACGATTTCAACGACCTTCTCGTTGCCCTGCGGAGAGATGAACGCCAGCTTGACCTGACCGTAGATCACCAGGTGGAAGCCGACGCACGGATCGCCCTTGTTGAACAGGATCTCTCCGCGCGGAACGTGCAGTTCGGTTGTGCCGGCGGCGATGCGATCGATCTCGTCCGCGGCGAGCTCCCTGAACAATGGCAGGCTCGACAGAAACGCCTGGGTCTTGATCTTGGGGTTGGGCACAGGGCGCTGGCTGCGCGTCGGCGTGGCGGGCGGCTGCTAGTACCGTTCCAACTCGTCGTATCTGTGGACTGGGCAGCTCGTTGGCGTGGCGCAGCGAAGTCCGCTCATTGTCGGGGATAGTTGGAACGGCACAAGGTTAGCACAGCGCACGCTGGCGCTCGACGCGACGAGGTCTCCATTTGCTTTAAGCGCCGACTCGGGCGATCATACCCAGTTCGAATCCGGAGCAGTGCCATGACCGAAGCCAACAAGCTCGACGAACCTCTGAGCGATGCCGACTATGACGAGCTCGAGGTTTTCCTCGGCTCCAACGCCGTCCCGCAGGATTGCATGGACCTCGAGATGCTCGACGGCTTCCTTACCGCGGTCGTCAGCGGACCTGAGCTGATCCAGCCCTCGGAATGGCTTCCGGTCGTCTGGAGCGACAGCCAGCGCACGGTCACCCCGGTGTTCCAGAACAACGAGCAGGCGGAGCGGATCCTGTCGCTGGTGCTGCGCCTGCAGCAGAGCATACGGCGCACGCTCGCCGAATCGCCGACGCGCTTCAAGCCGCTTCTGTATCACGCCGAGCAGACGCTGCGCGAGGATCGCGGCCCGCCCGAGGCGAGCGCGTGGTGCGAGGGCTACATGACCGGCGTGCTGCTGCGCGAAGAGGGGTGGGAACCGTTGTATTCCGAAGACGCGACCCGCGACTGGATGCTGCCGGTCGAGGCGTTGGCCTACGGCGACCACGATCCCGAATATCTCGACTGGGTCGACACCGAGGAGAAGCGCCAGGACATGATCGACGAGCTGCCGATCGCCGCGGTGCTGATATTCCGCTACTGGCAGGACAAGATGCGCCCCGAGTCGTCGAACCGCGCCGAGCGCCGCGCGCAGCGGCGCGAAGTGTCACGCAAGGGCCGCCAGCGGTTGCATTAGCGGCCCGAGCAGCGAAGCAGGGGCCTCCAGCACTGCTGCGCGCGAGGCGGCGACTCGTCGTCGGCCCTTGCGCCCGGCTCGGGTCGCATCCGCTCGCTACCGCTCGCGGAATCCTGCTCCGCCTCGCCGGTCGCCCCGCTTGAGCGGGGATGCGAGCGACCGCGAGTGGCCGCGGCGGCCGACGCGATGAGCTCACACCATATTGTGGGCGCTCAAGGAGGCTGCGGCCCGAGCAGCGAGCTGACGTCACGGCCGCGGACGCTCGCGCTGCAAGGTCGCCGCGAGCCTGGCGAACCGCTTCGCCGAGGGCCAACGCTCCACTGCGAGCGCTAACTTGCGCCGCCAGTTGGGATGCGACTCGACGGTTGCGGGCAGGTTCGCCTGGTCGCGCACGCCGATCACGTCTTCGAGTTGCACGAGCATGAGCTGCGCGGGTGTTCGCGCCAGAAACGCGTGCACTGCAAGAGCGAGCGCGCTTGTCATCGATGAAATCGAGGCCGGATCGGTGCCGATTCCCTCCGGCAGGAGCGCTTCGCGTTCGAGCGCCCGCAGCAGGCGGGAGCGATCCCCGGCGCGGGCGGCGATTTGGCTGTCACGCACCGTGTGATCGGGAAACAGGCCGAGCCTCGAGCGCAACTCGAGATCGCGGCCCTGCCACCACCCGGCGAGCGTCGGCAGGTCGTGACTGCTGGCGGCGACGACCGCCTGCTGGACATACGCTGCCGGCGGCTTGAACTCGCCCGAGGGTTCGCGCTCGAACAGCAGCAACCGGGTCGACAGCATTCCTACACGCGCGAGCGCCGCGCGCAACTCGTCGGGCACCGTGCCCAAATCCTCGCCGACGATCACGCAGCGGTGACGCTGGCTCTCCAGCGCCAGGATGCCGAGCAGATCGTCGAATGGATAGTGGACATACGCGCCGTCGGCGGCCTTTGCGCCGGCGGGAACCCAGAACAGTCGCTTGAGACCCATGACGTGGTCGACACGAAGCGCGGCGGCGTGACGCATGTTGGCTCGCAGCATCGCAATAAACGGCGCGTACTCGACTTCGCGCAAGCGCTCGGGGATGAGCGGCGGCAAGCCCCAGGCCTGTCCCTGAAGGTTGAACTCGTCGGGAGGGGCGCCCACGCTCGCTTTGACCGCGTAGCTCTCCTGGTTGGACCACGCCTCGGCTCCGCTGGCGTCGATCGACACCGCCAAATCGGCGTAGAGGCCGATTGGGACGCTACGCTCGCGCAAGCCGCGAGCGACGGCGTCGAGTTGCAGCGCCGCTTGCCATTGCAAGTACTGGTAATACTCGACGCGCTCGCGATGCTCGGCGGCGAAACGCTCGACTTCGGCGGAGTCCGGGCGGCGAAACGCCTCCGGCCACGCTTGCCATCCATGGATCGAAGCGTCGTCGCGAAAGAACTGTTCCTGCAGCGCTTCGAACAGCGCGTGCTGCCTCAACGCGTTGCCGCCGTCGGCGCAGAACGCACGGAACGCGGTGGCGCGCGCGTCGCCTGCGTGAAGGTGTGCTCTGCGAAACCAGCCATACGCGAGCGCCAGCGCGCGGGCCTTGAGCTCGGCTACCCTCGGGTAGTCGACGAGCGCGGTCGCGCGGACTCGCGCGAGAGCCCCTTGGAACTCCTGCGACGCGAAGAGCGAGCGAGCTTCCGCCGACTCGCGAAAATCGTCGATCGCCTCGACGTCGAGATACAGAGCGTTGAGGAACAGCCGGCTCGACGGGCTGTAAGGGCTTGCGTGCGCGGGATTGTGCGGAAACAGCGCGTGCAGCGGATTGATGGCCACCAGCGCTGCGCCGCGCGCGGTCCACTGCTCCGCCAGCGTCTTGAGGTCGGTGAAATCGCCGATTCCCCAGTTGCGCTGCGAGCGCAGCCCGTAGAGCTGTACCGCTGGGCCCCAGACCCGGCCGCCGTCGCGCAGCGCGTCCGGGCAGTAGCACGATGGCGGCACGACGATGAGCAGAGTCTTGCCGATCGCCGTTTCGCCCCGGACGACAGTAAGCCGGTGATAGCCGACCGGCGGCACGTGCGTAAGCGCGAGGTCGCGCGAAACGCGCGCCGGGTTGGTGGCGCTCGCGTGCGCTTGCTCCTGCACGGCCATGGGGTCGAACTTTCCTTCGTGCTCGGAACCGTCTTCCTGCACAAGGCGCCAGCCCAGGCTCTCGACGGCCTCCCCGGCAGAGAGGTTAAGCCGGAGCGCGACCTGCTCTCCCCCGCGCACGACCAGCGCCGGGGCGATCGTTCGCTGCGCTCGCGCCTGCTCGAACGCGGCCAAGGCTTGCCCCGCATCGGATTCGCTTGCCGCAGCGACGTTCATCGCGGCGAGCAGCGCGCGCAGCGTGCCTTCCGATGCGCGATGGCGCGCTCCCCAGATATCGTCGTATTCCAGAGCGACGCCGAGCGCTTCGGCGAGCCGTTCCAGGTTGCTCATCGAGCTGCGGCAAGCGTGCACAGCACCGAATACGGCAGAAGCAGGTGCTCGCCGGCACAGGCGCCTTCGTGATCGGTCGCGTAGATCACCTCGCCCTCCTGTTGCACGCGATGGGGGAGGACGGCGCCGAAGTTGGCGATGAGGCGAAGGATCGAGCCGTCTCCGAGCGTCCAGCTCGCGCAAAGCACCTCGTCGCGCTCGACCGCGCACGTTCCCGAGGGCGGCATCCCGGCGAGCCGAGGCACGATGTGCGTTCTGCGCAGCCCAAGGCACCGACGGTAGAAGGCGAGCCATTCGTCGTGAGGCGAAGCGAGAAGCTCGTGCCAATCGAGCCGGCTGCGCTGGAAGGTCGCCGGATCGCTCGGATCGGGAATCGCCTCGATGGTCCCCGGATCGCAACAGCGCAGGGAGCGGGCGAATTCCTCCCGCCGTCCGCGTGCGACAGCCTCGGCGAGATCGGGGCCGAAGTCACAGAAAAAGAGGAAAGGCGTGCTGGCGGCGAATTCTTCGCCCATGAACAGCAGCGGTCGCGAGGGCGCAAGCAGTACGCAAGCGACGGCCGCGCGCAGCGCGGGCGGGTTGGCCAAGTGGGCGATGCGCTCGCCGAAGGCGCGATTGCCCACCTGATCATGCGTTTGCAGGAAACAGACGAAGGCCGACGGCGGCAGATGCACCGATGGCTCTCCGCGCATCGCACCGCCGCGATAGCGCGACGGCTCGCCCTGATAGGCGAAGCCTTCTGCCAGGCAGCGTGCGGCGTGGCGTAGCGGCGCATCGGAGTAATCGGCGTAATAACCGTCGGTCTCCCCCGTCAGCACCACGTGCATGGCGTGGTGCAGGTCGTCGTTCCATTGCGCCGTCGCATGCAGCGGCCGATGCTGTGCGTCGCGGCCCAGCAGATGCGCCTCGTTGCGGTCGTTCTCCAAGACGATGTGCACGTGCCGGTGCGCGCCAGGTCCCTCGCGCACTCTCGCCGCCAGCTCGGTGACGATGTCCGGCGAGGAGTCGTCGACAATCCGGTCGATCGCATCCAGCCGCAGGCCGTCGAAGGCGTATTCCTCCAGCCAATACAGCGCGTTGTGGATGAAAAAGTCGCGCACCGTGCGGCTGCGCGCACCGTCGAAATTGAGCGCCGTGCCCCACGGTGTCTGATGTTCGGGATTGAAGAACTGCGGCGCGTACAAGCCGAGGTAGTTGCCATCGGGGCCGAAATGGTTGTAAACGACGTCGAGCAGCACCATGAGCCCGTGCGTGTGCGCTGAGTCGATCAGGCGCTTGAGATCCGCCACGCCACCGTAGGACGCATCGGGCGCGAAGGGCAGGACGCCGTCGTAGCCCCAGCCTCGGCGTCCGGGAAAATCGCCAAGCGGCATAAGCTCGATTGCCGTGACGCCGAGCTCGGCGAGATGGTCGAGGCGCTCGGCGGCGGACGCGAATGTGCCTTCGGGAGTGAACGCGCCCACGTGCAGCTCGTAGATGATAGCCTCTTCCCACGGCCGGCCGGCCCAGCGATCGTCGCTCCAGTCGAAAGCGAGCGGGTCGATGACCATGCTCGGTGCGTGAACGTCGTCGGGGTTCGAGCGCGAGGCGGGGTCAGGGACACTTGTCCCCCCGTCGATGCGAAAGCTGTAGCGCGCGCCCGCCGGCGCGTTGGCTTCTTCGGAGGCGAACCAGCCTTCGGGCAACGGCGACATCGCAACCTCGCGCCGGGTGTCACCTACTGCGAGTTCCATGTCGACCTGTCGTGCCGCCGGCGCCCAGAGCCGGAAGCGCGTGGTGCCGTCGGCGGCGACCTCGGCCCCGAACGGCATCGAGTGCCTTCGCTTCATGCCGCGCTCCCGGCGCGAGTGAGCAGCACCAGCGATCTTCCATCGAGCGGGTAAGTGCTGGCGGGGGCGAAAGCGCCGTCAGGCGCGGCCAGTCCGTCGTCGCGAGCCGTGTCGACGATCGCCACCCAGTCGGCGGCGCCGTACGACGGCAGCCGGAACGGGAGCGGCTCGTGGTGCGCGTTGAACAGCACCACGAAATCGTCGTCGCGCACCGGATTGCCGCGCGCGTCGGTCTCGCCCAGCGCTACGCCGGAGAGGTAGACGCCGAGGCAGCGTGCGAAGTCCTGGTTCCATTCCTCGGTCGTCATCTCGGTACCGTCGGGCTTGAGCCAGACGATGTCCTTGGCCTCGCTGCCGTGCAGCGGGCGCCCCTCGAAGAAGTGTCGGCGGCGGAATAGCGGATGCTCGCGCCGGAGCCGCAACAGCAGGCGTACGAATTCGAGGAGCCGCGTTCGATCGGCGTCAGGAGTCCAGTCGACCCAGCTCGACTCGCTGTCCTGGCAGTAGGCGTTGTTGTTGCCGCGCTGGGTGCGGCCGATCTCGTCGCCGGCGAGGAGCATGGGCACACCCTGCGACAGCAGCAGCGTGGCCATGAAATTGCGCTTCTGGCGGGCACGCAGGGCTTTGATCGCAGGATCGTCGGTGGGGCCTTCGACGCCACAATTCCATGACAGGTTGTTGTTGTGACCGTCGCGATTGTCCTCGCCATTGGCTTCGTTGTGCTTTTCGTTGTAGGAGACGAGATCCTGCAGCGTAAAGCCGTCGTGCGCAGTGACGAAGTTGATGCTCGCGTGGGGTAACCGCCCGCTGCGCCCGTAGAGATCGCTCGAACCGGTGAGCCTCCGCGCGAACTCGCCGATCAGCCCACCGTCGCCCTTCCAGTACGCGCGCATGGTGTCGCGATACTTGTCGTTCCACTCGGCCCAACCGGGGGGAAAGTTCCCGACCTGGTAGCCGCCTTCCCCCAGGTCCCATGGCTCGGCGATCAGCTTCACCCGCGAGAGCACCGGGTCCTGTCGCAGCACATCGAAGAAGGCGCCCAGCCGGTCGACTTCGTAGAGCTCGCGCGCCAGTGCCGAAGCGAGATCGAAGCGAAAGCCGTCGACGTGCATCTCGGTGACCCAGTAGCGCAGCGAGTCCATCAGCAACTGCAGAACGCGCGGATGTCGCATGTCGAGCGTGTTCCCGGTGCCGGTGAAGTCGAGGTAGTGGCGGGGATCATCGGCTTTGAGGCGGTAGTAGGCGCGGTTGTCGATGCCGCGAAAACACAGCGTCGGTCCCAGCTCGTTGCTCTCGGCGGTGTGGTTGTAGACGACGTCCAGAATTACTTCGAGGCCTGCCGAGTGCAGGGTCTTCACCATCGTCTTGAACTCGTTGACCTTGCCCGAGGCGGAGTAGCGGGCGTCGGGAGCGAAGAAGCCGATGCTGTTGTAGCCCCAGTAGTTGCGCAGTCCCTGTTCGGCCAGGCGGCGGTCGTCGACGAAGGCGTGCACGGGCATCAGCTCGACGGTGGTCACGCCGAGTCGCTTGAGGTGGTCGATCACCGGCGCGGTGGCGAGACCGGCGTAGGTTCCCCGCAGCGGCGGAGGAACGTCCGGATGCTGCATGGTGTGGCCGCGGACGTGCAGCTCGTAGATCACCATTTCATGCCACGGCACGCCGGGCCGGCGGTCTTCGCCCCAGGTGAACGCGGGATCGATGACCTTGCACTTGGGCATGCCGCCGGCGCTGTCGCGCCGGTCGAACGAGAGGTCGGCGCGCTTGTGTCGCACCGTGTAGCCAAACAGGGCATCGCTCCAGCGCAAGCTTCCAACGATCTGCATCGCGTACGGGTCGAGCAGCAGCTTGTGCGGGTTGAACCGGTGGCCCTCTTCCGGCCGGTAGGGCCCGTGCACGCGGTAGCCGTAGAGCAGGCCCGGACGCGCTTCGGGAAGATAGCAATGCCACACCTGGTCGGTGCGCTCGTTGAGAGCGATGCGCTGCAGCTCGCGGCGGCCAGCGTCATCGAAGATGCAAAGCTCGACGCGCTCGGCCGACTCGGAGAACAGCGCGAAGTTGACGCCCTCGCCGTCCCAAGTCGCGCCGCGCGGATCCGGGCGGCCCGGCCATACTGCGGTGATCGGCGTCATGCCTCTTCAGCGCAGCAGTGGAGTCGCTTACGGCGCGGGCGGGGCGTCGCGATCATCGCGCTCGCTGCTCCTGCCGCGTCTCGCCCAGCGCTCCAGGAAGTCCGCAGCGCGCTTCTGTCCACCGAGACCGAAAGCGAGCGCCAGCGCCAGCGCCACTCCGATCAGGATGACGAGGAAAGTCTGGCGAATGATGTCGCCCAATCCGAGGTGGTCGATGGCGATCATGGCGACGAACACGACGATCGCGTACATGGCGAGGCGTCCCAGCAGCGCCGCGTCGGGCATGTCCAGGTTCTTGCAGTATGCGGTCACCGTCATGCCGATGAAGCGGGCGAAGTACGCGCCGAAAGCGAGGATCACCACGGCGACGATCACCCTCGGCACAAACAGCACGATGCGTCCAATCAGATCGGTCACTGCGGCGAGTCCGACGCTGTTCGACGCGACAAGCAGAGCGGTGAGGATGATCAGCCAGTAGACCAGAAGCCCGAGGATCCCGGTGGTGTCGGTCTCGCCGCCGCCCTGCCTTAAGAACCCGTCGAGGCCGGCTTTCTCGGTGAGCACGTTGAAGTTGATCGCGCGAAGGCCTTTCACCACTACGAACCTCACCAACTTGGCGAGGAGCCAGCCGAGAATGAGGATGACGATGGCAAGGAGTATCTTCGGGAAAATCTCTCCAGCCTGCGTGAGGAAGCTCTGAACCGGGTCCCAGAACAAGTCGAATCGCTCCATGCTGACCTCCTATGGCGAACTTAGGGCCTGCTAACGCTATGGGCGCATACGCGAACGGGTGCCCTGGGGCGCCAATCAAGGCGCAGGACGAAGCCAAGACGAGCGGTCTTGGCGAGGACGGCAACACCGAGTGGCGCCCCAGGA
>Ga0187778_10000120_pt1 | contig 50173 bp, 40 predicted proteins | sample 1015_Q2_SP5_20_M_FD_132418 | JGI IMG/M metagenome (GOLD analysis project Ga0187778, IMG submission 132418) | Tropical peat soil microbial communities from peatlands in Department of Meta, Colombia - 1015_Q2_SP5_20_MG | ecosystem: Environmental > Terrestrial > Soil > Wetlands > Peat | place...
CGGCCGCATGGTTCACTCGGGAACCTCACGCCCCGAGAGTTTACGGAACACGCGGCGACAACTGGGCTGCAGGAACCGGCGGATTTCCAGTTAAGAGCGGTCTAGTTTTGGGGAAAGGGTCAGAAGAACCGTCTGCGTACTTATGATCTGCTTAATAAAGGTGACCCTCTGTCATCGAGATGGCTATTGAGATATTTGGAGAGAACCTCCGCTTCATTCATTCCGATCACTTTGCTCGCTGCAGGAGTCAAGTGGTAATCGAAATTATTGTACAGCCTTTCATTCCCATTGAAGTTCCTTAATGGCGTTAGGTTATCTATAAACAACCAGCCTAAATCATCCGCCATAGCCTTTAAGCTGTAGTACAGTTCTTCTTCCTGCTGAAGACCATCCTCATACGTGAAGGGCATTCTCGCGATCGTGCGCACAAAAGTGTGGTCAATAGGCTTCTGTTGAACCAATTGGTATGATGGAATGGGGCTCATAATAAGGAGCATGCCCGGGTTTTCTCTCCTGATCATTTGCAATAAGAATCGAACCCTTTGGATGCTTTCTTCACGACTGTTGGGAAAATGATGAAAGAAAATCTGTTGATTCAGAATTTGTGCAGCAAAAGCTTCTGGATATCCTACCTCCGGCTCCAAGGATGCCCTGAGGTCGTTGGCGTAAGATACCACCTTGTGCAAGCCCTGATTTTGCTGCGTTGCGACGGATAAAAGGAAGCGCAATCGAGCTGACAAATTCTCTACTCCAGCGAATTTGGCCAGAGATCGAACGATGAAAAGAATTCGGCTAGTGTGGTCTTTGTACGGATCTTCGTAGCGGTACCAGATCGGTGGGTGAACCTCATAGCCAGCCTCTGATTTCACAAAGTGCGGTCTGTCATCTACGCGAAGCATATCGTAAAAGTCGTTTCCAGTATAAAAGTTCATGACGAGTGCCGGAGGGTTAAATTGCTTCAACCGCCTCTTAAAGAGCAGATAGTCCTGTAGGGGAGAGTAGCGACCTTGTCCATATGATAGAACTTGCACCTTTCGTCTCTGTTCTCTCATTACCTCTTCAAGCACGCCAGGATGAGTTTGAGAGTTTGGTGCGCATAGTGCGGTTTGAGAATCACCCACGACTGCTATTTTAAAGCTCTCGCGGTCCGACCGGAGTTCGTCCACTCCTACTCCAGTCCGAATGCCGAGTTCATTCTGTAGTATCGAGATCCTCTGCCCTGAAGACTCGTCGGTGCAGGTCCCCTGATTGATCTTGCCTGGCATAAGAGGCGCCCAACCCAAATCAGGCTCGCCATATTCATAGCGGGGGGGGAAAAGATTGAACGTAATAAGAAATCCTTCAAACAGTAGGAGTGTGCCTATAACAACCAGGATCCACACTCCAGCTCCCAAGATACGCTTTTTGAGTCGAAAAACTTTCATCTGGGTCTGTGGATCTATTTAATTTGGTTAGCTGAGCGACACTTGGGATACAGCGACAGTACGGTTACGCTCATGTACAGAGCTTTCCGACGTATTAACCCTCTCATTCTTGATCGACTCATGGGAGACACGAGTCAAAGCAACAAGCAAGGCAAGAATCCAGATCCACACCTCTGCCTTCATGAAGTTACTGAACTGTCCCGCCACAAACCAAGATACGAACGAACAGCCTAGAGCTACCCTGTACATTCCCAGTAATGGAGCCAGACCCTTATCATCAAGTGACTTTAGATGGACGAACGAAACCGTGAACCACGTTATCAACAGAATGAACATAATAGCTCCAGGGAGCCCCTGGTCAACAAGAACTGCCATAAATGTGTTATGCGCCGCTATCCTTTTCTCCTCTGCAACCAGTACTCCCTGTCCTTCGAGCAGTTCCTGCGGCATGTAACGGGGACTCAGAACTTCGTTCCCTCTGTGCCCTACTCCCAGTGGATTGTCCAAAAACATCTTCCACTGATAGTTTATAAGGTCGAGCCTCCCTTTCGCGCTAACATCCATCGTCGATACATCGGAAGTTTGAAGCGTGCCTACTCGTTCCCAAAAAAGTGGATGTGCGAGGAGGAGAAGTAAAAGAACGGCTAACGCAGCAGCGGCATAAATATGCTTTCGGTATGTTCGTGGACTCAGGTAGAATGACACAACACCGCCGCTTAAGAGACCGAGAAAGCCACCTCTGCTAAGAGCCAAGACGAATGCGTTCAACAAGAATGGAATCATGAGTAATACCACCCAGCGCTTACTGCCTGGAAGCGTCAGGAACATAATCCCAGCAAAGAAAAGGCCTGTCGTTAAATGCATCGCAGCCCCGTTGGAGCCCGCAACATCACCGGCTCCAATCGACTCCAAGCGACCCCCTTGCGGAGTTGTGTAGGCGATCCATCCCCACATGAAGCAGCCGACAACATGGACCCAGGAGAAGAATTCAAAGCCTTCCTCATTTAATACGATGTGAGTAATTAAATAAGCTAGTACCAGATATTTCGTAAAGAGAATGGCACCTTCCAAATTCTTGGATATATCGACCGCCCAGATGCTTTGAATCCACACCCACAGGGTATAAGCAAAAAGTAGGCGTACGCCCCAGTTGGCAAACCATGAAGGACCTGTGCTGGAAGAAGCCCTCCATATCGTTGCGATTAAGGTGACCACTGCAGCAAGGAGTGACCAACGTAAATCCGGAATCTCAGCTCCCCACCACGACGCTGCGGGTGGGTTATAGAAGATGAAGAGATAGCTGAACAAACCAAATATTGGATGGCGAAGTAGAGCAGCAGCTAGTCCAAGTGCATATAACCCAAGGATTAGAATAGCAGTAAGATTCATCGGTGGAATTGGAGCTGATCAGTTAGGACTACTCAGTACGGATCGCAGGTTCCGATAACTAAGAACTGTGTCCGAAGGATGAGATGATTGGTCAGGCGACAAATGCAACAGTTATTCGACATGGAAGAATCTCGATCCCGGTGGTATCCCGCATGGCGCTGGTGCGTCTCAAGATTTACTGTTTCGAGACAACAGATTAAGCGCACGTCCCGCCGTCGGTAGGCTGCGCTTAGAAGTATCATCTGCTTCTTTTTTCAGGATCAACTGATCTTCTCTTCGCAAGATCTACATAAAGCTTGTCGTACTGAATAACCGTCTTGCTCCAGGATCTATTAAGCTGAACGCTAGCCCTGGCATTTTTCCGAATATGGTCCAAATTGTTTTCATTTTCGGCTATATAGATTATTTTTTTCGCTAAATCCGAAACATCTCCAGCCTTGAATAATACTCCGTCGTATCCGTCGCTAACCAACTCTCTGTGACCTCCAACATCACTAGCCAAGACTAGTTTCTGAAGAGCCATCGCCTCTAGTGGTTTCAATGGTGTGACTTTTTCAGTCAACCTCATTTTCTTTCGAGGGTATACAAAGAGGTCGATCACAGAATAGTAGTCAGGAATTTCAGGATATGGAACTTTTCCGGTAAAGATAATATGGCTGTCTACTTTATGTGACCTGGCGAGGTCGGCAAGCCGATTTCCATGGTCCTCTCCTACGAGAAGTAGGCGCACATTGGGCAGATGTTTGACTACTTCAGCTAGTGCTTGTACAAGATCATCCAGCCCCTCCCAATAACGGAAGGAACCGATGAACCCTATCACAAACTTGCCATTAAGGCCTAATTGATTCTTTAGACCCTCGTGCGCTTTTCGTGGAAGAAATTGATCTACATCTATTCCATTGGGAACAACTACCACACTGCCCTCTGGAACACCATAGGATAGGACCTCTCGTTTTATTCCTTCACAGATAACGGTAACTGCATCAACCAGGCGCAGCAAACGACAATCGATCCATTGACTAATATGATATCTCATCCTATCGAAGAGAGAAGGAATGCGATCCTCTGGTAACTCTTCCCATAAGGTCCGTACCTCGTAAACCACTGGCAGTTGCAATCGACGCCCAACAGCATATGCCGGGATTACATTCAGGGAAGGAGAATGAGCATGAATTAGGTCAACCTTCTCTCTCTGGGCAATTTCTTTAATTCTTGAATATAGCCTAAGCATCAACAGGCTTTCCTTGAGGAAAGGCAAAGCAAAAACACCGTATTTCGGCTCTTCCGGAAGCGTCCGGTAGAATGATACTCCGTGAATAACCTCAACTGGTGAAGTGGGTCTTTCATGTTTTGGCGAGGTGACTGCTGTCACATTCAGACCTTGCAGTTTCTGATGCTGCAAGATGTTGAAACTTCGTATGCTGTACCCATCAATATAAGGCAGACTGTGATTGAGGACATGTAGGACTTTCATAAAGCAACCTGCTTTGTGAGAGCGAAAATTTGACTATAGTCAAGTGCGTTGCCCCGGAGCATCTGGATCAGCCCTTTCCGGCAGCAGCGAAAACTCGATGTTTTCTGCTCGGGTCACAATTGATGAAAGATGCGAATAGCACTCTTCAGCAACGACCCTCCAAGTCCGATTATGGGCATGCGCCACAATGCGGTCCCTATCCCAATTACGAGCAAGGCAACGAACGATGGTATTTGCTATGGAGTGAGCATCCTGCGGCACAAGAACCCCCAATTCAGGATCACATAAAACCATTGGGTTGCCTCCAACCGGAGTCGTGATGCAAGGAAGACCACAGGCTAGCGCCTCAAGCAACACGTTTGCAGACCCTTCACGCGAAGTCGCCAGGCAAAATAGGTCTGCCGCCCTATACCAGTCTGCCAGTACTTGCGGTGGTTGGGATTTGACTATGTGTACTCTGCCACTCAACCCATACCGTTCCGTCAGTCCTTCGATCTCATGCTTAGCATCCGCCTCATGGTCAGGATCGCCAACAATATAAAGCGTCAGGTCGGGAAACTTGTCTCGAATTAGAGCCAGTGCTTCTACGAGGGTCGGGTGCCCCTTGGACATGTGCAGCCGCCCCACAGAAAGCAAGATTCTGCCTTCCAGCGGTAATCCAAGGCGACGGCGAGACGCCGTTTTATCAGATGGATAGAATCGGTTTGGATCTACACCGTTGGGGATTACGACCACTTTTGAGGCAGGAATATCCAGAGCTTCAACTGCCTCCTTCAAATCTTCAGAAAGCGCAATTACAATGCCTGCCGTTTTAAAGGCCCACCGGATAAGTTGGCGTCGGCCGAGCTGATGGGAAAAGATATTTATGTCGTCGCCACGAACAGTAATCGCCAAAGGAAGTTTCAATACCTTTGCTAGAATTGCAGCTGCCACGCCATCAGGGTAAGCCCAATGGGCATCGATAATGTTAAACTTGATCGTTTGGGCCAACTCTACTGCTGAGGCAAGGGAGCCCATGCCCATCAACAGTCCATCGAGCGTCTTGAAAACCTTCGGTATCCCAATCCAACGAGGATGCTTGACTTCCAAGCCGTCTTGGTAGTCTATCTTCTCAATCTGAGAGTACCGATAGTACCGCTTGCCTAGCCATTGCGTTGGAGGGGCCCAAGGCACTGGTGCAATCACCCGCACATCGCAGAGCTTCGACAACGCCTTGACCCGCTCTCGCACAAAAAGGCCCTGTCTTGGTAGTTGTGAGTTGGGAAATAAGCTAGTAAAGCATAGTACACGGAGTCGTCCGTCTGCTGGCGTCGACTTCTCAGCTTCATCCAGCCCCGATGCCTGCGGGACCATACCGACTTCCCCCTGTATTCCCTTTAGAATCATGCTTCCACCTATCGTATGGCTCATCCCTTGCTATTAGGGAACGAAGGCCTTATGCCATTCTTCCAAGACAATTAGTTGCCAGATTCTGCGATCAACGTTGGCGTCATTGCTATCGAGCCGAGCGAGAAGCCCTTGGAAGTATTCCTTCCTAAAGTAACCACGTTCTTGGGTCTGGCGATCCGTGAGCAGATCTCTTACATATCCTCGCAGTGGTCCTCTGAACATGTACTCAAGAGGGGTTGGAAACCCCATCTTTTTTCGCCTTAAGATCTTCGCAGGGAGAATACCGTGCATAGCCCGCTTTAAGATCCGCTTGGATTCCCACCAATCTGACTTTTCGGCAGATGGAACTCGAGCAGCGAATTCAACGACACGATGGTCAAGAAAGGGGACCCGAAGTTCTACGGAATGTGCCATGGTCATTTTGTCAGCCTTAATTAGAATATCATCCGGCAACCAAGTCTTGAGATCCAGATAAAGTAGCCGGCTAAGGCTGTCTCGATGTCGACTGCGCTCGTAGCATTGCACAAGCGTGTTGGCCGGCGAGTTCTTAGAAAGTGTTTCTATAAATGAATTAGTGTACACCTCCTCCCATGACATTGGTCCGTACATCGAGACACCCGAATAACGTTGCTCAAAGGGAAGAGCACCAAGCGCAAGGTATCTTTCGACTTTAGGCATACCCCATGCCTTGGCAAGGGACGCTAGAAGATAAAATGGTTTAGGCCCAACGATAGATCTCATGGTTTCCAGAATCTGCATGTATCGATAGATGTCGTAACCACCAAAAAGTTCGTCCGCGCCTTCTCCAGAAAGTACGACCTTCACATGCTTTGAGGCTAACTCCGCGATTAGGTAAAAGGAAATGGCGGAAGCTTCGCTGACGGGTTCCTCCATCTGCTGGACCATTCTTGGAATCAGATTCTCGAATTTCTCTGGAGTCAAGATGATCTCGTGATGTTCTGTCTGAAAGGCCTGTGCCACTGCCCGAGCATACACCCGCTCATCATATGGAGCACCCATGTCAAACGCTAATGAGAAGCTTTTGAGTTCATTACGATTAAATAGCCTCGTTAGGGCCGTTACCGTGCTAGAATCGAGGCCACCGCTCAAAAAAACACCGACTGGAACATCACTACGAAGGTGGATCCGAACAGAATCAACCAGGAGTTCCCGAAGGGAAGCCGCTCGGGACTCCGGGGTTCCCTGTACCTCGCTTTCGAATGGTAGATCCCAATACCTTTCCTTACGGATCTCCCCCTCCTCCACAAAAAGGATGTGACCTGGAAGTAACTTGAAGATCCCCTGAAACATCGTATGCTCTCCAGGCACATAGCCTAAACAGAAGTAAGGGTCGATGGCTGATGTTTCTACTCCCCGGTATGTCCCTGGTATAGCCAGCAGAGCCTTAATCTCGGAAGCAAAAACAATTCCTCCGGCGGTCGGTGCCCAGTAGAGCGGCTTAATACCGACCCTGTCGCGGGCCAGGAGGAGCCGCCGGCGCTCACGATCCCAAAGGGCGAAGGCAAACATCCCTATAAAATCCTGTAAGCATTTCTCTCCCACCATCTCATATTGGGTTAGAATTACTTCGGTGTCAGTAAGACTTCGGAAAACATATCCGAGCCTGGTCAATTCCGATGCCAACTCCACATAATTGTAGACCTCACCATTGTAGGAGATCACCGTTCGACCTGACGGAGCTACCATTGGCTGATGTCCTGCCGCTGAAGTGTCAAGAATGCTTAGGCGCCGATGCCCGAGGCCCAGTGATCCGTCCAGGAAGATCCCCTCATCATCTGGGCCTCGGTGCGATACATGAGTCAGCATAGAACGGATGAGGTCCTGGCTTACCGGCTCTTCGCTTCGGTAGTTGTAAATTCCAACAATTGCGCACATAGTCCCCTCAGTTGAAGCTCTGCCTTAATTTAAGAGCATCTAAGATATCTACTCAATTCAAGTCGTGTAGCCTTGAAAGAACACTCAGATAACGGTATTGTTTACTGAGGACATTGCCTTGCAGGTGATAGCTGCTTGGGTGACCGGCAACAAAAGACCTCCTATACAGGAGATATCGATGCTGAACACTTGAGCAGGCTTTTATGGACCCTGCTGGTTGCAACGTCATGCGCCATGACGATGCAGTCTGACTGAACCCATCTATTTGGCCTCGTAGCAAGCCAGGATTGTGGCTCAGACCTAAATGGACAGTTGCGCACCGGCTCCTCTCTCAGGAGAGCGCCTTACTACGGCCAGTCCTTGTAGCAGGCTCCCTCGGTGCTCGTCCGACCGCCCACGCCATTGGTTCGTGAGTCTCGCGCTAGGTCATACTGAGCACTGTGTGCAGACCTACAACAAGACCGCTCGACCCTTTGCATGGACCGCGACCGTGTGCACAATCGCGACGGAAGTCCGCCAAATTCACGAACGTATTTCTCGGACACAATACTGGTTTTGCAAGGTTAATTGGTCTACTGCAGATTAAACATTCAATGAGTCGCTTCGGAACGGTCACAGGTCAGCAGCAAAGGTACTCGCGAGGGTTTACCAAATCACGTGTACTAAAATAATCGGCTTACAGCGCATCAACTTCTTTGGTTCGCCTTCTCTGCTTTGGCCAGAAATACAAAGGTAGCGTCCAGGGCATCCCTCATAGAAATCTTGGGTGTCCAGCCCAGAAGTTGCTTCGCCTTAGCGTTGTTAAAGCGATGACCTTTCCACATCGTTTCAACCTCGTAAGGAGAAACCACCGCAGGGATGTGACCCTTTGTTCTTCGCGTGTACCAAATGTTACAATATGACAGAGGCTTGAGAAGCCAATATGGTATTCGAATAGTCTTAAGAGCTTTGACTTCTGTGCGGTAGCGGCGAATCAAGTCTTTCCCCATAGGGAGTTCATCGTCTACAATACAGAATACTTCTTTGCCAATGCTTGGTACTGTCCCAGCCAATATAATGGCTTCCGCACAGTTATCGACGTATGTAAGAGGCATTACGTTAGAGCTCCCCAGGTCCAAGAAAATGCCAAACACATTTAATCCAAGGCGTGAATGTAGAATCTCACCGCCTGGACCAAAGATCCCGCCAGGCCGAATAACAACGAGTGGAAGGTTATGTTCTTTTGCATACCTCCACGCCAGCACTTCCTGTTGATGTTTCGAAAAGGAATAGGGATCGCGCCATTCAGGGTGTTCTTCCATAGCAATACTCTCATCGATGATATCTCCTCTTCGCTGACTCGCGGCACCGATCACCCCGAAAGAGCTCACAAGTACAAAACGTGACACCCCGGTCTCAACCGACGCTTTGTAAAGGTATTCGGAGCCCACTACCGTGTTTGCCACTAAGGAAGGAGCCGCGCCTTTTTTTGATGCTGCCGCGTGATAAACAATTCCCACGCCTTGAAGGGCTTTCTTCAAAGCGTCCGAATCATTAAAGCTCGCGGGAAAGACCTCCAGTTGAACTGAGGGAAACTCTGCTTGGAGAGACCGGAAAATATCCCTTGGAGTTCCTGGGCGTACAAGACATCGAACCCTTTTGTGGCCCAGTTCCAGGGATTTCCTGACAAGACGCTTACCCAGGAATCCAGTTCCACCTGTGATAAGTATCATACAGACACCCTCTCACTCATCAACGCCGGGTCATTGGCATTGCACTGCTGAAAAATGTCGTCCATGATGGCTGTCGTTCGAAGAGCCTCGGACATTGCGATTGGCATCTCACCCTTTCCTTCAATTGCCCGATAAAAGCGGTAAAATAACTCCTTCATTCCTTCAAAGAAATGAAGACGGGCATTCACGAGTTTGCCTAGGTTGCTGAGATACTCGCGCAATACTTCACGGGCCTCATTCTGAGCCCAATGCACCTTCTGGAATGGCTGCGGAAGAGAAGAACCTTCAACTACCTTTAATGTGCGCGAATCCAAACTCACAGTTGCTTGTCCTCTTGTCCCATAGACAACTATGTAAAGCTGGACGGGTCTTGCACTACATGAAAAGACTAGATTACCAGTCGTCCTTTCCCCTCGAATAAAAACGCGTAACTCATCAAACAGAAGATCTCTAACATCTCCATATGTCTGCTCTCTAAGCCTAAATCCACATGCATGAATGTAGGGATTCTGGTCCCTGAGGAATTCCAACATCAACGAGAGAGGATGGGAAATGTTGTTTTGAGCTAGTCCCCCCGGTAGTTTGTGAAGCCAATGAGTCGGATCGCCCATGAACACAGACCCAAAATTTCCGGCTAAGTTGTACCCCATCACGGCGTCCACGTGGCGTATTTCTCCAAGTTTTCCAGCTTGGTGTAGCGCCTTCAGTCGAACAAAAGAATTATCATACACGTAATTGTGCCCTACACACACCAGCTTTCCAACGCGTGTCGCTACGTCGATCAATTCCTCGGCTTCGGCGCGATTCAAAGTAAATGGCTTCTCGATATAGGCATGAGAACCAAGCTCAACTACCGATTTTCCAACAAGTAAATGGGTCGCAGGAGGCGTGGTAATGTGGACAACTTCGGGCCTGACTTCCCCTAACATTTTTGCGAGGGATGTATATGTGCCTGGAATTCCGAATCGAACTGCCGCCTGCTTGGCCATGTGAACATTGGCATCACATACTGCGGCGACTTCGATCCCAGGAAGCTTCCTAGCTTCCTGGATATGGGCATCAGCAATTTGGCCACAACCAACTATCGCGATCTTCATGATGACCCCTTTCTCAGTGCTGCAGGGCTTTATCGCAGGGACATAGCGACTGATGTGCTAAAATCCCGTTCGAGGTTAAGATGTTCGGCAATCACTCTTATGAAATTTCGATGAACTCGCACAAGGCAATTTTTGGTCGAACTTCGCTTCGCTAGACATACATCTTCTTCGATTCGAAAATTTCCAAATACGTTCGTTCATAGGCCTGCACCATGCCATCCAAACTGAAGTGGTCTTGAACACGAAGACGACAAGCAGCACTGAACTGTAACCGCAATTCTGGGGCATTGATAAGCTTTATTAAAGAATCTGCGACAGCCCTTGGCTGACCGGCATTGACTAGCAAACCAGTTTCTCCATGAACAACAATCTCAGGAATTCCACCAACTTTGGTGGCAACAACTGCAACTCCGGCACTCATTGCCTCAAGAATGCTATTGGGTATACCCTCACGAATAGAGCTCGACGCGAAGATATCCATCGCATTCAATAATTCTGCGGTATCATCCCTGTTTCCGAGGAACCTAACATATTCGTTAATGTTGAGCTCCTTAGACAAGGCCTCCAAGGCTGGCCTTTCTGGTCCCTTTCCGATGAGTAACAGGCGCGCTTGAGGATTGGAGCGTACGACGAGGGCCATAGCCCTCAATAAGGAGCGATAGTCTTTATCTTCGCAAAGTCGCCCAATGCTTCCGATCGCCACATGGTCGTCTTCCAGTACCAACTCCTCGCGTTTCTTGATCCTTAGTGCTGGATCCGAACTGAACCGCTGCAGATTAACCCCATTCACGATGGTTTTGACTTTATGCGGGGAAACCTTAAACCTATAGACGAACTTATATCGTAAGTCCTCCGATACGGTGATAAATTGGTCGGTCGCATATTGAAGGCATCTGTAGGCAAAAATCCGACGCCATTTATTAAGATGGCCGAGACCGTGTTCGCCATGGACCAGTGCTGGAACAGCAGCTATCTTCGCTGCCAAAAGACCTTCTAAATAGGTACCCCATGCATGAGTGTGTACGATATCAACGTTAGCATTCTTAAAGAGTGTTGCTAACTGCACTGGCAATCGCCAGTCGTTTCCTAATCCCTTTTTTAAGACATGAACTGATACCTTTCTGCCAACGATGCGTTGAACTGAATCACACTCTGGACTGAACGAACAGACAGAAAACCGAAATTTAGAAGGATCTGCATTGTTAATGAGATTGACAATTCCATTTTCCGTTCCCCCGATCCCGAACGAATGTACAACGTGACAGACATGTACCAAAGACACGTTTATCGCCCCGCTATATTATCTAATGACTCTGCAAGACGTTGCGTAAGGTGTATGGCATTGTATTTATGGTGATGACTTGTCGGAAATTCTTCGCTTAGCTTTTGCCGTAAGTGCATTTTGCATAGAGACCTGACTTCCTGCTTTATTGATTCAATATCGTCTGGTTCTACAACCCTCCCGACACGATCAGAAAGAACCAACTGGCCGGTTGCGCCATCACGCGGCGTCAGGGCTAATATAGGCTTGCCTGCCTGTATGTACTCGAACAACTTGGCCGGAATTTGGGTTGTCGTTTTCGGCTGTATGAGCAAGAGGACGTCCGAACTAGCCATGTATTGGAGAGCTTCTTGATGTGGCACTTGAGGAACCAGATTGACGACATAGTGAAGGACTGGATGTCTCGAGAAGAACTCGGTTAAACTCGTCTCCATTGCGCCAATGAGGTTGACACGAAGACAATCCTTAGAAATAGATTCGTCCATGATCAATTGCTCTATTGCCAACAGCAGGTTGGTTGGGTCCCTTGTGTCACATAGAGAACCAACGTGCGTCAGAGTAAATGTTTGTCTGTTATCCGGGATTGTTTCAGACAAGCCACGATCATCGGGATCAAAGCCATTCGTGATCGTGAGAAATTTGCTAGGGTTCAAGAAAGGATATCGTTGAACAAAATCTTCGCGCAGCAACGCTGTGTTTGCGATAACGATGTTGGCATGGCTAACAACGGCGTGTTCCATTGATGCCTCTAGCTTTTGCCTCATCTTCGATTTGATGTTCCTCCAAGGATTCTGAGTCCACGGGTCTCTGAAGTCAGCTATCCATGGGATGCCTGTGAGTCTGTGAATGCAATAGCCAATTAGATGAGCGGTCCAGGGCTTGCCTGTAGAGTAAACCACGCTAACTTCGAGCTTACGCACATTGACTATACCTGCCCACACGGCAGGCAACAGCCATCCCACCTGAGGGTCCGGAGTATTCAACGAACCCGTAATACAATCTTTGAGTTTTTGCCACCTAGAAACAGTCGACGAATTTGCCGCGCGCTTTTCTTGAAGCTCAGGAGTGCGTGGTCGAAGTGCTAATAGACGCCGTAACCGCAATAAAAAGCCTAGACAATCAAGTGTTGCTGTCCGAATAATGGTGCATCCAACAGAAATTTGCTGCATTAATGATGCATCAACGGGGAAAACAGGAAGATGTTCGCAATAAACTGTAGGCTTAACAGTAAGAATCACTGGGTCCCAACCAAACTTAGGCAAATATTTCACGAATCGCAACGTGCGATATGTTCCGCTTGCGCTACATGGTGGGAAGAAGTATGCAATAACTAAGACATTCTTCACGGCAATTCTGTGCCACTAGGGAGGTTGTAGGGAGATTCTCTTCTCTTCTCTTCTCTTCTCTTCTCTTCTCTTCTCTTCTCTTCTCTTCTCTATTCTATGAAGGTTCGTCGGCAGCCGGTCGTACGGCACGTCTCATGTAGCTTCCTGACACAGCTCAACTATTCCATAGTTTTCTGCCCCGCGCCGACCTACGCACATACTACCTGCCCGCCCAATCGCATGAATTTATCGAACCGATGGTCGGCGGCGGGGATTCCCTTGACCATCAGGCGGGACTCCTAGTTTCACCTATTCGCTCTTCTGTACCCCCCGAGCTCGATGGCGTACGTCTTCCCTCAGGACGGGCCCTTCTGACCCCAGAATCAGTAAAGCCTAAGCATTTTACGCCATTAATACTTAAACCGCTTCTAAAGGAAGAAGTAGACATTGCCTCCTTGTCCAGGCTTGGAGGTTCAGCCGGCAATGTTCGAGCCCAAACCTCAAACTGTGCTACGTTAAATAGCTTACCGGCTGCATCTATTTGCCCAATTCGATGTCGCTCGAGATCCTTGAGGATTTCCCTCACGTTATAAATGCCTCTTTCTCGTGCTTCGCGGCTTGTTAAGAGATCCCGGATGGCCTCATAGAGATCATTGGCAAACCACTTTTTGATGGGTGTGGGAAAGCCCATCTTGTCAGGTCGAGTTCTCACTGAATCCGGGATGTGACCGCGCATTGCTTCCCTCAACACGAATTTGTTCCAGGGGCCCTGCAGTTTCCACTTAGGTCGCATGTTTGCTATGAGCGCAACTAACCGGTAGTCGAGGAAGGGCAGCCGCGCCTCAACTGAATGAGCCATCGAATTGCGATCTTCTATTCTCAGATAGAGTGGCAGAGGAGAAGATTCTACGGACCGTCTCAGGATAGCATTCAGGGTGCGGCTCGATCCGTCAAACTCAGCCGGGACGACGTGACAAACTAGTTCCGGCTTAAACCAGGGATGATTTCGATCGTGTCTCCGTTGCCTCAAGCGAGCTAGTTCGCGATAGAGGGCTCCTCGTCTTAACTCCCACCGAAGCATCTGCTGCATCGCGTTCAAGAATAGTAGCCACCGCTTACCTCCGTGTATCGCTGCGAAGGCACCAATTTCCCGCCATGCTTCCCTTAGCTGACGGGCTCTCACAAGCATTTGCCAGTAGTCAGCAAAGTAACTGAAGTAGCCGGCCAAAGTTTCATCCGCTCCTTGCCCGTTTAAGATAACTCTCGTTCCGCTTGAGGCCGCCAGTTCCATCAACTTGAACCCAATGACCGCCGTCATAGAATGCACAGGTTCATCGTGATACCAAAGAACTCTTGCGAGAGTACCCCAAAGTTCGGACGGAGTCGTTTGAAGTTGTTTTATCTCGGCTCCAGTCTGCTGGAGTGTATCGCCAATGTAATTGGATTCGTCAAATTCCGAGCAGATATAAGAAAAAGCCAAAAGGGGATCGGCCGACCCGCCCCCAGAATGGCTCTTAAGTCTTGCGGCGGCACATAATATCGACGTCGAATCCAATCCGCCCGACAGGCAGACACCGACAGGCACATCACTCCGCATCCGAAGCCTTACGGAATCTTCAAAGAGTTCACCGAAGGATTGCACGGGATCATTGATATCTACAGAAGGTATCTCGCCCAGTGACCAGAATCGCCATTGTTTCCAGCGGCCTTGTAGGTCTAGATCAAAGGCGGAGCCAGGGGGAACTTGTTCAATCCCCGTGTAGAAACACTCAGTACTTTCATCCAAACGTTGATGAAGTAGGAAGGAGGATGCAATGTTCCAATTCACACCACCTGTGTACACACGCGAGTCTCGAATCGCTTTAATTTCAGAAGCAAAAAGTACATACTGCTTATTGCGATAACAATACAATGGCTTCACACCAAATCGATCACGAGAGCCAAAGAATTTTCCACGGGGCCGATCATAGATCACAAAAGCCCACATGCCATTCAACTTAGGTAAGCAGTCCGGACCCCACTCGCGATAAGCACGAAGCAGGACTTCCGTATCCCCGGTAGATTTGAACGTATGACCCAGAGCCTGAAGCTCCCGTCGAAGCTCAACATAATTGTAGATCTCTCCATTGAAGACCAAGACGATGTCACCGTCTTCGCTCACCATAGGTTGGTGAGCCGCAGATGACAGGTCGAGAATGGCAAGCCTCCTGAAACCCAGCCCAATGGGTCCTGATATATAAATCCCTTCCTCATCCGGCCCTCGATGCAGGAGGCTTGATGTCATACGCTGAATGACCGACCTATCAGCCGGTAAATTCTCTAACCCAAGCATTGCAGCTATGCCACACATATTTTACTTCCACCGAAACTGGCAATTACGTGTTGATCCTGCCATCTTGCTTATATCTATCAGAAAAAATGTAGGCAAATTCCCGCCCTTACAGGCAGGGTCCTCAATTTATTACGACCGGGTAATTCCTGCTAGGTTAGCGAATCGCGCTCAAATACGTTCCATTTTCTGAATGTGAGTCCCCTGTAACTTTACCTTCCCACCCTTCTAGGAAAATACGGTGCCAAAGCTCGAGCACAATGAGACACCAAATCCAGGTACTGTAGTCTCGGCGCCCGGTGTCATGATGACGAAGAAGCCGTCTCAATGTGTCCGGACGAAAATAGCCTCTGGCAAGCGTTCTAGTGTCCAATAGGATCTCCGACGCATACTGGCGCAACTCGTTTCTAAACCACCGGCCTTTAGGAACAGCAAAACCCTGCTTTCGTTTGCTTAGCACATTGGGTGGCAACAAGCTGGCACAGAACTTTCGGAAGATGTATTTGCTTACTTGACCGCGAAGCTTCAGAGATATTGGCAACGTGGCCATATATTCCACTAATGTATAGTCGAGCAGCGGTGAGCGAACCTCCAAAGAATGAGCCATGCTCATCCGGTCAACTTTTGTCAAAATGTCGGCTGGCAAATACTGCACGGTGTCAAAATATTGGTGGCGGCTTATGGGATCGAGATGCTTAACCTGATTAAGGATCCGATTCTCGCGTTCGAATGGATCGCATCCTCCAAGTTGCATTTTTAGGTCATTGGTATAAAGCCTGCTCTGTATGTAGGGATAGATGCCCAAGCTGGACTGGAATCCCCCATTCGTTGGCCCACCCATTGCATAGAGGTAGTTCCAGCCAGGAATTGTAAATGGCAAGGCTCCGGTCAAGGGCTTGATGATCCCTTGTCTAATCCAGCTCGGGATCAGGCCAAAGGTTCGGTGAGAATCCATTTCCTGATATCGCGTGTAACCAGCAAAAACCTCATCCCCTCCATCACCGGAAAGAGCAACAGTGACATGCTGTCGAGCAGCCTGACATACATAATAGGTTGGGACAGCTGAAGAATCGCCAAAGGGTTCGTCAAGATGCCAGATAAGATCGGGCAAGACGTCAAGACCAGTCGGTTTCACGATCATTTCGTGATGGTCCGTCCCAAGATGCTCGGCCACTCGCCGTGCGTCGTCAAGCTCTGAGTAATCGGATTCTTCAAACCCAATCGTAAAGGTCCGAACGGGCTGACTTGAAAGCTGGGCCATGAGCGCAACCACGGTGCTGGAATCAAGCCCACCGCTCAAAAAAGCCCCCAGGGGAACGTCACTCATCAAGCGGCGTCTGACGGCCTCCTGCAATAAGTGCGCGATACGGTCAACCACTTCTCCTTCATCTGGATGATTTGGCGTCGGACAAAACGTTAGTTCCCAATAAGGACTGCAGACAGTGTGCTGGTTTTTCAGCGTTAGGACATGGGCGGCTGGGACTCGGTGGATCCCTTCGATGATTGCATGCTCACCGGCGATATAACCGTGAGTAAGGTAGTCATGCATCGCAGACAGATTTAGTCTTCGTTCGATTCCACCATACGCCAATAATGCCTTAAGCTCAGACCCAAAAATGAACCGCTTAGCGTCCTGATAATAGAAGAGCGGTTTTTTCCCAAAACGATCACGTGCCAGAGTCAAACAGCTTGTGCGACGGTCCCAAAAGGCACAAGCGAACATTCCGTTGATCTTGGAGAAAGCTTCAATCCCCGAGTGCAAATACAGGGCGAGCAGCACCTCAGTGTCTGACTGGGTGGTAAAGACGTAGCCGCCTCGCTCGAGGTCAGCTTTTAACTCTAGATAGTTATAGATCTCACCGTTAAACACAACGCAGACCTGCCCATCAGAGCTTTTCATGGGCTGTTGACCGGAGACCAGATCAATGATGCTAAGCCGTCGATGAGCCAAACCCACTGGTCCGTCCCGGTAGAAGCCCTCCTGATCGGGCCCTCGATGCGTGAGCATTTTAGCCATTCCACGCAGGCCCTCTAGAGAAGACACTCGACCATCCTCGAACTCGACAACACCCGCGATGCCGCACATTACCTTAGTTCCTTTCGAACAAAATTGAGCGGCGTAAATCTCATGTTTGCGACCTTCAGTTTCGTTCAGGGTTCCAAACAGATTCCACCTGACCAGCGATCGCCATCACGATTCCAGCCGTAGCTGCGAGATTTACGAGATAGAAGTATAGAGCCCCGTGCGCCAATCGAGCCATTGGCCCTAATCGCGTTGAAATGCGAGATCCAATTACAGCTGCTATCAGGCTGAACACAATGACCCCCACACCGAATTGGTACGGCCATCCGAGCGGAAATGCAATGAGGCAGCCTATACCCGCTGTCACTACCACAGGTAACATTAACCACCGCAAGACTTTATGAGACCAGACCTGCCATGCGAATATTCCCACTTGAAAAGGATTCAATACTTCCGAGACATTCATAACGCCCCGCCAACTCCGATTCACGATCCGCCGCTTCCGGCGGAACTCTTTTCGAAAATCGCCGGCCGAGGGCTCAACGCCGATCGCTAATGGTTCAAATACTGCACGATATCCCTTCGCCACGATCTGAAGAGGAACCACAAGATCATTGATTGTCTCTCGCGACAACGGCTGATACAGCCCTCGCCTAATGGCGAAGATCGCCCCATCGCCACCAACCGTACTACCGACCACGCTCTCCATCGATCGAATGAATCGCTCGTAGCCCCAATAAGTGTTCTCTTGGGCATGGGCGCCTGAATGCGGATTGTCGACATATTGTGAGTCCCCTGTAGCACATCCGACTGAAGGGTCTGCGAAGTTTTGTACCAGGCGCCGAATCGTATTGGGGCGATACATTATGTTCGCGTCGCTGAAAATCACGATGTCGCCACCTGCGACCAACATCGCTGCATTCAAACCGATCGTTTTGCCTCCTCGCTCGGACATCCGCAGTAGCGTCACGCCTTGATCAGAAAACGACCGAACAATGTGATCGGTTTCATCTGTGGAGGCGTCGGAGATGACAAGAATCTCCAATTTGCTCTTGGGATAATCGAGAGCCAAGGCATTTTTAAGCTTTTCGCCGATAACATGCGCCTCATTGAATGCGCTGATCAACAATGTCACCGTTGGTTCGATATCCTCTTGCCGAATCGGCTTCGGCCTCAAGCGTGCGAGGAGACCGATCAGAATTGGGTATCCGACGTACACATATCCCACTAGAAATGTAGCCGCCCACGCAAAGATCGCACCAACAATGCTCATGGAATCCTCACTTGAAACTGTTCACGCCACAACTCAAAAATCACCAAGGCCATGATGCCCTCTGTAAAATCTTCTTTTCTCGCATCATGGACCGCTAGCATCATCTGCACCGTTTCATGGTTGAACAGCCCCCCACGTTTGAGCCGGCTGGACTCAAGAAGGTCAGCTACCATCGGCTTCAGGTCCTTTCGAAGCCACGTTCCAATCGGAGCGCCGAACCCACGCTTAGATCTGGTCAGGACAAAGTCAGGCACCACTCCCTTCAATGCCGCCTTTAGCAGTCTTTTCAGGTGGAAACCTCGAAGACGGTACCAACTAGGAACCTGCGTCACAAAATCGACAACACGGTTATCCAAGAACGGCACGCGCACCTCCAACGATGTCGCCATGCCCATTTTGTCGGAAAACAGCAGAAGACTTTCCGGTAGAACAGTCTTAATATCAACGTACGCCAACCGATCAACCGTATCAACCGCCGGGGCGTGCTCATACAGAGAAATCAGTTCCGCACCGGGGTCGCGACTCCCCAAAGGTAACGCCAGCAAAGAAGCAATCTGCTCGGACGACAGAACCGATAGTAGTCCTAAATATTGTTCACCCATGGACAAGTGCAACGTACGTCCTAATGCTTTGCCATACCGGCTAAGATTTCCAAGAGTCGATCCCCGGTCGGCGTTGAGACACCGCTCCAGCCGTTTTCCCAGTGCTCCGCGCAGGCCAGTGGGAATCCAAGAGACCGTTTTATTGAGAACCGCTCCAAGGTAGCGGCGATAGCCTCCGAACAATTCATCTCCACCCAGGCCGGATAGCGCGACCTTCACATGTCGGTGAGCCAGTTCGGAGACTAAATATGATAAAATGAATGATGTGTCCGTCACAGGTTCATCGAGTTTTTCGATCAACTTAGGGAGAAGGTTGACCACATCCGGCTGTACTATCAGTGTCTCGTGCCTGGTCCCCAAGGCTTTGGCAGCGGCTTCGGCAAACGGGGCTTCATTGTGATAGGCGTGTTGCTTGTCAAATCCAATACTGAACGTTCGAACTTGATGGATCGAGGCCTTCTGCATAAATGCCACAACCCCGGTAGAATCGACACCGCCGCTGAGAAATGCTCCCAACGGCACATCACTCACCATTTGATCCAACACCGCCTCGCGTAGCACTTCGCGCAAACGATCGCGCGATTCACCAAACGTCCAGATAGCGGCTGGCTGTTTGAACTCCCAATCCCAATACCGTTGGAGTTCAATTCTTCCCTTTTCCGCAGTGAGAGACCAACCGGCAGGAAGTTTTTGAATGCCTTGAAAGAGCGTCTTTGGAGCCGGTACAAATCCTAGACGAAAATATTGCGCCGCTGCCCCTAGATCAAGAACGCGAGAAATGTCCTGGAGCGCCAACAGTGACTTGACCTCCGACGCAAACGCAAACCTTTCGCCCAATTGCACATAATAGAGCGGCTTGACCCCCATCCGATCGCGGGCGAGAAATAGGCGCTGCGCCCGATGATCCCAGATCGCAAACGCGAAAATACCGTTAAAATGCTTCACACAATCAGGTCCGTCTTCCTCATAAGCGTGAACGACGACCTCGGTGTCCGTCTTGGTCTTGAACCGATGCCCCCGTCGCTCCAAATTCTCACGCAGTGATTTAAAGTTGTAGATCTCCCCATTGAAGACCACGGTGACAGTTCCGTCCTCATTGTCGATCGGCTGATGGCCACCAGTGACGTCAATGATGCTGAGACGTCGCATACCGAGCCCGATATGTTGATCCGTAAAGGTTCCCTCATCGTCCGGTCCTCGATGAACGATAGCCTGACACATATCCCGCAGATGCTTCTGCACAGCGTCACGACTTTCAGCCCATTGATAGAGACCAACAATGCCGCACATGATAGCCTCGACTGTATCGCGTAACCTGGATTACCGAAGCGTTAGTTGGTGATATATTTTCTGATCCGCGGCCCGAGCATCGCGCTTATTCCCACGGGAAGTCGTCGCCAGATTTCCCGGAGGAGCCGATACTTCACGCTGCTCCCATCGATTACGTTCCCATACCCGTCAATGTCACTGAGCCTGTACCAATACAGCGGCACAGGCTGAGCACCCCATTGGCGCTTGAACTCATAAGTGCCGGATCCTAGCGAGGATCGTCCAAAATCAAACGACTTGAACCCTCTGGTACAACTATCCTTGATTGCATGCCAATAAAGCAGGTTGTTTGGACACTTGGAGAAGTATTCCCGCAAAGCAGAAGCCCAGGGAACCAGTACGGTATCCTTAAAACACAGACTGATCATTCCCCCTATACTTTTGTTCCCGTCCCGCACCAATCTCACGTGCATCTGCGAGCCAAATCCTACCGCCATGCTGGTAAAGAAAGACAACGCGTGAACGGGCGATCCAAGATCTCGCATATTGACGATGAACACTCGATAGAAATCCTCCAGCAGTTCTGGCCCACCCACCACCGTAGACAACCCACACTTTTCGGCCTTCCTCACCTGATTTCGCACTTTAGCGGGAAGTCCATTCCAGATCCCCGCCTCCCCCGCAGTCAAATCGAGGATCATCGTCACCTTGTCCTCACGAGGTGTGGGGAGCCCTGGAACCATCGCGATTTGCCGAAGCTCGACTGTCGCAGATCCGGTTGCCCGGCTCAGTCGTCGAGCTTCCTCTACAAGCTGTCCTGCAATCTTATAATCATCGGTACACACCCCCCCGTAGTCCATAAACGGCATAGAGGCCAGCACGGTTCCGAAAATTGAGCTCTTGACGACGATAAGCGGAAGAATGCCCCTTACCATCCCTGCTTGTCGAGCGATTAAATAAATCGAATCATGACCGTAGGCCTCCCGGATTATGGAACGCCAGATCCACGCGTGACTGAGAGTCGCACGCGGCGTCCGCAAGACATACTGCGACCACTCAAGACCGTCCTCGTTATCACCGAGGCTAATGGAGACTGGATCTTCTATTGGCGTCCGCATTGGAGTCGGGGTTTAAGCTTGAACTGTTGCTACTGAACCGAGCGCCGAGCTTTCCTCTTAATACCTGAGTGAAGATCCATTCAGCGACACTTCTCCAGAATAATCGAAACGATTCGCTCGGCTGCGTGACCGTCCCAAAGCGGAGGCGGCGACGTAACAACCCGAGGACCTTTCAATACATGCATGGCTTCAGTCACGATCTTTTCGGGTGAGGTGCCGACCAAGCGGTTGGTGCCGTGCGAGATCGTAACGGGACGCTCTGTGTTTTCACGAAGGGTAAGACAGGGAATTCCTAATGCGGTAGTTTCCTCTTGAATCCCTCCAGAGTCTGTCAGAATAATCTTAGCACCAGCCACCAAGGCCATGAAGTCGAGATAGCCGAGCGGGTCGAGACACCAGATCCCGGGGCCTTGGATTTGCCCCGCGACAGATTGCAGCAAGGCTTTCAATTCATCTGTTTCTTCAAGCCGTTTTCGAGTTCGAGGATGAATTGGAAAAATGATGGGTTGTTCACGGCCGACTTCGGCAATGGCTCCCAGTAATCGGCGCAGAACAAAAGGTTGGTCCACATTCGAAGGCCTGTGCAACGTCAAAACAGCGTATTGTCCTTTCGTCACGCCGAGGTGCTCTTGAATCGATGACTGCTGCCACATACGGCGAGACGCCTCCAAAGAATCAATCATGACGTTCCCGACGTAGAACACCTTGGCCATATCAACACCTTCCGCAGCAAGGTTCCGCATCCCGCTTTCCTCACTTACGAAGAGATAGTCGGACACGGCATCGGTCACCAGTCGATTGATTTCTTCCGGCATGGTCCGGTCAAAACTTCGCAATCCTGCCTCTACATGAGCCACTGGAATTTGGAGTTTTGCGGCTGTCACTGCTCCGGCCAAAGTCGAGTTGACATCGCCGACCACCACTACCAAGTCTGGCCGCTCCTTTTCAAGAATTGGTTCGAGTCGCTTCATGACTTCCGCTGTCTGCCAAGCATGCGATCCCGAACCAACCTCCAAGGAGATATCTGGAGGAGGAATCTTGAGATCATCAAAGAACTGGCCTGCCATACCTGCATCATAGTGCTGGCCTGTGTGGACGAGGAGAGGCACTATCTCGGCAGATCTCTTCATTTCTCTCATAAGAGGGGCAATCTTCATGAAGTTTGGGCGAGCTCCAACAACGTTAATAATTTTCATAAGTTTACTGCCAGCCTCCCCATAGAATCGTCAGAAAGAACCTCTATCGTAACAATCCAGCCGTGGAAGGATTACTGCAAAAGGACCCTGTGAAAGGAGCGTTCTGTGTAAACATACATTTCCAAATGATCCCGTCCGAAGCTGCGTGAATAATGCAGGAGAAAGCTCAGCGTCAGCGATGTCTTCGTCTTTTGGATTTGGTGATCATACGCACGTTGCCAACCTCTTCCTGAGAAACGTGCTAACTGGCTATCGAATGGCTGGGTATGAGTTTGGCCTAAATAAACATCGATCTTTCCCACATACCAGCTGAATTGCTTATCATTTGATTTCGGGGAAGACCGAAGCAGCGTAGCTCTCCTTATTGTGATCCGGAAGCAACCTGGACCCTGTCAAAACATCATGAAGAACTTTTGCCATCAATTGATGGCCATATGGAGTGAAGTGACCAACGTTGTTCCAGAAGATGGGCGGACCTTTCGAAGCCTCCTGAAATTCTTTGTAAGGTTGAATTAGTGGAATGTGCTGCTCACGCGTAAACACCCTCAGTCGATTCTCAGGACCCTCTGGGTCCCAATCTGCACCCATCATGGAAGGATAGGTAGCTATAACACTTTGCCACGCGCCGCCGTTCACCACATAGGGGGAAGGGACACTTAACAGCACGAACTGAGTCTGTTGACGTTTGGCTTCTTCGGCAAACTCGAGAAGAGCCCGCTGGGAGAAACTCCAAGCTTGCTCCCATTTAGCTTGTATAGCTTTCTGATAAACCTGATAGCGTTCTGGGGCGGTGTTCCTAGGTACTGCTTCGCTCCTTGCTTGTTCTCCTCGGCGCCAGAGCCAAGTGCTTACCAGTCTATAGATCCCTGAATGGCTTCGTAGCCAGAAAAAGGGCTGCCTCTGATAATCTTCGACGGATTGGTTTGTCCGTGCAAAGTCAAATTCAACAGCTTCACCATTCATTGCCAGGAAAGGAGGCCCACTTCGGCTAGCTGACAGTTGGGGGTGGCTATCACGAATGTCGTTGTCCAAGAAGACAGCTAAGATTACGAGGTCCGGATGATACCGAGGCCCCTCCTGTTTAAATAGAAGCAGCTCTTGGATCGGCGAGTAGCCGCTTACGCCAAAATTAAGAACCTCAACGCGGTGGCCGGATTTGCCGAGACTTTCCTCCAGCAAATGAGTAAACGTCTGGTCTAGGTTCACCTGAAAGGCTTCCGTCATGGAATCGCCGAAGACGGCTATTCTAAAAGTGCCGGGGTGCTTCTCTAACGTTCGTTCATGATCCCTGTAGCCGAGCTTATTAATCTCGACCCACCCTCTTCCCTCTTCAGTCCAGAGCTTACGAGCTCCTGGCACGTGGCGCCAGCCAACTCTTTGATCAGGTTGCCACACCAGCGCGTAATCCAAACCAGCAAGGTACATACTAAGCTCTACCATCGCAATTCCGAAAAATAAAGACCCGATCACAATAACAAGATTCAGTAGTAGCTGATGGCTCCATTTAGACATATGCTCACCTGAGATATCCTCTCTCCAACCATTGGATTCGCTGGATAATACTTAGTGCATTAAGATCTCTGCCAAGGATATCTGTAATCCTCCATAGAACCGCTAAATCAGACTGGCAATGTAGCACCCTCTGCAGCACGGACCTCCGTAAGGCAACTTTCGAAATACATTCGGATCTGCTTGATCAAGAAAGTAATCCTAGTATACTTTGAACGGCTCTCTACTGAATTTAAAACGACGATCTCCACACAGATACCTTCAAATGTATAACTTTTTACATGCGTCAGGATAAGTCAAAAGCGCTTGACATGATTCAGTAGCACTTCACAACAAATGGAACTGGTGTATGAAGCCTGCTGGTCTCAACTTCGTAGCGAATTGATGAGTTGTAAGAACCGATTGACGCGATCACGGTGGAGGAGCAGTATGGAAAGAGCAAACGCTGCGCATCCACCAATCACTTGAAAACCAAGGTGAATCGGAAGTGGCCATGGTGGTAGAATCTGCTTCACTAACAAGACGACAGCCGCCATCAGAACCGATCCGCTGAGAGCCGGCCATAGAGCTCTGAGGTACTGGTTGACGGGTAGGCCGATTGATCGAAACACATGCCAGTAGATCGGAATGGTAGTAAAGGGAAAGGTGACAAGCCAGGCAACGGCAATCCCAACGATGCCCCACTTACTGCCAATATAGAATGCCGGCACAAGCAGGACAACGGACCAGAAACCATTGAGCATTCCAAGTCGCGATTTGCCAGTTACCAGCACTGTCGGGGAGAGAACCGTCATGATAGAATTGTACGCAGCGTACAGAGCAAGCACTCGTAATGGGGCCACAACGCTCTCCCAGCGTTCACCCAGAACCAGAGGCACAAACTCATCGGCGACAAGTGCTAGGCCGATTGTTGTTGGGAATGTAAACAAGGCCAGGCCCTCCGTGAGCGTAAGTAGATAGCGCCGCAAATCGGCATGCTCGGTCTGGATAGCAGAGAATACTGCGGGGGTGACACGGTTGATCAATCCGGCCACTTTCTCGACCGGGACGCTCGCCAGTGTAGATGCAAACGTATAGGCGCCAAGCGCAGCCTGGCCCAGCAACTTTCCAGCTATGAGGCGATCGGCATTACTATACAGATACCATGTGAGACGCATAAGAATTAGGTGCCAACTGAACGTGATTGCTTCCCTGATTGATTGAAAAACTGGTTTTACAAAACGGTGGCGGCGGAGGATAAGCGTGAGAACGGTCCAGACCGTAGTCGATAAGAGCCCGCCAAGCACAAGCGCCCAGTAGCCGAATCCGCTAAGAGCCATAGCGACCACGCCGAGAGAGCCCGTCAGTGCTTGTGCCCCCTCCATGAGCGCCAGCAGCCTGAACTGAAGATCCTTCTCGATCAACGCCGCAGGGACAGTCCTAAACCCGGTCATCAGGAACCCTATCGCCGTTACGACAACTACCCAACCGAGATCCGGCATTCCAAAGAATCGACTGAGAGGAACCGCAATAGCACCTGATATAACAAAGGCAACAACGCCGAGGATTACAGCTAGGCAGTTTAGTTGCGCGATCTGCTGATCACTAAGGTCGCGCTTGGTAATGACGGCAGTCCCTAAACCGAACTCGTTAACCATGGTCACAAATCCGAAGAAGGTGATGGCAATGGCGACTAAACCGTAATCCGCTGGAGTAAGCAACCGGGCAACGACGATCGTCGATGCCCAAGACAGAATTTGCGTGCCCCATTTTACGACGCCCGTCCACGCGATGCCTTGTGCGAGGGAGCGATCAAGAGTCTGTCTTTCGCTCTGGATAGCAGAATCGGGTTGGACTCTTGCTGCAGTCAGAGTTTGTGTGCCGGGCATTCTGCTCTCTTCTGTAGAAGTCCGTTATTTGACTCACTTGCGACGAAATAGACAGAACGGAAAGTCGTAGTTCTCGAATCCACTGGGAGGATGTCAGCGCGATGCGGTTCTTGTGCCCCCACGACATGCCACTCGGATCTTTCGGCTAAAACCCGCCCCAAGCTCTGTCAGCAGTTGCTGACGATTCCATATGGCTGTGCGGGCCACGATGCCTAGCAGGCGGGCCTTCTCCATAGACTGCAGCGGGCTGCGGAGAATTGAGACTAGGTGGTGGAAATAATGGGTCCATAAACGCAGGAAGATCTTGCCCCTCGTTTGAGGATCATGGAACTCCTGTTGATCTTGCAGGCTCCGCTTGCTACTCGACGCTTGGGCATGGACGCGCCTGAAATACAGTCGTTCTGGTACTTCCCACAACTGACCATATAGCGTGAGCTCAACGAGCAAGATTTCGTCGGCTCCGGGGAAGTTTCCCATCACTGAAGTTTTCCGTAACACGTCACGCCGGATAAGACCATACATGGGATTACACAAGTTCGTTCGAAAGAGAGCCACTTTGAAACGCTCTACAACACTGTAGGAACGGATATCCAGGTTGTCTTCGTGGGGTCGTACGATCTGACTGTTCTCATCGATGATCAAGGACTTCGGATAGCAGAGAACTACTCCTGGCTGTTCATCAAGAACAGTCACACACTTTTGCAAGTAGTCGGGAGCACAGAGATCATCTGCGTCCCACCATTTGAAGTACTCGCCTGAGGATAGTGCAAAGACTCGCTTATGATTTCTGGATGAACCAACGTTTGTTTCATTTCGAAAGTAGCGTATCCGTCTGTCTCTGCGTGCGTATTCGTGACTGATCTCTGCGGTATCATCCGTAGAAGCGTTGTCTGAGATAATTAGTTCAAAATCGGTAAAGCTCTGGGCCAAAACAGAATCCAAGGTCTCTCTGAGAAACCGTTCGCCATTGTAAACAGGCATTCCAATGCTCACTCGAGGGCTCTGATCACGCATCATCGGTGCCGTTAATCCTAGCAGTGAAGAATACATGTCTAGATGACCATCTTCCGACCATAAAACCCTTCTGCATACTTGCTGGGGGCATTCGACTCAATTCCTCGGAGTCTCATCATCGACATAAAGGCATCTTCCGTAAACCAGTGTTTTGTTCTCTGGGTCTTAAAACAGTTTATGATGTACTGCGTTTTCATTCGGCAATGCGATTCATCCAAATGGACAAAGCAATTGGGTGCACCAACATCTCCATCGTATTTGAGAATTTCATACTCTAGGACAAGATGATTTCGAAACGTATTCCAGGTCAGTTCAGAGATCACACGATGATCCTGGTGTAGATCATTTCTATAATGAGTGAAGATTATGTCGGGGTTACATTCTCGTTTGATTTGTTCAAAGCATTCCTTAATCCGCTCGCCACAGAAGGGAAAAAAACTTCCCCTAAAATTCTTCACCAGCACGGTCTTTCGCTTGATATTCCTGAGAAATCGATTGGCACTTTCCTGTGCTTCGCGTCTCCTTTCTCCTTCAGAACTAAATACCACCCAGTGAACTCGGAGCTTCTTATAGGTTTCCGAAAGTCGAAGAATCGTGCCCCCACACCCAATCTCGATATCATCCGAATGTGCACCAAGGCAAAGCACCTTTGGGTCCGCTCCATCTTTGTTATCAAAAGTTATTCGAAGCACGAGGTTCTCCTCATCGTTTGGACAGTTCTTGATTCAAATAAGGAGCTCCAGAGTAGTTCTGGACAACCTCAAAAATGTTCTATAGATGACTATTTCCACACTTCCCAGGGGGTTTCTCCCCTGGAATACATGTCGTCCAAGTGTTGCTTGTCCTTAAAGGTGTCCATGCTGATCCAGAAACCGTCATATTTGTAAGTGATCAGTTGGTTCTCCTTAATGAGTCGTTGAAACGGCTCATGAACAAGCTCCTCTCCTTCTCGCAGATAGTGAAAAATGTCCTTTCGGAGAACGAAGAAACCACCGTTGATCCAGATGCCAGACTTTGCCAAGTCCTGAATATCTCCGACATAACCATCAGGACGAATGTCCACTACGTGAAAGCTATGATGTGGCGTTACGCTGAGGAAGGCAGCGGTCTTCTCCTGCTTGAGGCAATGGTCCACGAGGTTGGGGAGGTAGAGGTCTGTCAGACCGTCCGTGTAGTTCGCCAGGAAGACGTCCTCCCCTTCCAGATGCTTTTCTACTCCCTTAAGCCTTTGACCAATGTTCGAAGTTAAGCCAGTGTCCGCAAAGGTGATGTTCCAATCCTGGATGTCCGTATTCGACAAGTGCACTGTCTTGCCGCCATTTGAAAGAGTGAAGTCGTTTGAAAGGCATTCGTCATAGTTCAAGAAATAGTTTTTTATCATATCTCCCTTGTGCCCAAGACAGAGAATGAAATCTTTGTGGCCAAAATGGGCATAATACTTCATCAGGTGCCACAGGATGGGACGATACCCGATATTCACCATGGGCTTGGGAATAGAATCCGAGTATTCGCGTAACCGCATTCCTAACCCTCCACAAAACAGCACCACCTTCATTGGATACTCTCCTTGTTTTTCGTTGAGGTGGTCGACCTACGCAGAAACTGTGGACCTTGTCATATTCTCGCGGTACCATTGTATGGTCAGCTTCAGTCCATCGGCGAGCGAGGTATATGGCTGCCAGCCCAACTTGCTATAGGTTTGGGCAATGTCCGCAACGCGCGCCCATTCCAGCGGTCGATCCGATAACGCACCGTAGTCAGGTTCAATCGACAACCCGCTGAGTTCGACGATCTTACGGACGATGTCTTGCATGGACACTAATGTGCCTGAACCGAGATCGAGCGAGCAGCCTTCCACGCCCGGTTTCCAGGCTGCAGCCAGTAAGCCGTCAATCACATCTTGGACATAGATCCAATCTGCTTCCCATTGCCCGCTCGAAAGTCGTGGTTTTTCCCCCCGCAACAGAGATTGGATCACTTGCGGGATGATCTTCTGTTCTTCCTGCCCGGGACCATAGGTCATAAATGGGCGAAGAATAACCACGGGAGTCCGATACAAGGCGTTGAACATTCGGGCGTATGCGTTGCTCGCCCATTTGGCTGTGGCGTAGGGCGAACCTGGGGCCTCGTCAGTCCTTGTTCCCGCTGGTTCCGTCAGCGATCCTGCCAAGACTATTCGTCGGCACCCTCGATCGTTTGCAACGGACAACAGATGAACGGTACTCATGAGGAGACTGCGGAACGTGGGTATGACATGCTCGATCTTAGGCGAAGCTGTCACATGACCCGACAGGTGAAAAATTATATCTGGCTTGATGCATTCCATGAGATGCCGCGCAGTCGATAGGTCCTCGAAAGATCCTTGCCACCACCGAATCTTAATGTTACCGGAGGTCTGTGTTGCTCGGGAGACGCCGTGCACCTGGGCTCCCACTTTGTCCAGACGTCGCATGAGATGGGAACCGAGAAATCCGGTGGCACCTGTGACCATAACTTTCAAGTTCGACAACTGTTCCATAATAAGCTGTCCTTGCCTCCAGAGAATCCCGAGGCGCCGATCACAAAACGGGTTTCGTGATCTGAGAGCCCCTCTGATCGTATTCCAGCACGATCTCTTCAGGAATATGAGCCAAATCCACAGCCCGCAAATAATCGTTCATCGTAGTTCCGGTGCACGCCGCATCAACATTCGGTGCTCCACGAAAAGCTGTGACATCATCGATGTGCACAGTTCTGAAATCGATGCTGAACCGCGTGACGCCGGATGTGTTCGGGACGCTCGAGTGCATCTGCGCAGCTGAAAACAAGATAATTCCCCCGGCCGGACAGATAAGCCGGATCTGCGGGTTCAGCTCCATCGGTTCGGTCGCGCGCGGAAGTGGCCGCGGATCCTCTTTGAGGTATTGTGCCGCGTTATAACGGAAAGTTTTATTCCATTCGGTGTAGTTGTATTTCGCGGAATCGTTAACTATTGGCTGCGTCCAATACCGAGGATGGAAAGCCATAGTGTTTTCTGAGACGATTTCGCAAATTGGAATCCACCAGTTAATCTGACAAGTCGGGGCTGAATACCATGTATCCCGATGTGGGTGCCACGCGTAGGCAATTCCGGTAGTGAGGTAGCCGTCGCTCGTGGAACTCCTCATTCGGGGAACATCGAAGTAAGTTTTCTCAAGATCGCAACCCATTTCGACGAGAAGTTTCTGAATGTACTCTTTCGATTTTTGGTGATGTATGAAGTTTGGCTTTATTTTTCCGAGAATTGCTGCATATTCCTCGACAGGCATCATTCGCTGTGCCACACGTGGGTCGAGACCTCCAAATCCTTCTTTGATGATTGTCAGCGCGAATTCGCAGAACGCTATGCTACTCGGGCGTGGTGAATAAACGAACAGTTGGCCTTCATAGAGCTGTTGTCTTCTGATGTCATCGCTGGCCGGCGAGTCAAAGTACACCGTGTTCATCATAACGGACCTCCGAGTCTTAAGAGGTATGGGAGCCGCTGCAATTCCTTAAAAGTCCTCGACCGACTAGTGCATCTGCCGCAGCAAGTATAACTCTGAAGGGTAGGCCTGCACGTTCTGCAATGTCCAAGAGGAAATGCTGTCCGTCCGATAAGTTAAGCGTCCACAGCATTGCAGATTCATTCAGCGGTTGATCGGTCTGTCCTCCCATGGAGCGATAGAGTCCGCGTTTCCCTAATTGGGGTTCGCATTTGGGATTCTGGTTGAGATAGCATTGGTTTTGATCCAATACCTGCATGACGTTGAGATACATTTCGAGCGACTCCCCCAGGGAGTCGGGCTGGACAAACTCCAGATTGTCCGCTGAGGTATGGTACTGGGGGAACTCAGCGTGAGGAGTTCTGGTCAGCGATCCAACCGCAAGGTTGAATCCAGGGGAGCAGTATTGCCGTTCGTCATATCCGTAAGGTGAGAATTCCCGAATTTGGTACCGTTGACCAGAATGCTTCAAGACATGTTCGACCGCCCTATCAATTTCGGCATTCCCATGACGGCTCTTCTTATAGGTGAAAGGTCCGGAATCTCCCACGCAGGCAACGACGAGGCCGTGCTTGATTCGGGCACAACGACTTTCATTGCGCGAAAGCCAGGTGATGGATCCAATTGCGCCAGGAATGAACAGAAACCGGAAAGAGTGGTGCCTGTCACAGCCCGATAGATTTACAGCGAGAAAGGTAGCCAATGCGAGGCCTGAAAGATTATCGTTGCACAACGAGGGGTGGCAGCTATGACATGAAATCAGGATTTCGTCGGCCTTTTCTCCTGGAAGGAGGTATTCCCCGTAAGTGAGATGTCCATCAGTGAGCGTTGAATCGATAACGACCTCGTAATCTCCTGGTTCAAGGGTTTCCAGTTGCGCGTTGCTGAGACAAAAGCCCCAGTTTTCCTTATAGTAGGAAGTCCGATAAGGGATCCAGTTAGGGTGTAGCGGAAGAGAAAAAAGGTGTGGTTTCAGTTCTTCAAGCGACACCCTAGCCCGAATAGGAACGCTGTAATTGACCACATGGAGATTCGACTGTTTGAAGTCGACGATTTTTTCTCCTTTTGGATCCCTTATGTAGGCGTCCCGGATATTCCATTCCTTGGGTACTATCCAGTCAAACACCTGAGTGCCGGACGGCACTTCGTGAACCTGCAGGGGAATATGTCGCTGGAGCACCCGTAGCGTATCCCGCACTCCATCTCCGGTGATGCTTCTGCAGATCGGGTAGAGTTCGGCGGCAAGCCTGTGCATATCCGTCCCGTTTTTTTTCCGATCAAAGCGCTCAATTAAATTGGTTAAAAGCATTGGGTTGGTCACCCCTCACATGGGGCTCATTTATGAGGCCACTGGGGCCATGCCGATTCTTATTCCAAGCCTGCCGCAGTCAAGAACTGGCCTTTCGAAGAATCCTGATACTTTTGGTCTTTCGGGGAAATGATGCTGGGAGCTTCGGGCCACTGGATCTGGAACAGCGGATCATTCCAACGAACCCCGCGTGCATAATTGGGTGAGTAGAACTCAGATATTTGGTAGAACACTTCCGTGTCCTCCTTAAGGGTCAGAAACCCGTGGGCGAAAAGCTTTGGGATGTACAACATTCTCCTGTTTTGCGATGTAAGCTCGACACTCAGCCACTGGAGAAAGGTCGAGGAATCCTGGCGAAGGTCAAGAATAACGTCGTAGATCGCTCCCTTGGTGCAACGAACCAGTTTGGATTCTGCGAATGGGGGAACTTGATAGTGCATCCCGCGTAGCGTCCCCCTCTTCTTGTTGAATGAGACACTGCACTGGACCAGGTTAGGATCGAGGCCGTATTTGTGGAACTCGCGCCGGCACCAGGAACGTGCGAAGAAGCCGCGATCGTCCTCCAAACGTTCCATTTCGACGATGTACGCTCCCTTGAGCTTGGTTTCAGTAAAGAACATGTCCGTCACGCGGTTCGAGACAGATAGGTCTCCGCGAAAGACTACTCCATAATCTGGCTCACGATCGCCTTGCCGATTGCGATAGAGGCGGTGGCCGCTGGCGACGGTGCGTTGCAGACGTGAATGGACTTTTGTCCTCGAATAAGCACGAAATCGTCTATTAGTCGCCCATCACACATGAGAGCTTGTGCCCTGACTCCGGCTTGGCTGGGCACCACGTCGTCTGCCTGAATCTCGGGAATCAGTCTCTGGAGGCTGCGTACAAATGCTCGCTTGCTCCAAGAGCGTACTATTTCTTTCGCTCCCTCCTGCCAATGCTTCTTCGCCAGCTTCCAAAACGCTGGATAAGTCATGACCTCTAGAAAGTCGCGGAGGCTAAAATCCACCTGTCTGTACCCTTCTCGCTTTAAACCGAGCACAGCGTTGGGGCCTGCGTGCACTCCTCCGTCGATCATACGCGTAAAGTGCACGCCCAAAAAGGGAAAGTTGGGGTTCGGAACCGGGTAAATCAGATGCTTGACCAGATAGCGTTTTTCTGGCTTGAGCTCGTAGTATTCGCCTCGGAAGGGGATGATCTTCATCCGGGTAGCCACCCCGCCGAGTTGAGCGACACGATCGCTCTGCAGGCCAGCGCAGTTGACGAGAAAGCCCGTGTGGAACGTGCCCGCGCCCGTGTCCAGCACTGCGCCAACGCTGTTCTGCTTGATTGCTTCCACCTTTGTATTCAATCGCAGGTCCCCTCCTCGCTCCTGCACAATTCGAGCAAGTGTCTCAGCCACTTCACGATAGTTGACAATCCCGGTTGACGGAACACGCAGGGCCGTAATGCCCTGCGCGTGAGGTTCGATTTCTTTTAGCTCGTCTGCCCCAAGTTGTTTAACCGAAAGACCGTTCGATATACCGCGATCGTAGAGATTGAAGAGCAACGGCACCTCGGCCGTCTCGGTTGCCACGATGACCTTACCGCAGACGTCATACTTGATGCCGTGCGTTCTGCAAAATTCCACCATCAAGCGATTGCCCTCGCGGGCGAGAGTTGCCTTGAGGCTTCCCGGTTTATAATAGATCCCGGAATGAATAACTCCGCTGTTGTGCCCTGTTTGATGCTGGGCCAATTGTCGCTCTTTTTCTAGAACCACTATCCGTTTGCGTGGATATCGTTCCCCTAGTGCGAGAGCGACAGAGAGGCCGACGATCCCTCCGCCGACAATGGCAAAGTCGTAAGAGTCCATCAAGGGTATACTCTGACTTCAGGAATTGGCACAACGAACTGTCCTCCCCACTCACGAATATACGCGACTTGGTGCATGATCTCTTCTTTGAAATTCCAGGGCAGAATGAAGATGTAATCCGGCCTCGTTTCCTTGATTTTGTTGGGATGGTAAATCGGAATGTGGGTCCCGGGCAGGAATTTGCCTTGCTTGTAAACGTTTCTGTCGACTGTGTAATCGAGGAAGTCTGTCCTAATTCCGCAATAGTTAAGTAGAGTATTACCCTTGCCAGGGGCGCCGTAGCCGGCGACGGATTTTCCTTTGCGCTTGGCCTCGATCAAAAACTCCAACAGCTTTCGTTTGGTCTCTATAACCTTGTCGGTGAACACCTTATAGGTATCCGTTCGGGTGAATCCCGCTGCCAGCTCTTGTTCTCGGAGTTTTATCAACCGCGCACTGACGGGCTTCGATCGGTCCGTCTCGTGTCGAGCATAGATTCGCAAGGAGCCTCCGTGCGTCGGCAATTCTTCAACGTCGAAGAGGATGAGCCGATGGGCGGCGAAGATCTTTTCGACACTGATCAAGGAGAAATAGGAGAAGTGTTCGTGATAGATGGTATCGAACTGGTTTTCCTCGATCAATCGCATGAGATGAGGAAATTCCATGGTAACCACCCCTTGAGGCTTCAGAATGATCTGCATCCCGCGTACGAAATCATTGATGTCGGGCACCTGGGCCAGTACGTTGTTGCCGATTATTAAATCGGCATATCTCCTCTCGTCTGCCAGCTCGCGCGCAGTCTTTTCGCCGAAGAATTTCACCAACGTAGGAACTCCCTTGGAGTCAGCAACCTTGGCCACGTTGGCAGCTGGTTCGATCCCCAGCACGGGAATGCCCTTCGCGACAAAATGCTGCAGGAGGTAGCCGTCGTTGCTGGCCAGCTCGATCACGAAGCCCTGGGGGCCGAGACTCAATCGCTGACTGATCATCTCCACGTAGTTCTTGGCGTGCGCGACCCAACTCTCCGCATAGGATGAAAAGTAGGCGTACTCGGTAAAAATTTCTGCGGGGTTCACGTATTCCTGCAATTGAACCAGAAAGCACGAGTGACACACGTACACGTGCAATGGATAAAAGGGCTCCATTTGGTTTAATTGATCAGCACGCACGTAGCTTTCACACAGAGGCGACATACCCAGATCGACGAAAGTACACATCAGGGTAGTGCCGCAAAAACGACACTCGGCTCGACCAGAATTTTGCACAGGGTCCATACAAACACCCTTTCTTGCCAGGTTGCGTGTCCTAATGATTTGACGGTGTGGGTATTGCGCCAAAGATCTATGGACAATCCGGCTAATGGGTGGACGCAGCAGTCGCCATGGCGTCGGATTGACTCCATCGAAGCTCGCGGCTCAGTCGCCCGTGCCCGATGAGAAGCTTGATGTGGTCTATTCGTTTGTACCTCTCTCCTTCAAAGTCTTCCAACTTGAGGCCAACTCGTTTGTAGACCTCATAGAGTTGTTGTGCTCCACGGCGAGCGGTCCACTGAGGCTTAAACTCAGGTAACGCGTTGGCAATTTTGCCGAAGTCGGCCCGGTAGCACCGCTTGTCGGGGCCAGCATCTGTCGCAAACTCGATACAGCAGCCCGGCACTGTCTCTTTGACGATCTCGGCGATCTCGCGGATGCGATAATTTTCCTGAGTCTGGCCGACGTTGAAGGCTTGGTTGTGCACGATCTCCCGCGGGGCATGCAATACGGCGATAAACGCGCGGCAAATATCCTCAATATGAACGATAGGGCGCCAAGGAGTCCCATCGCTCTTGAGGTAGACCGTTCCGGAAGTGATCGCCCATGCGACCAGATTGTTCAGCACGATGTCAAAACGGAGACGCGGGGATACTCCGTAGGCGGTAGCACACCGGAGAAAGGTCGGGCTGAAGTCATCATAGGCCAATTTGCTGATATCCTGTTCGGCGCGGACCTTTGAAATGCCATAGGGAGTTACAGGATTCAGGCACGATTGTTCTGTCACAAAATCATCACCGGCTGCGCCGTAGTTGCTACAGGATGAAGCAAATACAAAACGTTTTACTCCGGCAGCTTTCGCCGCTCGTGCGAGGCGTACCGATGCGACATGATTGATTTCGAAGGTCAGCTCAGGATTGAGATCGCCGAGCGGGTCGTTTGACAGGCCCGCGAGGTGGACAACTGCATCAAACCCTTCAAGGTTTGAAGGGGTGACGTCACGAATGTCGTTTCTGAGCGTCGGTACGCTTGAGATTCCGTCTAGGAACGTGCATTGCTTAAACAAACCGGTGTCCATACCAACAACCTCTTGGCCGTCAGCAAGCAACATTGGAACTATTACCGTGCCGATATATCCTTCATGCCCTGTCACAAGCACGCGCATCCTACTATGTTTCTCATTTGATAACACGTGAGCCTCCTGCGTTAATTAGAATAATCAAGTACGTAGAACTCGCCGCGAGCTTATCCCGCCCTTTTTAGCCAGATTTCTCGCCAATATGGGTAGATGCTGCGTGGACAAAAGAACCTTTTCTGGCTATACCAAGCTTGGCATGTCACTCCGTCGAGTACGACGCAATCGTTTGGCAGGTACATCATTTTTCCGGTCCGCTCGTGGATCAGCTTTTCAACGCGCCTCAGGACTTTAAATGTGCGCCCACAATAAGGCACCATTTCAGGATCAAAAGAGAGGCCTCGATTTTTATTCTGCAAGTTCACCGTTTCTAGAATCTCATCGTGTTGCTTGACCTGAACTAGCTCTCCAGGCCGAAGATTTAACGTGATGGCAGGAGCCTTCCCCATCAACTTCCCCTGCTTGTATGGGTAAGGCCAGCGGCCGCGCGATTTTTGTATGAGGTCGTAGGCCCTCACAAGTGCGCGATACCCACCGATACGGAGGAGTTTGGCAAATACCCAGAACATGAATGTTTGGATCAGTTCATCGACTCTCACATTTCTCGAACGGAGATCGCGAATATATTGCCGGGCATCCCACCACTGCAACGGCGATGTTGCCTTAAAAAGTTCTGTGGTTTGGCAAGAAAATATCTCGCCCTCTTCTGGCGTAGTCGTCTGAACCCGTGTCGCTTTGGTAATGGTGTATTCTGAACAGCGCGCAGCTGGGGCTTCTAAGTCGGTTGGACATGGTCTCGCCACATCCTTCGTAGAAGACGGTCCTGCACAAATAGTTGAAGATTCCGGTCTCTTAAGCCAGTCTTCCTTCCAGAAGATAAGGCACCCAGCCTGGCACCCACCATGCGTTTCACCGTCACACCGGACGTCCTCCAGGTGCACGGCGTGCAACATTCTTCTGGCGCCAGTTTGGTTGATGGTGTCACAGGTTTTGTCGGCTCGTTTGATGACTTTGAATCGCTTACCACAATATTTCAGCATCTCCGGCATAAAGGGTAGCGAATCAAGTTTCCCCTGGTCATCCAACGTATACAAAATCTCTTCTCTGCTGCGCACCTCCACCAGATCGCCAGCACGGAGGTTCAAAATCTGTCGGCCCGTGTGTTTAGTGAGCATTGGCATGGCCCATTCGATTGAGAAAATCCACAACAAATCGTCGACTTGCTGAAAATTGGAATGCAACGCGCGAGGTCAAGATGGTGCTGAATTTGCCGACTCCTGAACAAGAAGTACGGCATTGGCTACCACCATTCCAGTGAATCACCAGCTCACCTATGCTTTCTATGATCTCCGGTGCCTGACTCCCTTAACCCCGACTAATCCTCGGGTCAACCGCTTCATGCAAGCCTGACCTATATAAAACCTTCCTTCTTCCTTCGATAACAATACCGCGGAAGAGGGGCGGCACTAGCGGTCTAAACACAGCAACTACACGACTTAGAAACTAACGAGACGCTCGAGATCGACAACGACTCGAGCCTGATAGGCGCGCTTTGAGCAAGAGAACCGCGCATTAAAGACCCGGCATTGACCGCTCAAAGATTGTTTAGACTCCATGAAGCGGGCCATCTTCAATGCGCACAGACTGGCCCGGTGTGAACGATGGTGAATTATGCAGGACGTCTTCATAGTTGGGCCGATTTCTTATGGCTTCGATCATCTTTTTATCGACAATGTCCATGGCTTACAAAACCGCGATGGTGCAATAGAGGCGGCATGGATAATGAACTGAAAGTTACCCATCTCTTATGGAATTGGATGGGTCACGTCGTGCCGTACCAGGATTATATTCTTGCCTCCTTGAAGTCTGGCAGACCAGAGAAGCATTCCTCGCACAAAGCTGTTGTACAAGGTCACATTAATTGGTTCCCCTCCCCGCATTTCTGCCCAGTCGCTCCACTGTACGACCGCCTATATGAAGTAATGTCCAACAAGGCCGGTTCCGCAGGTGACGAGCAAATGCTTGCCGGATACCTGGGAAAACTCTTCCGATAGATTGTTACAGATATATCGAAGATCCTGCTGGACGACCCCTTGGGCACTCATCATTCCCGCATCCCTCAGTTCGGAAACGACCAGATAAAACCCGCTAGAAGTAATTTCGACGGAGTAAAGGCCTAAAGCCGAAAGCGGCTTCAGTCAACCAGCTGGCTCCATCGCAATAATGATGCATCATACGTTGGCAATATCAAGCTGATGTTTGCCTTAATTCATTGCCCAATAGTGATCTGAGGTTTCGCAGAATTAAAAAAGTGTATAGATAAAGGGTGCCACCGCCGAACCTTGCGTCAATGCAATCAGGCTCCCTAGCAACAAAAGAACCATTACAATAGGCAGCAGCCAGAATTTTTTTCGTTCCTTCATAAAGGCCCACAATTCCAACATAAACTCGCCCATATCGCACCTCCTGCGGATTTCTTAAAATTGAAACCTCATGTGTCCTCGAGGTCGAGGCTTTCGAACCACGCGATAGCTTGGACTTGCTTCTGCGATCTCATGCCTCATCGTGTCCTTGCCTATAAGCCGAAACATCAACCCGATGGGCGTCACGAGCCCATAGAATACGATGCCAAGGAGGATTCGCGTATTAATCCATCCTAAAACATGACCAATCCACATCCATACCTTGTGGACCGGCGCCAGAAGCATAGGCAGCACGGCGCCTAAGGCCATTAAGACCACACCCAGACCGAACGCCCAAAGGCGAAGCGACTGTCCGCGAAACATCAAAGGCCACAGCCCGATGACCACCAGGATACCGCCTACCACAAGACCGAAGTCGCGCAATTGTTTCTTGTTTGTATCTTGATTCATTCACGCCCTCTGTTTAATCCAATTCAAATTCCTTCTTCCAATCAGAGTCGCTCCCGAGCGGTTTTTGGTCTTCCTTTATGAGAATGAAGTTTTCCAACACGAGCACATCCATTTCCGTCCGCATGAAACACCGATAGGCATCTTCGGGAGTACAGACAATCGGTTCGCCCCGCACGTTAAACGAGGTATTGACCAGGGTGGCACACCCGGTCTTCTGTTCAAACGCCTTGAGCAACTTGTAATAGCGTGGATTCGTCTCTTCATGAACCGTTTGCACTCTCGCCGAATAGTCGATGTGGGTGACCGCGGGAATATCTGAGCGCGGCACGTTGAGCAAGTCGATGCCCCAGAGTCCCTTCTGATTCGGATTGCACGGCAGTCGCCGCTTTTCGATCACCGGCGCAACCAGCAACATATATGGGCTGTCGCAGTTCATCTGAAAATAATCCGGCACCCGTTCCCGGAGCACCGAGGGGGCGAAGGGCCTGAAGGACTCTCGATACTTGATCTTGAGGTTCATCACTGATTGCATCTTGGTATTCCGCGCATCGCCCAGGATACTGCGTCCGCCGAGGGATCGAGGTCCGAACTCCATGCGGCCCTGAAGCCACCCCACTACTTTTCCTCTTGCTAGATCTTCAGCGACTTGATCATATAAGTCCTCGTCTTCAAGCCGATTGTAGACCGCCCCGATGATTTTCAGCCTGGCTTCAATTTCGTCGTTGGTGAAGGCTGGGCCAAGGTAGCCTCCTTTCATTTGGTCTTTCCTATGGTCGGCTGTCCTTGGCTGATTATCATGCTGATACCACGCACTGAGTGCTGCCCCCATCGCTCCGCCAGCATCACCAGCGGCCGGTTGAATCCAGAGCCCCTTAAAGGGTCCCTCTCGTAAGATGCGGCCGTTCCCGACGCAATTCAGAGCGACGCCTCCTGCAAGGCACAGGTATGCCGCCCCAGTCTCGCGATGCATCGTCCGTGATAGCCGCAACATTACTTCTTCGGTCACTTCCTGAATGGAGCGAGCCAGATCCATCTCGCGCTGCCCAAGTTTTGACTCCGGCGTACGAGGCGGCCCCCCAAATAACTCATCAAACTTGCGGCTCGTCATAGTGAGCCCCGTGCAATAGTTGAAGTAATCCATATTCATCCGGAACGTACCGTCCGGCTTCAAATCCAACAGGTGATCGTAAATGGCCTTCACATACTTGGGTTCGCCGTAGGGAGCCAGTCCCATCACCTTATATTCGCCGGAATTCACTTTGAAGCCGGTGTAATAGGTGAAAGCGGAATACAGAAGGCCTAGGGAGTGTGGGAAGGGGATCTCCCACAAAGGTGTCAAGGTATTGCCCTCTCCCAACCACGCAGAGGTAGTGGCCCATTCGCCAACGCCGTCCATACATAAGACCCCTGCCTTCTGATAGGGAGACACAAAAAATGCCGAAGCCGCATGCGATTCGTGATGTTCGCCAAACAAGAATTCCGGCAAGTCAGAGCGTTCGAGGCCGTCGGCACATGCCAGCACTTCTTTTTGAAGCAGGCTTCTGAGCAGTAGCTTTTCTTTCAACCACACTGGCATTGCCGCTAAGAACGACTGGAGCCCCTTAGGAGCAAAACAGATATAGGTTTCCAGAAGTCGTTCGAATTTGATGAGCGGCTTGTCATAGAACACGATGTATTTGAGATCTTTGATGCCGATATCTGCCTGGGCTAGGCAGTATTGCACTGCTTGGCGAGGGAAGCCTGGATCGTGTTTTTTTCTCGTGAACCGTTCCTCTTGGACGGCAGCGAGAATGTCTCCATCACCTAACAGACAGGCTGCGCTATCGTGATAGAAGGCAGAGATGCCCAGGATATAAGTCGGCGCCCTCACTGTGTTGTTGACCGCCATTTTATTTCCCTGTTCGGTTTTCCCCTATCGCCGTTATATTCGAAGTCAATCTCTTGTTTGCGACCACCCTACTCCTATGTTCAAAAAAGCGTGATTCGTCTGGAATCGAGTAAGCTAACCATTCGCAGTCGCTTGGAGTAGTTGGGCGTCTATATCTCCCAAATATATTTCGCCCGCCATTTGTGAAAGCTGGGAACGGCAGATTTGATGACCTATGCAAGCGTTCAGGAATAGGGTCAAGATCATCTTGTCCATGTCTATACTCATCTATATCTAGACCGTCAATCCCTTCGGGTTTCAGAGGTTCATGCACAAGCTACCGCCATCCCGGTGCACGACCGGTTCTACACTGCTTTGCCATTGAAGACAGCGGTCTTTCATCGCCGACTAGAATCGCTGTCGCCTAGCCTAGGGAAACGGCTTCACTGCAATCCAACTAAAGCTCCCCCGAGATTGCCTCTCGCAAACAACGGGAAGGCATCATCAGCAGAGACTCAAAAATTCAGGCATTCACAACATTCGCCAAATCCACCACAATCCTTGCTTGGTATGATAGCGCTCGCAATAACAGCACTGCTCGCTGGTTGCTGGATACCACCTGGCGCTCAAAGATCGCTTCCAGTCCTCGCAAGGGTCCTTCCTGTATTTGCACACGCTGACCAGATCGAAATGACCGGTTTGGCATGGTTACGTACCTAGTTTGAAGCCTGGACTTAATTGCAGTGATCATTTCGTCATCGACTGTCGCAGGTGTCGATCCGAACGTCACGATGGTACTCACTCCTCTGGCATAAAGGACGGACCGATGCTGGTTTTTCAGATGAAATCTAGCAAACAGGTACCCAGGAAATAGGGGAGCGACGCGGATTCGTTGTCGTCCACGAATCTCCTTGCCTTCCCTGAGAATCGGACAGTAGGTTTCCACACCCAATAGCTGAAGATTCAGTTCCGCGACCCGTTCCTGGTGGGGTTTGGCTTTCACTACGTACCAAAACATCTGGTGCATCCTGTCCGGGCATGGCAGACTCGAATCAACTCTTGTGGAGTTCATAAGTCGACCTGCGCTCCTATGACATTGCTGTATACTGTACCCTCGTCAACACTCTGAAAATGCATCTGACTTTGTGCATTGGCTTTATCAGCAGGCGCTTTAGCTGCTTGATCCCTGGTTCCATTCTTGCGGTCGTACGAGTGGCCACGAACCAATGATCCAAGACGCTCAATGAACATTTGATTGATCGGCGCGATCACTTCGCGAATAGGACCAAACTGGTAGTCGTCCAGGAGACGCGCCAATCGTTCTTCAGTTTTTCCCAAATTAAGGTAATGTCGAAACCGTGAAATGAAGGAGCCCTTCATCTTCGGTTGCTCAGGGTCAAGCTCCCATGGATGGAAGTATAGTACCAACTGACGACCTTGCGTTTCGACTCGCTTCATCAGTCGATGCAGTATTGGATACGGGAATAATCGAAAGTATCCTCCGCCGGCGATGGGCAAGGTTACTCCTCCTAGCTTTACAGTAGAAGGGGGTATCTCCCAAAGCAGCCCCGAATCAGTTTTGAGCTGATGGGACCATGGATACATTCCAGGCATCCCGTACCGATCATGAAGGATTGGGAAGATGCTAGAGTCATACGTGTAACCTTCTTCCGCCAATATGGATATCGCCCATTTAGTCTCCTGCGTTATGGTGAACGAAGGAGCGCGGTATCCATGGACTGCACTACCGAGAAGATCCTCAAGGATTTGTTTGGCCTTCCGCACATCATTGCGAAACATTGTTGGTGTCTGCTCCGTAATAAGCTCATGTGCGTATCCGTGGGACGCGATTTCATGCCCGCATTCCGCGAGCCGACGTATAAGACTCGGACGTCGCTCGGCGACCCAACCCAGAACAAAAAAAGTTGCCTTGACACGCTTAGCTTCGAGCAAATGCAGTATCTTCTCTGTGCTCCGTTCAACCCTGCTTTCGAAGAAATCCCAATGACGACGTCGCATCGGGGACGCGAATGCTGACACCTGAAAGTGTTCTTCAACATCAAAGGAGAGGCAATGTCTGATCGTCATGTTTTCTATTCCGTTAATTAAGCTAGCGCGCACCTTTACAGAAAAGCACGACACTCAGTGTTTCCATCAGGATGAGCAAATCTAAAGCAGGCGACATATTCTTCACGTAGAAAAGGTCATACTGAAGCTTTCTATGGGCATCTTCCGCTGAAGCTCCATATCGGAACCGTACTTGAGCCCACCCTGTGATGCCTGGCCTTACAGTGTGGCGGATGTCATAGTAGGAGATCTTGGCTCGCAAGTCCTGAACAAACATAGGACGCTCGGGTCTTGGTCCTACCAAACTCATTTCTCCCACTAGCACATTAATAAGTTGTGGCAACTCGTCAATCCTTAATTTTCTAAGCCATCGGCCGACTCGTGACACCCGTGGGTCTTTGATCTCGGCCCACTGGGGTCCCCTTTTCTCTGCATCTTTTGACATCGACCGAAATTTCCATATCATGTACGGTTGGCCTCGTAGTCCAACACGCATTTGCCGATAGAATACTGGACCGGGAGAATCGAGCTTGATTAAGAGGCCGACCAAAACAAATAGTGGCAATAGAATAATTAGTCCACCAACAGAAGCAATGAGGTCGAAAAGTCGCTTTGTCAGTCCCGTGAGCATGCGCCTCCGGAAGCCAGTCGAAAAGATGAGAGCGCTGGGCCTCAGACAGTCAATTAAAAGACGGCCAGACCCCTTTTCCAAGAGACGATGGCCATCGACTACTTCGAGGCCCATTGTCTTAATGTCTAGGAGCGTCTGTACCGGCAATGTAGCCCTCTGGTCTTCGAGGCAGACTGCGACAGTATGAATCTGCCAACGCTCCACAATCTCAAACAATCGATCAATTGTTCCGAGAAAGAGCGGACTATGAGAGCGTCGAGCCTCCAAGCCCCGATCTTTATCCACATATCCAACAACTTGGGTAAAGCTGAATCGTCTGGCTTTCAATGCCTGAATTAGGTCAGCCGCTAACATTCCACCGCCTAATACCAGAAGCCGGTTCCTTAAACTAAGAAAAGAAAATCGACCTGCACAATTTTTCTGTTCGGGCACAACCGTATCAAGAATCACGTGCCCTTCCACCCCGTATTCAGTGCTTGGGACTGTCGGCAGTAGCATAATAGTCACCAAATAGGTAATAAGATGGCGATTCGCTCTCCTGCATACCTGTCAGAATAATCCCTGCTTGGGTTTTGTGCTTGAGCGTGCTCATTGCCTTCGTAACTAGATCTCTTCTTGTTTCACATGACCGGATGACTAGAACCAGAATATCGGCCATGCTATCCAGGATGTTCATGTCCGCTAGAGGTAAAATAGGCGGCGCATCCAGTATGATGTACTCATACTGAGAACGCAGATCGGTAAGGAACCGGGACAGCCTTCGCACCTTGAACAACTCGATCGGTCGTTGTCCTGATGAACCAGAGGGCAGAATCCACAGAGGGGACTCATCCACTTGGCACAGACAGTCTTGCAGAGAGCACCCTTCATCCTGAAGAATCTTAACAAGGCCGGGACCATGCGCGACCCCCGCGTAGACGTTCAGCTTTGGCTTCTTGAGGTCGCAATCAATCAAGAGAGTTGTCTTCCCCAAATCGTGAGCAAGGGCATATCCCAGGTTTAAGGCCGTGGCTGTTTTGCCTTCTCCTTTTAGAGCGCTCGTCACGACGATCACGGTACTCTTCCGCTCCGTACTCATGAGTGCCAATCTGGTTGCTGCAACCCTGTACTGTTCAGCCACCACTGAGAGGGGTCTCCATTTCATGATGAGATTGAGGTCAGGGATCGCTCCTCGACCCACCGTCGGCTGTTCCTTTTTCAGCTTTCCGTTGTTGAGATCTAATGCCCCGCTCGCTCCGGACAAAAGGGTTTTAGACGTCAACTTTTCAGCGCTCGTCGGTTGATCACTCCGAAACATGAGGGCCTTTGTTGGGACATTAAATGCTGTGCGAAATGCTGGGATCTCGGCGAGGATAGGAAGGCCCAGCGAATGTTCGGCTTCTTCACCGAAGCGAAAGCCTCGCCGAAACGATTCCAACCCGACTGCTGTCCCGAAGGCCAGCCCGCATCCGCCAAGAAGTCCCGCCATCATGATCTTCACGAAATCTGGACTCTCAGGTCTTTCTGGCAGATGAGCTGGATCGATGATCCGGAATTGTTCTCCCTTCTGGCGCTTTTCCAAATTCACCGAGATTTGGGCATTGATCCTTTTCTCGAGCAACGACTGATAATTTTTCTGCATATTTTCATAATCGCGAAGCAAAGAGGCCAACTGCTGCTCTCGCATTGGCGTTTTCTCTACTCGTGCCTCGTACACCCTAATCTGTTTTGCGATTCGATCCTGTCGTTCTTTCAGCGAGGCGAGATCCGTCTTGACCTCGTACCTCTGTCTGAACAATTCTTTCTGATAAGGATCAAAAGTTTTCTTGTCGGACTTCTTCTCGGATTTCCTTTCGGATGCCTTTTCTGCACTTGCTGAGTCTTCACGGAGAATTCTCGTGTCCGTCTCCTCGGTAGACGTAGTCCTTAGCTTCGCAATCTCCTGTTTTAAATGGACGATGTCAGGATATGTGTCTTTATATGTGGCTGAAAGGGCAACCAGAGTTCGTTCCAATTCCTGGAGACGCGATAGCTTTGGCTCCATTTTTCCTGAAGAGCCAGGGATCAGTGCACCGGCGACAGAACTGGCAGGACTCGAAACATCGGCCACTTCGTATTCTTTGATAGATTTTTCAATTTGTCCGAGCCGTTCGTTCAGCCTACTCACTGCTTCAGAAGTTACCGTGAGATCAGTTTGCAGTCGGTCAAGGGAGCGCAAGTTTGCTTCTTCCTGACCTGGCAATTCACCCATATGCTTCAACTTGTATTCGCTGATGGCCCTCTCTTTTGCATCCAACTCTGTTCGGGCAGCGTCGAGTTCGACTTGTAAAAACTCGGTCGCTTCGCCAACAAGCTGCTCACGCGTTTTCAGAGTTTGTTCAATGAAAAGATCCGCCAGCCGTGCTGTGACCTGTTGGGCCAAGGTTGGACTCTCGTCTGCAAAAGAGATTACAAAAGCGTGTTCACGTGTCGTCGCGATCTTGACGCGATTCCGCATTGGCTCGAGAATGTCTTCGGCACTTTTGCCAGCGGGGTAGAGCCTAAATTCTTCAATCACCCTACCTAGTAGTGCACGGCTGAGAATTATCTGTTGTATCGTCGCCATTCGGTCTACAGGTGCTTGGGTGACGACCCCTTTAACGTAGTTCTCGGGAACTCTTTGATTCTCAATAATGATCAAAGTATTGGACCGATACATTTTGGGTAGCACAAGATAGGTCACCCACGCTACTGCAAGCGAAAGGACAATTGTTCCCGAGATAAGCCATTTTCGTCGGCGTACAATTTCCCAGTAATCGTGGACCGTATATGTTGGCATATTCATAGTTACTTCCAGAGCATGGTGATACTTAGAATCCCGGTATACCGATCAAATTTCTGAGACCCCAAAGGCGCAGTAGTTGACCCACCAGTCGTCACCCCCGTGCCCGTGAAGGAATGTGCAGATCCAGAGAGGGTTACGAAGGCCGTACGACCTATCATATGTTGGAGCGCTAGGTTGCCCCCGTAACCATGATAAGAAATGCTTGTCCCAGAAGTTGGGGTAATAAGCGAGTCACTGCGCGCATATTGTCCCATTGCCTGCACGTAGAAAGCCGGAGTAACTCTTCGCGTGACTGAAGCCGTGACCACATTGCTTACTTGTGCACCGCCCCCGCTAACCACGCCGGGGAATACTCCCCCTGTATAATTGAGATTTGCAATCGTCCTGGCACCACCGGCGATAATGCCTCCGATCCCAATCCCCCCTGGTGCTCCACCGACAACAGCGGCTCCTCCCGCCCCCGGACCAACCCCGCCTAATCCGCCACCCGGCAGCAAAGCGCCAAACGGGTTGGGGCCTGGTGCATCGACCCAATTGAGTCCGAACCCCGCGTTGTAGGCAGCGACATCGGTTGAAGAGGTCGATGTACTTCCTGGAGCGGCCGCGTTATTTGCACCCTGATTGACTACGGTGGCTCCGCCAAATAGGGTTGTTTTGAACTCTGGCATCCACGTTCTATTCCAAAAAGCATTTGCCCCATAACTGTGATAGCGAGGGATATTTCCTCCAGGAAAGTCGCCCTGCTGGTATAGGAAGTTGACCCCCATGATGTCAGTGGCGGAGACTTGCACCTGTGGTCCTGCAACAAGACTCTGGAAATTGGTGTCATGCCCTGTGATGCTCGGCTGACTTGCAAAGGAATGGCCAAAACGAACTAGTGAATACGTGTACGTGGCCTTGAGGTTCACAGTCGGAGTCAATGCGTAGTTCCCTGTAAGAAAGGATGCGTTCGTAAACGTATTGGTACGAACAATCTGAATCCCCCTGGCGAAGGGATTCACCTGATCACCAGAAGTCAGATCAGTCGTTGAATACGTCGGCGCCTGTGGAATGTAAGAGGCGCTTTCGGCAATTTGCAGGGATGCTTTAGGTATGAACCGCTGCACTAATTTGTCCAGAATGAATTTACCTCCTCCATATCCCCCGAAATAGCTTAACCCCGGATTATTTATGTACTGCTCCCCGATTCCTCCTGCTACCAGCCCAGCATCCATTCTGTCTCCGAGGTGCACTACAGTTAATTGAGGTGTCGTCCCGGTCACAAAATCATTACTGGTTGTTCCTGGCAAACTGACAGTGTTAAACACATTACTGTCATATCGTTCATAAATCGCGATCGATGGAAGCACCATCGTTTCCCCTTTGGCCACAGAAATGCCTCCCAACCCCATCGTCAGCGAGCCGAAAAGACCTGCTAGACAAATCCCGGAAAGTTTACGGCACGACAATGACATCCCCTGACTTGAGGACAAAGTTTCGCACGGGGCCTTTTCCGGAGACGAGATCATCAAATCCCACTGGAATATGGACTTCGTGCATGTCACCGTTGCCATTCTTAACCATACGAACTACTTGCATCTTGTTCTTTGCCGCAAATGGGGTGAAGCCTTGGGCCAACGAAACCGCCTGCAGAACGGTTGCAAAGGACTTGAGCGGATACTTACCCGGCTTGCTGACCTCTCCAGTTACGAAGATAAAGTAGCTGCTGACCTCCTTGACTTGTACTGAGACGGTTGGAGTCGACATGAATTCCGTCATTCGCTCGGCAATCCGCTTCGCCAGAACATTCGCCGTGAGTCCTGCTGCTTGAACATCCCCAATAAGCGGCATGGAAATCATTCCATCCGGTCGAATGACGACCTCCCGCGAGAGATCCTGGTTTCGCCATACAGTCACGACCAATACATCTTCCGGCCCCAGCAGCCATTCAGTGGGAAAGCTATAGTCCACCTGATACTCCATCTTAGGGGCGGTACATCCCAGACTAAGGCAGAGCAGGCTCAAGATAGAAAACGGTACTATCGCGGTGCGCGACCTTAGAATCGATTTTTCTCTGTCAACTTTCTCGTTCTTCATTAGAGGACTCCCCACAGTGCCTGAGAGCAATGGGTCCAATATCTCAAGAAATGTGTCATCGAGCTGGAATGACAACCATCGTTTCCGATGGGACGACAATCGTGTCACCAGGCTTAAGTTCGATGTTCTGGTTAGTGCCATCTCGCAGAACGATGTCATCATAACTGGCCTTAATTTTCGTTAGAGGTTCGCCCTCTTTAGCGAATCGAAAAATAACAATCTTATTGCGTGACGCAACCGCTGTGAACCCGCTGGCCAATGTGATCGCTTGAAGTAGTGTAGTCTTGCTTTTGAGAGGATACCTTCCTGGTTTCGCTACTTCGCCAAGCACATAAATGGCGTAACTATTCACCTCTTTGACAACGATTGACACCGTTGGATTCTCCATATAGGCTTTGAGTTTATCTGAAATTTCATTTGTAAGCTGCGTACTGGTTTTCCCCACCGCAGGCACATCACCAACAAGAGGTAAGGAGACTCGACCATCAGGTCTGACCTGAACGGTCTTCGAAAGGTCAGCGTTTTTCCAGACGGTAATATCCAACACGTCTTCTGGACCAATGATGTAATCCGCCGTCACAGTCAGAGAGGATTTCTCCTCGAACGACTCTGAAAGAGGCGTCATTACGCTTGAGTTCAACTTGGGCTCAGCCAATGCACTCGCGCACCATGAAACCAGGAGCAGAATCGCAGCAATGAAGCTACGTATCATGATCTTCATACAAACCTCTTCCGACAAAATCGTGGTTATTGGGAGTCTTAACAATAGCCTGCATTAATGATCACCTGGAGGTCATGCTTACGTGCAATTGATGAATGTTCTTCGCCACAAAGCGCCATAGGGCATTCATCATCTCCGTCGCGATAAGGTGCTCGCCTCAGAACATAAACTTCAGGCCAACGAAGTACGTTCCGGTGCCGTTATTCCGACCGAACGGCAATCTCCTTGTCCAACGCACTTCAGCTAAGGTGGGCGTCTCAGCCATCGTGATCGGTGTCGGCACAAACACCTTCAGTACCTGGTCGATAGCTGGTGCCTGATCCATTAAAAGCAACATCCCGCCGTTACTGATGTTGACGGAAAGGGCCTTGCCTTGGCGGGTCCTTGCAACAGGATCATCCACCGGCGAGGTCATCTCGTACGGAATTGGTCGTAAGAGCGCGACCCGTTCACTATGCTTTTGAAAATTTGTCATGATCGGCCATTCCCACTCAATCTGTGCCACGGTGCCCCCCTAAGAGAGATGATGGAATGTGCTGCGCGCCTACAGCAAAGCAGTGCAAGTCTCGAAATTTCGGTTTTCACTCACATCCATTCGATCGAATCTTATGAATAGCCTGCGTGAATAATGATGTTAGGAAAAGGTACAGCGGACGTGAATGCCAGTATAAAAATCCCTAGTCACACCGACAATACCAATGACGTAGGCCTCGTTTCCCGAAAGGTGGGGTGTTGACTCCCTCGAAAGGGTTAGGTACCATTTCACCTCTGGTGAGGTTTCGTGGTGACATCTCATTGTTACATTAGCAGAATTCCTTGGATTGTCTAGAAGACTCCTCATAGAATCCTCGTAGATAATTCCTACGCCATGAGCGATCCAACAGGTATCCCAGATCCAGCCGAAACCCTGGCTGACCA
>Ga0187778_10000121_pt1 | contig 49992 bp, 45 predicted proteins | sample 1015_Q2_SP5_20_M_FD_132418 | JGI IMG/M metagenome (GOLD analysis project Ga0187778, IMG submission 132418) | Tropical peat soil microbial communities from peatlands in Department of Meta, Colombia - 1015_Q2_SP5_20_MG | ecosystem: Environmental > Terrestrial > Soil > Wetlands > Peat | place...
GTCGTCATCGATGGCGACGAGCACATGATCGGCCGGGAGGTGATCGTGCCGGCCGTGATCCCGTGCGGCGAGTGCGAGCTGTGTCGCACCGGGCGCTCGAACCGGTGCCTGGCCCAGAAGATGCCCGGAAATTCGATGGGCATCTACGGAGGGTTCTCCAGTCACATCGTGGCCGACGCGCGCTTTCTTTGCCCGGTGTCTGAACGCGCCGGCACGCCGCTCGAGCACCTGAGCGTCGTGGCCGACGCCGTGACCACCCCGTATCAGGCGGCGCTGCGGGCGGATTTGAAAAGCGGTGACCGGGTGATCGTGATCGGTGCGGCCGGGGGCGTGGGCTCGTTCATGACCCAGATCGCCAAGGCGATGGGCGCTGCCGCGGTGATCGGTATCGACATCAACGAGGAAAAGCTCCGGACCATGACGGGCTATGGAGCCGATTTCGTGATCAACCCCAAAGGGCTCGGCCTCAAGGAGGTCAGGGAACTTGTCAAAGGATTTTGCAAGACGCGCGGGCTGCCGGCCAACACGGGCTGGAAGATTTTCGAGGTGACCGGCTCCAAGCCCGGGCAGGAACTCGCGCTCGGGCTGCTGTCTTTTGTCGGCAAACTGGTTGTCGTGGGATACGGCACCGACGAGACGAGCTACATGCTCTCGAAGCTCATGGCCTTTGACGCCGAGATCATCGGCACCTGGGGCTGCCCGCCGGATCGCTATCCGCAGGTGCTCGCGATGTGCCTGGACGGGCGCATCCAGCTCGCGCCCTTTGTCGAGACCCGGCCGATGAGCCGCATCGCCGAGACTTTCGAGGAGGCGCATCACGGCGCGCTGAAAAAGCGAGTCATCCTGACACCCGATTTTTGACATACGTCGTTTCGGACACGAAGCAAGCATCCAACAGGGGAGTGCAAAACATGGCATTGGAATGGTTACGTCGCGACAACGAGCTCAAAGACCATGCGCTGTTGGGCGAGGAGCACTTCGGGTCGCAGGCACCCTCGGTGATCTACGAGCGCCGTCCGGTGCTCGACCCGCAGGGCCGAGCCGTTCCGGAGCTCTTTACGGCCTGGATCTGGCTCAACAATCCGGCGCAGTACAACTCCTACACGACCGGAATGGTCAAGGCCGTGATCGCCGGCTTTCAGCGGGCTTCCTCGGATCGCGCGGTGGTGGCGACCGTGTTTACTGCCGTGGGCGAAAAGGCGTTTTGCACCGGGGGCAACACGGCTGAGTACTCGGCGTACTACTCGCGCCGACCCAACGAGTACGGCGAATACATGGACCTGTTCAATGCCATGGTCGATGGCATCCTCAATTGCAAGAAACCGGTGATCTGTCGGGTCAACGGGATGCGCGTTGCGGGCGGCCAGGAGATCGGCATGGCGACCGATCTCACGGTGAGTTCGGATCTGGCTGTCTTCGGGCAGGCGGGGCCGAAGCACGGTTCGGCACCGGACGGGGGATCGACCGATTTTCTTCCGTGGTTTTTGAACATGGAAGACGCGATGTACAACTGTGTCTCTTGTGAGACCTGGAGCGCCTACAAGATGAAGGCCAAGAACCTCATCACCAAGGTCGTTCCGGTGTTAAAAAAGGACGGCGCCTGGGTGCGCAATCCTTTTGTTCGAAGCGACACCTACGTCGAGGACGGCGAGATCGTCTATGGCGAACCGGTCGCGCCCCACGGGGTCCAGGCCGCCAAGGATCTCATGGCCCAGTGCAGCGTCGATTTCAGTGAACTGGACCGCGCCGTGAACGATCTCGTGTGGAGGTTCACGAACCTGTTTCCCTCCTGCCTCATGAAGTCGATCGACGGCATTCGCGCGAAGAAGAAGTTCTTCTGGGATCAGATGAAACTTGCCAACCGGCACTGGCTGGCTGCGAACATGAACCACGAGGCGTGGCTGGGCTTTAACGCCTTCGATGCCAAGAAGGCAACCGGCAAGGACGTGATCGATTTCATCAAGTACCGGCAGCTCGTCGCGAGCGGGGCTGTGTTCGATGAGCGCTTTGCCGAACAGGTGCTGGCCAGACCCAAATCATGACGCAGGCACAAGAGGCTGCCAGACTGGGACGCGGTTCGGTGCGCCAGTAGGCGCGCAGGCTATTTGGCAACGAGGCCTAGAGCATGGCACAGATCTATTCCTTCGACGGGGTCGTGCCGGCGATCGATCCCAGCGCGTTCGTACACCCGAGCGCTGTCGTGATCGGCGACGTCATCATCGGCGCCGGCGTGTACGTTGCGCCCTGCGCGTCGCTGCGCGGCGACCTGGGGCGCATCGTCATTGGTGCCGGTGCGAACATACAAGACACCGTCGTCGTGCACGGGTTTCCGGGCACCGACACCCTGATCGAGGAAAACGGCCATATCGGGCACGGGGCGATTCTTCACGCCTGCACCTTGCGTCGCAATGTGCTCGTTGGCATGAACGCGGTCGTGATGGACTACGCGCTCGTCGGTGAATCGGCGATCATTGCCGCTTCGGCCTTCGTGGCGGCGCAAAGCCAGATACCGGCCAAGGCGCTCGCCATGGGTGTGCCGGCAAAAATTGTGCGCGAGTTGACCGATGAGGAGCTTGCCTGGAAGCTCGAAGCGACCGCGACGTATCAGCGCTTGTGCGTCGATTCGCGCCGCAGCATGGTGCCCTGTGTGCCGCTGTCGGCGCCCGAGGCGGAGCGGCGCCGGTGCACGCACGCCGACGTTCTCGCGTTATCGGAATTCAAGCGCCACATTGGCGCCGAGTAAACGGAGAGCGCAGCATGGCCGTTGCCGATCGCGCGACATGCAGCTTGGCTGCGCCAAGCGCGTAGGGCGTGCGCGCCGCTGCCATGAGAACATGTGAGAGCTAGGAGAATCACCCCATGACCACGATCCAACAAGCTTTTACCGCCGACCATCGTGCCTGTGACGAAACCCTTGCGGGTGTCGAAAAGAACCTCATGGCAAAAGCCGCGACCGAAAGCGACCGGGCATTTGCGCGTTTTCGCGCGCAGCTTGAAGGGCACTTCGACGCGGAGGAGCGAACGCTGTTTCCGGCGCTCGAAGCGGTGTTTCCCAATGGCAGCGGGCCCGTCTCGGTGATGCGCTCGGAGCACGCGCAGGTCCGCCAGTTGTGCGATGAAGTCCAAAAGCTCATCAATGGTGGCGAGTTTGCGCGTGCCGCGCAAAGCGTGGATCTGCTCTTCTCGGTGCTGCAGAGTCACAACATCAAGGAGGAGCAGATTCTCTACCCGATGTGCGATCGTTTTTTGCAGGGCCATGGCGAGGAGATCGCGCGCGCGCTGGCGCAGCTCGCGCCCCCGGAAAAAAGCGCGTGAGTGCCTCGCCGTGCGTGGTCGACGCGCGCGGCCTGGAGCCGCCGCGACCGATGCAGCTGGTGCTCGAGGCGTTGCGCGCGCTGGCACCCGGCGATGAGCTCTTGGTTTTGCTGCACCGGGAGCCGTACCCGCTCTACGAGATCCTCGCAGACAACGGATACGACTGGAGTGTGGCGCGCCAGGACGATGCCAGCTACGCGATTCGCATCTTCTACCGTCGCTAAAGGCTCTCGGGGGTGCGCGAGCGCTGTGCGCGCCCCCGGGTGAATCGATCGTGCTCGATTTTCGTCAGGCCCCCCCGCTATCGATCCCGCTGCGCTTCATGCTGACGGCGCCCTTGTTCGGCATCGCGGGCGCTGCGCTGCTGCTCTGGGGCGGCGCCGATGCGCTGCAATCGCGCTGGCAGCCGCTGGCGCTTGCCGCGCTGCATTGCTTCACTGCCGGCTTCATGCTCCAAGCGATGGTTGGTGCGCTCTGGCAGGTGATGCCCGTCGTGGGCGGCGTGGTGATCGCCCGACAGCGGCTCGCGGCCGGCGCAAGCTACCTGGGCTTGGTGCTGGGCGCGACGCTGTTGGCACTGGGCCTCTCCGCAGTGCCCGGGGCAAGCCCGCGCATGGTCACGGCCGGTGCGACCCTCCTCGCCCTAGCCATCGGCATCCTGATTGCCGTCAGTCTTCCGGGTCTCGTTCGCTCGCGGCTTGGCACGGAGTCGGGGCGTCTGCTCGCCCTGGCGCTGGTCGGTCTGGGTGGCACGGCCATCGCGGGTCTCGTGGCGGCGCAAGCGCTGTTTGGGGCAACCGCCCTCGACGATGTCGAGGCACTCATCGACCTGCACGCGATCTGGGCTCTCGCGGGGTGGGCACTGCCGCTGGTGGCCGCGGTTGCGCTGCAGTTTGTGCCCATGTTCTACATGACCGAACCGTATCCGCGGCTTGCCGACGTCTACCTCGCATGCCTCGGCGCAGGACTGCTGCTTGCGGCAGGCGGATTTATCGGGCAGGGGTGGCTGATGCGCGCGGGCGCCGCACTCGTGGCCGTTGCCGCTACGGGCTTTGCCGCTGTCACGCTGTCGCGATTTGCGCATCGGCGCCGTCCGCGTCAGGACGCGACGTCCCTTGGCTGGCAGCTTGCCATGACCTCGCTCCTGGCCGCCGTCGCGCTTCTCGCCGTGCGTATGCTTGGCTCCTCGTCCTCGCGGGCGCCGGCCGTGGAGGTTGCTTTCGGGGTATTTGCGGTGCTGGGCGTGTTCGTCACCCTGATCGGCGCGATGCTGCTGCGGATCTTGCCCTTTCTGGCCAGTCTGCATCTGGCCGCGGCGGGCGGTGGCTGGCGTCTGGACGGCGCGCCCAGCGAGCGTTGGCAGCAAGCGCAGGTCTGGCTGCAATTTTTTGCCGCATCGACCCTGGCATTGGCGGCGGGCGCACCCGAGCTGGCACGCACTTCGGCGGCACTGCTGCTCGCCTCCCAAGTGCTGCTTGCGCGCAATGTCTGGGGATACGCATGGGCGCTTTGGCGCGCGCGTCGCGCGGTCCATCAGACCTGAACCCCGTCAAAGGTCGCGTTCCTTGGCGCGGGGGTTCGCACGGGCGCTGTGTGCGACTGCGGCATCGGCGCGGCACAGTGGTTGGTGCGTCGCACACGGCCGTGACGCAATGCAGCGTCGCCCAAATTTGCGTAGCGCGAGGGCTTGGGTTGATCAAGCTCAAATGGTTGGAAAGAAAATAGTGTGAAATCCAACTAAACGCGAGCGCCCTACCGTGAGTTGGTCTGCGGTTTCCGGGCCCCGATCGAAAAACGCGGTTTGATCGTTTGGAACCCAAGGAGTCGGTCTTGCCCCCCATGGAGCGCTTGGTTGCAGATGTCCCCCAACAGGATTCGGGTGCTGCTTGCCCCTTGCGAGCCGAGGCCCAGGCGCCCAGCGTGCGTCCGATCGAGGAACTCGACAGCGTCGTGATTCGCTTTGCCGGCGATTCGGGCGACGGGATGCAGCTCGCTGGCTCCGAGTTTTCCAAGTCCGTCGCCGTGGCGGGACTGGACTTCGCGACGCATCCGGATTTTCCCTCCGAAATCCGCGCACCGGCGGGCACCCTGTTCGGCGTGTCGGGCTATCAGATCCAGTACTCCTCGCATGCGGTCTTTACCTCGGGCGACGAGCTCGACGTGCTGGTGGCAATGAACCCGGCCGCACTGCGCGCCAATTTGTCTGACGTCAAGGCCGGGGGCACGATCATTGCCGACACGGGCGCCTTTAGCGCGGCGAATCTGGCCAAGGCCGGCTACCGCACCGATCCGCTGGCCGATGGCGAGCTCGAAGCCTACCGGTTGTACAAGATCGACATATCGGGACTCAACGAGAAGGCGCTGCAAGCAAGTGGCTTGTCGCGCAAGGACAGCCAGCGCAGCAAGAACTATTTCGCGCTGGGCCTGATGCTGTGCCTCTACAGCCGCCCGCTCGAGGCGGAAATCGCGCTCATCCGCAGCAAGTTCGCGCACAAGCCCGAATTGGCGCAAGTCAACGTGATAGCGCTGCGCGCCGGCTTCGCCTACGCCGAAAGCGTGGAGATCTTCGATACGGGATTTCGGGTTCGCCCGCAAAACGTCGCACCCGGCCGCTACCGGAGCATCACCGGCAATGCGGGCCTCGCCCTGGGCGCGGTGGCCGCCTCCGAGATTGCGGGCCTTCCGCTGTTCCTCGGTTCGTATCCGATCACGCCGGCCACGGATATCCTCCATGAACTCTCGCGCCTTGCGCACTTTAACGTCACGACCTTTCAGGCCGAAGACGAGATCGCCGGGATCTGCGCCTGCATCGGTGCCGCCTACGGCGGCGCGCTCGGACTGACCACGACGTCCGGCCCGGGGATGGATCTGAAGACCGAAGCGTTGGGACTGGCCGTGATGCTTGAGCTGCCCCTGGTGATCGTTAACGTGCAGCGAGCCGGGCCCTCGACCGGCATGCCAACCAAGATCGAGCAATCCGATTTGCTGCAGGCGGTCTACGGACGCCATGGGGAATGCCCGGTACCCGTGATCGCGGCCGCCTCGCCGAGTGACTGCTTCGACTGTGCGCTGGAAGCTTTCCGCATCGCGACCAAGTTCATGACGCCGGTGATCCTGCTCTCCGATGGCGGGATCGGCAACGCGGCCGAACCGTGGCGGATTCCCGATCCCGCCGATTTGCCGAAGCTCGAAGTCGCGTTTCGCACGCTCACCGAGGGATTTCAGGCATACGCACGCGATGCCCATCTGGCGCGGCCCTGGGTGCGTCCGGGCACGCCGGGCCTGGAACATCGCATTGGCGGCCTCGAAAAGGACTTCGCAAGCGGGGCCATCTCGCACGATGCAAAGAATCATGAGCGCATGGTGCGGGTGCGCGCGGCCAAGGTCGCGGGCATTGCCGACGATCTTTCGCCGCTGCATGTCGAGGGACCCGATGCGGGCGATGTGCTGATCGTTGCGTGGGGCAGTACCTATGGCGCGGTGGCGCAGGCGCGTGCCGCTGCCGCGGCCCTGGGCAAATCGGTGGCGCACGTGCATCTGCGCCACCTCAATCCGATGCCACGAGACTTGGGCGAGATCCTGAAGCGCTACCGGACGGTTCTGGTGCCGGAGCTCAATCTGGGGCAGCTCGCGCACCTGCTGCGCGAACGGTATCTGCGCGAGGTCGTCCCGCTGAACAAGGTTCAAGGAAAACCGCTGCGGGTTTCTGAAGTTTTGCAACGCGTGCTCGAGCTCTGCCAAGGAGGCCAATCGTGAGCACAACCACGCCAGAGGCCAAACTCACGAAGAAGGACTTCGAGTCCGACCAGGACGTGCGCTGGTGTCCCGGTTGCGGGGACTACATGGTCCTGGCCCAGGTGCAGCGGCTGCTGCCGCAACTGGGAATACCGCGCGAGAACTTCGTGTTTATCTCGGGCATTGGCTGCTCGAGCCGCTTTCCCTACTACATGAATACCTACGGCATGCACAGCATCCACGGGCGCGCACCGGCCATCGCGAGCGGTCTGAAACTGGCGCGCCCGGAGCTCTCCGTCTGGGTGGTCACCGGCGACGGCGACGCGTTGGCGATCGGGGGCAATCACTTCATCCATGCCATGCGACGCAACGTTGATCTGAAGATCATCTTGCTCAACAACCGCATTTACGGCCTGACCAAGGGCCAGTACTCTCCGACCTCGGAACTGGGCAAGAAAACCAAGAGCACGCCGATGGGCAGTATCGATCGGCCGTTTAATCCGGTTGCCCTCGCATTGGCGGCGGGGGCGAGCTTTGTTGCTCGCACGATCGATCACGACCTGGCACACATGGGCAAGGTGCTCGCACGCGCTGCCGCCCACAAGGGCGCCGCGTTTGTCGAGGTCCTGCAAAACTGCATGGTATTTAACGACGGGGCGCACGCGGCGATCGCCGACAAGGCGACCCGCCTCGATGCCTCTGTGGTGCTCGAACACGGCAAACCCCTGGTATTTGGCAAAGACCGCGACCGGGGCATCCGGCTGCAGGGGCTGCAGGCGCAAGTCGTGCGCCTGGGCGAGGAGGGCTGTAGCGAGGGGGATCTGCTGGTGCACGACGAGCAGAGCGAGCATCGCGCGCTGGCCGCTCTGCTGGCCGAGCTGCAGGCGCCCGAGTTTCCGCTGCCCGTGGGCATCTTCCGGGCGGTGACGGAACCGGCCCACGACGAGCGCAATGCCCAGTTGCAGGCCCAGGCGCGCGCGGCCAAGGGCCGCGGCGACTTGCGCCGGCTGCTCAACGGCGGCGACGCCTGGACGATCGCGCCCGCGCAAACGGGGAGCACGACATGGCTCTGATGATCATCGACACGTGCGTGAACTGCGCGGTGTGCGAACCCGAGTGCCCCAACGGGGCCATCTCCGAGGCAGAATCGATATACGTCATCGATCCGGACAAATGCACGGAGTGCGTGGGATACTTTACCGCCTCCCAGTGCATCGACGTGTGCCCGGTGGAGTGCATTGTGCCCAATCCGCAGCGCACGGAAACCCGCGAAGAGCTGCAGCGCAAGTTCGAAGTTCTGCTGGCCAGCCCAAGCTAGGGCTGGCGCGCCCGAGGAGAGCATGCTGTGAAGAACATCGTTGCGTTGCGGGTCAACGGTCAGGCGCGCGAGAGCGCAGTGGCCGACAACCTGCTGCTGATCGATTATTTGCGCGAAGTGCTGCACCTGACCGGAACCAAACAGGGTTGCGACGGCGGCGAGTGCGGTGCCTGCACGGTGCTCGTCGATGGCGTCCCGCGCTTGGCCTGCCTGACGCTCGCAGCGAGCGTGGCGGGCAGCCACGTCGAGACGATCGAGTCGCTTGCCAAGGGCGGCCGGCTCTCGGCGCTGCAGCAGGCGTTTAACGAGAAGCTTGGCACCCAGTGCGGCTTTTGCACGCCGGGCATGATCATGGCGGCGGAGGGACTGTTGCGGCGCGTGCCCGATCCCTCGGTCGAGCAGATCCGCACGGCGCTCTCGGGCAACTTGTGCCGCTGCACGGGCTACACCAAGATCATCGAATCGGTCCAGGCGGCCGCTGCCGCTCGCGACATCCACGAAGGAGCGCCAAAATGAACCGCACTCGGTACCGGGGCGCTGGCCAGCGCATCCCCTTGGTCGACGGCATCGAAAAAGTGACGGGCAAGGCTCGCTACACGGCCGATTTGTTCGAGCCTGGCGCTTTGGCCGGGCGCATCTACCGCAGCCCGTATGCGCACGCCGAAATCGTGCGCGTGGACGTCTCCGAGGCGCTGCGGCTGCCCGGCGTCGTGGGCGTCATCACGGGCGCCGATTGCGATAAAACCTACGGCATCTTGCCCATCGCGCAAAACGAATACCCGCTGGCGCGCGACAAGGTGCGTTACTTCGGTGAGCCGGTGGCCGCAGTGGCCGCGGTCGATGACGCAACGGCCGCCGCGGCCCTGAAGTTGATCCGAATGGAAGTGCGCGAGTTGCCGGCCTACTTTACGGCGGCGCAGGCGCGCGCCGAATCGGCCGTCTTGCTGCACGACAACCGCAAGGGCAATTTGGAGCGCGAAGTGCACCACGAATTTGGCGACGTGGCGGCAGGCTTCGCGGCCGCCGAGCTCGTCCGCGAAGAGGTTTTCCATGCCTCCGAGGTCACCCACGCGCACATGGAGCCGCACGCCTGCCTGGCGCATTTCGACCCGGAGCGTGACCACCTCACGGTGCACTCCGTCACCCAGGTGCCCTACTACGTGCACCTCATGCTCGCCCAGTGCCTGGCAATGGACACCTCGCGCATCCGGGTCATCAAGCCCTTCGTCGGCGGTGGCTTCGGTGCTCGCACGGAGACGCTCAATTTCGAGATCATCTGTGCTTTGCTGGCGCGCGCCGTTGGCGGCACGGTGCGCATGAAGCTCTCCCGCGAAGAGACCTTTCTTACCCACCGCGGGCGCCCCGAAAGCGAAGTGCGCATGAAGATCGGCATGAAGCGCGACGGGCGTCTGACCGCCTGCCAGCTCGAGATGATCATGCGCGGCGGCGCCTATGGCGGCTACGGCATTGTCACGATTCTGTACGCGGGCGCGTTGCTCAACGGCCTGTACGATATTCCGGCGGTCAAATACGACGGCTATCGCGTCTATTCCAATACGCCGCCGTGCGGCGCCATGCGCGGCCATGGCACGGTGAACACGCGCTATGCCTTCGAATGCGTGCTCGACCGCATGGCGCGCGAGCTGGGACTGGATCCCCTGGACGTGCGGCGCAAGAACCTGCTGCGCGCGCCCACCGAGACCATCAACGGTCTGAAGGTGCTCTCCTACGGATTGCCCGAGTGCATCGACAAGGTGGAGCAAGCCAGCGGTTGGCGCGAACGCAAGGACCGCATGCCGCGCGGCCGCGGCTTGGGAATCGCCTGCTCGCACTACGTGAGCGGCGCGGCCAAGCCCGTGCACTGGTCCGGGGAGCCGCATGCAACGGTCCTTCTGAAACTCGATTTCGACGCCGGCGTCACGATTCTGACGGGCGCTTCCGATATCGGACAGGGCTCCTCGACCGTGATGACACAAGCGGTGGTGGAGATCCTGGGCATCGACTACCGGCGCTTGCGTGTCGTGGCAAACGACTCGGCCATCACGCCCAAGGACAACGGCTCGTATTCCTCGCGGGTGACGTTCATGTGCGGCAATGCGGCGATCCAGGCTGCGGAGAACCTCAAGCGCATCCTGGTGCAGGCTGCTGCCAAGCGCTTGAACGTGGCACCCGATCAGGTTCAGTGCCACGGCGAGGTCTATCAGGTCGCCGGCGAGGAGCGCCAGATTCCCTTTAACGAGGTCGTTGCCCAGGCGCTGGTCGACACGGGAACAATTACGACCAAAGGTACGTTTACCTGTCCCGTCGAGTTCCAGGGCGGCAAGCAGCGCGGCGGCGCAGTGGGCTCGACCATGGGTTTTTCCTACGCTGCAATCGGCGTCGAGGTCGACGTCGATCCGGACCTGGGCACGGTCAAGGTCGAGAAAGTCTGGGCTGCGATGGATTGCGGCTTTGCGATCAATCCGCTGTCGCTCGAAGGACAGGTGCAGGGCGCGGTCTGGATGGGAATGGCGCAGGCGCTGTGCGAGCAGACGCAGTACAACAAGGATGGCAAGCACACGGCGGCGAACTTCCTGGAGTACCGGGTGCCCACCAGCCTCGACTCACCCGATATCGACGTGGCGATCGTCGAAAGCAAGGATCCTAACGGACCCTTCGGCGCGAAGGAAGGCAGCGAGGGACCGCTCGCCGGCATGGTCGCGGCGCTCGCCATTGCGGTGCAAAACGCAACGGGCGTTGCCTTCAATGCCTTGCCGCTCACGCCCGATCGAGTGCTCGACGGCATCGCCGGTCGCAAGCGCCCCGCGCGCGCGCCGGCGCCCGCCAAGACCCTGGAAGGAGTGCCCGTCTGATGGAACCGATGCCCGTTTTTCAGCTGTTGCGTCCCACGTGTGTGGCCGATGCCGTGGCGGCCCGCGCCCGCGCCAAGAGCGCGCGCTTTTTGGCGGGCGGCACCGATTTGCTTGCCAACATGCGCCACGGCCTGGTTTCGACCGATACGCTCATCGATCTGACGGCGATTGCCGAGTTGCGCGACATTCATGCCGACGGCAGCGGTCTGCGCATCGGCGCGGGCGTGACGCTGGCGGCGCTGGCCGCGCACCCGGCGGTGCAAGCCGACTACGCGGCGCTCGCCCAAGCCGCGCTTTCCATCGCCGGACCAACGCACCGGGCCAGCGGCACGGTGGGCGGCAACCTGTGTCTGGACACGCGCTGCCGCTACTACAACCAAAGCGAATCCTGGCGCAGCGCCAATGACTACTGCAAGAAAAACAGCGCCGACACGTGTCGCGTCGCGCCCAAAGCCGATCGGTGCTACGCCGCCTACAGCGGGGATCTGGCGCCGGCATTGATGGTGCTGGGTGCCACCGCGCACATCGCGGGGCCGGCGCGCGCACGCGAAGTGCCGCTGGCGCAGGTCTTCGTCGACGACGGCATGGCCCACCTTCTGCTGGCGCCCGATGAACTGTTGGTGGCGGTGCACGTGCCCTTGCAGGCCGGGTTGCGCTCGGGCTACGACAAACTGCGGATTCGGGGCTCGATCGATTTCGCCCTCGCGGGGGTCGCGGTTGCCCTGCGTACGGACGGCGAGCAGATCACGGATCTGCGCATCGCTACGACGGGAACGGATTCGCGACCCCTCATGGTCACGGGCCTCGAAGGCGCATGGCGTACAAGCGGGGAGGACGAGGCCCGGATTTCCAAGCTGCTGCGCCAGCAAATCGGTCCCATGGAAACGACGCTTACAGCCGCGGCGTATCGGCGCCGCGTCGTGCCCGTGCTGGCGCGGCGCCTGATGCAGCGGCTCGTCGGCGCATCGGCGCGGCCGCAGGACTAAAGCAAGCAAATGCAACGCCTAGGAGCAGTAACCATGCCCGAAGTGAGCTGCGCAGATCATTCGGTGAGTCCGCCCATCGTCAAAATCCCGCGAGACTACAACGCCGCATACGACCTGATCGAACGCAACCTCCGGGCGGGGCGAGCCGAAAAAATCGCGTACTTTGACGACGCGGGGAGCTACAGCTACGGCGAACTCGCCGATCGCGTCAACCGCTTCGCCAGCGCGCTCACCGGACTTGGTGTGCAGATGGAGCAGCGTGTCCTTTTGTGTCTGAACGACACCATCGATTTTCCGGTTGCTTTTCTGGGCAGCATCAAGGCGGGCATTGTTCCGGTGGCTTCCAACACCTTGCTGCCGATGGAAAACTACGAGCACCTGCTGCGCGACAGCCGCGCCCGGGCGCTCGTGGTGTCCGCGGCGCTGCTGCCAAAATTCTCTCCGCTGCTCGCTCGCATGCCGTTTCTCAGGCACGTGATCGTCTCGCAGGGGGAGGAAACGCGCCATCTGTCTTTGGCCAAGCTGCTCGCGGGTGCGAGCCCGGTTTTCGAGTGCGCGCCCACGACCTCTGACGACGTATGCTTCTGGCTGTATTCCTCGGGTTCCACCGGCGCTCCCAAAGGCACGCTGCACGCGCATTCGAGCCTGATCCAGACGGCCGAGCATTACGCCCGCGCGGTGCTGGGAATCGAGGAACGCGACGTCGTCTACTCGGTGGCCAAACTGTTTTTCGCCTACGGTCTGGGCAATTCGCTCACCTTTCCCCTGGCCGTGGGCGCCACGGCAGTCCTGACTTCCTCCTGGGCCAAACCGAGCGACGTGTTCGCGACTTTGCGGCGTCACCGGCCGACGATTTTCTACGGCGTGCCGACCCTGTATGCCGCGATGCTGGCCAGCCCGGATCTTCCGCGTCGCGATGAGATGCGGCTGCGCCGCTGCGTGTCCGCGGGCGAGGCGCTGCCCCAGAACGTCGGCCAGCGCTGGAGCGAACATTTCGGAGTCGATATTCTGGACGGATTGGGATCGACCGAGATGCTGCAAATGTACCTTTCCAACCGTCCGGGCGAAGTTCGCTATGGCTCCTCGGGCAAGGCGGTGCCTGGCTACCAAATTCGCATCGTCGATGAACACGGGACGCCCGTTGCACCGGGGGAGATCGGCGAATTGCAGGTGTGTGGGCCCTCGAGCGCGCTGGGGTACTGGAACAACCGCGAAAAGAGCCGTGCGACATTCTGCGGGGCCTGGGTGCGCAGCGGCGACAAGTTCGCGCTCGACGCCGACGGCTACTACGTCTACGCGGGTCGCAGCGACGATATGCTGAAGGTGAGCGGCATCTATGTCTCGCCGGTCGAAGTCGAGTCCGCCCTGATCTCCCACGACGCGGTCCTGGAGGCTGCGGTCGTCGGGTGCCAGGATGCCGAAGGACTGGTCAAGCCCGCCGCGATGGTTGTCCTTAAGCCCGGCCGAGCCGCGAGCGATGATCTGGCCGAGGAACTCAAAAAGCACGTCAAGGCGAAGATCGCGCCATACAAATACCCGCGCTGGGTCTATTTCGTCGAGGAGCTACCAAAAACCGCCACGGGCAAGATTCAGCGATTTAAACTGCGTGCGCAATGCGCGCAAAGCAGCGCCGTGTCGCAGCAGCAACCCGCAGTACCGCTCGTTTCCGCATGAAAGCCCCACCGGGCAGTAGCGGCGAGCGGGCGCTGCCCGGCCAAGAAACTGCGTGCGGCTGACCTACAAAAGTACGCACAAATGAGGAGGGGACCCGTGATGAGAAAAATATTGCGCCGTCTGAGCGCGTTCGCTGCAAGCGTTTTGGCCGCCGTCTGCGGCCCGGCTCTCGCGGCCGGCGACACGATCAAGGTAGGGATGCTGGTGGAGATGTCCGGCACTTTCGCCTCCTTCGGCCAGCAGATCTCGACCGGGGCCAAGGCCTACATGAAGCGCAACGGCGACACGGTCGCAGGCAAAAAGATCGAACTCATCATTCGCGATACCACCGGGCCGGCTCCCGATGTGTCCAAGCGCCTCGCCCAGGAGTTGATCGTTCAAGACGACGTGGATTTCATCGTCGGTTTCGGATTGACACCCAATGCGCTCGCCGTCGCGCCGATCGCGACCGAGGCCAAAAAGCCAACGATCATCATGAATGCGGCCACGTCGATCATCACCACGAAGTCGCCCTACATCGCCCGGGTGTCCTTCACACTCGCCCAGGTCACGGAACCGATGGCGCAGTGGGCCTACAAAAACGGGCTGCGCAAGGTCTACACGGCCGTGGCCGACTACGGGCCGGGCCATGACGCGGAGACGACCTTCAAGAACGCTTTCACCAAATTGGGCGGCGAGATCGTGGGCGAGGTGCGCATTCCGCTGAAAAATCCGGAATTCGGTCCCTTCGTGCAGCGCATCAAGGACGCCAAGCCGCAGGCGCTGTTTGTCTTTGTGCCCGCAGGCGAATTGGCCATCGGGTTCATGAAAGCGTACACGGAGCGCGGTTTGGGCGCGGCGGGGATCAAACTCATTACTACCGGCGACGTGGTCGATGACGGCGTGATCGAGGCTCTGGGCGACGATGTGCTGGGCGTCGTGTCCACGCACCACTATTCGGTGGCGCACGATTCACCCGAGAACGCCGCGTTTCTGGCGTCCTATGCGCAGATCAACTCGACGCAGCGCCCCAACTTCATGGCCGTTGGCGGCTACGACGGCATGGCGGCGATCTACGAAGTCGTCCGCAAATTGAACGGCAAGATCGATGGGGACAAGGCGATGGAGGTCCTGCGCGGGCTGAAATGGACCAGCCCCCGCGGGCCCATTTTGATCGACCCCGAGACGCGCGATATCGTGCAAAACGTCTATGTGCGCGAGGCCAAGAAGGTCGGCGGCAAGATCTACAACGTGGAGTTCGAGACCTTCCCGGCCGTCAAGGACCCCGGAAAGTAGTGAGGCCTCGGGCGTGCTGGGCGGCACGCCCGCCCGGGCATTGAAGATGGCGCGGCGCCCGGCGCCCCTCCAGATGTCTGGGTAGCCGCCGTGCTGAGTTTGCTGGGCGTTTTGTTCGACGGATTGGCCTACGGCGCTTTGCTGTTTCTGATTTCCGTCGGCCTTTCGGTGACGCTCGGGTTGATGGGTTTCATCAACCTCTCGCACGGCGTGTTCGCGATGCTCGGAGGCTACCTGCTGGTCACGCTCATGGATCGAGCAGGATGGGGTTACCTTGCCTGCCTGCCGCTCGCTTTTGTGGCTACCGGCATGGCAAGTCTTGTGCTCGAGCGAACCCTCTACCGCCCCTTGTATCGGAGTTCGCATCTGAAGCAGGTGCTGCTCACCGTGGGCATTATTTTCGTGGCGGTGGCGGCGGCAACCTATTTCTGGGGTCCCGGTCAGCAGCGTGTCACACTGCCCGAAGCGCTCCGAGGTCGGCTCTCGGTGGCTGGAGTCGATCTGTCCTGGTACCGTCTCTTCCTGATCGCCTGCGGGGCGCTCATTACGCTCGCGCTCGTCTTCGGCCTGGAACGCACGCGTTTCGGTGCGCGCATCCGCGCTTCGGTGGACGCCCATCGGACCGCGGAGGCGATGGGAATCCATGTGGACCGCGTGTTCCAGATCACTTTCGCCATCGGCAGCGGACTGGCGGGTCTGGGTGGCGCGCTTGGCGTCAATGTACTGGGTCTGGATCCGTACTTTGCGCTCAAGTACCTGTCCTACTTTCTGCTTGTGGTCGTGGTTGGCGGACCCGGCTCGGTGTTGGGTACGCTGCTCGCGGCACTGCTGCTGGGGGTCGCCGACACCACCGGCAAGTACTATGTGCCCCAGGTGGGACCTTTTGTCATCTACTTCGCGATGATTGTGCTTCTGCTGGCCTTCCCCGAAGGCCTGCTCGGCCGCAAGAAGGCGAAATGAGCGGCAGCGCACCACCCGTGTCGAATCCTTCCGAGTCTCGCTGGCAGGCGCTGCGCGCGAGCGAGCGTTGGCGGGCGCCCGAAATCGCGTTTTGGGTGGGATTGGCTGCGGTCTATTTTGTCTTCCCCAAACATCTCTTGTTTGCTTCCCAAATCCTCATCACGGGGCTTTTTGCACTTTCGCTGGACTTGATCCTGGGGTTTGCGGGCATCGTGACCTTGGGCCACGCGGCGTTTTTTGGCTTGGGCGCTTATACGGCCGGACTCCTCGGCAAGTACGGGGTGCACGATCCGATAGTGGAACTGGTCGCCGCGGCCGCTACGGCCGGCCTGCTCGGATATGCGTCGAGTTTTCTCGTGCTGCGCGGAGGCGATCTGGCCCGATTGATGATCACCCTGGGTATCGGCCTGCTGCTCTTCGAGCTTGCCAACCAGGCCTCCGACTTGACCGGAGGGGTCGACGGCCTGCAGGGCATCGAGATCGGGCCGCTGCTGGGGGTATTTTCATTCGACTTTCTGGGGAAGGTCGCCTACCTCTACGTGCTTGCCGTGGGCTTTGCGCTGTTTGTCCTGGTGCGCGCGCTGATGGTTTCGCCCTACGGTCTGTCGCTACGCAGTATCCGCGAAAATCCACGCCGTGCGGTGGCAATCGGCGTGCCGATCCGCGCCCGACTGACCAACATCTACACGTTTGCGGCCGTAATCGCGGGTGTCGCGGGCGCCTTGCTCACCCAGACCACACAGTTCGTGGCCATGGACGTGTTCAGCTTTCAGCGCTCGGCCGATTTGCTGATCATCCTGATCATCGGCGGCACGGCGACGCTCTACGGCGGATTCGTGGGCGCGGCCCTGTTTCTCGTCGCCCAGGACCGCCTCGCCCATCTGAGCCCGGAATACTGGCTCTTCTGGCTCGGCATCCTCTTGATTTTCACGACGCTGTTCCTAGAGGCAGGAGTGGTGGGTGGCCTGCTGCGCATCGAGACGCTGCTGCGGCGCAGATTCGGCGGATGGCGATGAGCACGGTGCTGCAGACTAGGGATCTGTGCAAGTCCTTCGGCGGGTTGATGGTGACTCACCATGTGAACCTGGGCATCGAGATCGGTGCGCGCCACGCGCTCATCGGGCCCAATGGCGCGGGCAAGACAACCCTGATCAATCAGCTTGCCGGAGTTCTTGCTCCCTCGAGCGGTTCGATCTGGCTCGACGGCGCCGAAATCACGCACCTGCCGCCCCACGAGCGTGTGCGCCGCGGTCTGGCCCGGACCTTCCAGATCAACACGTTGTTTCCGCACCTCACGCCGCTGGAGGCGGTAACCAACGCCATCATCGAACGCCAGCGTGCCGAGCTCAGTGTTTTTCAGCGACGCTTCTTTCGGCTGACGCGTCGCAGCGCCGAACTCGACGAGGCCCATGCGTTGCTCACGCGGTTGAATCTTGCGCAGGACTGCATGCGGCCGACGCGGGAGCTGGCCTACGGCAAGCAGCGCCTGCTCGAGATGGCATTGGCCTTGGCGTGCCGGCCTAAGGTCCTGCTGCTCGACGAGCCTGCGGCCGGTGTGCCCGAGGCCGAGAGCGACGAGTTGTTTGGCGTGTTGGGCGAACTGCCCGCGGACATCAGCGTGCTGTTAATCGAGCACGACATGGCGCTCGTGTTTCGCTTTGCCGAGCGCATCACGGTGCTGGTGGGTGGCGCCGAGCTCGTGTCGGGCACGCCGGCGCAAATATCCGACGATCCGCGGGTGCGCGAGGTCTATCTGGGGAAACGCCGTGGCTGAGCTGCTGGCGCTCGACCAGGTGTCGGCCGGCTACGGCGACTCGGTCGTGCTCGATGCTTGTTCGCTGGTCCTGCACGAAGGCGAGAGCATGGCGCTGCTGGGCCGCAACGGCGTGGGCAAGACGACGCTGCTCAGCACCGTGATGGGACAGACCCGGGTCCACCGCGGCCGCGTGCGCTGGCTCGATAGCGATCTTGCCCGAGTTCCGCGGCACCGTCGTGCGGCCCTGGGCCTCGGATGGGTGCCGCAGGAGCGGGAGATTTTCGCATCGCTCAGCGTCGAGGAAAACCTCATGGTGGCTGCGCGGCCCGGCAAATGGGATTTGCCACGCGTCTTCGAGCTCTTTCCTCGTTTGCGCGAACGCCGCCGCAATTCGGGCAATGCCCTCTCGGGCGGCGAGCAGCAGATGCTTGCAATGGGTCGCGCGCTCATGCTCAATCCCCGGCTGTTGTTGCTCGATGAACCACTTGAGGGGCTGGCTCCCGTGATCGTCGAAGAGTTGTGTGCGGCCATTCGACGCATGGTCGAGGAGGAGGGTCAAGCGCTGATCCTTGTCGAACAGCACCTTGAGCAGGCGCTGGAACTTACGCAGCGCTGCGTCGTGCTCGAGCGCGGGCGGGTTGTGCACACGGCGGACAGTAGAGAGCAGTCGCTCGACCTGGCGCACCTCGATCGCTGGATCGGGGTTCGGTTGCGCGAAGAGGCCGCGCGTCCCCCCGCTGGCCTGGCGCGTGCATCCTAGGAACCGTGCGGTGGACGCCAAGAAAAGATCCGAAAAACCCGATCTGGACCTGGATCTGCTTCCCGGACTGATCGGCTATCAGCTGCGCCTTGCGCAAATCGCGATCTTTCGCGATTTCAACTCCAGCGTGGGTGCGCTCGACGTCTCGCCCGGGTTGTTCGGAGTGCTCGTCATCATCGACGCCAATGCCGGCTTAACGCAAAACGCGCTGGCCAAGGCGACGCATCTGGACCGCTCGACGGTCGTCACCGTGATCGACAAGCTCGAGGAGCGCGGCCTGGTGCAGCGCCGTGCCGCGGTCCCCGACCGGCGCGCGTACGCCCTGGTCCTCACGCCCGACGGCGTCAAGCTGGTTAGAAAACTCAAGACACTCGTGCGCGAACACGAGAGCCGGCTTTGCGCGAACTTATCGAACCAGGAGCGCGAGCAACTCGTGCGGCTGCTGCAACGGATCTTCCCCGAGCTACGGTGAGTCGCAGCTCACTGCCGATGCAGCTCGATTTGCTCCCGGTGACCAAACCCCCGGCTGTTGTCGATGAAATACAGCCGCGAGGGCACAAGCTCGTAGCAGCGCACACGTGCTAGCGCCTGCACGAGGGCGGCGGACACAGACGGGAGGCGCCCGAGGAACGGAAACTTTTGCGTGTAGAGGGCGCGCGCACGGACTTCCGCCTCGCCATGGAGTTCGGCCACCCGGCCCTCGAGCTGGATGCCCTTGATCTGGCGCCAGTCCTCGTAATTCTCGTGAATGGTTGCCGCGCAGCGCGGATCGTGCGCGAGGTTGCGGCAATGGCGGCTGCTCGGTGAGGATAAAAATATGAGGCGATCCTCCGCGCTGGCATAGAAAACGGCAGCCGCCCACGGCCCGTCGCTGCCCTGGGTCGCAAGAGTCATAACGTGGTGACTGGCCAGGTATTCCGCGATCGGGGCGTGCGAAATGGGCGCCATCAGCCGGGCGTGGTCTGCGTCGTGCTGGGTGCCGCCGGCGCAACCTGGCCCTCGGCCGATTCGGACTCATGCAGTCGCTTGAGGCGATAGGCCAGTTGCGGGCGCGTCAACCCGAGCATGCGCGCGGCCGAAGACAGATTGCCGCGCGCCTTGTCGACGGCGGTTTCGAGCAGCATGGCCTCGACTTGATCGAGTGTCATGACGCCGTTAAAGACGGTTTCGCAAAGGTTGGCCCCGGCTTCCCAGTGGTTGGTACTGATCTCTCCGTTGCGTCCCAGCGCGAATTCGCCGGGCTGATCGCTCGGACACGACGAAAACAGATGATTGACCTCGATACGGGTGCCGTTGGGCGCGAGGATCACGCCGCGCTCGATCATGTTTTGCAGTTCACGGATGTTGCCGGGCCAAGGGTAGGTCAGCAGGGCACGTTTGGCCTTGTCCGTGAAACCACGCAGCTTCTTGGCGTGAATGGCCGAAAATTTTTCCAGAAAGCTCTTCGCCAAAGGGCCAATGTCCTCCTTGCGTTCGCGCAGCGGCGGAATATGGATCTGATACGCATTGAGCCGATAGTACAGATCCGAGCGGAATTTGCCCTCGGCAATCAGCTGGCGCAAGTTGCCATTGGTGGCGGCGACCACCCGCACGTCGATTCGGCGCGTCCTTTGGTCGCCCAAGCGCTCGAGCTCGCCCTCCTGCAACACGCGCAGGAGCTTGCACTGCGCCGCTAGCGGCAGGTCACCGATCTCATCGAGAAAGAGCGTGCCGCCGTCGGCACGCTCGAATCGGCCCGGCCGCGAAGCCTGGGCGCCGGTGTACGCACCCTTCTCGGCCCCGAAGAGCTCGGACTCGATGAGCTCATGGGGTATCGCGGCGCAATTGACTGCGACAAAGGGGCCCTCGCGGCGCGGCCCGCTGTCGTGCAGCGCGCGCGCAAACATCTCCTTGCCTACACCCGTCTCACCCAGGAGCAGCACGGTAATGCGATTGTTTGCAGCCTTCATGAGCAAATCGTAAGCCGCACGAAAACCTGGCGAGTTGCCCGTGAGCGCCGACGGGGGCCCGACGCGCGCCCCCATGTTCGAGCGCAGCTCGACGAGCTGGGTCTGCAAGTCGAGCAGTTGATCGGCGATCGACTCCGGAGTGAAGAGGCTTCGGTACTGATCCGCGTCGTCCCACTCGCCGATGGGCCGGCCGATGATGCGGCAATTCTCGCTGCCCATGCCGACGCACTGCACTTCCTTGTACAGAATCGGCCGACCCATGAAAGCCGACGTGTACCCGCAGGCGTATCCAATTTGCGTCCAGCAAACCGGCTCGCTATGGACACCGAAAAAATGCCGGTGCCACTGGCCCTCCCAGGAATTCTCCCAGACGAACTCGCCGTAGAACGAGCCGGCAGCACGATCGAGTTCGACTTTCACCGGGGTGACGCGCACGATGCCCTCGAGCGTGTGCAACTGCGGTCCGGTCATGAAGGAATCCAGATCCGAGCCCCCGGGGTCGCGCGAACGTGCCAGCTCGGCATCGCGAATCCCCGAGGCGTACCCCATCCGCGTGAGGAGCCCTTGGGCGCGGCGCATGCCGAGGGTGTCAATCAGCTCTTTGCGCAGCGCGGCTTGCGCCTCCGCGTGCACGAGCAGCATGCGGTGCTCGTGCAGCCATATCTGGCCGGTCTCCGCGCAAAAGTGCAGTTTTCCCCGCAGGTCAGCGATTTCCGACATATTGACGCTGCGGCGCTTGCTCATTCGCGTCGTTCCCTCTCTCGAGAGTGAAGTCTAGCTGTTTTTCCCCTCTGGTAGGAGCTCCAAGGCCCGACGCTCTCTGCCGCAAAGGCGGCCGTGCAAGGGCAGCCCACTCGCGTGCTTTGGCCGCACACTTGATCAAAAGATCAAATTTGCCGAGCAAGAGGCGAAAAAACTTTCGGAATGATCAAGTGCCGACGCCGCGCTCCCATGGCGATCATGCGTCACTAACTCGGGAGGTTTCGGTGTTGTGCGATCGCAGCAATCGTGCAAACGCAGATCTGGTGCTGGCTTTGGCGCGATTGCGGGTTGGGTGCGCACACTCGGGACGCGCGCTGGCACGGCAATTGCGTTAAGTCCCCCACTGCCGCTCTCGGGAACCGGTCCGGGTCCTGCGCCATGAAGACGGCATCAACGTCCAACAAGGAGGCCTCCCATGAAGTTTCCGGTTCCACATGATGTGAAGGCGAAGGCAATTCCGGGTACCGAAGGCTGGGAACGGATGTACCCGTACCAGTATCAGTTTGTGCACGACGACGCCGAACGGCACCAGTACGAGAAGGAAACGTTCTGGTTCTACGACGGACTGCACTACCCCGAGCCGCTGTATCCCTTTGACACGATCTGGGACGAGGCCTGGTACCTGGCGCTGTCGCAGTACAACAACCGCATCTTCATGGTGCCGCCCGTGCGTGGGGTTGACCACCGGATCATCAACGGATACGTCTACATCTCCCCGGTGCCCGTCAAGGACCCCGAGGAAATCGGCCGGCGCGTGCCGAACTTCATGGAGCGTGCGGGCTACTACTACAAGAACTGGGACGCACTCGAAGCGAAGTGGAAAGTCAAGATGGAAGCGACGATCCGCGAACTCGAGGCGGTGCGCATCCCGCCCCTTCAGGAGATGGAAGACATATCGGTCGTGACCGAGGCGCTGGGCGAGTCCAAAGGCTACCAGCTGCTAAAGAGCTACGACGATTTGATCAACCTTGGCATCAAGTGCTGGCAGTATCACTTCGAGTTCCTCAACCTGGGCTATGCGGCCTACGTGTTCTTCCTCGATTTCGCGCAAAAGCTGTTTCCGAATATTCCGGCGCAGCGCGTCACGCAGATGATCTCGGGTATCGATGTGATCATGTATCAGCCCGATGAAGAGCTCAAGAAACTGGCGCGCAAGGCCATTGAGCTCGGTGTCGACGCAGCGGTGACTTCCAGTACGGAGTGGACCAAGGTCGAGGCAGCGCTCAAGACGATGCCCGAGGGTGTCCAGTGGCTTGCTGCGCTGAACCTGGCGCGTGAACCCTGGTTCAATGTCTCCACCGGCACGGGCTGGTTCCACCACGACCGTTCGTGGAACGACCAGATGAACGTGCCGTTGTCCGGAATCGCAACTTACGTCAACAAGATCCGGCAGGGGCTAAGCATCGAACGGCCCACGGAGGCCGTGCGTGCCGAGCGCGACCGCATCACGGCGGAATACCGAGCCCTGATCGAAAAAGACGAGGATCGCAAGCAATTCGACGAGTTGCTCGGTTGTGCCAAGACGGTTTTCCCTTACGTCGAGAACCACCTGTTTTACGTTGAGCACTGGTTTCACTCGGTGTTCTGGAACAAGATGCGCGAAGTCGCGGCGATCCTGAAGGAGCACGGTGTCATCGCCGATGTCGAAGACGTCTGGCTGCTGCGTCGCGACGAGATCAAGCTGGCGCTGTGGGACGTCGTCACTGCTTGGGCAACCGGCGTGAAACCGCGGGGCTGCACGACCTGGCCGCCGGAGGTCGCTTGGCGCAAGGGCGTGATGAAGAAGTTCAGCGAATGGAGCCCGCCGCCGGCAATCGGCACGGCACCCGAGGTCATCCAGGAACCCTTCACCATCGTCTTGTGGGGCATCACCAACAAATCCCTCGCCGATTGGGCCTCGGTGCAGGAGTCCGCGGATCCGACCGCAATCACGCAGCTGAAGGGTTTTGCCGGCAGCCCCGGCGTCGTGGAAGGCAAAGCGCGTGTGTGCCGCACCGTCAACGAGGTCAGCCAGTTGCGGCAGGGTGAAATCCTCGTTGCCCCGACGACCTCGCCTTCCTGGGCGCCCGCGTTTGCCAAGATCGGTGCCTGCATCACGGATGTGGGCGGGGTCATGAGCCACGCGGCGATCGTCTGCCGCGAGTACGGCATGCCCGCGGTTGTGGGCACCGGGCACGCCACGAAAGTCATCAAGACGGGCATGACCGTGCGGGTCGACGGCTCCACCGGTGCCGTTTCGATAGCGCGCTGAGGGGCCGGCGATGAGCGGCGCGGCAAACTCCCTGGTCGCCTACGCGGCCGATGCGCCGCTGGCGAACTTGCCGCTGATTTGCTGGTTCGAGGCCTGCCGCAAGGACTCGGTGCCACTGGTCGGCGGCAAGTGCGCTTCGCTGGGCGAATTGATCAGCGCCGGGGTGCGGGTGCCCCCCGGCTTTGCCCTCACCACGGAAGGCTATCGGCGTTTCATGGCGCAATCGTGCATCGACCGCGAGGTGCAATCCCTTCTGGCGGAGGTCGATGTGCAGGACATGGAGGCGCTCGAACGGTTGAGCGCCCAGATTCGCACCGCAATCGAAGCCCAACCGTTTGACCTTGCAATGGAGGACGCGATCGCCGAGTGCTATCGCAAGCTCGCCCTGCGCTGCGCTATGCCCGCAGTGCCCGTGGCGGTGCGTTCCAGTGCCACGGCGGAGGATTTGCCCGGGGCGAGCTTTGCCGGCCAGCAAGACACGTATCTGTGGATCCGGGGCGTTGACGAAGTGCTGCACCACATGCGCCGCTGTATCTCGAGTCTGTACACGGGCCGTGCGCTGGCCTATCGCGCCAATCGGGGTTTTTCCGAAAGCGCCGTGGCGATCAGCGTCGGCGTGCAAAAAATGGCCAATTCGTTTACCGCCGGCGTGATGTTCACCGTGCACCCGGCCAACGGTGATCGTTCCGTCATCGTTATCGATTCAAATTTTGGCTTTGGCGAATCGGTGGTCTCGGGCGAGGTCACGCCGGATCATTTTGTCGTGAACAAGGTAACACTCGACATCATCGATCGGACGATTTCCCAAAAGCAGATCTGCTACACGGTCGATACCAAGACGCAAAAATCGCAAGCGATGGAGGTGCCCTTCGAGCGCCAGACCGTGCAATCGCTCATCGACGATGAAATCACGGAGCTTGCCTGGATGGGCAAGCAGATCGAAAAGCACTACGGCCGGCCGATGGACATCGAGTGGGCCGTCGACAAGGATCTGCCGGCGGGCGGCAACATCTACATCCTGCAGGCGCGCCCGGAGACGGTCTGGAGCGAAAAGCGCCAAGCCCCCGTTGCCACGGCCGGCACTTCGGCAATGGATTACATCCTGGCCGGAATGCTCACCGGCCGGCGGGTTTCCTAGCCAAGCGCCAACGTATCGAGTTCGAATTCCCCAAGGAGAAAGCATGGATGCACGAACCCAGGTAAAACCGATCGACGATCTTCGCAGCTACATTGATGCCCTGGAGGCCCACGGGCTCGTGCAGCACATCAAGGCGGAGGTCGACTGGAAATTCGAGCTCTGCCACGTCTCCAAAGTCAACGAGGAGCAAAAGGGCCCGGCACTGCTCTACGAGAACGTCAAGGGCTACAAGATCCCCGTGTTCACGAGCGCGTTTACGACCGCGCAACGTCTGGCAATCGCCCTGGAGCAGGACCCCTCGCTCTCGATGAGTCAGCTGGCAAAAAAATGGATGGAGCTGACCACGAAAAAGATGATCAAGCCGACCTTCGTCGATCGACCGCCCGTCATGGAAAACGTTCTCGTGGGCGACGACGTCGACATTGAGAAGTTCCCGGTACCTTGGTTTTATCCGGACGACGGGGGCCGCTTTTTCGTCACTTCCGGCTATCTCGTGACGCAGGACCCCGACACCGGTTGGACCAATCTGGGCACCTACCGCTCGCAGGTTCTCAGCAAGAACATCCTGGGTTCGCAGATCATCAAGGGCAAGCACGGCGACATGCACATGAAGAAGTATCAGGAACGCGGCCAGCTCATGCCCGCGGCGGCCGTCGTGGGCTGCGACCCGGTGCTTTTCCTTGCCGCTTCGACGCTGGTGAGCGCTCAGGTCGACGAGTACGACGTGGCCGGATCCCTGCGTGGCAGGCCGGTGCCTGTCTTTAAGTCCGATCTGACGGGTCTGACCTTGCCCGCGACCGCCGAAATCATCGCCGAAGGGTGGATCGATCCCAATGAGCTCATGGAGGAGGGGCCCTTTGGCGAATACACGGGGTATTACTCCGGCAACAAGCTCAAGGAGTATCCCAAGCCGGTGCTGCGGGTCAAGCGCATTCTCCACCGCAACAAGCCGGTCATGTGGTCAACGACCGTTGGCAAACCGATCAACGACATCCACATGATTCAGTCGCTCAACCGCACCGCGACGCTCTGGCATGACCTCGAAACGATGAAGGTTCCGGGCATCCAGAGCGTCTACATTCCGCCGGAAGCCTGCGGGCGCTTCTGGGTCGTGGTTTCGGTCAAGCAGATGTATCCGGGCCACTCGAACCACGTTGGCAACGCCGTCATCGCCAGCACGACCGGGCACTATGGGGTCAAGGGCGTCATCACGGTCGATCACGACATCGAGGCCGATGACTGGGATCGCATCTGGTGGGCGCTGGCCACACGCTTTGATCCCAAGCGCTCTGCGCAGATCATCGATCGGGGCCGCTCGACCCCGCTCGATCCCGGATTGCCGATCGAGGCGCGCGAGATCACCAGCCGCATTTTGCTTGACGCTTGCACGCCGTTCGAATGGAAAAACCGGCCCACTGAGATCTTCATGGACCGCGCGGTCCTGCAGAAAGTGTCCGACCGATGGAACGAATACGGCTTTGAGGGTCCAAGCCCCGTTTCGAGCATGATCGGACGGCTGACGCGCCCCGAAGTCAAGACGGCGAAAAGCGGCTCGTGAGCTCGTGCCGGCGGCCGAGAGCCGCCGGCCGCGCCTACCGGACAGGGGCCTCGGAACATGAACGAGAAGAAGGGCATCGTCATCATCTGCAACCTCGATACCCGGGGTGAGGATATCGTGTTCGTCAAGAAGATGATCGCGGAGCGCGGTCATAACGCGATCTTGCTTGACTTCAGCATGGAAGAGCCGCCGCCGTTTGCGGGCGACATCCGCACCGAGGAGGTGGCCGCACGCGGCGGCCTGCCAATTGAACTCGTGCGCGAGAAATACCGCTCCGATCGAGACACGGCGACCAACAATCAGATCCGCGGTGCTGCGGCGATCGTCGCCGATCTCGTGCGCCAGGGCGCGGTGCACGGGGTCATCGGGATCGGAGGCGGGACGGCGACGCTGGTGGCGACCTCGATCATGAAGCAACTGCCCTTTGGCATGCCCAAGCTCATGGCTTCGCCGATGGCGGCGCACCCCGCGTATATCGACAAATACGTGGGTACGCGCGACATCACGATGCACCACACCGTTTTGGACATCGTAAAGATGAACCCGCTGCTCAAGGCGCAGATCATCAACGCGATCGGTGCCATCTGCGGCATGGTCGAGATGACGCAGGGGACGAAGATCCACTTCGACAAACCCTGTGTTGCCGTCTCCTCGTTCGGCTTCGGCGAGATGGCCGTGCAAACGGCGCTCGGCCTGCTCGAGCAAGCGGGATTTACGCCGATCGTATGTCACGCCCAGGGCAAGGGCGACAAGGCGATGGAGGAGATGATTCGCGACGGCGTATTTTGCGGAGTGCTCGATATGTGCATCGGAGGCGTCATCGAGCACCTGTTTCAAGGCAACCGGGATCCCGGGCCCGAGCGCCTGCTGGCAGCCGTCGACACCGGGATTCCGGCCGTACTGGCACCGTGCGGGCTCGACATTCTTTCCTACGGCGGACGCGCCGACAAGCTCGCGCAGACCAAAGACAGGGTCCAGTATGTGCAAGACGCGCTGCGTGTCCAGGTGCGCACGAGCGCGCAGGAGCTGCGCCAAGCCGCCGACGTCATCGCAGAACGACTCAACCGGGCACGCGGACCTTGGAGCTTTCTCGTTCCGCTGCAGGGCTGGTCCTCGCTCGACAAGGCGGGCCGGCCGATCTACGACCCGGTCGCGGACGCAGAATTTGTCGCCCGCCTCAAGGAAAAGCTTGCGGATCCGAGCCGCGTCAAGGAAGTCGACCTGCATCTGTATACGCCCGAGTTTGCCCGCGTTGCGGTCGACGAATTCGTGGGTCTATACGCGGGCCTCGGAGCGAGGGCGGCCGCGTGACGCTGCGCCCCTGGCCCTTGATCGCGTCGAAATCGGTCTTCGACGCGGGACTATTCCAGGTGACGTGCGACCGCGCCCGCTCGCCGCGCACGGGTGGCGAACATGATTTTCACGTGCTCCACATGGTCGACTGGCTCACGGTGGTGCCGCTGACCGAGGACGGGCACGTCGTTTTCGTGCGGCAATACCGTCATGGCTCGCGCCAGATGAGCCTCGAGCTGCCCGGCGGGCTGCACGATGCAGCCGACGAACAAGCGCAGAGCGGGGCTGCGCGCGAGCTCTCCGAGGAGACGGGGTACGGGGGAGGCGAGTTTTTCTGGCTCGGAGACCTCCGGCCGCAGCCGGCCTTGCTGTCCAACCGCCTGCGCGTGTATGGGGCGCGCAAGCTGAAGTTACGCGGGGCGCCCGCGATGGACGCCGGCGAGGACATCGAAGTGGTGCTGATCGACGCGCAATCCGTCGCGGCGTACGTGGGCCGGGGCGAGATAGACAACGCAATGACTATCGCGGCACTGGCCATGGCGAGCCATGCAGGCCTGCTGTCGTGCCAAACCAGCGGAGGGGCCCGATGATCGTACGAAACTGGATGCAGCCCGATCCGATCCTCATACCGAGCGACATGCTCGTTTCCGAGGCCAAGCGAATTCTGAGCGAGAACTGTCTGCACGCGTTGCCCGTGGTCGACGAGGGAAGGCTCCGCGGGCTTGTCACGCGTGCCAACTTGCTGCGCATCGGGCAGTTTGTCATGCGCACCCAGAACCCGGACGAGTTCCAGTTCTTTGCCACCCGGCTAAAGGTGCGCGACGTGATGGTGCGCAACCCGGCCACGGTCCGGGCCAGCGACACCATGGAGCACTGTCTTTTCGTGGGCCGGGAGCTTGGCGTGGCCCAGCTGCCCGTTTTGGAAGGCGATCGAGTCGTGGGCATCATTTCCGCCAACGAAATCTTTCAACTCGCCTCCCACCTGCTGGGAGCGTGGGAGCGGCGCGGGGGACTGACGCTCGCGCCGGTTGTCCTGGGCCCCGGCGTGCTTGGTCGGATCGTCGACGTGGCAGAGTCCGCCGGCGGCGTCGTGCAGGCCGTCTACCCGGTCGGTCGCGATACCAACGAAGTGCGCGGCGCATATCCCCAGAAGAAGGTGATCTTGCGTCTGCACGCCGCCGATATCCGCGAGATCGCCACGGCACTGCAGGCGGCGGGCTTCACGGTTGTGGAAGCAACCGACACCCAGCCCGCGGCGCTGGCGGCGTGACCCCTTGGGTGCCCAAAATGCCAGGAGTAATGCAATGAGCTCGCCCCTTATCGTGGCCATCACGGGTGCAACCGGCGTCATCTACGGCGTCGAGATGCTGCGCGTGCTGCGGGATCTGAACCAGGAGACGCATCTCATCCTGAGCGAGGCCGCGGGAATGAATCTGTCCATCGAAACAGACGTCTCGATCGAGGAGGTCCGGTCGCTGGCCAGCGTTGTATACAACAACAAAGATGTCGGAGCCGCGGTTGCCAGCGGATCGTTTCGCACCCGCGGCATGATCATCGCGCCGTGCACCATCAAGACGTTGTCGGCAGTGGCCAATTCCTTTACATACAACTTGGTGGTGCGGGCGGCGGACGTGCAACTCAAGGAGGGCCGCAAGCTCGTACTCATGGTCCGCGAGACGCCGTTGCACAAAGGTCACCTGGAGCTCATGGCGCGCGCCGCGGATTGCGGCGCCGTGATCCTTCCTCCCATGCCGGCCTTTTATCACAAACCGGAGTCGATCATGGACATCATCCATCAGAGCATCGGTAAGGCCCTCGACCAGGTGGGAATCGAACATGATCTTTTTCGGCGCTGGGCCGGCCACGCTCGCGAGGAGATGCCCAAGAAGGTCCTGCGCGTGGCCGGGTGAACGCTACGACACCTGCCGACACGGTTATCTACGTCGTCGGCGACATACATGGACGTCACGATCTGCTCGCGCAATTGACGCAGCAAATTGCCGGCGATGCGTCCGCGCGGCGGGCCTTGCACCGCCAGATTGTCTATCTGGGGGATTACGTCAGTCGCGGCCTGAGCTCGCGCCGAGTCGTCGAGTTGCTGCTCAGCTCCGCCCCGGCAGGTTTTTCACAGATCCATCTGAAGGGCAATCACGAAGATTCGCTGTTGCGCTACCTGGACGGGGACTTCGACGCGGGGCGGTTTTGGTTCGATAACGACGGTCTGGACACCTTAGCGCACTACGGGGTGTCGATTCCCGATGTGCGCGCGCGGGACCACGCCAGCATGTCTTTGCTGCGACAGCGCTTTGCCGATGCTCTGCCCACGACCCATCGGGAATTTTTCCGGTCGCTGCGCAGCGCATATCGATCCGGAGATTACTATTTCGTCCACGCCGGAATCCGGCCGGGAATTGCCCTGGAGCGCCAGAACGCGGCCGACTGCATGTGGATGCGCGAGCCGTTTCTGACGTCCGACGCTGAGCACGGAGCCGTGGTCGTCCATGGCCATAGCATTTCGGAGCAGGCGCAGGTGCGCCACAACCGAATCGGCATCGACACCGGGGCCTATCGAACCGGAGTGCTCACGTGCCTCGCGCTGGAAGGCCGGTCGCGATTGCTGCTGCAAACCTGATGCGCCATACGCCCAATGCCTTTTGGCGGTTCTCGCTGGCCACGTACGCCGATGCAGGCGTAGCTGCCGCGTGCCTGTCCTTGCAGGACCGCTGGCGTGCGGACGTGAACCTGCTCTTATATTGCTGCTGGCTGGGCCGTGACGGTCGCACGTTGGATAGGCAAGCGCTGCGCATGGCCATGGCGCACGTCAAAACGTTGCAGCGCGAGGTCATCGGGCCGCTGCGGTGCTCTCGGCGGAGCCTGAAGCATCCGCCGCCGGGCGTCCCGAAGGTGTGGGCCAAACAACTGAAAAACCGCATTGCCGCCATAGAACTCGATCTGGAGTATGTCGAGCACCGCGTGCTGTTAGCCGCAGCCAAGCGCCTCAGGCCCGCTGTGCGGCGCGTGGACCCGCGTACAGCGATCGCGGCCAATCTGGACCGGTATTTGAGCCTGCTTGAGATGCCGCGCACCCATCCGGATCGGCGCCACGTGAGGCGGCTGCTACTGGGCTGCGCCGCTGCGCTGCCCGCGCCGGCAGGCGCAGATGCCTAGCAAACGCGGCGGGCGCGAGCGCGTCGGCCTTGCGTGCGAGCTCTAACCGAGCGCTTGCGGCAATCGACTCCAACGCGGGAACTTCGAGGCGAGCTGTGCGGTCTTCGACCGCACAGCTCGCCTCGAGTCCGTCCCACCCGACGCTCGCGCCCGCGTCGCCGCGTGACCAGAGGCGCGCGCCCGCGCCTGGTGCCGCGTTTCAGCTTCTTCGTCGTGGGCGAGAGATCATCGTTCTCGTCCCGTACTTGCGAATGACGATGGCGCGAAGCGCGATAGAGGCCCGACATATAATCGAACCCCGGTGAGGGTAACGCCTTGCGGGGCAAATAGGCTTTGCGTTTCACGCCCCGACGCGCCGACCGCGCGACGCCTCGTTCGGGGACAAATCTGATCGGCCGGCGCGAGGCATGCGATGTGCGCAGCAGTGCGTAGCGGCGCATTGCCAACGCGGCCGGTGCGGGCCCCATGGGAGGGCGGTCTGGTGAGATTTTTGACGGCGCACCAGCGCGGTGATGCGATACCCCGTGGCGCGGCCCGGGCCAAGTGGCATGGGCTTGCGCGCGTCGGTGCACGGCGCCCTGCCGGCCCGTGCGCCGCAAATACGCTTTGCGGCTGCCGCCCGCTTCGCGCGCGCTTGGCATGTTGAGACCCACGCAAAGCAGCGGGAGCAGTGGGCAGGGCGACAGCGGCGCCGGGAGCCAAGCGCGACCGCTACCCAGTGCACAGCGCTTTGCCGATCTGATGCTGCTTAGCGTGATCGCGGCTTGTCTCATGCTGCAGCCGCTGTCGACGGATCTGTATCTTGCGTCACTGCCGTATCTCGCGCGCTATTTCGAAACCTCGCCGGCCGTCGCGCAACAGACCCTGTCGCTCTTTGTCGGTGGTTTCGCTGTCGCTCAACTCCTCGCCGGTCCCTTTTCCGATCGCTTCGGGCGGCGCCCCGTGCTGCTCGCGGGACTGGCTCTGTACGTGGTTGCAAGTGTCCAATGCGCGGCCGCCCCGTCGATTTCGGTGTTGCTGGCGGCGAGGCTCGCGCAGGCGGTGGGCTGCTGCACGGCGGTTGTCATCGCGCGCGCGATTGTCCGCGATGTGCACTCACCGGCCGAGGGTGCGCGCGTCGTCGCGACGGCCACGAGCGTCATGGCTCTGGCGCCTTTGCTCGGACCCATTGCGGGCGGGTATCTGCAGGTCGCGTTTGGATGGCGTGCGGCGTTTGTCGTGCATGCCGTGTTTGGCGCTGCACTCGCTACGCTGACCTGGTACGCATTGGGCGAGACAAATCAGCAAAAAAATGCGACCGCGCTGCAGCTCGCCGGCCTCGTGCGCGGATATCGCGAAATCATGGCGGTACCGGCCTTTTGGGCCTATACGCTGCCCGGCGCCCTTTCATATGGCTCGATCTTCGTGTTTATCTCCGGCGCACCCTTTGCGCTCACCGACGCACTGAAGATGCCAACGGTCTGGTTCGGCTACGCGTGGGCGTTTGGCGTGAGCGGATTTCTGACAGGTACCGTCGTCTGCCGAAGGCTTTTGGTCGGCATTGGGATCGTGCGCACGGCCTCCCTTGGCGGAGCGTTGAGCGGGATTGCCGGATTGCTGTTCCTGGGGGCCGTGGCGTTGGGCCTGCATCATTGGGCCACCGTGGTGCTTTGCCAGTTTCTCGTAATGTTTGCCCATGGCATCAACTGGCCGTGCGCGCAAGTCGGTGCCGTGGCACCCTTCGGTCACCGCGCAGGTGCGGCGGCGGGACTGCTGGGTTGCTTCACCATGTTTGCCGCACTGTGTGTCGGCAGCTGGATCGGGGTGAGCTACAACGGCACGCTCTACCCAATGTCGGTGACCTCGGCGGCGGTCGGCAGCACCCTGTTTCTGTGCTCGCGCGTCTTGGCCCGACACCGCAGTTAACCGCCGGGCGAAACCGGAGTGCGCGTCGAGCGTTTCGTGGGCGCACTCGACCGGCATCACGGGCTATCGATTCGGCTGTGCCACCAGAGGCTCAGTTCGCGACAGCGCCCGCTCGCGTCGAAGTGCACGACGGCGATGCCATCGAGCGCGAGGCGGGGCAGGGGGTCGCCCGGCTTGCGGGCAAGCAAGTTGGTGCCGGTCGACGCGGCCCACAGGGCAAAGAGTTCCTCTGACGTGACCTGGTAGGTCGTGCGCCAATGGGCAACACCGCCGTGCTCATGGCGCGCGAGGATTTCATAACGCAACGCAATGTCGCTTTGCAGCTTCGTGCGCTGCCAGTAGGCTTTGATGGCACCGTGTCCGCGCTGCTCGCTAAAGGGGGTGTTGCGGTACACGCCGTCCGGTGCGAATAACGAAGCGAGCAGCTCTTCGTCACTCGTTTCCCACGCGCGCTTGTAGGCCTGCATGAAGCCTTCGATGTCCATCATCGCAACTCCGACCCCGGCAGCACGGCGCTTGGCGATTGTCCCGGTGCGCTCTCATGGCCAAGCAGTCCGCCAAAGCGCGCGTAGAAGCTCGCCGCAGCCGGCGGCAAGGCACCATCTGCGGTCTCGAGTACGTTCAGAAGGTGCTCTTCGGCCTTTTGCTGGCAGAGCCGATAGAGCTCGCGACACAGATCGCGCGCCGGGTCCCCGGGCCAATCCGCCGTCAGCAGCTGGCGCGGCAGCTGTGGGTCGCGCAGCTGCACCCGACGGAATTCGTGCATGAGCAGGGCGCGGATTACAAAGCATTGCTGCGGGTCGAGCGGGGAGGTTGCCCGCAGTGCGCGCGCAATACCCCGAAAGCGCGCGATGAAGTTCTCGTAGCCGGCAGCAACCTGGGCCAGATTCCAGCACTGCTCGGCCAACTCCTTGAGGGGACGCTGGGCCAGGGCGCCCAGCGTCTGCGCCTGCAAGACGACGACCTTGTCGTGCGTGCCGGTGCCCTGCAGGATGTCGAGCAGCGAATCGCCGTGCGCAGACGGATGCGCCAGGACGCCGGGCGCGATGGCCGCGAAGCCCTCCCACTGTAGTTCCTTGCGCAGGGCCTCGCGCAGTGCGGGTGCCAATGCGTTTGGGGGCATCAGCACGAGCTGCCACTCACCCCTCCACGCGGTGCGCGGGTCCTCATAAATGCGTCGGTACGCGTGTTCAAAGCGCCTGCGCCCGGTCGCCGTCAGGCTGTAGTAGCTGCGCCGGCCGATTTGTTCGGACACCAGCCATTTTTCCCGGGACAGGCGAAAGACGCTGGTGCGCACCATGCGCGCGTTCAACCCCAGGGGCTGCACCAGATTGATGAAGCTTCCCAGCCAGACCGTCCCGCCGTGCGGTGCAATCATGTCGCCATAGACGGTGACGATCAGCGAATTGGCGCGCGGGGGACGCTGCGCGAGCAGTTGAGTGATCAAGCGGTCGAGCACGCGGCTGCCGCCTGCGGCCCGCGCATTTTTGCGCGCGCGCAAGGCGCCCGAGCGCCCGCGCGCACTCGTTCGGGCGTTGGCTTCGGCCGGCAGATTTGCCGATGCCGCGGTGGCCGCCATGCGCTAGATCCTAGTCAATGAGCACCCAGTCGCCGTTTCGTACCTCCAGCATGCGAAACGAGGTCAGATCCAACCCCAGGTGGTCGGTCTCGGACATGGTCACGACGCCGTCCGTGCCGACGAAACCCTTGGTCTGCTCCAGCGCCGCACGCACCTTGGCCTTGTCTGTGCTGCCCGCGCGCTTGATGGCGTCGACCACCAGCATCAGTCCGTTGTAGGCATGCCCGCCAAAGGTCGAGACGTCCTCGTTGTAGCGGTCGCGGTACGCCTTTTTGTAGGCCGTGACGACGGGTTTTTGCGGGTCGTTGGCCGGCAGCTTGTCCGCGACCAGCAGCGCAGCAGCCGGCAGCCGGACGCCTTCGGCAGCGGGCCCCGAAAGCTTGATGAATTCCTCGGAGTCCACACCGTGCGCGTGATAGACCGGGATCGTCAAACCGATTTGGCGCACGTCCCGATTGACGATCGCCGGTCCCTGGCCCAGGCCAAATACGAACAGGGCCTGCACGCCCGGGGTGTTCTTGATCTTGGTCAGTTGCGGGCTCATGTCCGTGTCCTTGGGGCCGTAGGTCTCATCGGCCACCAGGTTGATGCCCACTTTTGCGGCCATCGCCTGGCTCTCCTTTCGGCCCGACTGTCCAAAGCCACTGGTCTCCGAGAGGAGAGCCACGTTCGTTATGCCGCGTTTTTTCATGTCCAGGAACACTTTTTCGGCCGCCATGCGGTCCGTATGCGGGGTCTTGAACACCCATTTTTTCACCGGTTCGATGATCACCACGGCCCCGGCAAGCGACACGAAGGGAATTCCCGATTTTTCCACGAGAGGCACGATCGACATGGTCGAACCCGTCGTCGTGCCGCCGATCAGGACATCGACCATGTCATCGTCGATCAACCGTTTGGCAAAACCGTTCGCCTTGTTGGCGTCGGACCCATCGTCGTAGTACACAAGCTCCAGTGGCCGACCCAAGACGCCGCCCGCTTTATTGATGTTCTCGATGTACAGCCGCAGCGTCTTGAGCTCGGGGTCTCCGAGATAGCCCGCCGGCCCGGTGACCGAGAGCACCGAGCCGATTTTTATTGGTTCGGCCGCCCACGCGGCGCTTGCCAGACCAAGACCCAACAAAATGGCGCACAGGCGCACGAACTTCTTCATGACGCTCTCCCCTCCCTCCGGTTGTGAGAAATGATTTGCCCTCTTTGCTACAGCCCCAAATACGCTTCGCGCACGCGCTCGTCGGCGAGCAGCTCCTGCCCGCTGCCCGACATGACAATTTTGCCCGTTTCCATCACATAGGCGTCATCGGCAATTGCCAGGGCGCAATGCGCATTTTGTTCGACCAGCAAAATGGTGATCGACTGTTGCCGCAGTTCAACGATAGCGCGAAAGATCTCCTCGACGAGCATGGGCGCCAATCCCATGGACGGCTCGTCGAGCAGCAGCAGCCGCGGTCTGCCCATCAGGGCGCGCGCGATCGCGAGCACCTGCTGCTGCCCGCCCGATAGCGTCCCGGCGGGTTCGTGCGCCTTTTGCTTGAGGACCGGGAACATTTCGTACATGCGCCGCAGGTCCTTGGCCACCGCCCGGTCGTCGCTGCTCGTGAAGGCCCCCAGGCGCAGGTTGTCGGCGACCGAAAGTGGTCCGAACACCTGGCGGCCTTCGGGAACCTGGCAGATGCCAAGGCGCACCCGCTTGTCGGGTCGCAAGCGGGTGATATCGCGGCCTTCGAATCGAATCGAGCCTCCCGTGGCTCTCTGCACGCCCGAGATCGTGCGCAGCAATGTGGTCTTGCCGGCACCGTTGGCGCCCACGAGGGCCACGAGTTTGCCCCTGCGCACGAGAAGATCAACCCCATGCAAGGCGGCGATGCGCCCGTAGTGGCTGTACAGCTGTCGAATCTCGAGCACGGTCGTCGGGTTCGCGTCCGGGGCCAGCGTCTGCGGCGCAAGGCGGATTTCCGCCGGGGCCGAGACGACCGGTGCTGGGGGAATGACGCGCGAGATCAAGGCGCTGAACTCTGCGCGCGCGCCGCCGTGCCGGCGCCAGCGCACCCATCGTGGCGAAAGGCCACGCAGATCTGCGACCAGTCGGATTCGAGAAGCGCTTCGCGTGCGATCGGAAACAGCGCCTCCTCCCGCGCAACGTCTTCCTGCAGGCGCTTTGCGTAGGCCTCGAGCGTGGTGCGAAACGCCGCAAAGCCAGGCCCGTCAGCCGTCTCCAGGCCCCCGAGTTCTTCACGCAATTGGCGCAGCAGCGCCGGGCGCGCGGCCTGATCGCGCTCGATTTGGTCGATCAATCCGGCGGCGCCTGCGGCACGAAGCCGCACCGCGCGATAGAAGTGCGCCCGCTTGTCGCTTTGGTGCGTCCGCTCGAGGTACTGCTCGACGTAGCCCAGGACGAGACCGAGGAGTTCGATGTCCGTCTGCGACAGCGGTGCTTCGAGTCCCCGACTCCACCGGGCGAGCGCACCGGTTAAGCGACACATGTCGCGATGCACGGCGCTCCTCGTTTGCAGGGCCTCGGTCATCGTGAGTTACGCGGCCCTGCCAAGGTAGGCCGCAATCACTTCCGGATCGTTGCGCACCTCACGGGCGCTTCCCTCGACCAGTTTCTTGCCGTAATTGAGCACCAGGATGCGATCGGAAATGTTCATCACCATCTTCATGTCATGCTCAACCAGTACCACGGTGAGCTCGCGGTCGGCGAGCTGACGAACGAGCGCATCGATCTGCGCGGTCTCCTTTGGGTTGAGGCCCGCGGCAGGCTCATCGAGAAAAAGCAGGCGCGGCTTGGCGGCCAACGCGCGCGCGATTTCCAGTCGCTTGAGGGCGCCGTAGGGCATGGCGCCTGCCGGACTGCCCAAATAGTCCTTCAGCCCCACGAAGCGCATAAGTTCCGCCGCTTGCTCCCGCAAGGCGCGATCGGCGCGCCGGATGCGGGGAAAGGAAAGCATCCCCTTGAGCAAGTTGCGGTCCAGCGAAAGATGCGCACCCAGCATTACGTTTTCGAGTGCACTCAGGTTCATGCAAACCTGGAGGTTCTGGAACGTCCGCGCCAGGCCCTTTTGCGCCAGTCGATGCGGCGGCAGTCCGGTGATCTGCTCCCCCTCGAGTCGAATCTCGCCGCTGCTGGGCTGGTAGATTCCGGTGATGAGGTTAAACAGCGTCGTCTTGCCGGCGCCGTTGGGGCCAATGACCGAATACACCAGACCCGCCTCGACGCGGAAGCTGACGTCCTGTACCGCCATCACACCGCTAAATGCCTTGCTCAGGCCGGAGACCTCGAGCAGCACCATTACTGTCGCCTGGTGAACCGTGCGGCCAAGGTCGGCACCAGGCCGGCCGGCAGGAACACCATGAACAGCATCAGGATCAGGCCAAAGGCGACTGTCTCCCAGCCCTCCAGCGTCGCGAGCGCTTGTGGCAGCGCGGTGAGCAGCGCCGCTCCGACCACCGAGCCGAAGATCGAAGCCATTCCGCCGACAACAACCATGGTCACGAGTTCGATGGAATAAAAAAAGTCGGCGAGATTGGGCGTTACGAAGCCCACATAGTGCGCCGTCAGGCTTCCCATGACGCTGGCGAAGAACGCGGAAAAAACGAAGATGATTGCCTTGTAGCGGACCACATCCACGCCCGCCATCTGTGCGGCCACCTCGCATCCGTGCAGCGCGCGCAACGCGCGTCCAAACGGTGAATCGATCAGATTGCGGCATGCCCAGATGCTGACGAGCAGCGTAGCGGCGAAAAACCAGTACCACTGCTTCTCGCCATCGATTTGATAGCCGAAAACACTGAGCGGGCCCACCGCCATTCCGTCCGGCCCCCCGGTATACGCAGCCTCGTTTTTCAGGACCATCGCAATGAGGATTCCGAGCCCCAGCGTTGCCATCGCCAAGTAATGCCCGCGCAGCCGAAAGATCGGCCGCGCCAAGATCGCAGCCAGCGCGGCGGCACCGACCGCCCCCGCCACGAGCGCCTGCAGCGGGTGCCAGCCCAAGTGCGCCGTAAGAATTGCGGTGGCGTAGGCGCCAATGCCGAAGAATCCGGCATGCCCCAGGCTGATCTGTCCCGCAAAGCCGATGAGCAGATTCAGGCCCAGCGCCACGATCGCGTTGATCACCATCCGAATGACGATGTCGTAGTAATACGAGTTGGGTAAAACGAGAGGCAGCGCCGCCAAGACGACGCCGAGCGCGAGCAGCGCGATAGGGGCGCGCCTCATACCCGATCGGTGATCCGGGCCCCGAACAGGCCGCGCGGAAGAAAAAACAAAATCAGCAAAATGAGCACGAACGGCACGGCGTCCTTGTAGGCTGAGGATATGTAGCCCGCCGCCATCGCCTCGACGACGCCCACCATCAGCCCGCCGGCCACGGCACCCAGGCCGCTGCCCAGTCCTCCGACGACGGCGGCAACGAAGCCTTTGAGTCCGAGCATGATGCCCACGTCGTAGGAAGTGAGCGTGATCGGCGCAAGCAAGATGCCGGCGACGGCCCCCATCGCAGCCGACAGCGCAAAGCTCATACGCAACACCCATTGGGTGGGGATGCCGACGAGTTGCGCCGCCAGCGCGTTGTAGGAGGAGGCCAAGATTGCCTTGCCCACCACCGTGCGTCGAAAAAACAGCCAAAGCGCCAGGACCATCAGCGCCGCGACGCCCAGCACCCAGAGGCTCTGCGGCAGGAGCGTTGCCCCGCCGATTGCAATGGGCTCGCTGCCCGAAAAGGCCGCGAGCGTATGGGCGCCTTTACCGAGCCAGATCTGGACCACGCCCCGGATGACCAACGATGCACCGATCGTGATGATGATCAGGCTGACGCTCCCGGCGCCGCGCGCCGGCTCGATTGCCAGCCGCTCGAGCACGACACCAACGGCCGCCGGTGCGATCACGGCCAAGACGGCGGCCAGCGGCAACGGCAATCCGCTATGCACAAAAAAGACGGCCAGCATGCCGCCCAGCATGATGAACTCGCCCTGCGCGAAATTAATCGCGTTGCAGGCGTTGTACACCATCGTGAATCCCAGCGCCGAGAGCGCGTAGGTGGCTCCGACCGTGATGCCGGAGAACAGAAACTGCAGAAACTGAGCCAGCATTGGCGATCGCTCGTCGGCCGGTCTGCTATTTGGGGCGCTTGTCGATCACGCGCTTGGCTTTGCCGATCAGCGTCCGCTCGAGCGTGTCGGTCGGCGTCACGTGGACTTCGGCCGTCACGCCAATCAAGGACTTGATGTGATGGGCGACGTCGCGCGCGAGTTGCTCGCGTTGCACGGCTCCCGTCGCATCGGAGAATTCGGGCTTTAGCTCGACATACACGTCGAGCTTGTCGAGGTGTCCTTCGCGCGAGAGGTGCAGCTGGTACATGCCGCCGAGCATCGGGTTGCGAAGCAGGATTTCCTCGATTTGCGTGGGAAAAACATTGACGCCGCGGATGATGAGCATGTCGTCGGAGCGGCCGGTGATTTTGCCCATGCGCCGCATGCTGCGCGCCGTTCCCGGAAGCAGGCGCGTGAGGTCGCGCGTGCGGTAGCGCACGATGGGCAGAGCTTCCTTGGTGAGCGAGGTAAATACAAGCTCCCCATCGGCGCCATCGGGGAGCACCGCACCGGTGTCGGGATCGACAATCTCGGGATAAAAATGATCCTCCCAGATGTGCGGGCCGTCTTTGGTTTCGACGCATTCGCAGGCCACACCCGGTCCGATCACCTCCGAGAGTCCGTAGACGTCGACCGCGTCGATGCCTAAGCGCGTCTCAATCTCGCGGCGCATCTCGTTGGTCCAGGGCTCGGCACCAAACAGTCCGACGCGCAGCGAGGTCTCGCCGACCTTGACCCCCTGGCGCGTGAGCTCGTCGGCGATGGTCAGGGAGTACGACGGTGTGCACAGCAGCACCGTCGGTCCCAGCTCCCGGATCATTTGCACCTGCTTTTCCGTCTGTCCGCCGGACATCGGGATGACCATCGCGCCCAGGGCTTCGCCGCCAAAGTGCAGGCCCAGCCCCCCGGTGAACAGTCCGTACCCATAGGAATTGAGCAAGATGTCCTCGGGCGTCACGCCGGCCGCGCGCAGCGACCGAGCCATGACATTTGCCCACATGGCGATGTCGTTGCGGGTGTAGCCCACCACCGTCGGGCGCCCGGTTGTGCCCGACGAGGCATGGATCCGCACCACTTCGCGCATCGGCACGGCAAACATGCCGTAGGGATATGTCTCGCGCAGATCCGCCTTTGTCGTAAACGGGAATTTCGCCAGGTCAGAGAGCTCCCGGAGCTGAGTCGGGTGCACGCCGGCGCGATCGAACTTGGCGCGGTAATGCGCGACGTTCTCATAGGCATGCTTGAGCGACCACTGCATGCGCTGCAATTGCAACGCCCGCAGCTCCTCCTGGCTGGCCGTCTCGATCGACTCCAGGGGTGTCGCGCGAGGCCGCTCCCGATCCATCGTCTTCTCCTAAGCGTGTGGCTGCCCTCAAACGGTTGCGCGCTAGGTTACGCCGCCTCGGGGCGAATTGTTGAAGTCCTGCGGCGTTTGGTGGAAAACGAACAACGAACCCTTGTCGATCGGGCGTCCGCGCGCAGGGCTTTACCCGCGCCATCCGCAGACGCTTGTGCGCCGCGAACCGCTCCGCAGCCGCACCGGACCCGCTTTCACACGAGCCCCGAGCTTTTCGTTCGATCGGGCGCTTTGGCAAGCGTGCTTTGCCAGCCGGGCTTAATGCCGGGCGCGGAAGCACCGGCACCACGCACCGGATTTCTGCGCAGCGCAAAGCCCTGGATGAAGGCAGCGCGGCAGATCAAGGTGTATTTGAGCCACGCACCGGTGAGCACCGCGAGCGCGCCCGCGGACACGACGAGCACGGGCTGCGACGCGGCTGCGGCAACCAGCGCGGCCGCAACCGGCGCCGCCGTACCCGCCCAAACCAGTCCGGGGTCTACGGCACGCAAAGCGGCGATCGTGCCGGTCGGCGCCCCTTCGGCCTGCAAGGCGTTGAAATAGCGCCGCCAGGCAAAAAGACGGGCGACGGCCAGCGCCATCAGCAGCATCGATACCGCTACGACGGCATCGGGTCGCCACCACGCTAGCGCGGCCAACAGGCCCGCGCCCTCTGCAAGCCCCGTTGCCAGCACCAACGGCAGGCAGCCACGGTGGCGCCACGCCGGGATTCCCTTGTTGGCTGCCAAGATGCGCGCCTGGCTGTAGAGAAAGGCAAGGCCGAGCAATCCCGTTGCGCTGAGCGCGGCCGCTTGCTGCGCGCCGGCCAGCGCCATGGCGCCGCAGCAAAACAACACCGTTGCAACGATCGCCTCGCGCGTCATCCAAGACGAGGTGCCATGGCGAAATACGTTGATTGCTCGCCAGGGGCGGCCAAGTTCGAACCAGACGCAGGTCAAGCCCGTTGCGATGAGTGCAAGGCCAGCAAACACGAAAACGCGCAAGTCACCGCCCATCAGCAGGGCAGCGCCTGCCGACCACAGCAACAGGGCGCTTCCGCTGCCGCCGCAAATGAAATTCGAGGCCGCGCGCCAGTCCCAATTGCCCTGCTGGCGCGGCGCCAGGCGAGACGGTCCGCTCATGACTGGTCCCAGATGTAGTGCACCGCCGGTTCGGTGCCAAGTTCCTCGTGCATGCGGAAATGCTCGCTGTGCGCGAGCAACTGCGACACGTTGCTGTTCGGGTCCTCGACGTTGCCAAAATGCATGGCACCCGAAATGCACGCATTGACGCACGCAGGCGTGACTTCCGGGTCCACCCCCGGTACCTGTCCGGTCACGGCGGCCTGGTCGATGCGATCGCGACAAAACGTACACTTGGTTGCCACGCCGAGGCGTGCCGGGTCAAAGCGCGCGGCCTCCGAGGCGATCGGCTCCTCGCCGTAGGCGTAACGGGCCTCGTGCACGATGCTGCGCGCATCGTAGGGGCAGGCCATCACGCAATTTGCGCAGCCGATACACAGCTCATAGTCGATGGTCACCAGTCCGTCGGCGCGCTTTTTTGTCGCGGTCGTCGGGCACACGTCCTCGCACGGCGGATTGGCGCAGTGCATGCACGACACGGGCACGAAACTGCGGTGCACCTCCGGATACTCGCCGCTTTCGATGTCGAGCACGCGGCGCCATTGGACGCCCGGCGGGGTTGCGTTGGCGCTCTTGCAGGCGGCCGTACAGGTCTGGCAACCGACGCAGCGGCGCAGATCGATCACCATCGCGTAGCGCGTCATGATGCCGCCCGCCCGACGCGCCGCAGGGCGACGCAAACGATGTCAGCGCCCGAACCCGTGGCGTCCGTAAGCTCAAGGGACATCGGTGCGATCGCATTGAGACTGGGCAACTCCAGGTCTTTGGCGAAAGGCGTTGCCCAGTGGTTGAACTGCCCGGTGACGACCAAGGTGTCCGGACGGATACCCTGAACAAGGGCCGCGGTGCCGTAGGTGGCGCCGATGTAGGAGCGAATCTCGACCCGGTCCCCTTCCGAGATCCCGAGGCGCTCCGCCGTTTTGGCATGGATCATCACGCCCGTGTGCCCGTGGAGGTTCTGGGCGACCTCGTGCATCAGTTCGATGCCCGCGTTTCCGCCCGCGTGGTATTGCATGCTTTTCGTCGCCAGCAACCAAAATGGAAAATCCTCCCGCCGCGCCCCGGCGTGCTCCAGGTTCCTGCGCCAGCGCTCCGGGTCATTGTTCCATTCGGGTAGCGCGGCGTACTCGGCCAGTTGCTCGTCCCACCAGAACATCTTTTTTTCGTGCAATCGGTTCTTGAGTTCCCGGCCGATGCGCAGCAATCGCTCCTGATAGGGCAGTTCGTAGCGCAACCCCATGCGCTCCATGGTCGGCGTCAAATACCACTCCAGCCGAGACATCGGAATCGCGTAAAAGCCGTGCTCCTTGAACCACTCGAGGTCGTGCGTCTCTTTGCCCCCGGAGAGCGCAAAGCTTGCGGCGCGGCAGGCCGCGTCCCAAATTTGATCGGGCTCGGGCGGGTTGCGCGGGTCCAGGCGAAAGTCGTAGCCCTCGCCCTTGAGCGGTGCAGCGCCCGAGACTCCTCGATTGATTGCCTCTATGTATCCTTCGCTGAGCTGCGTGCGCTTGGCCAGTTCGGTGCTGATCCAGGTGAAATCGCGTGCCTCGCCCTGCGGCCGCACCGCGCTCTGGCGCAAGACGACCCCTTTGTAGTCCCAGAACTGCTCCATGTACTTGGTGCCACCCATGCGGATCAGTTGGGTCGATTCCAGGTCGGTTGCCTCCGGTAGCAGCAAGTCAGCCATGTAATTGGTTTCGTCAACCGTGTACGCGAAGCAAACCATGAAGGGGAAGCTCGCCACGATCTTGGCCAGCTTGCCGGTTTCCCAAAACGAGATCGCTGGATTCGATCGATAAACGATCCACAGCTCCGGGAAGGTCGGAACCGGCATGTTCCAATCCGAAGGCCGCTCCCATTGGTGCATCCAGGCCAGCTGCGTTGGGCCCAGCGCTTGGCTCCAAGCGCCGTTGTTGCCGACGATTGGCACCAAGGTCGTGTGTGCCGAGCGGCTGGTCGGTCGGGCAAACCAATGTTCCCGGTCCGTCGGGTTGAAATGCTGCACCATAAAACCGTCTTCGCCCGGGCCGACGCTTTGATGCCGGTTGTCCTGGGGACGGTTCAGCCGCACCGTCGTTCCCAGAGTGCCGCCTGGGTTCTCAAGCGCGCCAACCAACGCGGCTAAGACGGTGCGGGCCCAACAGCATTCGTAGGCGCCCCAACCGTTGTTGACCGACTTGCCCAGGGTGACAGCGACCGGTCGCAGCGCAAGTGTCTTGCCGTCGATTTGTACGCTCGATCCGATGCAGGCGTTATCGAGGTACTCGCCAGCGATGCGCCGGATGGTTGCCGCCGGCACGTCGCAGATGTTCGATGCCCATTCGGGAGAGTACTTCGCCACGTGTGCGATGAGCATTTCGCAAGCCGTGGCTCCCGCTACATTCTCGAGGTCACGGCACACGTGGTCGGCATCGATGACGCGGGCTCGCGCTACGGTATAGCGCCCGGTAAGCGCGGGTTGTGCGCCCGGAGTATCAAAGGCAACCGCGCCAGCGGTGCGCTCGTCCCAAACCAACGGCTTCTCACTGGTGGGATCGCGCAAATACAGGCCGTCGGGGCCGACGAGGTAAGGCGAGGAGGTCCGGTCGCGCAAGAATGCAACGTCGAGATTTGTCACGCCGTGCTCGTGCAGCAGCACGTGGATCAGCGCGAAGAGAAAGGCGGCATCGGTCTTGGGGCGTATCGGCACCCATTCGGCAGAGCAAGCGCCAGTCACCGTCAGGTGCGGCTCGACCTGCACGCGCTTGTAGCCGCGCACGCGCGCGTCGGCGTGACGGATCACGGCGCACGGCCCGCCGGTGACTTCGACATTGGCGCCCACGGCGATGACGTAGCGAGCGTTGGGAGTGTCGGCCGATACCGTAAAGGCTCGATGCCAGAACTCTCCATAGAGATGCTCGGAATGCACGCACTTGACGCCTTGCCCCGAGCCGAAGCTGTAATCGATCGGCCCCCAGGCCGAAAGAAACGCCGGAAACGTCCCCATGTAATTCGCGGGTGTTCCCCCGTGCCCGAGGCTCACGGCTACGCGCGGCAGCCCCGCTTCATCGAGCAGTCCCTTGGCGCGGATGGCGTTGAGCTTGGCCGCAACGGCGTCGAGCGCCTCATCCCACGAAATGGGCACAAAGCCCGGATCCTCGTCGCGCCCTTTCTTCGGGTTGGTGCGCTTCATCGGCGTACGCACCCGATTCGGGTTGTAGGTCTTTTGCACCAGGCCGTAGGCCTTGACGCACACGCGCCCGCGAGCCGGGTGCACGTCTTGCGCGTCAAAGTTTGGTTCGATTTCGGTGGCGACGCCGTCCTCGACCCTGACTTTCATAAAGTCGGGTCCGGACACGCAGTTGTAGCAAAACGTGGGAACGTGCTGGACCGTTTTTGCCTTAGGAGCCGTCATGCAGCCTTTTCCTTCCCTTGCTTGCGCTCGCAACGCGCGGCACGGCTTGCGTCTGCTGGCGGTCGCCCGCTACGGCCCGCCCGACAACGTTTCCGAACCTGCGAATGCCGATCTTGCACGTGCGACCCGCTGTCATGAGCCGGTGCTGGGCCCCGGCGGGCCTCGAGCTCTTTTCGGTGGGGTACGCTAGCGGCGCAGGGACCGCCGCCCCCAAAAAGCCGCAAAAAGCCCCAAAACAATGATACAAGTTTTGCAATGAATTAGTCTGATACGTATCAAATGAACAAAGGCAGACGAGGGGGCAGGCGTTGTGCGCAGCAGCGACTTGTGCTTCGCACCAAAAATCCTAGGGTCACCCGCTGGCGTGCACCGGACCGCTTGGCCTCGTTCTGCCTCGGGCTGGGTCAGGAGTTAGTGATACCCAATTTTGATGAGTTATCTTAAAACTGTATCCCTTAGCGCACCGCAACGTAAGGAGGAGAACAAGGTGAAAAGCAACTTAACGGTGGGTTTGTCCGCCACCCGAAGCATCGAAGTCGACACGGGGCGAACGATCGATTTTCTGGGCGAATCGCTGCGGGTGTATGCCACCCCGGCGCTCGTGTGGGACTTTGAGTTTGCATGCCGGGAGTTCCTGCTCGATTATGTGGACGCAGGGGAGGACTCGGTGGGAACGGGCATCAGTCTCAGCCACGATGGCGCAACGTTGCGCGGCATGAATGTGGAATTGACGGTGACCGTGAGCAAAATCGAGGGCCGCCTTGTGACCTTTAGCCTGCTGGCCAAGGATGAAATCGAAAAAATCAGCCAGGGCACCCACAGCCGCTTTGTTGTAGATGTCGAAAAATTGCGCGCCAGGGTCGCTGCGAAAGCGGCCAAAGCGGGCAAGCTACCGACGCCCAAGGGTAGTTAGGTCTTCAGATCGATGACCGCGGTCCGATCTGCGGCTGCGCCGATGCCCCGTGCAATGGCGATGGCTTGCGCGGCGCGGGCTCTTGGCTTTGGCGGAAACGGACTTCGGCGGCACCGTGTCGCGCCCGTCGCCGCTTTTGCGTTTGCCGGGATGTGAGCAAGCACTGTTGCAGCCGCGTGGTTGCTTTGCGGCCTCCTCAGAGTGCGACGACGCAAGCCATGCCATGCGCGCAGGGGAGACCGCGCAACTCAAAAGGCGAATATCGGCGCGGTCCCTTAGGCTTGGCCCGTTCATGGTGATACGGTCGGATGCATTGATATCAGTCAAGCCATGGGCCGCGCGCCGGCATATCGTGTACGATGATTTGAGGGAGAGAGGAGGGGAGGAGGACACAAGAGGCCAGAGCGGGCAGTAACGACCTCAGCGTGCATCGAGCCCCGCGCCGGGCGCGCGATCTGTGCTGTGAGGGGTGCTGCGCGACTGAGCAGGATGGTTCTTTGGAAGGCTGGCCCTGACGCACGAGCAAGGGGGTACGGTGCGGTGAAGGTGCTTGCGATGGTCTTAGCCGGGGGCGAAGGAACGCGGCTTCGCCCCCTGACTCACGATGTGCCCAAGCCGGCGCTCACGCTTGACAAAGGGTTGCGGATCATCGACTTTGTCTTGAGCAATCTCGTCAATTCCGGCATCTCCTCGATCTATGTCTTACTGCAGTACAAGCCGCAGGCCGTCATCGCGCACTTGGCCCGGCACTGGCTCGCGCCCGCGCATGTGCCCAACGGATTCATAACGGCCATCTTGCCCAAGCGCCATACGGGCGGCGACTTCACGGGCACCGCCAACGCCGTCTACCAGAATTTGGACCTCATTGAACGCCACGGTCCCGATCTGGTCGCGGTTTTCGCCGCCGACCACGTCTATCGCATGGATGTGCGCCAGATGGTCCGCTTTCACGAAGAGCGCAACGCGCAGGTCACCGTGGCAGCACTGCCGGTGCCGATTCAGAAGGCCTCGGCATTTGGCATTTTGTCAACCGGCGCGTCGGGTCGGTTGACGGAGTTTCAAGAGAAACCCTGCACGCCGGCGCCAATACCGTCGGACCCTGGCCGCGCTTATGCCTCGATGGGAAATTACCTCTTCGAGCGGGCGGTTTTGACGACGCTGCTCGATCAGGCGCATCGCCGAGGGGACGTGGACTTTGGTATGCACATCCTGCCGCGCCTGCCACGGACACATCGCATTTTCGCGTATGACTTTCTAACGAATCGCGTCCCCGGCGTTGAACCGCACGAAGAACCCGGCTACTGGCGTGACATTGGCACGCTCGAGGCGTTCGAAGCTGCGCGCCAGGAGGTGGCTGGGTCGCGACCCCGCTTTAACCTGTTCAATTCCCATTGGCCCGTGCGGCGCGACGTGCGCGATATGCGGTCAAACGCCGACGACGCGGCAGCTGCCGCGTTCGGTGTCGCAGCCACGCAGTTCGACCGCAACGAGGTGGTGTAACCCCGGCAAGCTTGGCGTTGGCGTCGCGCGGCGACATCCCCGGGTTGCGCGCGCGTGTTTGCTGTCGTCTTGCGCGTGCGGACCACAGTGCGCCAAAGGCTGCCGGCGTCGCGCGTATGGTGCGCCGAGGTGCATGTCTTTGATATGACAAAAGCACAGGACGGAGCCTTCAGAATTTCGACATCGGACCTTGCTAGACTGGTTTCCGGGCGGTCGAGCAGGCATCGAGCAGGCAAAAGACGGACACCGAGCTATGAATCCGAGTTCTCTCAAGAGCATCCGTTCCTTTGGGCAAAGCGTCTGGCTCGACTATCTGGATCGCAAGTTGATCGACTCGGGCGCGCTGCGACGGCTCATCGAAGAAGACGGCGTTGCAGGGGTCACGACCAACCCCGCAATTTTCGAAAAATCGATCAACGGCAGCAGCCACTACGACCGCGCAATTGCCGCTTGGGTCGATCGCGGCGCGAGCTCCCTGGCGATCTATCGGAACCTGACGGTACGGGACGTTGTCGATGCCGCCGGATTGCTTCGCCCGCTCTACGAAACCAGCGACGGCACCGACGGTTTCGTCAGCCTCGAAGTTTCCCCGCACCTGGCGCACGACACGCAGGGAACCGTGCGGGAGGCTCGCGAGCTCTGGGGCGCGCTCGATCGGCCCAATGTGTTGATCAAGGTGCCGGCGACCCGCGCCGGCTTGCCGGCAATCCGAACGCTTCTTGCCGAGGGGATCAATGTCAATGTGACGCTGCTCTTCGGCCTGACTCGCTACACCGAGGTTGCGCAGGCATATTTGGCGGGACTGGAAGACCGTGTGCAGGCAAACCGGTCGGTGCGTCACGTGGTTTCCGTGGCGAGCTTTTTTCTGAGCCGGATCGATTCGATGGTCGATCCCATGCTCGACGCGCTCGCCAAGCGACCGAAGGCGCCTGCGCCCGAGGCGCTGAAGCTCAAGGGGGAAACCGCCATCGCCTGCGCCAAGTTGGCGTACCGGCAATACCGTTCGATCTTCTTTAGCCCGCGATTCGACGCGCTGGCAAAAAACGGCGCCCGCACGCAGCGCCTGCTGTGGGCCAGCACCAGCACGAAGAACGCGGCGTACTCCGATATCAAGTACGTCGAGCCACTCATCGGCGCGGACACCGTAAACACCATGCCGCTAGAAACTCTCGACGCCTATCGGGATCACGGACGTCCGGCGACCCGGTTGGGCGACGATTTGGCGCACTTCGAGGAAGTACTGGCACGGCTGCCCGGCTTCGGAATCGACGCGGAGGCCGTGGCGCAGCGCCTCGAGGAGGAAGGCGTGCAGAAATTTGTCGCACCATATGACTTGCTGTTAGCGAGCATGGAAAAAAAGACGCGCGCGCAGCGCTCGGAGTACGAAACAACGCCGCTTTCGGTGAAGGAAAAATAAGCCCGGCGCAGCCGACGCGCCTCCCGATGGAATTCCGATGTATCACTTCTTGCCGCGCGTCTGGCCGCAGACGCTCGCGCCGCTAGCCGACCTTGCCCTGGATCTGCGCTGGACGTGGAGTCACGCCGGGGATGCCTTGTGGCGCAGGCTCGACGCCTCCTTGTGGGAGCGGACCCGCAACCCGTGGGTCATATTGCAGAACCTCCCCCAAAACGATCTGGAGAAGATTGCGGCCGATCCCTCCTTTGCCCAGGAACTGCAGCGCCTCGTGCAGGAACGGGAGCGCTATGGCCGCGAGGGCGGCTGGTTTACCGCGAACTACGCCAATCTCGGCATCCGCACCGTGGCCTATTTCAGCATGGAGTTCGGTCTGGGGGAGGCCTTTCCCCTCTACGCCGGCGGCCTTGGAGTCTTGGCGGGCGACTATCTAAAGACGGCGAGCGACTTGGGCCTGCCTGCCGTCGGAGTGGGCCTTCTGTACCAGGAGGGGTACTTCCGCCAGTTGATCGACGCGAGTGGCCAGCAGCGCGAGGCCTACCCCTACAACAATCCGGCGGACCTTCCGATCCAGCCGGTGACGGGACCCACGGGTGCGTGGCTGCGCATTGCGCTGGAGCTGCCCGGACGCGCGGTTTATCTGCGGGTCTGGCAGGCCAACGTGGGGCGTGTCACGCTCTACCTTTTGGACAGCAACGATCTGCTCAATGGCCCTGGCGATCGGGGCATTACGGCAAAGCTCTACGGGGGTGCGCCTCAGACGCGCTTGCTTCAGGAGATCGTGCTCGGCATCGGCGGCTGGTCGCTGCTGGCGGAACTGGGAATCGAGGCGGACGTGTGTCACTTGAACGAAGGTCACGCCGCCTTTGCCGTGCTGGAGCGCGCGCGGCGCTACATGCTCAAGCGCGGCGGATCGTTTCGCGAAGCACTGTGGGCCACTCGCGCCGGCAACATATTCACGACAC
>Ga0187778_10000122_pt1 | contig 49841 bp, 43 predicted proteins | sample 1015_Q2_SP5_20_M_FD_132418 | JGI IMG/M metagenome (GOLD analysis project Ga0187778, IMG submission 132418) | Tropical peat soil microbial communities from peatlands in Department of Meta, Colombia - 1015_Q2_SP5_20_MG | ecosystem: Environmental > Terrestrial > Soil > Wetlands > Peat | place...
GACGAGGCTTCCGGGGGGCGGAGGTGCGGTCGGGGGGCCGTCGACGTCCCGCGCGACACCGCCCTCCATGCGCCCGAGGCTACGCGTCCGCCCCCGGTCGGGGGCAGGGCACAAGGGCCTCATGTCGTGCGGGGCCCGGTCTGGCCCGCGCCGGGCGCCCCCGGGCGCCGCTGGTTTCATCCCGCGGTCGCGCAACTGTCACCGACGGTTCGTTTGGCCATGGCAAGTTTCTCGACGAACCGGCTCCCGCGGGCCTGCGGGTGGCGGGTGGGCGGGAACCACCGGACTTCCATGGAGGAGCACATGCGCGCGATCCACCATCCCTCTCGCAAGGCGATACACAGAGTGGCCGCCTTGTCCGCATTCGCGGTCTCGATCGCCATTTGGGCGCCGACCGTGGCACTGGCCGGCGCACCGACCGGCGCGCCGACGCTGCGCACCCCGCTCGTCCCCGGCGACCTGCTGGTGAGCAGCAGCACCTTCCAGAACGACCCGGGCATCGTCGCCGGCAAGACCCAGCTGCCTCCGGGCTGCGGCGGTGCCAACAGCCCCTGCGGCACGGCGGTGACCGACGGCACCTACCCGTACGTGTTCAACAACGACACCGTGGACGGGACCTTCGGCATCACCTCGAAGATCGACCTCGACGAGATCACGCCCCTCGGCGCCATGTTCGGTTCGATCGAGGTGCCCAGCACGCAGCCAGGCATGACCTCGGCCGGCGACCAGATGGTGACGAGCTTCTCGTCCAAGTCGGAGCTCGCGCTCAACCTGTCACCCGACGGTCGGTACCTCACGTTCATGGGGTACGACGCTCCGGTCGACACCGCCGACGTGTCCAACGCGAGCACGCCCGGTGACGTGGACCCCACCAATCCGACCAACTTCTACTACTACCGGGTCGTCTCCCAGCTCGGCCAGGACGGGAAGTTCCACTTCACCCTGACCAACGCCTATTCGGGTGACAACGGGCGCGCCGCCATCTTCAACGACGCGCCGGGCGCGGACGTGTACTACACGGCGGGCAACGCCGGCAACGGGTCGAACCCCGAGCCCAAGGGCGTGGTCACCGGCGCCGGCGCGCAGCTCGTCACCCCCTCGACCCAGCCCGAGTCGGCCCAGACGCCCGGCCAGCCGATGCCCGTCGGGAGCTTCAACGTGATGAAGCAGCTCGGCTACCCGAAGGAGAAGGTGGCGAAGGACAACAACTACCGGTCGGTGACCGTCTTCGACAACGTCCTGTACTACGCCAAGGGCAGCGGGGGCAACGGTGTCGACACCGTCTACTTCGTCGACCCCACCGGGACCGCGTGCCCCTCGGGCAGCGGCCTCCCCGTCGCCGGTGCAGGCCTGCCGACCACCTCGTCGCTGACGTTCAACGCCTCGGAGGGCGGCAGCAAGAACCCGGGCCTCACGCCGCAGAACATGTGCATCCTGCGAGGGTTCCCGACCGTGTCGGCCAAGACGTCCGACGACGCCAGCGACTACCCGTTCGGGATGTGGTTCGCCAACGCCGACACCCTCTACCTGGCCGACGAGGGGGCAGGTGACAACACCTTCTCGCCCACCACCGGCGGGCCCCTGGGCGAGTTCACGGCCGCGGCCGCCTCGACCACGGCAGGGCTCCAGAAGTGGGTCTTCGACCACCAGACGGGCACCTGGAACCTCGCCTACACGCTGCAGTCGGGCCTCCAGCTCGGCAAGCCCTACACGGTGCACGGCTACCCGACGGGCCTCAACGCCGGCCCGGGCGGCACCGGGCTGCCCTGGGCGCCGGCCACGGGTGGCCTGCGCAACCTGACGGGACGGGTCAACAGCGACGGGACCGTGACCATCTGGGCGGTCACCTCGACCGTCAGCGGCAGCGGTGACCAGGGTGCGGACCCCGACCAGCTCGTGACCATCACGGACAAGCTCGGGGCCACGACGCTGCCCACGCACGAGTCGTTCCGGACGCTCCTGCGGCCCAAGGCGGGGACCGTCTACCGCGGTGTGGCCTTCACGCCGGGGACCGGGACGTGCACCTTCCCGATCGAGAATCCGACCTGCCTCGTGGGCTCGCACACGCACCACGGCTGACAGCTCTGCCCGTCTCCCGCCCGGGGCGTTCGCCGCCCCGGGCGGGAGGTCGATCAGCGCTCGAGGAGGCGCATCTGTGCCTCGTTGTGGTGATCACCCGCAGCCGGCGTCAGGTCGTCGAGCCTGGCGAGATGCTCCGGGGAGAGCACCACAGCATCGGCAGCGACGTTCTCTTCGAGTCGATGGACGTGCTTGGTGCCGGGGATGGGGGCGATGTCGTCGCCCTTGGCCAAGAGCCAGGCGAGGGCGACTTGGGCTGGCGTTGCCCCGATCTCGGCCGCCACGGCCTGGACCTCGTCGGCGACGCGCAGGTTGCGCTGGAAGTTCTCGCCGGTGAACCGCGGGTTGGTCCTCCGCCAGTCGTCGTCGGCGAGATCGTCGATCGAGCGGATCGCACCGGTCAGGAATCCATGGCCGAGCGGCGAGTACGGGACGAAGCCGATGCCGAGTTCGCGCAGCAGGGGCAGCACCTCAGGCTCTTGGTCCCGAGTCCACAGGGAGTACTCCGACTGCAACGCGGTGACCGGGTGCACGGCGTGGGCCCGCCGAATGGTGTCCACCCAGGCCTCGGAGAGGCCGATGTGACGGACCTTGCCCTCGGCGACCAGCTCCGAGAGCGTGCCGACGACTTCTTCGATAGGCGTGTCCGGATCCACCCGATGCTGGTAGTAGAGGTCGACCCAGTCGGTACCGAGGCGTCGGAGGGAGCCCTCGATCGCCACGCGGATGTTGGCGGGGCCGCTGTCGACGTCTGGACGGCCGGTGTGGGACATGAACCCGAACTTCGTTGCCAGAACGACCTGGTCGCGCCGGTCCTTCAGCGCTCGCCCGACCAGCTCCTCGTTGGTGAAGGGACCGTAGACCTCGGCGGTGTCGATGAGCGTGACGCCCAGGTCGATGGCTCGGTGGATCGTGCGGATGGATTCAGCCTCGTCGCTGCCCGCTCCGGTGTAGGCGGCGGACATCCCCATGCACCCCAGGCCGATGCGAGCGACATCGAGGGTCCCGAGCTGGACGTGCTTCATGGTGGGCTCCGTTCCGGTCCCGGCATAGCAGCTGCTCGCTCGATACGTCGAGGGCCTCGGGCGCAACCGACGCCGCCCGGGCTTCTGTCATGATCTCGTGAGGGCGTCGCCGGCGTCGAGCCGGTCGGCCTTCGGAGGTGCGCGGTGCCAGGCATGACCACCCATCTTCAGACGAAGAACGCGGTGGTCGTCTCGGCATTCCACTCGGCCCTCGTCCACCAGTTCCTCTTGATCGCGCTCGCCGTGGTCGCGCTGTGGGTCGTCTGGAACGCTCTGCGCTCCGCCCGCTACCGGCGGACCGTCGCCGGTGGCGGGTCCGGGGCCGCAGCGACCGGGCCGGTCCCCCTGGCCGAGCCCCCGGCCCGCCGTGTCCTGCGGGTCGGTTTCGGGCTCCTGTGGGTGCTCGACGGTCTTCTTCAGCTGCAGGCAGGCATGCCGTTGGGCCTGTCCACCGGCGTGCTCCAGCCTTCGGCCGACTCGTCACCGACGTGGGTCCAGCACGTCGTGGGCTTCGGGGTGACGCTCTGGAGCGACCACCCGGTGCAGGCGGCGGCGGCGGCGGTGTGGATCCAGCTGGGCATCGGCGTGCTCCTGATCTTCGCGCCGCGGGGCCGTTGGTCCCGCTTCTCAGGAGTGGCCTCGGTCGGGTGGGGCCTCGTCGTCTGGGTGTTCGGAGAGGCGTTCGGCGGGATCTTCGGCCAGGGGGCGTCGTGGCTGATGGGCGTGCCCGGAGCGGTCCTCCTCTACTGTGCGGCCGGCGTGCTCGTGGCCCTGCCCGAACGCGCCTGGAGCGGTCCCCGAGTGGGCCGCATCGTGCTCCGCTCCATGGGGGGGTTCTTCGTCGGCATGGCCGTGCTCCAGGCGTGGCCCGGGCGTGGCTACTGGCAGGGCGCGTCGCCCGGCAGGCCGGCGGGGACGCTGACCGCGATGGTCGGCCAGATGGCGCAGACGAGCCAGCCGGGCCTGCTCGCTGCCGTCGTCCGATGGTTCGGCCGGGTGGACGCCGCCCACGGCTGGGCCGTCAACGCCGTCGTGGTGGTCCTGTTGGCGGCGGTCGGCGTGGCCCTCTGGAGCACCTCCGCCAGGGCCCTGCGACCGGCCCTCCTCCTGACCGTGGCCCTCTGTGTGGCCGACTGGGTCTTCGTCCAGGACTTCGGCTTCTTCGGGGGCGTGGGGACCGACCCCAACTCCATGTTGCCGACGGCGTTGCTCGTGGTGTCGGGGTACGTGGGGGCCACCAGGGGCGTGCCGGCCACCACTCCCGGGCCCGAGGCCGTGCCGGCCATGGCCTCCACGTCCGGTTCGGCAGCGACCCCGGCAGTGCCCGACGGTCCGTGGTGGGCGCGCGCCGATCTCGGCTACCTGACGCGGATGCTCGTGGCGGTCGGCGCCGTCGTCGTCGTGCTGGTGGGGGCGGTCCCCATGGCCGGTGCCGCCGCCGACCCCACCGCCGACCCCATCCTGGCCGAGGCGGTGGACGGCACCCCCAACATCGTGAACGCCCCTACACCTGGCTTCGTCCTCGAAGACCAGTCGGGGAACCGGGTCACGCTGTCGGGCCTGGCCGGCCGGACCGTGGTGCTCACGTTCCTCGACCCGGTGTGCACGTCGGACTGCCCCTATATCGCACAGGAGATGCGGCAGGCGAACACCTTGCTCGGTGCGGACTCGGGCCGTGTGGTGTTCGTGGCGGTCGTGGCCAATCCCGTCTACCGGGCCACGACCTTCACCAACGCGTTCGATCGGCAGGAAGGCCTCGACCACATGGGCAATTGGCTGTTCCTCACCGGATCCCTGGGCGCGCTGCAGAAGGTGTGGGACGACTACGGCGTCCTGGTCCAGACGGCCCCCGCCGGCGGCATGGTCACCCACGGCGAACTCGCGTACATCGTCGACGCGCACGGGCGTACCCGTGAGGTCCTGAGCACCGAACCTGGAACCGGCTCGGCATCGTACTCGTCGTTCTCCGCGTACCTGGCCGACGCCATCGAGCACGTCATCCACACATGAGGTGCCTGCGACCGTGGCCCCGGTTCGTCGTCGGGGCGCTCACCCTGGCCACGGGGGGCGGGGCCCTGACCGGATGCAGCGGCCATGACGCGGTGTCGTCCGTCTCATCGGCATCGTCGGACTCCTCGGCCCCGCCGGCGATCACGACGCCGCTGCAAAGCGCCCTGCCGATGTCGTCTGGGTCGGCGGCGGTCGTGGCCATGGGAACGCTCGACGACCCCCTCAACACGTTCTGGCAGCTCTTCGTCCGGCCCGACCCGACGGCTCCATGGACGCTGGCGACCCCACCCGGGGTCGCGGACAATGGGGGCTTGGTGGTCAGCGCCGCCCCGGGGGTGGGTCCCTCGGGCGCTTGGTCCTTGCTGGCCGGGTTCGAACCGAGCCAGGCACTGGCCTTCTCCCCGCTGTCCGTCAGCGCCGATGGCGGCGCGACGTGGGCGCCCGGGGCCGTCGACGGCGCCCTGGCCCTCGTGCCCGACGCCCTGGCCTCGTCGTCGTCCTCGAGGATGCTCGCGCTGTTGCGCGCCCGAGGCGGCGTCGTCCTGCACAGTGCCGGCGACCCCACGACGTGGTCGACGCTGGTGGACCAGCGTGCCTTGGCCAGCTCGGCCGCGGGCCGGACCTGCGGCGTCGGCGCGCTCACGGCGGTGGCGCTCGACTCCGGCGGCGCGCCACTCGTGGGCTCGTCCTGCTCCACGGGCAACGTCGTGGGCGTGTTCGCGCTGAGCGGCGGCGAGTGGCAGCGGCGCGGCCCTTTCCTTGCCACGGGTGTCGCAGCCGCCCCGACCGACGTGCTGCGCCTCGCCCAGGTCGGCGACGTCACGGGAGTCCTCGTGGCGGTCGGTGGCCGGGTCCCGGGGATCGTGGCGCTGGCCGCCACGGCGGACGGCGCGTGGGGCGAATCGGGCGTGCTGCCCCTCCCCGCGGGGACACGCCTGGTCTCCACCGCAGTCGAACCCGGCGGCGGCTTCGTCGTCCTCACCAGCGATCACGGATCCCTCGCCCTCGACGAGGAGGCCGGAGCGGGCACGGACTTCCAGGCGCGGCCCGCGCCGCCGGCGGGCACGCAGGTGGCCCTCGTCGGTCCCGGCGGCGAGCTCGATGCCTTGGTCGTCGCCTCCACCGTGTGCACCGACTGGCGGTTCGACCCGTCCACGGGGACCTGGGCGCGTGCCGGCAGCGTGACCGTGCCGATCCAGTTCGGGTCGTCCGACTGATCTCGGGTCCGCTCGGCCGGGTCCTGACAGCCGGTGCGGGCTCAGCGGTGCGCGACGACGGCGTCGAGGCCCATGACCACGAAGAGCACGGTCAGATAGGTGATCGAGAACCCGAAGAGCTTCATGGCCCGACGTGGGGAGGTGTCCCGTGCCAGCGCGACCGCATAGGCGAGGAACACCGCCCCGAGCACGAGGGCGGTGGCGGCGTACGCCGCATGGAGATGGGCGACCGGGACCAGGACGATCGAGCACACCCACACCGCCACGACGTAGGCGACGATCTGACGGGTGACAGTGCCGGTATCGGCCACCGATGGAAGCATCGGCACCCGGGCATTGGCGTAATCCTCGCGGTAGCGAACGGCCAAGGCCCAGAAGTGGGGCGGCGTCCACAGGAAGATGAGGGCGAACAGTACCAGTGGGGCCATCCCTAGGTGCCCGGTCACGGCACTCCATCCGACGAGGACGGGCACGGCGCCCGCGGCCCCGCCGACGACGATGTTCTGCGGCGAGGACCGCTTCAGCCATGCCGTGTAGACGGCCAGGTAGAAGGCCGTGGCGGAAACGGCGAGCACGGCCGAGAGCGGGTTCACGGTCAGCCACAGCAGGGTGAACGCCGTCGCCTCCAGGCACAGCGCGAAGGTGGTGGCCGCGCGCGGCGTGACCGCCCCGGTCACGAGCGGCCGGTGCTTGGTCCGCTCCATGAGCGCGTCGATATCGCGGTCGTACACCATGTTCAAGGCGTTGGCGCCCCCGGCCGCCAGCGCGCCGCCCGCGACCGTGAGCCCCATCAGACGGACCGACGGCACACCCTGAGCGGCCACGAACATCGTCGGGACGGTCGTGACGAGCAGCAGCTCGATGATCCGGGGCTTGGTGAGCGCGATGTACGCGCGTGCGATGTCACCGACGCGGCCGCGGACCTCGAGGACCCTGGGTGCCCAGACCTCCGACCGATCGGTCACGACGAAGACGCTAGTGGGCAGGAGTGCGAAGTGCCGGGTCCCGCCGGTATCAACTGTGGCGGGGGGTAGCATCGCGGACCGGGGAGGGACGGGTCGATGGCACTCCCGCCGTTCTGGCAGATCACGCCGCTAGGGGTCTTGGGCGTCCTCATCGGCATCGCCCACGAGGTAGGACTGGCCCGTCTGGCCGAACGTCAGTCGCAAGCAGACCGCCGGCGGATGCGTCGACGGAGCCTCGTCTTCTACTCGGGCCTCATCGGCATGGTCCTGGTCGCCTCGGGCCCGCTCGAGCGGTGGGCCATGAAATGGCTCAGCGTCCACATGGTCACGCACGTGGTCGAGATGTTCTACCTGCCCCCCCTGCTCGTCCTGGGGGGGCCGTTGGTGCCGATCTTCTTCTCGCTGGCGGTGGCCGAACGCCGCACCGTGTTGCGGACCTGGTACCGATCGCGGTCGTGGGCGGGTGTCCGGCGGTCCGTGTCGGTCGTGACCGGTCCGGTCCCGGCCATCGTGCTCTTCAACGGGGTCATGGTGCTCTGGCACATCCCCGCGGTCTTCAACTGGGCCTCGTGGCACCAGTGGCCCATGGGTTGGCTGATGACGCCGAGCTTCGTGGTGAGCGGCGTCCTGTTCTGGCGGATCTTCCTGCCTTCGCACCCGCGCCCGCCGCGAGGCTCGATCCCGGTGCAGCTCGTGGCGATCGTGGTCACGGCCTTCGAGATGCTCGTGTTGGCCATGGCGCTGGGCGTGTTCACCAAGGCCCCGTGGTACTCGATGAACGTCGTCATGGACGGCTCGGCGGCGGCGATGCGCGACCAGCACTGGGCGGCGGGCATCCTGTGGGTCTGCGGCGACTTCTGGGCCGTGCCGGCCCTGGTGCTGGTCGGCTACCGCCTCTTTGCGCGTCCCGGAGGGCGGCCCGCATCGCTGGAGGGCGTACTCGACGGGGTCTGACCGTCAGGGGGCGGTGTCCAACCGCTCGGCATCGGAGGCCTCGAGCGCGGCCAGGTAGCGGCGCCACGCCTCGAGCCTCTCGTCCGGCTCACCGCCGAGGGCCGCCGCGTCGGCCATGTCCGGATCGTCTCCACCGGCTGCCCCGCGCTGGCGACGGTCGCGTCCGTTGAGCAGGCTCCACCACATGTAGAGACCGAAACCCGCGAGCACAGGCCATTCGAAGACGTAGGCCCAGCTCAACGTGTTGCCGCCGGTGGCCCGAACGACCTCGACGGCGAAGGCGACGATGCAGACGGCCAGGCCGGCGGCCAGGGTCAGGTGCAGCTTGATCGCGGCCGCGCCGGTGAGCCTCGCCGGCACCGCGTCGCGAGTGGTCGGCGCATCGGACCCCGGACCGGGCACGATGCCCAGCCTACCGAGTTCCCGTTCGTGCGCCCCGAAGGGATCTTCCGTCGGTCACGCTCGCTGGCGTCGGGCATCCCACGCGCGCGGCCGCCCACGCTCCGGGCTCGCCGGGAGTGCGCGGCGGGATTCTCATCATTCCCAAGGTGGGAATGCGTGCACGTGCCTCATCACGGCGGCGGCTCGAGCTCGGGCGGGATCTCGATATTCGTCGCCCAACCTTGCTACGTTCGGCATGCCGGGCAGCACCGAGGAGGGACGGTCGCCATGGCGGATGTGATGGAGCGTACGGAACAGCAGCCCGAGCTCGATCCCGGCAAGCCCCCGCGCGCGTCGGGCCTCATCCTGACGTTGGTCGCCGGCCTCGTCGTCGTGGTGGTGCTCGGGATCCTCTTCTGGTGGCAAGGCTACAAGTCGCCTTCGGGCACCGAGGTGGCCCAGCCGATCGGCACGGCCACCGTCAACGGCGTGACGATGCCCCACGTCGCGCTGAGCTTCCAGACCTACCCGGACGCGAGCGGGTCGGTGAACGGAGTGCCGATCCACCCCGGGGGCAACCCCAGCTGGCCCGCATACGGCATGACGAACGAATTCCAGGTGCCTGCCCACGCACTGGTGACCGTCACGGTCCAGCAGTACGACTCCGGCGGATCGCTCAACAACCCCTGGTTCGCCACCGTGCGCGGGACGGTCGGCGGCGTGATGACCGTCGACGGCAACGTCGTCAGCTCCGTCGACCCCGACCACGTCGGCCACACCTTCACCGTCCGGGGGACACCGGGCACGGACCCCGCGTTCTTCCTGTCCGTGCCGCTGCCGGCGGTGGCGGGGACCAACCAGTCCGACAACGGACCGCACCACACGATCGTCTTCAGCTTCGTGTCGGGTGACGCCGGCGTCTACGCATGGAACTGCGAGTACCCCTGCGGGACGATGGTGGCCGGGTTCGGCGGGACGATGGGGGCATACGGCTACATGTCGGGGTTCATCCATGTCGTCTGACGTGATCGACGAGGTCCCGCCCGCAGCCCCCGCCGAGCCGAAACCGTTCTTCTCGCGCTCTTCCGGGAAGATCCTCGTCATCTGGTTGGTCATGACGGCGATCGGCGTGGTGATCAGCCTCGTCGCACCGCACCATCTCATGCCCTCGATGATCTCGGAGCAGGGAAACACCGCGATCAAGACCGTGGTCCTCTTTTCGGTCCTTGCTGCCCCGGTGGCGGCGCTCGTCTACGCCATCGCCACCTACAGCCTGCTCGCCTGGCGCCGGGGCTCGCAGGAGACACCCCCCGAGGACGGGCCGCCGCTGCGGGGCAACACGCCGCTCACGATCGTCTGGTTGATCGTGACGTCGTTCCTCTGCATCGTCCTGCTGGTGTGGGGCCTGGCCGAGCTGTCGGCCGAGGCCGCCTCCCACCCCGGCGCCCTCCAGGTCGACGTCACCGGCCAGCAGTGGGTGTGGACCTACTCGTACCCGGGAACCGGCGTGGAGTCGCGCACCCTCGTCCTTCCCCTCGGCCGCCCCGTCCAGTTCAACGTCACCTCCGAGGACGTGACCCACGGCTTCTGGTCGATGGCCCTCGGTGTCCAGGTGGACGCCAACCCGAACGTCGTGACCACCCTGCAGGCGACACCCAACAAGCTCGGGAACTTCACGATCCGGTGCAGCCAGGTCTGCGGCATCTACCACGCCTTCATGTACTCGCCGGGCGAGGTGGTGACCACCGCGCAGTTCGCGGCGTGGCTCCGATCCCAGGGCGCGTCGGCGACAGCGGCGGTTCGGGTCGCACGAGCGGGCTCGTAGGCGAGCGCAGCCGGAGGGTCGGATGCGAGACAGGGACACAACCAGGAGACGGCTCGGCGAAAGGGTGAGGACGTGAGCACAGCGGTGACACCCCACCTCCTCGAGGACACACCCCTCCCGCCGAGCGCCGGTGGCATCTACCGGCGGCAGAACCTCCTCACCGCCCTGGTCACGGGCGTGGGCCTCGCCTTCGTCGGCTGGCTCGTGTCCCACGCGGTGCTCCAGGGATCGCACTGGGGCACGGACATGGTCGTGACCGTGACCATGGCCTGCTGGGTGGTCGGCTTCAACCTCGGCATCGGCACGTTCAACGCGCCGATCCGGTGGCTGGCCGGGCACGACCAGAGCGACGCGGACCTGCTCTACGCGGCCGGGGTCGGGCAGGGTGCGAGGCGGTACTGGAAGTTCTGCACGGACCACAAGGTGGTCGGGACCCAGTACCTCGTGCTCGTGTTGATCCTGTTCTTCGCCGGCGGCGGCATCGCCATGATGATCCGCACGCAGCTGATCACGCCGCACTCCAGCTTCATGTCGCCGCAGACCTACAACACGCTGGTCACCGTGCACGGCACGGCCATGATCGTCGCCACCATCATCATGGTGACGGGCCCGTTCACCAACTTCATCATGCCGATCATGATCGGGGCCAAGGACATGGCCTTCCCCCGGCTCAATGCGGCGAGCTTCTGGGTCGTGGTGTCCGCGGTGCCGTGCCTGCTCGCCGTGTTCTTCCTGGGCGGGGTCAACGCCGGCTGGACCACCTACGCGCCGCTGTCCAACCAGGATCCCGTTGCGATGGACACCTTCGCCCTGACCATCCTGACGTTCGTCACCTCGGTGACGCTCGCCGGGGTGAACATCATCGTCACCATGGTCACGATGCGGGTGAAGGGGATGACACCGGGGCGGCTGCCCATCTTCGCCTGGGGCTCGGTGATCGGCAGCGCCCTCGGCCTCTACGCCATGCCGGCCTTCTTCCTCGCCATGGTGTACATGATCGTCGACCGGACGACCGGGAGCTCGTTCTATGTCGCCGCTCAGGGCGGCACCGGGTGGCTCTACGAGAACGTGTTCTGGATCATGGGCCATCCCGAGGTGTATGTGATCCTGATACCACCGGTGGCGGCCATGCTCGAAGTGGCGAGCACCTTCGCTCGAAAACCGCTGTTCGGCTACTTCGTCGTCCTCGGAGCGTTCGTGGCCATCGTCGGGCTGTCGATCATGGTCTGGGCCCACCACATGTTCACGACCGGGTTCGCACCTGACCTCAATGGGCCGTTCATGCTCACGACCGAGCTCATTTCGATCCCGACCGGGCTGTTGTTCCTCTGCATCGTCGGGACGCTGTGGAAGGGCAGCATCTGGACCCGATTGCCCATGTACTTCGTCTATCTGTTCCTGTGGAACTTCATCATCGGAGGGGTCACGGGGATCTACCTTTCCGACGTCCCCGCCGACGAGGCGTTCCACAACGGCATGTTCGTCACCGCCCACTTCCACTACACGCTGCTGGGAGGAGCGATGATCGCGGCCGTCGCCGCGCTCTGTTACTGGTTCCCCAAGGTGACGGGCCGGATGCTCAACGAGCGGATAGGCAAGACGGCGTTCTGGATCATCGCCGTCAGCTTCCAGGTCACCTACCTGGGGATGTTCTGGGAAGGGCTCCAGGGGATGCCCCGCCGCGTCGCGTACTACGACCCGATCTTCGAGCACGCCAACCAGATGGCGACGGTAGGCGCGTACTTCCTGATGCTCGGGTTCCTCGTGCTGCTCTACGACATCATCCATTCGTGGCGCAACGGCGCGCAGGCACCGGCCAATCCGTGGCGGGCCAAGAGCCTCGAGTGGAAGGTGCCCACACCGGTCCCGCTCGAGAACTTCCTGGTCGAACCAGTCGTGACCGCCGATCCCTACGGCTACGGCGAACCGTCGCAACCATCGCAACCGGCGCCGGCGCCGGCGCCCGCGCCGGCACTGGCCTCGGCCGGGACGGACGAAGGTCCGGCGCCGGGTGGAGGTGAGGTGCGATGACCGTGACCACCACGGCACCGGGGGACGGCCACGAGGGCGATGCGGGCGTCGCGACCGAGGTCCATGCCCACCATGACACGCCTGCGCACCGGGACACCAAGGAGCGCCTGGCGTTGTGGCTGTTCATCGGAGGCGACGCCGTCATCCTGGCTCTCGAGGTCTTCACCTGGTTCTACACGCGGTCGCTCAACACCAACGGCATGTGGCGGGGGGCCGCCTGCACGGTGTCGAGCCCGTGCACCGACGGCCTCGGGAACCCGCTCACCCACCAAGTGCCCAAGGCCAGCCCGTGGTATGCGATCGTGATCGCGGCCCTGGCCGTGGTGGCCGCCCTGCTGTACTGGGCAGTCGAGCGCAACGCCCGCAACCGGGTGGGACGGGGCGCGATCAGCGGGACGGCTGGCCTGGCCCTGCTCGCGCTCCTGGGCGCGATCGCGCTGCAGTGCTACCAGTTCGGCGCGCTCCCCTTCACCACGATCGTGGGCACCTACGCCTCGACGTTCATCTTCTTCATGGGATCGACCCTGGCTCACCTGGCGATCCTCGCCTTCATCGGGCTCGGGGTCTGGAACCGAGCCCGACTGGGCCACTACGACGACGGCCAGTGGTACCGGACGAGGCTGGTGCGGATGTTCGCCGTGTGGATCGCCATCAGCATCTGCGTCCTGGCCATCGTGTCGACGGGCTTCGCTTGATCGCCACCGGCTGAATCCCGGTCCCTGGCAGTGCAGGCACCGCTGCGGTGCCTGGAGCGCCAGTCCTTTGGGAGCGACCAGCGAGAGGTGCCGGCTCCCCCGGGTCGGGATGCGTCCGCCCCACTGGAAAATCATCCAGTTCTTGACTGTAAGAAGTCTAGGTCTTACGATCGCCCGCAAACCCTGACATCCGTGTCAGGAAACGTGCCGGGGGCGCAGGGAGCGAGTGGTGATCGGTATGGCCTACGAGTTGTTTGATGCGGACAACCACTTCTACGAGACGACGGAGTCCTTCACCCGTTACCTGCCGGAGCGCTACAAGTCGGCGATCCGGTACGTCGAGCTGGACGGGCGCAAGAAGCTCGTTCTGCGGGGACGGATCAGTGAGTACATCCCGAACTCCACATTCGAGGTGGTGGCATCGCCGGGTGCGTGGGCGGACTACTTCAAGGGGGTGAATCCGGAGGGCAAGTCGCTGCGCGAGCTGGCCGAGCCGATCCGGTGCCGGGACGAGTTCCGGGATCCCGCCAAACGCCTTCAGCTGATGGACGCGCAGGGTCTGGACGGCTCCTTGATGTTCCCGACGCTGGCAAGTGTCCTCGAGGAGCACTGCCGCGACGACGTCGAACTGATTCACGAGGCCATCCACGCCTTCAACCGCTGGATCCTCGACGAGTGGACGTTCAACTACAAGGACCGCATCTTCCCCGTGCCCGTGGTGACGCTCCCGATCGTCGACAAGGCAGTCGCCGAGCTCGAGTTCCTGCTCGAGAACGGGGCCAGGACCGTCCTGGTGCGCCCGGCGCCTGTGCCCACGCCCAGCGGGGCGACGGTCTCGCCGGGGGACCCTCGATTCGACCCCTTCTGGCGTCTGGTGCAGGACGCCGGCATCCCGGTGATGATGCACGCCTCGGACTCCGGCTACGACCGCTATGTCTCGGACTGGGAGGGGGGAAGGGACGAGTACCTGCCCTTCGTGCACACCGCCTTCCGGGTCATCGTGGGGGAGGACTTCCGCCCTGCCTACGACACGGCGGCCGCGCTGGTCGCCCACGGTCTGTTCAGCCGGGTTCCTGGCGTGCGGATCGCCTTCATCGAGACCGGCACCGCCTGGGTGCCGCGGTTGCAGCACCATCTCCACATGGCATATCGGAAGCGGCCCCGTGACTTCGCGGAGGACCCCGTCGAGACCTTCCGCCGCCACTTCTGGCACATGCCCTTCGCCGAGGAGGACATGCGCGAGGTGGTCGGCTATCTGCCCGCCGACCGCATCGTGTTCGGCTCCGATTACCCCCACCCCGAGGGACTGGCCGAACCTCGCCAGTTCGTCGGCACGCTCGAGGACGCCGGCGTCGGGCAGGACCTCGTGTCCAGAATCATGGGCGCGAACCTCCGCGACCTGATGACGGCGAAGGCGGCGTAGGTGTGATCGTCGACGACCTGATCCTGGTCAGCGTCGATGACCACGTGGTCGAGCCGCCCGGGTTCCTAGAGCCCCACCTGCCCGCCAAGTACCAAGATGCGGCTCCCAAGGTCGAGCACAGGGCCGACGGGACCGACGTCTGGGTGTACGACGGGCGCCGCCTCCCGAACGTCGGCTTGAACGCGGTGGTCGGCAGGCCGCGAGAGGAGTACGGCATCGAGCCCACCTCGTTCACCGAGATGCGGGCGGGCTGCTACGACGTCGGCGAACGGGTCAAGGACATGAACGCCAACGGGGTGCTGGGGTCGCTCAACTTCCCGTCCGTCGCGCAATTCTGTGGCCAGCTCTTCGCCGCCAGCACCGACAAGGACCAGGCTCTGGCCATGATCCGGGCCTACAACGACTGGCACCTCGACGCGTGGTGCGGCGCGGCGCCCGATCGCTTCATCCCCTGCGCCCTCCCGGTGCTCTGGGACCCCGAGCTGGCCGGGGCCGAGGTCCGCCGAAATGCCGCCCGTGGCTGCCGCGCCGTCACGTTCTCGGAGAACCCCGAGCGACTCGGCTATCCCAGTTTCCACAGCGCGCACTGGGACCCGTTCTGGGCCGCCTGCGAGGACGAGGGTGTCGTCGTGTGCCTGCACATCGGCTCCTCGTCGCAGCTCGTGATCACGGCGGCGGACGCGCCCATCGACGTCCTCATCACCCTTCAGCCGATGAACATCGTCCAGGCTGCGGCCGATCTGATCTGGTCGCGGGTGCCGCGTCTGTTCCCGGGGATCCGCTTCGCCCTGGTCGAGGGCGGTACGGGGTGGGTTCCGTATTTCCTGGAGCGCATCGACTACGCCTACGAGCACCACCACCTCTGGACGGGGCAGGACTTCGGCGATCGTCTGCCCAGTCAGGTGTTCAGGGAGCGGTTCATCACCTGCTTCATCGACGACGTCGTCGGGGTCACGCTCCGCCGGGACGTGGGTCTGGAGAACATGACATGGGAATGCGACTATCCGCATTCCGATTGCAACTGGCCGGATTCGCCGGAACGCCTGGCCAAGTCCCTGGCCGGCGTCCCCGACGGCGAGGTCGACATGATCACCCACGCAAACGCCATGCGCCTGTTCCACTACGACCCGATCTCGCGTCGGGGCCGAGACCGCTGCACGGTAGGGGCGCTGCGGGCCGAGGCCGCAGCTGCAGGAGTGGACACCGCCGTCCGCGCTCGAGGCAAGCGCCGGGACGAGCGGGGTGCGACCGGCACGGACCTGCTCGGTCGTCCGAGGGGCGAGGGGAGATGACGACGGCCCCCGCGCCGGACCCGGCCGCGCTGGCGCTGTTCCAGCCATCGGCGGCCGCCGACCCCCATCCGGTGTACGAGCAGCTGCGCGCCGGCGTGGCTTCGATGGACATCGGGATGGGGCCGCTCGTACTCATCTCCGGCTACAAGGACGTCCACCACGCGCTGCGTCACCCAGAGCTGTTCTCTTCGGCGGAAGACCCGATCGACCTCGGCACCTCCCGGCCGCTGATCCCCCTGCAGGTGGACCCCCCCGGCCATGCCCGCTACCGCAGGCTCCTCGACCCGCTGTTCAGCCCGAGGGCGACCGACGCCATGGAGCCCGACATACGCGAGCTGGCGAGGCGCCTCCTGGACGGGTTCGCGGGCCGGGACGGGTGCGACATCCACACCGAGTTCTCCGTGCCGTTCCCGTGCACCATCTTCTTACGCCTCTTCGGACTGCCCCTCGAGCACCTCGATCAGTTCCTTGCCTGGAAGGACGCCATCATCCGGCCATCCGTCGACGACCCCTTCGACATCGAGGCGACGAGGGCCGTGCGCGACCGGGCGGGGTCTGCCATCGACTCCTACTTCGAGGGGGCCATCGGACAGCGTCGGCGGGCGCCGGGCGACGACCTGTTGAGCCGTTTCGTCACCGCCGAAGTCGGGGGCGAGCGCCTCGACGAGGACGAGGTCCTCGGCATGTGCTACCTCTTCCTGCTCGGCGGCCTCGACACGGTGACCGCGTCCCTCGACTGCATGGTTGCCCGCCTGGCGACCCACCCCGCCGAACGCCGCCGTCTGGTCGAGGAGCCATCCCTCGTGGCCTCGGCCGTCGAGGAGCTCCTGCGCTTCGAGACGCCGGTCACGGTCGTGCCCCGCACGGTCAAGACACCCACTGCCGTCGGGGGACACGACCTGCCAGCGGGCACGCACGTGATGCTGGTCCTCGGGGCCGCCGACACCGACGAACGGGTGTTCTGCGGTGCAGATCGCGTCGACTTCGACCGAGATACCAACCGCCACTTCGCCTTCGGCGCAGGTCCCCACCGCTGTCTCGGCTCCCATCTGGCTCGCCGGGAGCTGCGCGTGGCCATCGAGGAGCTGCACCGGCGGATTCCGGACTACGCCGTCGCGCCGGGAGCGAGCCTCACGTACACGCTGGGGATTCGCCAGATCGACCACCTTCCACTCGTCTTCGGGGGGCACGGGTGACCCGGCGTGAGGAACCTCCTCGGGGGTCCACCGGAGCCGAGGACTACGAACCCGAGACGGTCCACGCCATGTACCTCGCCGAGCGCGACAAGCGGCTGATCGCTGGTCGCGCCGACATCTGCGACCTCCGGACCGACGAGCACTTCACCCACTACCGCGACGACCCGTTCACACCGGTCCAAGCGCGCGACCCGGTCACCGACGACGTGGATGTCGTGATCGTGGGCGGAGGGATCGCCGGGCTCCTCGCCGGCGTCAACCTCCGCAAGGCCGGGAGCGAGCGGATCCGTATCATCGACCAGGCAGGCGGCATCGGCGGCACCTGGTACTGGAACCAGTACCCGGGGATCATGTGCGACGTCGAGTCCTACATCTACATGCCGATGCTCGAGGAGCTCGACTACGTCCCCACCAAGCGCTACGCCTTCGGCGAGGAGATCCTGCGCCACCTGGAGGTGATCGCGCAGCGCTTCGACCTCGTGGCCGACGCCCTGTTCCACACCGGCATCACCCGCGCCGTGTGGGACGAGGACGCGGCCCAGTGGCGGATCAGCACCGACCGGGGTGACGAGATCAGCTGCCGTCACTACGTCGTGGCCGCGGGGATCCTCAACCTCATCAAGCTGCCCGCCATCCCAGGCATGGAGGACTTCGCCGGGCGCTCGTTCCACTCGGCCCGGTGGGACTACGAGTACACCGGCGGCGCGCCGCACGAGCCCCTCACCAAGCTGGCGGGCAAGACCGTCGCCCTCATCGGCACGGGGGCGACCGGCATCCAGCTGGTCGAGCCGCTGGCCGAGTCGGCCGAGCACCTATACCTGTTCCAGCGCACGCCGTCGGCCATCGGCGAACGGGGCAACCGGCCCACCGATGCCGCGTTCGCCAGCACGCTCGAGCCGGGCTGGCAGAAGGCGCGGATGGACAACTTCCAGGCCATCATGATGGGCCGACCCGTCGAGGTGGACCTGGTCGACGACGACTGGACGCACCACTGGGCTGCCGTTCAGCACCCCCCGCGCCACAAGGGCATGACGAGGGAGGAGTACCTGCGCAGCGCCGAGGAGCTCGACTACTCGATCATGGAATGGCACCGGCACCGGGTCGACGAGATGGTGACGGACCCGGCAAAGGCAGCGATCGTGAAGCCGTACTACCGGTACCTGTGCAAGCGGCCCTGCTTCCACGACGAGTACCTGCGGGCGCTCGACCGCGCCAACGTCACGCTCGTCGACTGCCCCAGGGGGATCGAGCGGATCACCAAGAAGGGTCTGGTCGTCGACGGCAAGGAGTACGAGGTCGACTGCATCGTCTTCAGCACCGGTTTCGAGCCCGAGCTCACCCCGCTGCCCCGGCGCGTGGGCCACGAGATCGTCGGTCGGGGCGGGGTGACGCTGGCGGACAAGTGGGCCGACGGCGCCGCCACCTTGTTCGGGATGATGAGCCGCGGGTTCCCCAACATGTTCGTCATGCCGGCACCCGGTCAGCAGGCGGTTGTGACCGTGAATTACACCCAGCTGGCCGAACTGGGCGCCGAGTTCGTCGGTGGGACGGTCGGATTGCTGGCCAAGGGTGGCATCACGATCTTCGACGTGAGCGCCGAGGCCGAGGAGGCGTGGACGCAGAAGATCGTCGAGTCCTTCGTCGACGCGAGCGCGCTGATGTCGGCCTGCACACCCAGTCGCATCAACAACGAGGGCCACCCCGAGCTGCTGAACCCTCGCAACGGCAACTACGGGCGGGGGACGGGCGACTGGTTCGCCTACCGCGAGCGCCTCGAGCAGTGGCTCGAAGCGGCCACGTTCGAGGGCCTGGAGCTCGAGGTCCGGTCCGCGGCGTCCCGAGCGAGCGCCGGCGGCTCGCCCTCGTGACCGTTGGCGAGGGGCGGCCCTGGCTGAGCCAGTCGAATCAGGCAGAAGGACCCTCGTCCGTGGGCGTCTCTCGCTCGTCGAGCAGGCGTTCGCGCTCGTCGGCGATGCGTTCGCGCTCGTCGGCGATTGCCTCCCTATCGTCACTCAAGGCGTCGCGCCGGTCGGCCATCCGCTCGCGTTCGTCGGCGAACCCGTCCCGCTCGTCTGCGGCAGCCTCGCGTCGGTCGGCGATCCGGTCCCTCTCGTCGGCAGTCCGGTCCCGCTCGTCTGCAACAGCCTCGCGTCGGTCGGCGATCCGGTCCCTCTCGTCGGCAACCATGCCCTTACGGCTGGCCGTGCCACGGTCGCTGGTGGCGGTCCTTCGCAGTTGAGCAGCGTCAGCACGTTCGCGGGCGGCGGCTGAACGATCACGTCAGGCCAGGGAACGCTCGGAGGCGGAGACCACACGATCAAGAGCCAACCTCCCGCGTTCGAGGATGGCTCGTCCCCGCTCTGCCTTGGCCTCGACGCGTTCGAGCTGCGCCTGGGCCCGCTGGAGGAGCTTGTCGTTCTGGCGCTCCCGATCCGGCTCGGACTCTGGTCCTGACGTGGTCACCGAACCAGCTTGCCCCTTCGCCGAGCCATCCGGGTCGTGCCGCCTGCGCGCATCGGCTGGCGGTGATCCTCACGGTCGCGCGTCTGTGCTCATCTCCTGCGCAGCGGCGATCCAGCTGACGCCGATCATCTCGGCACCCCCATGCGTACCGATCACGGCCCCTATTCTGCCAACCCGAAACGTCCCTCGGGGAAAGTCGGGAGCAATGAGAGCAAGGAATCCATCGATGTCGGGGGCTTCACCGTGCATCACCGCCACACGCTCGATCGGCCCTGCGGCACGCATACGTTCGTAGAGCCATTCCATGGCCCGCTTGCGGGTGCGGGCCCGACCGGCTTCCTGGACGGCACCACCACTGACGTCGATCAGCGGCTTGATGGATAGAAGCGATCCCACGATCGCCTTTGCCCCTCCGATGCGCCCACCTCTTTTTAGGTTCTCCACCGTGTTGAGCGCGGCGATGACGTGTGTCCGTGGAACGAGGTCGGCGACTCGCTGGCGCACGCGCTCGGCGTCAGCTCCGTCCCTGGCCGCCTGGGCTGCCTCCAAGACGAGCGTGCCGAGTCCACTAGACACAGCCCGGCTGTCGATTACCTCGACTCGCATTCGTCCCTTGCAGGTCGCCGCGGCAGTTTGGGCCGACTGGTAGGTGTTCGACAACGCGCTGGAAAGGGTGAGGCAGATCACGGCGTCAGCACCAGCGTCGCTTGCATTGCAAAACGCCCGCTCGAAGGCGCCGGGCGATGGGCACGCCGTCTGGGGTAGTACGTCAGAGTCCGCCATTCTCTTGTAGAACTCCTCGACACTGAGGTTCCGACGGTCGGTGAACTCCTCGTCCCCAAAGCGGATGCTCAGCGGGACGATCTCGATGTTGAGCGGAGCCGTCTCATCGGGATCGAGGTCGCACGAGCTGTCACTTACGACGTAGACACCGGACATCGGAGTTACCTCCTTGCGGCAGGGTCCCCAGCGGTCACGGCAGGGAAGCGCGCAGCTTCGCCAGTGCCTGCAACCGACGTTCCATCTTCTCAGGGTCGGCGGCGTCTCGGGTCCTGATGCGGGCTTCCAGTTCGTCGAGGCGAGCGGACTCTCGTTGGACCAGGCGACGGCGTTCCTCACCCTCCCGCTGTCGCAGGGCCCGCAAGAAGGCGGCCTGCGCATCGACAGAGCGCTTGAACCCCAGACTGCTGGCCACGGCGGCATAGGTCCTGCCTGTGTCGCGCAGCGCGAGGGCTTGTTCGTCGGAACTCGACCGAGGCGCTGGCTTCGAGGAGGCCGGGCGATCCCGGCGCTCCTCGAAACCACGGCGCCCTTCGTTGTTGTCGCCCCGCCTAGGCAGGACGCACCGACTTGGCCTGCGGACCCTTCTGTCCTTGCTCCGACTCGAACTGCACGCGCTGGCCCTCGGCCAGCTCCCGATAGCCCGAGCCCTCGATCGCCGAGAAGTGGACGAATACGTCGGATGTGCCGTCGTCGGGCGTCACGAATCCATAGCCCTTCGACGCGTTGAACCACTTGACAGTGCCTTGGGGCATGCCATTGCCTCGTTTCTCCACGCACATACTTGCGGGAGACACCATGTCAACCGGCAATGGCAAACGGCCTGCGTGATCCACCGAGCGCCGTTTGGCAGCATAGCGCCCTGTCATCCGAGACGGTCCGGTCGCCCCTGCCCGGGACCGCCAGTCCCCGGGAACCGGTGGCTTGCGGTCATCGTCCCAGTCAGGGCCATCCCGTGACCCCTTGCATGGGCCACCGGGCTTACACCCGGGAATGGCCATCACGCAGCACAGCACCACAGCACAGCCAGCGGAGGAGGTGGGATTCGAACCCACGGTGGCCTTGCGACCACAACGGTTTTCGAGACCGTCCGATTCGTCCGCTCTCGCACTCCTCCACCTGGGCCTCACCGGCGCGGCGCCTCCGTCGGCCGCCGCTCCCCGAAGCACAGGGACCGCCATTTTGGCATGACGGCCGATGGCCGCTCGCCCCGGCGCCCAGATCAGCGACGCGTCCCGAAGAACGTCGACAGCAGGGCCCCGGCCGCCTCTTCGAGGACCCCGCCCGTGACCGCCACCTCGTGGTTCAGCCGCGGGTCGCCGCAGAGCTGGTAGAGCGACCCGACTGCGCCCGCCTTGGGGTCCGTCGCCCCGAACACCAGGCGGGCCAGGCGCGACGCCACCAGCGCACCCGCGCACATGGGGCAGGGCTCCAGGGTCACCACCATGGTCGCGGCGTCGAGCCGCCAGGTCCCGAGGGCGGCGGCCGCGTCGCGAAGCGCCAGGATCTCGGCGTGGGCGGTGGGGTCGGTGAGGCGCTCGCGCTCGTTGTGCCGGCGGGCCACTACCTCGCCCTTCACGGCCACCACTGCGCCCACCGGCACGTCACCGTGGGCGCTGGCCGCGCCCGCCTCGGCCAGGGCCAGGCGCATCAGTGCCTCGTCGTCGTGGTCAGGGGGCGAGAGCATGGTGTCGGCTCGCGGATCGGCGGACGGGCCCGCGACCGGCAGGTGCCACCTGCCGGTCGCCGGCACGCTGGACGCGGAGGAGGTGGGATTTGAACCCACGGTGAGTCTCCCCACACACGATTTCCAATCGTGCCGATTCGGCCGCTCTCGCACTCCTCCGGGGGCTGCCCGGGGCAGCAGGTGGGGAGGCTATCGTCTCGGCGGCGTCCCCGGTGGTCCGTGCGGCGGCCGGGTCCTGCGCAACGGGCGCTCGTGAACCGAGTCAGGGCCGGAAGGCAGCAGCTCTCAGCGGGTCCGTCCGTGTGCCGTAGCCAACCTGGCCGTCGCACCGATCACCGGGGACCGCACCCGGCCCGCCGCGCCCACCCGTGGGGTTCCGTGCCATCGTGGGGCCGTCACGCCCGCCGGTAGGCTGCGCCCGATGGCCGAGCAGGACGCCGCCGAGGTCCCCTACCAGTCGCTGTACCGCCGCTTCCGGCCGCAGCGCTTCGACGAGGTGCGCGGGCAGGACCACGTCTGCCTGGCACTTCGGAACGCCGTGCGCGACGGACGCGTGGGGCACGCGTACCTCATGAGCGGCCCACGGGGCACGGGCAAGACCTCCACGGCGCGGATCCTGGCCAAGGCCCTCAACTGCGTCGCGCCGCAGGACGGCGAGCCCTGCGGAGAGTGCGCCTCGTGCGTCGAGATCGCCCGCGGCACCTCCCTCGACGTCCACGAGCTCGACGCGGCGTCGAACAACGGGGTCGACGCGATGCGCGACCTCGTGGCCCGTGCCGCGCTGGGCACGCCCGGTCGCTGGAAGGTCTACATCGTCGACGAGGTCCACATGCTGTCGACCGCGGCGTCGAACGCGCTGCTCAAGACGCTCGAGGAGCCCCCGGGGCACGTGGTCTTCGTCCTCGCCACCACGGACCCGCAGAAGGTGCTGCCGACGATCCGCAGCCGCACACAGCACCTGGAGTTCCGGCTCCTCGGTCCCGACAACCTCCATGCCCTGCTCCAGGACGTGCGCAGCGCGGCGGGCCTCGACGTGGAGGACGATCGCATCGACCTCGCCGTCCGGCGGGGTCGAGGGTCGGCCCGAGACGCCCTCAGCGCGCTGGACCAGGTGGCAGCGGGCGGGGTGGTCGACGACGACGCGGCCGTCATCATGGAGCTGGCCCGCTCCCTCGGCGAGCGGGACACGGGGCGCGCCCTGGCCGCGATGGCCCAGGCGTCGGCCGCGGGCCGCGACCCCCAGCGTCTCGCCGTGGAGCTCTCCGACACCGTGCGACAGGGCTTCCTCTCCCTGGTGGCTCCCGACCTCGTGACGCTGCTCGACTCGGAGCGGGCACCGGTGGCCGACCTTGCCCGTCAGATCGGGCTCGCGGGGGTGGTACGGGCGCTCGAGGTCCTCGGCGAGGCCCAGGTGGGCATGCGCGACGCGCCCGATCCCCGGATCCATCTGGAGGTCGCGCTGGTCCGGTTGACCCATCCCGAGGCCGACGACTCGCCTGCCGCGCTCCTCGAGCGGATCGAGCGACTGGAACACGCGCTGGCCACCGGCGCGTGGACGGGTCCCGGCCACCCGGGTGGTGAGGACGCCGGACCCCTCGCACCGGCTGCTGCGCCTCCGTCCCCGGCGCCCCACGCCACGACGCCGTCGGCCCCGACGCCGTCTGAGCCCGCGCCCGAGGCGGGCGGCACGGTCGGCGCGCGTGGAGATTCGGGAGGGAGCGGAACCGCGGCCGTCAGCGCGGCATCCGGCGCCGCCCTGGCCCGCGAGACCCTTGGGGCGGTGCGGCGGCGATCTCGGTCGGGTGCCGAGGCGAGCCCGAAGAGCGCCGAGGCGAGCCCGAAGGCCGGAGCGACGCCCACGGCCACCTCGGCGCGCACCGACGAGGCGTCCGCCGTCCCGAGCCGCGACGACCTGGTTCGCCGGTGGGGCGACGGTGTCCTCGCCGGGCTTCCGGGCCGGGCGCGGGCGCGGTTCCGGGTGGGCCGGTTCCTGTCGGTGGAGGACGGAGTGGCCGTGTACGCGCTCCCCAACGAGACCCACCGGTCGTATTGCGAGGACGTGCGCCTCGACGTCGAGGAGGCGCTGCGGGCCGCCTTCGGCGTCCCCGTGGGCCTGCGGCTGGTGGTCGACGAGGAGGAGGACGCCGCAGGAGCGCCGCCGGCGGCGTCCGGCGGCGGTTCGCGCCGCCCGGTGCAGCCCACGGTGGCCGTGGACACCGATGATCCCGACGACGACGCCGACCTGCTCGATCCCGCGGTGCTCGAGGCCGAGACGGAGATCGCCGGAGCCGGGCCCACACCCCAGGAGCGTCTCCTGCAGGCCTTCCCCGGCGCCGAGGAGCTCTAGGGCCCGTGTTCAGCGGGCCCCTCCAAGCCCTGGTGGACGAGCTCGGCCGCCTCCCCGGCATCGGCCCCAAGTCTGCGCAGCGCATCGCCTTCCACCTGCTCAAGGTCGCGCCCGAGGACGCGCGGCGCCTCGCCGATGCCATCGTCGCCGTCAAGGAGCGCATCACGTTGTGCCCGCGATGCTTCAACGTCGCCGAGGGCGATCTCTGCGAGATCTGCCGCGATCCCCGGCGCGAGGCCTCCCTGCTGTGCGTCGTCGAGGACCCCCGCGACATCGTCTCGGTGGAGCGGACCCAGGAGTTCCGCGGCCGCTACCACGTCCTGCAGGGGGCGCTGAACCCCATCGAGGGCGTGGGCCCCGACCAGCTGCGAGTGCGCGAGCTGTTGGCGCGCCTCGAGCCCGAGGGCGTGTCCGAGGTCATCCTGTGCACGAACCCGAACCTGGAGGGTGAGGCGACCGCCATGTACCTGGCCAAGTTGCTCAGGCCCCTGGGCATGCGCGTGACGCGCATCGCCAGCGGACTGCCGGTGGGCGGCGACCTGGAGTACGCCGACGAGCTGACGCTGGGCCGCGCCCTCCAGGGGCGGCGGGAGGTGGACGCGTAGTCGACGCCGATCCGGCACCGGCGCGCTCGGGGGGCCTGGCGCGCCGGCGCCGGATCAGGCGATCTGGCGGCCGCCGGGGTCGGTGACCCCCACCAGCGGTTCGAACCCGGCGATGCGATCGAGGCGGACCACGGCGCCGGTGTAGGGGGCATCGACCATGAGGCCGTCGCCCACGAACATCCCCACGTGCCGGACGTCGCGGGGACCGGACCCGAAGAACACGAGGTCACCGGGCACGACGAGCGAACCCGGGGTCACGAGGGGCCCGGCGTCGTACTGGTCCTGGGCGACCCTGGGGAGCCGTACCCCCGCCAGCAGGTAGGAGAACTGGACCAGGCCCGAGCAGTCGAAGCCGCGCCTGGACTCGCCGCCCCACACGTAGGGGGTGCCGAGCAGGCCCAGGGCCGTGGCCACGGCGGACGCCTGTGCCGCGCTCTCGCCGGGCGCCATCTGGCCGACCAGGCCGGCGCCGATCAGCTCGCAGCCGATGTCGGTGTCGAGCCCAGTGGCCGATGCACCACCGGGCCCTACGGCGGGCGCGGCCGACGAGGACGGGGCCGGCACCGAGGACGCCCCCGAACCGGGGCCCGTCGCCCCCCGGTCCGAGCCGGCGCTCCCCGAGGAAGAGGCGGATCCCGACGTACCCCCCTTGCCCGACGAGCCCGAGCCCGAGCCCGAGCCCGAGCCGGAGCCCGAGCCGCTTCCGGGTGGGGGCAGCGTCGTGGTCGTGGCGGGCGGGAGCGTGGGGAGGTTGTTGACGACGCCCTCCAGCCCCGTGCCGCCGGCCGACGTGGTCTCCGCGCTGCCGTTGCCGGTGGAACCGACGACGCCGCCGACAACCCCCTTCACGCCGTCGAGGGCGCTGCCCAGCGGGTTGGACGCGCCGGTCAGGATGGCCTCCACGCCGCCGCCCACCACGTGGGCGGCGGCGGTGGCGCCGGTCGCGTTCGTCGTGCCCGGCGAGGTCGCGGCGGCCAGGGCAGGCTGTGCGACGGAGGAGCAGGCGAGCGGTTGTGCCGGCGTGACGGGGTCCGGTGCGCTCGGTGGCGCCGGTGCGGCCGGGGCCGGCGTGGCCGGCACGTCGGCGGGTTGCACCAGGCCCTGCCATGCCGAGGCGTCGTAGGTGTTGCGGGCCGCCGCGGCTGGGGGAGCCGCCGTGCTTGGTGCGGTCGCGGCGCCGAGCGCCACCATGGCGGCGACGATGCCGAGCCAGCCGGACCACGCGGGGAGGGCCCGCACCCGGGCGACCGCCGGCTTCAGCGTGCGATCGAGGACCTTTCCGGCGATGCCGCCGGGCCGATGGACTGCGCCTGCCATGCCCCTGCTCCTTCTGCTCCGCCGGGCCGGTCGAGGTGTGCCGGCGTGCACCTCGAAGGCGTCCTGCTCCTTTCCCATGGGAACGGGCGGACGGTGGGCGCCTTGTGGCGATCCCGACGTCGGGTCGACCGATCGCGCGCAGCGCGGTGAGAAACTCGCGCTCAGCGGAGTGCGAAGTAGCCGGGCACCAATTCGTGCGGCGTATCCAGGTAGATCTTGGCCTCCGGCACGCCGCAGAATCGGCCGTGGCTCCACCGGATCTCGATGTGACCACGGACCGCGCGAATATCTCGCCCTTCACGGGTCTCGACCCGGGCGATCCAGTCCACGGCCGGCTGGAGGCCGGGCCGGGGCGCGATCTCGAAGGAGCGGAACCGGTACAGCTGGCGCCAGTCCCAGGGGGTGCCGATGCGCAGCCGCAGCGACGCCGCCGGCGACGTGCCGAGCACGAAGTACGGCGCGCTGTTGAGCCGAAGCAGCCGCCACACCATGTGCTCCTGGTCGCGGGGCGTGCCCAGCGCACCGCGCCAGCGCGCCGCCGAGGCGTCGCTGACGGCGACCGAGAACGTGGTCGCCGCCTCGGTGAGCGCGTCCGGCCACCGGCGCTTGCAGGCGGCGGCGATGCGGGTGCGGTGCGTGCGGTCGAGGTCGCGCTGGCGAGCGGGCAGGCCGCAACCGACGTGTTGGCGCACCGCGTCGTAGAAGGCGGCGTACGCGTCCGGCGCCACCTCCTCGTACCAGTCGGTGCGCTCCGACGCGTCGCGCACGGCCAGAGAGCGGTCGAAGACGTGGCCGGGCGACGCGTTCATGAGGATCTTGGACATGTACTTGCACGAGACCAGGTACACGTGGTCGATCCGCAGGTCGGCGGGCAGCAGGTCGTAGCCGGGTGGCTGCTGCGGGCCTTTCCACTCGACGCGCGCGGGATGCCTGCCCCGGAGGCCGTCGCCGGCCTCGAGCAGGGCGCGACCGTTGAGCCAGGCGCGTTGGAGGGGTGCGGCGTGCGCTGGGTCGGCGATCGTCGCCGCCAGGCGCGCCCAGTGGTGCTCCTCGACGTTCACGAGCTCGGCAGGCCGCGCCGCGATGGCGAGCTCGGGTTCCGGGTGAGGCAGGGTGCCGAGCGCGGTGACGATCTCGGTGAGCTCGGTCAGCTCTGCGGGCACGACGCGAGCGCTACTTCCCCGATCCCTCGAGGCGCGCCCGCTCCTCCTTGGCCCGGAGCAGGGCGCGGTCGACGTACTCGGGGTCGGTGTCGTAGCCGACGAAGCGGCGCCCGCAGCGCAGGGCCGCCACCGCGGTGGTGCCCGACCCCATGAAGGGGTCGAGGACGACGTCGCCCTTGTAGGTGTAGAGCTGGATGAAGCGCTCGGGCAGCTCGACGGGGAACGGTGCCGGGTGGTTCACCCGGCGAGCGCTCTCGGGGCGCATCGTCCACACGTCGAGCGTGGCCTCCATGAACACCTGCTTGGAGATGGTGTCCTCGTGGGGGAGGCCGTCCTTCTTGCGCCGGGCCCGGGAGATGGCGCGGTCGAAGCGGCCTTTGGACCCCACGACCACCCGCTCGGAGAGGTCGCGCAGCACGGGGTTGGCAGCGGATGCGAACGAGCCCCAGGCGCAGTTCCCCGAGGCCCCCCGCGCCTTCTGCCACACGACCTCGCCCCGCAGCAGGAAGCCGATGTCGTCCTGGAGGATGCGGGTGACGTCGGCCGAGAGCGAGCGGTAGGGCTTACGGCCGAGGTTCGCCACGTTCACGGCGATGCGCCCGCCGGGCTCGAGCACCCGCCAGCACTCGGCGAACACGCCGGCGAGCATCTCGAGGTACTCGATGTAGCTGGCCGGCACGTGACCGGACCCGAGGACGGCTTCGTACTCCTTGCCGGCGAAGTAGGGCGGCGAGGTCACGACCAGCGCCACGCAGTTGTCGCCGACCTGGTGCATGGAACGGGCGTCGCCCACGAGGATCTTGTCGGGCACCGCGCAGCGGGCGACGACGTCGTCCGTCGACAGGCGCGGCGCGGGAAAGCGGGCGTAGAACTCGCTGGCGTCGTGGCTCTCGCGTGCGCCGACGCCGAAGACCGAGGTGCTCGTCGCCTTTCTCTTCGCCACGCCGACGCCCTCCTCCCACCCTGCATTGAACCCGCTCGGGCCCCCCGGTCCGGGGATCCCGGAGGCGGCGGCCGGCAGGATCGTAACGAAGGGGTGTTGGCGCTGGTCGGGCCGGCGCTGGTCAGGCCAGGGTGCGCAGGACCATGGCGTCGCCCTGGCCGCCGCCGCCGCACAGGCTGACCGCGGCCAGGCCCCCGCCGCGGCGCTTGAGCTCGTGGAGCGCGGTCAGCGCCAGGCGCGTGCCCGACATCCCGACGGGGTGCCCGAGGGCGACGGCCCCGCCGTTGACGTTGGTGACGTCCTCGGTGATGCCGAGCTCGGCCATCGACGCGAGGCCCACGACGGCGAAGGCCTCGTTGATCTCGAAGAGGTCCACGTCGCCGACCGACTTCCCGGCCTTGTCCAGGGCCTGGCGCGTGGCGTTGGCGGGCTGGAGGAGCAAGGAGGCGTCGGGCCCGGCCACCTGGCCGTAGCTGACGACCTCGCCCAGCGGGGTCCCCCCCAGCGCCTCGGCCCTGGCCCGGGACGCCACCACCACGGCGGCGCCCCCGTCGGAGATCTGGCTGGCGTTGCCCGCGGTGATGGTGCCCTCCTTGTCGAAGGCGGGCTTCAGCCCCGCCAGCGACTCCGCGGTCGTGCCCGGTCGCACGCCCTCGTCGGCGTCGACCACGATCGGGTCCCCCTTGCGCTGGGGGACCGACACGGGGGTCAGCTCGTCGGCGAGGCGCCCGTCCTTGATGGCGGCGGCGGCGCGCTCGTGGCTCAGTGCCGCGAAGGCGTCCTGGGCCTCGCGCGACACGCCCGCGGCGCGGTTGTACTGCTCGGTGCCGAGGCCCATGGCGCAGTGGTCGAACTGGCAGTAGAGGCCGTCGTACATCATCGAGTCGACGAGGTCCCCGTCCCCCAGGCGGTACCCGGCGCGCGCCCCGGGGAGCAGGTAGGGGGCCTGGGTCATGGACTCCATGCCGCCGGCCACGACGATGTCGGCCTCGCCCGCCTGGATGAGGAGGTCGGCGAGGTAGATGGCGTTGAGGCCCGACAGGCAGACCTTGTTGACGGTGGTCGCGGGGACCGCCATCGGGATGCCGGCCTTGGTGGCGGCCTGCCGGGCCGTGATCTGGCCCTGGCCCGCCTGGAGGACCTGGCCCATGAAGACGTAGTCGACGGCCTCGGGGGAGACCCCCGCCCGCTCCAGGGCGGCGGCGATGGCCATGCCGCCGAGGTCCATGGCGCTGAACCCGGCCAGGGCGCCCGAGAGCTTCCCGATCGGGGTACGGGCGCCGGCGAGGATGACGGAACCGGACATGGGGGCTACCTCCGGATGTGCCCACGACGACCGCAGCCGGCCGCCTCGTGGATGCTCATTCTACGGGCCGGGGCCACCGGGCTGGCCAGTCGGCGGCCTCGGCCGGCGTTCCCGCCCTTCGTGCTGGGCGTCCTCCCGTCGCCTTGGGGGCGGATTTGCCCGACGGGTAGGGTGCACGCTCATGCAAGCGTTCCTCGACGCCATCCTGGCCGGGGCGAGCGGCGACGAGCTGGCCGCCCTGGCGCTGCCCGAGTCCTACCGTGCCGCCCACGTGCGGCGGGACGAGGCCGAGATGTTCGCGGGGGTGGCCTCCTCGGACAAGGACCCGCGCAAGTCGCTCCACGTCGGCGAGGTGGCCGTCCCCGAGCTCGCCCCCGACGAGGCCTACGTGGCCGTGATGGCCTCGGCCATCAACTTCAACACCGTCTGGACGTCGATCTTCGAGCCCCTGCCCACCTTCGGCTTCCTCGACCGGCTGGGCAAGGAGGGGTACTGGGGCACGCGGCACGCGCTCGACCACCACGTGGTGGGCTCCGACGCCTCGGGTGTCGTGGTCCGGGTCGGCTCCGCTGTGCGCAACTGGCGCCCGGGCGACCGAGTGGTCATCCACTGCAACTACGTCGACGACCAGGACCCGAGCGCCCACGACGACTCGATGCTGGCCGCCAACCAACGGATCTGGGGGTTCGAGTCCAACTTCGGCGGGCTGGCCGACCTCACGGTCGTCAAGGCCAACCAGCTCATGCCCAAGCCCGCCCACCTCTCGTGGGAGGAGTCGGCCATCAACGCGCTGTGCAACTCGACCGCCTACCGGATGCTCGTGTCGCGCAACGGCGCGGCGATGAAGCAGGGGGATCGCGTGCTGGTGTGGGGCGCGTCTGGCGGGCTCGGGAGCTACGCCGTCCAGCACGTCCTCAACGGCGGGGGCACCCCCGTCGGCGTGGTGTCGTCGCCGGCGAAGGTGGCGCTGCTCCACGACCTGGGCGTCGACGCGGTGATCGACCGCCGTGTGGCGGACTACCGCTTCTGGTCGGACGAGCACACGCAGGACGAGTCGGAGTGGCGCCGCTTCGGCAAGGACATCCGCACCCTGGTCGGCGACGACGTCGACATCGTGTTCGAGCACCCGGGGCGCCAGACGATGGGCGCGTCGGTGTTCGCCTGCAAGCGGGCAGGCACGATCGTCACGTGCGCGGCCACCTCGGGCTACATGATCGAGTACGACAACCGCCACCTGTGGATGAAGCTCAAGACCATCAAGGGCTCGCACTTCGCCAACTACCGCGAGGCCTGGGACGCCAACCAGCTGATCTGCCAGGGCAAGGTCCTCCCGCCGCTCTCCGCCGTGTACGCGCTCGAGGAGGTGGGCGAGGCTGCCTACCAGGTCCACCACAACCTCCACGAAGGCAAGATCGGCGTGCTGGCCCTCGCCCCCCGGGAGGGGCTCGGCATCGACGACCCCGAGCTGCGGGCCAAGGTCGGCGAGGACCGGATCACGCTCTTCAGGCGGCACGGCGTATGAGCAGCGGCCTGCTGACGGAGATCGACCACGTCGCCATCGCGGTGCGCGACCTCGACGCGGCCGTGGAGTACTACCGGACGACCTTCGGGGCCGAGGTCGCCCATCGGGAGGTCATCGACTCCGACGGCGTCGAGGAGGCCCTCATCAAGGTGGCCGACTCCTACATCCAGCTGCTCAGCCCCGTCCGTCCCGACTCGCCCGTGGCCAAGTTCCTCGAGAACAAGGGTGAGGGCCTGCACCACGTCGGCTACCGGGTGGCGGACTGCGGGGCAGCGCTCGAGGCCGTGCGCGACGCGGGCGGGCGCCTCATCGACGAGGCGCCTCGGCCGGGGTCACGGGGGACCACGGTGGCCTTCGTCCACCCCAAGGGCGCCCTGGGCACCCTGATCGAGCTGGTCCAGGAGTAATCCCGCCCAGGGCTAGCGGGGGTCGATGCGCACGACCGCGCCGGGATAGGAGGTGGCCGCCCACAGGGCACCGTCCCCGGCCGTGAGCGCCCGGATCGGTCCCGGCAGGGCGACCGCCGTGCCGAGCTCGGCACCGCTGGCCGGGTCCATGGCGGCGACGGTGTCGTGGACGGCGTCGGCCACCCACACGCGTCCCCCGAAGACGGCGATGGCCGCGGGCTGGATGAACCCGCCGTGGCCGTCGGGCAGTCGCCACGAGCCGGTGACCCGCAAGGTGGCGGGGTCGACCCGGGTGACGGAGGCCGACTGCGCGTCGGCGACCCACACGGAGCCCGCGCCGACGGCCACGCCGGCGGGCCCGAGTCCGACGGACACGGAGCGCCAGCGCAGCACCAGTCCGACGGGGGTCGGGTCCACCCTGGTCAACGACGACTGCTGACCGGTCACCCAGACGGCCCCGTACCCGACCGCCAGGCTCGACACGCCGTCGGGGAGGGCGCTGGAGGCCCGGACCGCGCCCGTGCGGCTGTCGAGGACGCTGACCGTGCCGCCGAGCACGCTGCCGACCCAGATCCCCCCGGGGCCGTCGACCAGGCCGACGGGCTGGTTCGCCACGGTGTCGGGGGCGCCGACGGTCCTCCCGTCGCGCGGGTCGAGGGTGATGACGAGGTTGTCCACGGAGTCGGCCACCCAGATCCGGTCGCCGCCGGCCGTCACGGCGACCGGCCGCTGGCCGACGCCGGTCACGGTGCCGGTGATCCGGCCGCTTGAGGGGTCGAACCGGCGCACCGTGGCGGTGTCGGCGTCGGTGAGCCAGCCCGCGGTGCCGTCGAAGGCCAGGGACCAGGCATCGGTGCGCACGACGACGTGGACCGTGCCCACGGGCGTGTGCGGGATGGCCGCGCGGGACAGCACCGGGGCGGACGCCGAGGCGGTGCCGGTGCTCGCGGTGGACCCCGTCGGCGGCACGCCGGGGGCGGAGAAGAACCCCGTGACGAGGGCGATCCCCGCCAGCATGGCGACGCACGCAGCGAGGCCGAGCACGAGCACGCCCGTGGGGACGGGGGCAGGACGGCCCTGCTGGGCCGGCTTCGACTCGCCGGTCTCCTCCGGGGGCACCTGGCTACGCGGCCTCCGCCGGGCGCAGGGAGACGTCCCCCCCCTCGTCGGGCGCGGGCTCGGGCGTGGCACGCTCGGGGAAGAGCCGCCGGAGCCGGCGGGCGATGCCCACGGTCACGCCGTCGGGGTTGGAGCCGAGGGTGATGCCCGCCAGGCCGGAGCCCAGCAGCGTGATCGCCGCCAGCGCGGGGTACCGGTTGGCGATGATGGGCAGGAGACCGAGGGTGATCCCGCCGAGCAGCGCCCCGCTCGCCGTGGCCACGCCGCCCACCACCACCAGAAGGAGGATCGGCAGGCTCTGGAGCATCAGGAAGTCGGTCGAGCCGGCCACCGTGCGCATGGCGCCGAAGAGGGCGCCGGCCAGACCGGCCAGCCCCGCGGACAGGGCGAAGACGAAGAGCTTCGTGGTGGTGAGGCTCAGCCCGAGCGTGGCGCACGCGGCCTCGGAGTCCTTCATGGCGGACAGGACGCGGCCGATGGGCCCGCGGCGCATGGCGTAAAGGGCGACGGCCAGCAGCGCGAAGACCACCGACAGGAAGATCACGTACGCCCGGGTCCCCGTGACATGGAACCCGAACAGGTTCGGGCGCGGGATGGACACCGAGCCATTGAAGGTGAACACCGCGCCGTCGGGGAAGAACATGTTGTCCATGGCCACGGCGAAGGCCATGGTGGCGAGCGCCAGGTACAGGCCCCGCAGGCGAAGCGCGGGCAGCGCGATCAGCGCGCCGACGACGCCGGCGAGGGCGAGGGCGGCGAAGAAGCCGATGATCGAGCCACCGTGCCCGAACTTGGACATGGCGAACGCGCCCAGCCCGGCGAAGGTCATCTGGCACAGCGACACCTGCCCGCCCCACCCGGTCAGCGGCACGAGCGAGAGCATGATGAGCGCGGTCGCCAGGCCGATGCCGAAGTAGACGAGGTTGCCCGGCGAGAGGATCCCGCTGACGACGACGGTCGCGGCCACGAGCAGCAGGCCGCCAATGACCGAGCGCCCGAAGCTCGGCACGCTCACCGACTGGCGTCGCATCGTGAAGCGTCCGCCCTCGATCTTGTCCTGGGGCAGCCACAGCAGGACCACGAAGAGCAGCACGGCGGGGATCGAGAGCCGCAGGCCCTGCATCGGCGTGGACCCCCAGAACCCGCTCGTCGGCATGTAGCCCACGGCGTAGGCCTGGGCCAGGCCGATACCCAACGCGCCCACGAAGGTGAGCGGCAGGCTTCGCAGCCGGCCCACCATCGCCGCCGCGTAGGCGTTGACCACCAGCAGCGTGAGCGGCAGCACCGACAGCTGCAGGGTGGGGGCGATGAGGATGCCGGCCAGCGACGCCATGGAGGCGCCCAGGGCCCAGCTGAGCGTGCTCACCCATGCCGGGCGGGCGCCGTTGAGCGCGGCCAGCTCGCGGTTGTCCACCACCGCCCGCATGGCGATGCCGACGCGGGTGCGGTACAGCAGCAGGCGCAGGCCCAGTGCGATCCCCAGGGCCACCATCACGGTGATGAACTCGTGCCAGGAGACGAAGAAGGAGCCGACGGTGAACCCCGCCCGGCCGAAGAAGGGCTCCACCACGCGAGCGGTCCCCTTCCAGATGGTGTTCACCAGGCCCATGAGGAAGACCATGAAGCCGATGGTGACCACCAGCGTGGTCGCGAGCGAGTTGCCCCCGACCCGCCGGATCAGGATCAGCTCGACGGCCGCCCCGAACGCGGGCGCCACCAGCAGCACGATCGCCACCAGGGCGATCGCCGGCGGTACGTGCCACTGCACGACCAGCTGCCAGTAGAAGAAGGCCATGAACATGCCGATGGCGCCATGGGAGATGTTGAAGATCCCCGACGTCGCATAGGTGACGACGAGGCCGCTGGCGGCGACGGCGTAGGCGGCACCGGTGACGATGCCGATGATCGAGAAGGCGAGGAACTCATGCATTGCTGCGTCCGTGCGTCGTGGTCGTCGTCAGTGGGCCGTGGTCAGTAGTGGACGAGGCTGCCCGAGGTGCAGTCGTAGGTGTCCGGCTGCGTCGGGTAGATGCGCTGGAACCCGGTGGCCGTGATCTTCATGTAGGCGAAGCACGGGGTCGGGATCTTGTTGGCGAAGTCGGTGATGGGCGGCGTCATCCCGCCGCCGGTCCACTGGTGGATCTGCATGAGCTGCTGGTCCAGCGCCGCGCGCGTGAGGTGCGGCCCGACGGCCTTCGCCGCCTGGAGGAAGGCCATGCCCGCCGACCACGCCAGCTCGGCGAAGATGTCGTGCTTGAAGTTGGGCGCGATGCGGTTGACCCAGCTCATCATCAGCTGCAGGCCGGGGTTGCTGGCCGCGTCCTCGTAGGGCGCGGTGGCCATGAGCAGCAGGTTGCCCACCGCGGAGCCGTTGGTCTGACTGATGAAGTCGGGGGTGTACTCCTCGGCGAACCAGTCGACCACCTGCGGCTTCCAGCTGCCCGTGCAGGTCGGGTTGGCCAGCGCCTCGCTCAGGCGTTCGGCGGAGTTCACGTCCGAGTACTCGGTCACGTACTGCACCTTGGCCGAGGCCATGTTGTTGACGTAGGTGCAGTAGCCCGTGTCGGTGGGCGTGGCCGCCTGCTGGTAGGTGTACTTCCAGCCCACGCTCTGGTAGGCGTTGATCTCCGACTGCGCCTGCTCCTGGGTGGCCGGGACCTGCAGGTAGATCATCGCCGCGTTGGTGACCGCGCTCGGGTACTGCGACTTGAGCCACACGGCGGGGCCCGTCGCCCAGTAGTGGGCGTTGCCGGGGCTCGCTCCCCAGATGGTGGGCACATTGCCCGCCGCGTGGGTGGAGATCTCCGCGGCCACGTCGGGCATGCCGACACAGCTGCCCGACGACAGGGCGTTGGCCGAGCCGTCGTCGAAGCCCGACGCGTTGCCGACCATGGCGAAGTCGCTCGCACAGGCCTGGGTGGCGTCGGCGTAGTTCTGGCCCGAGTCGTTCCCGTCGTCGAAGGTCTGGACGTGGATCATCCGCCCGCAGATCCCGCCCTGGCTGTTCACGTAGGCGGCCCAGGCCTGGGTCGCCTGCTGCGCGCTCTGGGTCAGGCCCGGGGCCACGCCGGAGATGCTGGTGATGTTGCCGACGGTGATGGAGTTGGCAGTGACGCCCTGATCGGTGGCACCGCCGTTGTTCGACGCGTTGCACGACGCGCTGGTGCCGCCGCCGGCCGCGGTGGCCCCGGCCAGGGACCCGCTGCCGCCCGAGGTCCCGCTCGTGCCCCCGGTCCCGCTCGTGCCCGCGGTCCCGCTCGTGCCCGAGGTCCCGCTCGTGCCGTTGCTGTTGAGCCCGGTGTCGGTGCCGTTGGCCGTCCCGCCGTGCCCCGCCCCCTCGGCCAGGGACAGCGCCCCGCCGGTGAGTCGCGACCCGCAGGCCGTGGTCAGCAGGGCCAGCACCGTGAGGGTGACGAGGGCACGGCGCCTGGTACGACGCGACCCGCGCCTCATTGGGCGCCACCCCCCGGGTGGGCGCCCGTGGTCGAGTCGACGTCGACGCCGTTGGTCACGGGCGCCGGGAAGGCGGCGGAGGCAGCGGCGTCGGTGGCGATGGCCGAGAGCACGCGGTCGACCCGGTCCAGCGTGCGCTCCACCCGGGATGCCGCACGCCGCTGCTCCTCCAGGAGCCGCACGATCCAGGCGGCGAAGAAGAGGAAGCCCCCGCCGGCTACCAGGGCGACCCCGAAGAGCCCGCCCGAGATGAGGTAGGGGACCTCCTGGAACAGGTAGGCGCTGTGGGCGGCGCCGTACCAGCCGAAGATGATGGCCAGGAACCCGAGGCCGATGCAGGAGGCGCCGACGATCAGCAGCAGCTGGCGGATGTCGAAGCGCAGCCGTCCCCGGACCCCGTGGACCGAGTCGGCCAGCGTGCCCAGCCGTTGCGAGATCGGCCGGCGGGTCCCCGACCCGGGGCGCGCTGTTCCCGTCGTGACGGTCACGCCTGCCATCTGTGTCCTCCCTGCATCGGTTCTCCCTGCGGTTGTCGCGTCATAGGTCGGGCTGCTCCTCGCCCGCGCACGCCGGCGCAGCGGCCATCGATCCCACCGCGGCGTCCGCCCGCAGCAGGAGGAAGGCCAATCCCGCGGCGAGCAGGAGGCCCAGGGCGATGAGCCCGGCACCGAGGCCCTTGAAGAGCCCCACCGGCGCGGTGGCCAGCGCCGGGCCCGCCGGGCTCGATCCGCCGCCGGTGCCCGGCGTGCCGGATGTCCCCGCGGTGCCCGGGGTGAAGCTCGAGCCGCCGCCGCCTGTGTCGCCGAAGGAGCCGGCGGTGGTTCCCGAGCCGAGGTCGCCGGAGCCCGAGGTGTCGGTCGACTGCCCGGCGGCGTCGAACGACGGGGACGCCGATGCCTTCACGTCGACCCAGCCCAGGTTGATCGTCATGACCTGCTCGTTGGGGAACGGGATGGGCAGCTTCACCAGAGCGGCCTTGAGCGCCGAGGGGATCATGCCCACGAGCTGGTTGAACTGCTGGTCGTACTTGGTCAGGTCGATGGTGATCTCGAGACCGGGCAGGACCCGTTCCCCGGCCGCCGCGCTGACCGTGTCGGTCGGCTGCTCCAGGGCGATGGTGATTCCGGCGGTGTCCAGCACCTTGTCCACCGACGGCAACAGCGATCCCAGCAACCCGGCGTTCTGGTTCGCCGCGTGTAGCCCGTCCTTGTCGATGGTGACCGCCTGGCCCGCGATCGTCATCTGCGACACCGTGCTGGACCCGGTGACGTTGGCCGTGTTGCCGTCGCTCGTGCAGGTGGCGGTGGTCGTGAGCGTGCCGACGTCGATGATCCCCGCGACCTGGATGCCCTGCAGCGAGGCGGTGGCCTGCGACACGGCCTGGACGCCCGAGGCGCTGGTGCTCTGGACCTGGCCGAGCACGGTGGAGCCGATCGACTGCACCTGGACGACGCCGGAGGGCAGCGCGGCCTGGGCGTCGGGCCCGGTGCTGGTCCCGAAATCGGCGGTGGCGGTGCCGGCGTCGGCGGTCGAGCTCGCCTCCATGGTCACGCCCGCGCTGTCCTGGTTGGCCGTCGTCGGGGCGCTGGGCGACTGGGGGAAGGCCGTGGTTGCCTGCAACGGCCACGGGCCGAGGTTGAGGTTGGGTGTGTGCGACCCCAGGTAGGGCTGCAGGAGGAGCGGGAGCTGGCTCCCGAACCCGGCGGCGACCTGGCCGGGCCACAGCGTGCTGGCGGTGGAGCTGCCGGAGGGCCCGTAGTTGTAGTTGGTCGTGGCGTAGCCGATGTTGCCCTCGAGCGTCGGGGTGGCGGGGACGGGGAAGTTGGGCTGCTCGTAGGTGAAGCGGATACCCGCCCCGCTGGCGCTGACCTGGAAGCCGCCGAGCTGGCCGGCGGCGTTGGCGTCGGCGGCCGCCGGGCCGGCGCTCATGAGGGCGAGGCCGCCGCCGCCCATGGCGGCCGCGACGACGGCGAGCGGGATCATGACGGGGCGCCGGGCGGCGAGCCGAGGCGCGTGGGCGAGGGACGTGCGCGCGTGCGGACGCGGGTTCATGCGTGCACCCTTTCCGGTGTGGCTCCGAGGCCGCCTCCGAGGTATGTGGCGGCGAGGTCGTCGGGCAGCTCGTCGGGGGCGCACGTCGTGACGATCCGTCCCTGGGTCATGACCCCGACCCGGTCGGCGACGCCGAGCGCGGCCTGCGCGAACTGTTCCGTGAGGAGGATGGCGACGCCTTCGGCCGCGATCTGGCCCACGACGTCGTAGAGCTCGGCGACGATGAGCGGCGCGAGCCCCATGGAGATCTCGTCGAGGAGGAGGGCGGCGGGCTCCGCGCTCAGGGCTCGGGCCATGGCCAGCATCTGCTGCTCACCGCCCGACATGGTCCCGGCGATCTGCTTGCGGCGCTCGGCGAGACGCGGGAAGCGGGCGAAGGCGATGTCCTCGACCTCGCGCCGCGACGTCCCCGCGTACGTCATCATCCGGAGGTTCTCCGACACGGTGAGGTTGGGGAAGATGGCACGGCCCTCGGGGATGGTGCAGATGCCCGCCCGCGCGAGCCGGTCCGACGAGAACTCGTTGGCGTGCCGGCCGAGCACGTGGAAGCACCCCCGGCTCGGGGCGAGCCGGCCGCTGGCCACCTTGAGGACGGTGGACTTGCCCGCGCCGTTGGGCCCGAGGAGCGCGAGCACGCTCCCCGCGGGGACGGCGAGGTCCACGCCGTGGAGGACTTCGATGCGCCCGTACGCGGCGTGGACGGCGCGCAACTCGATCACCGGCATCGACGGCAGGGAGGTCTCAGGCGAGGGCACGCGCCACCTCCGCGGGGCCGGGGACCCGGTCGACGTCGTCCTCGGTGCCGAGATACGCGGCGCGCACCTCGGGGTTGGTCTGGATCTCGGCGGGCGCGCCGACGGCCAGGACTCGGCCGAAGTCGAGAACGTGGATGAGGCTGCAGACGCCCATCACCATCTCGACGTCGTGCTCGACCAGGAGCACGGCCATGCCCTGGCCGGACAGCTCGAGGAGCAGGTCGCCGAGGTCGTCCGTCTCGTGCTCGTCGAGGCCCGACGACGGCTCGTCGAGGAGCAGGACCTCGGGACGCGTGGCCAGCGCCCGGCCGACCTCGACCAGACGGGCCATCCCGGTCGGCAGCCTGTCGCAGCGCTCACGGGCCACGGCGCGCAGTCCCACCTGCTGGATGATCGATTCCGCCACCCGACGCGGGTTGCTCCCGTCGCGGGCCCACCGGCGGCGGATCTCGGCGGCGACGAGGATGTTCTCACGCACCGTGAGCGACCCGAAGACCTCCAGGCGCTGGAAGGTGCGGGCGATACCCAGGCGAGCGCGCCGGTGCGGGGCCATCGTGCCGATGTCGGCGCCGTCGAGGACGACGCGCCCGGTGTGCGCCTTCTGCAGCCCGGTGACGACGTTGAAGAGCGTGGTCTTGCCGGCGCCGTTGGGGCCGATGAGGCCGGTCACCTGGCCGGCCTGGACGGAGAGGTCGACACCGCGCAGGGCAACTACTCCGCCGAAGCGAACCTCCACTCCGGCAACTTCGAGTCGTGCCACGCGCGTCCTCCCCGCTTCCGCTCAGCACGGGCTCCGCCCGCCCGGCGCCGCCGACCAGCGAGCTCCTGCGTGTGGGTCGCTCGCTGCTGCCCCCTGCTCCGGCTGTTCCAGAAGAACGGTCTGACGTGCTCGGACTTGCGGAACACGTTCCAGAAAACGAGAACGTGTTCTACTCGCCGTAGCGGGCCGGCCACCGGGCGTGCCGTCCGGCCCGGGGTCCTCGGGGCGGTCGTCGTCCGTCGGGGCCCTGCTCGGGGGCCACCGCATGTGTTGTCTTCGGTCCAATTGCCCTCCGCGTTTGCAGCCAGCTAGCGCGAGGCGCAATTGGCGGCCGGGGAACGCGTCGAGGTCGGGCGCTCGGGCCATCGGGGGAGGTCGCGGGCCTCTTGTACTCTCGGGCCCATGGACCACCCAATGTCGCAGCGGCTGAGCGATCTGAAGTCGCGCAAGGAGGAGGCGCTCCACGCGGGGTCCGCGAAGGCGGTCGAGCGCCAGCACGCCAAGGGCAAGATGACCGCCCGGGAGCGGATCGAGTACCTGCTCGACGACGGGTCGTTCCAGGAGCTGGACATGCTGGCCCGCCACCGGGCCCACGGGATGGGCCTCGAGGAGACGAGGCCCTACACCGACGGCGTGATCACCGGGTTCGGTACCATCGACGGCCGCCGGGTCTGCGTCTTCAGCCAGGACTTCACCGTGTTCGGCGGTTCGCTCGGCGAGGTGTTCGCCGAGAAGATCCACAAGATCATGGACCTCGCCGAATCGATCGGCGTCCCCATGATCGGGCTCAACGACGGGGCGGGCGCCCGCATCCAGGAAGGCGTGGTCTCGCTCCACTCCTACGGCGGCATCTTCCACCGGAACGTCCAGGCCTCAGGCGTGATCCCGCAGATCAGCGTGATCATGGGTCCGTGCGCCGGCGGCGCCGTGTACTCGCCGGCGATGACGGATTTCATCTTCATGGTCAACGGCACGAGCCACATGTTCATCACGGGCCCGGACGTGGTGAAGACCGTGACCGGTGAGGACGTGTCGCTGGAGGAGCTCGGGGGTGCCATGAGCCACGCCACCAAATCGGGCGTCGCCACCTTCGTCTCTCCCGACGAGCGCAGCTGCCTCGACGACGTCCGGTACCTCCTGTCGTTCCTGCCGTCGAACAACCTGGAGGAGCCGCCCGTCGTCACGAGCGACGACGCGGATCGGGGGACCCCCGAGCTCGTCGACCTCATCCCGCCGTCGCCCACCCAGCCCTACGACATGAAGAAGGTCATCACCTCGGTCGTCGACGACGGCGAGTACTTCGAGATCCACCCGCATTGGGCGATGAGCATCACCTGCGGGTTCGCCCGGATCGACGGGCGGGTCGTCGGGGTCGTGGGCAACCAGCCAGCCGTGCTCGCCGGCGTGCTGGACATCGACTCCTCGGAGAAGGCGGCCCGCTTCGTCCGCACCTGCGACGCCTTCAACATCCCCCTGGTCACCTTTGTGGACGTCCCCGGGTTCATGCCCGGCACGGACCAGGAGTACGGCGGCATCATCCGCCACGGCGCCAAGCTCCTCTACGCCTATTGCGAGTCGACCGTGCCGAGGATCCAGGTGATCACCCGCAAGGCGTACGGCGGCGCCTACGTCGTCATGAACTCGAAGTCCATCGGCGCGGACCTGGCCTTCGCATGGCCATCGGCGGAGCTGGCGGTGATGGGGCCCCAGGGCGCGGTCGAGATCGTCTACCGGCGCGAGCTCGCCGAGGCGGCCGACCCGTTGGCGCGCCGGGCCGAGCTGGTGGAGGAGTACACCGAGCGTTACGCGAACCCGTACGCCGCGGCGGAGCGCGGCTACGTGGACGACGTGATCGACCCCACCGACACCCGGCGGGTGCTGGTGCGGAGCCTGCGCCTGCTCGCCTCCAAGCGCGAGGAGCTGCCGCGGCGCAAGCACGGGAACGTCCCGCTGTGACCGGCTCGGGTGGGCCGGGCGCGCCCGTCGTGGCGTCGGTTCGCCCCGTGCCCGAGCCTGCGGTGCTGGCCGCCATCGTGGCCGCGGTCGAGGAGGCCTGGCCGCGCCCGGTCCCCGAGGAGACGTCGCGCCGGCAGGGGCCCGTGTGGCGCTTCAGCGGCCGCTGGTGGGCCAAGCCGACGACGGCCCGTCGCGACCGGCCCTGGGCCAGCCGCTAGCACCCCGGACGCGACGCCCGCATCGGCGCCGGCGCGTTCGCTCAGGCGCCGACGTGCTCGCGGTGGTGCTCGGCCAGCGCCAGGAGCTCGCCCATGATCCGGCCGATCTCGAAGTCCTTCGGCGTGTAGACGGCGGCGACGCCCCGCTCGCGCAGGACCGACGCGTCCTCCGGGGGGATGATCCCGCCGACCACCACGGGGGCGTCCACGCCCTCGGCACGCAGGCGCTCCACCACGTCCGGCACCAGCTCGAGATGGCTTCCGGACAGGATCGAGATGCCCACCACGTCGACGTCCTCGTCGCGCGCGGCGGCCGCGATCTGGGCGGGTGAGAGCCGGATCCCCTGATAGACGACCTCGAACCCGGCGTCCCGGGCGGCCACCGCGATCTGCTCGGCCCCGTTGGAGTGCCCGTCGAGGCCGGGCTTGGCCACGAGCAGCCGCGGCGGGCCCCCGCCGTGCTCGGCCAGCCGCCGGGCACGGGTCAGGACCTCGGTCAGGCGCGGGCCGGCGCCCCCCGGGGTGCCGGCCACGCCCGTGGGCGCGCGGAACTCCCCGAACACCTGGCGCAGTGCGCCGGCCCATTCGCCCGTCGTGCCGCCGGCGTGGGCCAGGGCGATGGTCGGCGGCATGACGTTCTCGTCCTCGGAGGCCGCGGCCCGGCGCAGCTCGTCGAGCGCCCGGCGCACGGCCGCCTCGTCGCGCCCGGCGCGCCAGGCGGCCAGGTCCTCCTTCAGATGAGCCTCCACCGCCGGCTCCACCTTGAGGATCGACGAGCCGGCCCCGTCGCCCGCCAGGGGCGACGGCTCCGTCTCGGTGAAGCAGTTGACGCCGACCACCTGGAGCTCGCCGGACTCGATGCGCCGCACGCGCTCGGCCTGGCTCCGCACAAGGCGGCGCTTGAGCTCCTCGACCGCCTCGAAGGCCCCTCCGAGGGCGAGCACCTCGTCGAGCTCGGCCCCTGCCGCGTCGACCAGCTCGGCCGTCTTCTTCTCGATCACCGTGGACCCGTCGAAGATGTCGCCGTACTCGAGCAGGTCGGTCTCGAAGGCGAGCACCTGCTGGATGCGCAGCGACCACTGCTGGTCCCAGGGCCGGGGCAGTCCCAGCGCCTCGTTCCACGCCGGGAGCTGGATGGCCCGGGCGCGGGCGTCGCGCGACAGCGTGACCCCGAGCGTCTCGAGCACGATGCGCTGGACGTTGTTCTCCGGCTGCGCCTCGGTGAGCCCCAGCGAGTTGACCTGGACGCCGTAGCGGAAGCGGCGCAGCTTCGGGTCGTCCACGCCGTAGCGCTCCAGGCAGATGCGGTCCCACATCCGGGTGAAGGCCCGCATCTTGCAGGTCTCCTCCACGAAGCGGATCCCGGCGTTGACGAAGAACGAGATGCGCCCCACGACCGCGGGGATCTCGGCGGGGTCGACCTTGCCCGAATCGCGCACGGCGTCGATGACCCCGACGGCCGTGGCCAACGCGTAGGCCAGTTCCTGGACCGGTGTGGCCCCGGCCTCCTGAAGGTGGTAGCTGCAGACGTTGATCGGGTTCCACCTCGGGACGCGGCGCACCGTGTAGGCGATCATGTCCACGATCAGGCGGCGGCTCGGCCCGGGCGGGAAGATGTAGGTGCCGCGCGACAGGTACTCCTTCACGATGTCGTTCTGGGTCGTGCCCTGGAGCACGGACGGGTCCACGCCCGTGTTCTCGGCGTGCGCGATGTAGAGCCCGAGCAGCCAGGCGGCGGTGGCGTTGATGGTCATGGAGGTGTTCATCTCCCCAACGGGGATGCCCTCCATGAGCTCGGCCATGTGCCCGAGGTGGACCACGGGGACGCCGACCTTGCCGACCTCGCCTGCGGCCTCCGGGGCGTCGGGGTCGTAGCCGGTCTGCGTGGGCAGGTCGAAGGCGATCGAAAGGCCGGTCTGGCCCTTGGCGAGGTTCGAGCGGTACAGGGCGTTGGAGGCGCGGGGCGAGGTGTGGCCCGAGTACGTGCGCATCACCCAGGGCTTGTCGCGCCCGGATCCGGGTGCCACGCCGCTCACCTCCTCGTCCGGCCGCCGGCGCGGCCGCGGATCACTTGCGGTAGTCGTAGAAGCCCTTGCCCGACTTGCGGCCGAGCTGCTCCGCCGCCACCATCCGGCGCAGCAGCGGGATCGCCGCGTAGTTCGGGTCGCGGAACTCCGTGTAGAGCGCGTCCAGGATGGCCAGGCTGGTGTCGAGGCCGACCAGGTCGAGCAGGGCGAAGGGCCCCATGGGGAAGCCGCAGCCGGCCTTCATCGCCGCGTCGATGTCCTCCACGGTGGCCACGCCCTGCTCGAGCAGCCGCACGGCGTTGTTCAAGTAAGGGAAAAGGAGCGCGTTGACGATGAAGCCCGCCTGGTCCTTGACCTCCACCGGGATCTTGCCGCAGGCCTCGGCGAAGGCGCGGGCCCCGGCGATGGTCTCGTCGGCGGCCGTCAGCGGCCGCACCACCTCGACGAGGGCCATGACCGGCGCCGGGTTGAAGAAGTGGATTCCGCAGACCTTGTCGGGCCGCCCGGTCTCCATGGCCATGTCGATCACCGGCAGTGTGGACGTGTTGGTGGCCAGGATGGCGTGGTCGGGGCAGATCCGGTCCAGCTCGGAGAACAGGTGCTTCTTCGTCGCCAGGTCCTCGACGACCGACTCGATGACCAGGTCGCAGCCGGCCAGCTCGCCCAGGTCGGAGACGGCGGTGACCCGGCTCAGGGCGCCCTCGCGGTCCGCCTCGGCCAGCTTGCCCTTCTCCACCTGCTTGGCCAGGGACTTCTCCATCCCCGCCACCATGGCGTCGGCCGTGGTCTGGGCCCGGGAGCGCAGGACCACTTCGAAGCCGGCCAGGGCGGCCGTCTCGGCGATGCCCGAGCCCATGATGCCCGAGCCGACGATTCCTACACGCTTGATGGACATGGCCGCATGCTACCGGTCGGTCACAAGCGGCCCCAAGCCCGGGTCGGGGCGGGGGACCCGGCTCAGCTCCCGAGCAGCCGGCGCACCAGCACGCCGCCGCCGTCGAGCACCAAGCGGGGGGCGGCCCGATAGATCCGCCACATGAGGCGGGCGTGGGCGGGCGCGACGATGATCGGCCGGTTGCGGGCGACCCCGGCCAGCACGTCCTCGGCCAGCGCGTCGGGAGGGTAGGCGCGGCGCAGGACCGTGTGCCTGACCCGCTCGAACCCGATGCGCGCGCTGGGGACGTCGGGCAGGTCCTCGGGAACGAGGCGCTCCCAGATGGGCGTGTCGATGATCCCCGGGCACACCACGCTGACGCGCACCCCGTGGTTCGCCGCCTCGCCCCGCAGGCTCGTGCTCAGGCCCACGACCGCGTGCTTGGTGGCCGCGTAGGGGGTGAGCAGCGGGCTCGGGAAGAGGCCGGCGATCGACGCCGTGTTCACGATGTGCCCGTGGCCCTGGCGGATCATGAGCGGGTAGGCCGCCACCACGCCGTGGACCACACCCCGCAGGTTGATGTCGATGACACGGTCCCAGTGGCCGAGGGTGAGCTCGGCGACCTCACCGCCGATACCGATCCCCGCGTTGTTGAAGAGCAGGTCGAGGTGCCCGTGCTCCTCGGCCACCCGCCCGACCAGTGTGGCGAAGGCCTCGGCGTCGCGCACGTCGAGGCCGGCGGCCGCCACCCGGCCGGGCGGGCCGGCCCCGATCTCCTCGGCCGCGGCCTTGGCCGCCACCTCGTCCACGTCGGCCAGCACCACGCTCGCCCCACGACGAGCGAGGGCCGTGCCGATCGCCCTGCCGATCCCCGAGGCGCCCCCGGTGACGACGGCGACCTTGCCGGTGAAATGCGTGTCGGTGGTCATGACCGGCAGCCTACGTCCGGCGCTGCGGGCCCACACCGGCCCTACAGTGGCGCCCATGAGCACGCACCCCGGTCCCCTGGCGCTCGTCGGCGGCGGCGAGTGGCACGACGGCTGCGACTTCGACGCCGAGCTGCTGGCGGCGTCCGGCGGCGACGAGGTGCTGGTGCTCCCCACGGCGGCCGCCTATGAGCACCCCGAGAAGGCGGTCGCCACCGCGGAGGCGTGGTTCGCCTCCCTCGGCGGGCAGGTGCGCCCGCTGATGGTGCTGCGGCGCCACGAGGCCGAGGACGAGGCCAACGCCGCCGTCGTGCGCGCCGCGCGCTTCGTGTACATCGGCGGCGGGTCGCCCATGCACCTGCGCTCGGTGCTCAAGTCGTCCCGCCTGTGGGAGGCCTTGTTGGCCACGTGGCGCGACGGTGCCGTGGTGGCGGGGTCCTCGGCCGGCGCCATGGTGCTGACCGACCCCATGGTCGACCCCCGCGGCGGTGCGCTCACGGTGGGCCTGGGCATGCTCGAGCAGCTCGCGGTCATCCCGCACTTCGGCCACGAGAACGCCGAGAAGGTGCATCGCTCCATCGCCCTGGCCGCCCCCGGCCTCCCCGTGGTCGGCGTGCCGGAGCGCACGGCGCTCATCCGCGAGCCCGACGGCTCGTGGCGTCAGGCCGGGGTGGGCGACGTGCAGGTGTACGTCAGCGGGAAGCCGGCCGGGTTCGACGCCCTGCCTCGCTGAGCAGCGTTGCGCCGCGCTACTCGGACTCCTCGATCGACACCGACTCGATGGTCACCGCCTCGGCCGGCCTCCCCGACCGGCTCCCCGCCGCGTCGAGGGCGGCGACGACCTCCAAGCCGGCGACGACCTTGCCGAAGAGCGAGTAGCTCGGGGGCAAGCGCACGCCGTCGGGCCCGCTGATGATGAAGAACTGGCTGCCGTTGGTGTTCGGCCCGGCGTTGGCCATGGCCAGCGACCCGATCTCGTAGCGGCCGGGCGCGGGGAGCTCGTCGGCGAAGCGGTATCCGGGACCTCCCGAGCCCGTGCCGGTCGGGTCGCCGCCCTGGACGACGAAGCCCGGGATGATCCGGTGGAAGGCGATCCCGTCGAAGTAGTGGTAGCGGGCGAGGAACACGAAGCTGTTCACCGTGCGCGGCGCGCCCAGGGGGTCCAAGGCGATGCTGAGCGTCCCCTTGGAGGTCACCATGGTGGCGCTGTAGCGCTTCGCCGGGTCGATGACCATCGGCGGTTCGGCCTCGAATTGCCGACGCTGCGGGCTCGATCCGTCTGCTGCGGGGGGCTCGACGCTCATGGGTCTCCTTCTGCGGCGGCTCGGCTCCGGCCGCCGATCGTTCAGCTCTGGGTGACCGTGACCGAGAGCATCCGGTGGGTGACAGCGGGGGGCACGCCGTTGGCCGCCTGGCTGGGGTTCCCGTCTGCGTTGATCTTCTGGACGACGTCCATCCCGGTCGCGACATGGCCGAAAAGGGAGTAGCCCGTGTTGTTGTAGGGGCCGGCGAGGACGAAGAACTGGCTCCCGTTGGTGTTGGGACCCGAGTTGGCCATAGCCAGGTCACCGGCCTTGTACCCGCCCGCGGGCGAGTCGTTCTCGTTGGCGAACTGGTACCCGGGGCCGGAGTGCGCGCCGCCGTTGCTCTGGCTGGGGCTGCCGGTCTGGTTCATGAAGCCCGGGATCACGCGCATGAAGGCCATGCAGTCGAAGAAGTGCTGCTTGGCGAGGAACACGAAGTTGTTCACCGTGGTGGGCGCGTCTTTGGCGTCGAGGTCGACGGTGAACGTCCCGACGTCGGTCTTCACCGTCGCCGTGTACGTGGCCGACGAGTTGATCGTCATCGCAGGCGGGCTCGACCACGACGGCTTGGTGAGCGGCGTCGTGGGACTGCTCGGGCAGCCGGCCGCGACGGCCGCGGCGTTCGCTGCGGCCTGCGCCGACGAGGCGGCCGTGGTCGTGGTGCTGGCCGCCGTGGTCGTCGTGGTGCTGGCGCTGCTCTTCTTCTTGCCGGAGTTCACCAGCAGGACGACGCCGATCACGACGGCGGCGATGACGACCACGACGATCCCCCGCCGGATCCCGGCGCGCCGGCGTTCCTGGCGCGCCTGGGCCTCCAACTTGGCGTCGCGCGCGGCTCGCTGTCGGGCTCGCTTCTCGCTGGGCACGGCCCGACACCCTATCCGGGCGCGAAGCCACCGGGCGTTCGGGGCCGCGGCGCCGGGCCGCCTCCGGCCGCCTCCGGCCGCCTCCGGCCGCCGGGGCAGGCGGTAGCGTCTTGCTCCATGTCCCTGGTCGTCCAGAAGTACGGCGGCACGTCCGTGGGAGACGCGGAGCGGATCCGCGCCGTGGCCGACCACGTGGCGCGGACCCGTCGCCGCGGTGACGACGTCGTCGTGGTGGTCAGCGCCATGGGCAAGACCACCGACGACCTGTTGCGCCTGGCCAACGACGTGAGTGCCGTCCAGCCGCCGCGCGAGCTCGACATGCTGCTCACCGCGGGCGAGCGGATGTCGATGGCGCTCCTGGTCATGGCGCTGGCGGACCAGGGGATCGACGCCGTGTCCTTCACCGGGAGCCAGGCCGGCATCATCACCGACACCTCGCACACGCGTGCCCGGATCCTGGAGGTCAAGGGCGACCGCCTGCGTACCGCCCTGCACGAGGGGCGGGTGCCGGTGGTCGCCGGCTTCCAGGGTGTGTCCACCGAGCACGACGTCACCACGCTCGGCCGAGGCGGCTCGGACACCACGGCGGTGGCCCTGGCGGCCGCGCTCGGCGCCGACGCGTGCGAGATCTACACGGACGTGTCGGGTGTCTTCAGCGCGGATCCCCGCATCGTGCCCGAGGCCCGGCGTCTCCCACGCGTCAGCTTCGACGAGATGTTGGACATCGCGGCCAGCGGGGGCCGCGTGCTGGCGCTGCGCTCGGTGGAGTTCGCCCGGAACCACCACGTGCCGTTGCACGTACGCTCCAGCTTCACCTGGGAGCCGGGCACCTGGGTCGTGGAGGAGGATGCGGCAATGGAACAGGCGATCGTCACCGCGGTGACACACGACACCTCGGAGGCAAAGGTCACCGTCGTCGGCGTCCCCGACCGGCCGGGCATCGCCGCCCGGCTCTTCCGGGCGCTGGCGGACCGAATGGTCAACGTCGACACCATCGTCCAGAACATGTCGCAGCACGGGACGACCGACATCTCGTTCACCGTGCCGAGGGTCGACCTCGACGCCGCGCTCGACGTGACGCGCACCCTCGCCCCCGACATCGGCGCCGGCGAGGTCCTCGCCGACACCGACGTGGCCAAGGTCTCGCTCATCGGCGCCGGGATGCGCAGCCACCCCGGCGTCTCCGCCACCATGTTCGAGACGCTGGCCAAGGCGGGGATCAACATCGAGATGATCTCGACGTCCTCGATCCGGATCTCCTGCGTGGTGCGCGCGGAGCGGGTGGAGGAGGCGGTGCGGCTGTTGCACACGGCCTTCGAGCTCGACACCGTCTAGAGGCGACGCGCCCTCGGGGGGACGCCGCCCGGGGGACGCCGCCCGGGGGACGCCGCCCGGGGGACGGCCTCCGCGGGGGCGTCGTCCCGCCGGCGCCGCGACCGCCGGAGGGAGCGGGTCGTGCGGGAAGGCGCGGGCCGTCCCGTAACATGGCGTCATGCGGGTCGCGGTCGTCGGCGCCACCGGGCAGGTCGGCAAGGTCATGCGCCGCGTGCTGTCCGAGCGCGGGTTCCCCCTCGACGACGTGCGCTTCTTCGCCTCGGCGCGCTCGGCCGGGCAGCGCCTCGAGTTCCAGGGGCGCGACGTGGTGGTGGAGGACGCGGACACGGCCGACTACACGGGCGTGGACATCGCTCTCATGTCGGCCGGCGCCACGGCCTCGCGTGTCCTCGCCCCGCGCATCGCCGCGGCGGGCGCCGTGGTGGTCGACAACTCCTCTGCCTGGCGCATGGACCCCGAGGTCCCGCTCGTCGTCCCCGAGGTCAACGCGGACGCGCTGGACTCGATCCCGAAGGGGATCGTGGCCAACCCGAACTGCACGACGATGGTGGCGATGCCCGTGC
>Ga0187778_10000124_pt1 | contig 49694 bp, 42 predicted proteins | sample 1015_Q2_SP5_20_M_FD_132418 | JGI IMG/M metagenome (GOLD analysis project Ga0187778, IMG submission 132418) | Tropical peat soil microbial communities from peatlands in Department of Meta, Colombia - 1015_Q2_SP5_20_MG | ecosystem: Environmental > Terrestrial > Soil > Wetlands > Peat | place...
GCGATCGAGGCGTAGTCGAGGCCGAGCTCTCGCGCCAGCGCCGCCTCGGGCATGCCCGTCATGCCGACGACCGTCGCTCCGTCACGCTCGAGGCGGTCGATCTCCGAAGCCGTTTCGAGCCGCGGACCGGAAACCGCGGCATAGACGGCCCCGTCGTGCAGCTTGATGCCGGCACTCCGGGCCGCATCGAGGCAGCGCGCGCGCAGCGCCGCCGTGTAGGGGTGTGTGAAGTCGACGTGCACGACCTTCCGATCGCCGCCGTCGAAGAACGTCGACTCACGACCGCTCGTGTAGTCGATGATCTGCGACGGCAGTACGAGGTCTCCGGGAGTATGAGTCGAGACGATCGCTCCAACCGATGCCACCGCCAGCACTGCGTCGACACCACGCTGCTTCAGCGCCCACAAGTTCGCCCTGTAGTTGACACGATGTGGCGGAATCGTGTGCCCGTGCCCGTGGCGGGCCAGGAACACCACGTCGCGGCCGGCAATCTGGCCGAACAGCAGCGCCGAGGACGGCTCCCCGTAGGGCGTGCGCACGACCTCGCGATGCGCAACCGCAAGCGTGGACAGGCGGGTGAGCCCGCTTCCGCCGATGATGGCCAGCATGGAGTGTGGTTTTCCAGACGACGCCAAGGCCGCGCGCTCACCCCCGAAAGACCTGCCGCCGACCGCGTCCAGTTGTTACTTTGCTCGACCTTGGTTATTCTTGTCAATTCATGACATTGTCAAGAGACGCCCTCGTGCCCGACAGCGGTCGCGACGGCGGTCTCCGACAGCTACCGGGACATCGACCATGTACCTAGACCGATTGTTCAAGCTGATGGCCGACAAGCAGGCATCGGACCTTTTCATCTCCTGCGGCGCGCCGATCAACATCAAGATCAACGGGGTCGTTTCGCCCATCTCCACCCAGCCGATGGACGTCGAGTCGGTTCGCCGCATCGCCTACGAGCTCATGACCAAGGATCAGGCGCGCGAATTCGAGAACGAGCTCGAGATGAACCTGTCGTATCTCGACCGCAGCGTCGGCAATTTCCGGATCAACATCTTCCGCCAGCGGGGGACGATCTCCCTGGCGATCCGGTACGTTCGCAGCCACATCCCGCCGTTCTCCGAGCTCAAGCTGCCGCCGGTGCTGCTCAACCTGGTCATGGAAAAGCGCGGAATGGTGCTGATCTGCGGGGCGACGGGCTCTGGCAAGTCGACCACCCTGGCGGCGATGATCGACTACCGCAACAACAACCGCACGGGCCATATCCTGACCCTCGAGGACCCGATAGAGTATCTGTTCGAGCACAAGCAATCGATCGTCAATCAACGCGAGATCGGCATCGACACCCAGGGCTACCACAAAGCGTTGCCAAATGCCCTGCGCGAGGCGCCCGACCTGATCATGATCGGTGAGATCCGCGACCGGGACACGATGCAGCATGCGCTGTTGCACACCCTGACAGGCCACCTGTGCCTGTCGACACTGCACGCCAACAACAGCTATCACGCGATGTCGCGGATCATCAACATGTTCCCCTATGACGCCCGCGCCGGCCTGCTCTCCGACCTCTCCATCGGCCTGCGGGCGATCGTGTGCCAGCGGCTGGTGCGCAACAAGGAGGGTGAGCAGCAGCCGGCGGTGGAGATCCTGCTCAACACCTCGCTGATCGCCGAGCTGATCAAGAACGGAGAGATCACCCAGATCAAGGAGGCGATGGAGCAGAGCCTGTATCCCGGGTCCCAGACCTTCGAACAGGCTTTGTGTCGTCTCTACCTCGATGGAGTCGTGACCTACGACGAGGCGATGACGGCCTCCGACTCGCCGACCAACCTGGCGTGGCTGGTCAATCAGAACACCCCCTCCGCGAAGGTCGAGGCCGCCGAGGCCGATGAGTCCGGGAAGCTGATCCACGGCGACTTCGCCGCCCTGCAAATCGATCCTGGCCTGCTGAACCGCCCGCAGTGAACGGGCGCGGACCGGCGCGCACGCAGACCGGCCAAGCGCCGGTGCTCGAGCTCACCCGCGAGCTCATTGCTCGTCGCTCGCAGACGCCCCAGGACGCGGGGTGCCAGGAAATCTTGAGTGCCCGGCTGCGGCCCCTGGGTTTTCGCTGCGACACGCTGGTATCGAACGGGGTCGCCAACCTTTGGGCCCGGCGCGGCGACACGTCGCCCGTGGTCTGCTTCGCCGGTCACAGCGATGTCGTCCCTGCCGGCCCCTTGGGCGAGTGGCGCTCGGATCCGTTCGTGCCGACGCTGCGCGATGGGTACTTGTATGGGCGCGGAGCCGCCGACATGAAGGCGTCCCTCGCGGCATTCGTGGTCGCGGTGGAGAGCTTCATCGCCTCGGTTCCCGCCCACGCCGGATCGATCGCGCTGCTCATCACTTCCGACGAGGAAGGCCCGGCGACCGACGGCACGGTGAAGGTGGTCGACAAGCTGCGCACCGCGGGCCAGTCGATCGACTACTGTGTGGTCGGCGAGCCGACCTCGGTCGAGCGCCTGGGCGACATGATCAAGAACGGACGCCGGGGATCGCTGTCCGGGAGACTCACCATTCGCGGAATCCAGGGGCATATCGCCTATCCGCACCTCGCGAAGAACCCGATCCATCTCGCGGCGCCGGCGGTCGCCGAGTTGGCGGCGACGCGCTGGGACGATGGCAACGAATACTTTCCGCCGACGACGTGGCAGGCGTCGAATGTCCGCGCAGGCACCGGTGCGCTCAACGTCATTCCGGGAAACCTCGAGCTCGACTTCAACTTCCGCTACGCAACGGCCAGCACACCGCAGAGCCTGCGCCAGCGCCTCGAGGCCGTGCTTGCGCAGCACGGCCTCGACTACGCGATCGAGTGGACGGAGCCAAGCCGCCCCTATCTCACGCCGCGCGGCAGGCTGGTCGAGACCGTCGGCGGCGTCATACGGCAGGTCTGCGCCATCCAGCCCGAGCTCTCCTGCACCGGTGGCACGTCGGACGGGCGGTTTATCGCCGACATTTGCCGCGAGGTTGTCGAGCTCGGCCCCGTCAATGAATCCATCCACAAGGTCAACGAGCGGATCGCGGTGGACGACCTCGAGCCGCTGGCGCGCTTGTACCGTGGCATACTGGATCGACTGCTGCAGGCGTAGGCGCTTCCCTGCCGATGAGCAACCCCGTCCAGGAACTCGAGACCGTTCGCGACTGGATCCGCTACGCCGTTTCGCGCTTCATGGCGGGAGGGCTGTTTTTCGGGCACGGCATGGCCAGCGCCTACGACGAGGCCGTGTACCTCGTGCAGCACACGTTGCATCTGCCGCTGGATCGCCTCGACCCGTTCCTCGACGCGCGGCTCACTGCGACCGAGCGCAGCGATCTGATGCGGATGGTGGACCGGCGCGTGAACGAGCGGATCCCGGCCGCCTACCTGACGCGCGAGGCTTGGCTCGGCGAATTTCGCTTCTATGTCGACGAGCGCGTCATCATCCCCCGCTCGTACATCGCCGGGTTGCTGCCCGACGCGCTCGACCCGTGGCTGCCCGAGCCCGCCCAGGTGCAGAGCGCGCTCGACTTGTGCACGGGATCGGGATGCCTGGCCATCCTGCTCGCACACCATTACGGCAACGCAGACGTCGATGCTGCGGATATTTCTTCGGACGCCCTGGCCGTTGCGCAGCGCAACGTGGCCGAGCACGGGATGCAGGACCGTATCAACCTGATCCGCTCGGATTTGCTGTCCAATCTCAACGAGAAGACCTACGACTTGATCATCAGCAACCCGCCTTACGTGCCAGCGGTGACCATGGAAGAGCTTCCTGCCGAGTACCGGCACGAGCCGGCGATGGCACTTGCCGGCGGCGAAGATGGCCTCGATGCCGTGCGCACCATCGTCAAGGGCGCGGCACGGTTCATGGCTCCGGATGGCCTGCTGGTGGTCGAGATCGGACACAACCGCGAAGCGACCGAAGCGGCGTTTCCGCGGCTGCCGTTCACCTGGCTCGACAGCCCATCCGGCGAAGAAAGCGTATTCATGCTCAGGCGCGACGACCTGGTCGGCGCGCGCTGACTGCCGCTTGAAAGGCGCGCCACCATTCGGGCGCGGGAACGCTACAGCCTGAAGAAATCGCGTATGCGGCGCATGATGTCGCTTGCGCGCGTTCCTGTGGCGCGCGCGCGCGCTTCCGCTGAAAGCGACGCCAGCGTCGCATCGTTGGCGGCCTGGCGCTCGGCGACCGTCCTGGACATCGAATCCGCCAGTTCGGGGCGGGCGTGGATGATCGCCTCGAAGCCGCGCTTGTCCAGGCGGTAGCAGAGCACTTCCGACTCCCCGATGATCGTCGCCGTCCTGGCCTGCCCGGTCAACAAGCCCATCTCGCCAAAATACTGCGGCGCCGCCAGTGTGGTCAGCCGCTGCCGCCCGCCAGGTGCACCCTTCTCGGCTTCGCGGAATATCCCGACGTTGCCGCGAGCGAGAATGTACAGCGAATCGGATGGCTCGCCCTGCCTGGTGACGACGTCGCCCACGCCGAAAGGCGTCGGAATCAACTGCAAGGCGAGCGCCTGGCATTCATCGTCAGTGAGCGGCGCGAACAGTTCCAGCGAATGCAGCAGCTCCACGCGGGATTGCTGCTCGCTCGCGGACCTGGCTGCCTGCAGGCTGCGCGCCGAGTGCAGGAACAACTCCTGCCTCGACACGGGAATCTCCATTCCCGCCCGGCCCAGCGCGGCATAGACGTGCACCCGAACCCTGGAGTCGGTTATCAAATATTCGCTGATGTCGGTCAGCCAATAGTAGACCGTGTACTTGATCGCGCTCGCATCGAAGCCGGTGCAGATGCAGTGCGCCTTGGGATCCTTGGCGACGAACGGCACGTCGACGCGCTCGAGCGCCGCTGCGATCACGCCGATCACCTGCCCCGGTGTCCACTCGTAGCCGATCCCAAATTCGATCGGCCGCCGCCAGGGTATGCGCTGGTCGCCGCGCCGCCCGAGCAGCGTCACCCGGTTGTTCATCAGTTGAGAATTGGGAATGATGATCGTCACGTTGGTGACCGTCGCGAGCGCCGTATAGCGCCAACGAATGGAAACGACTTCCCCGGTGACGCCTTCGATCTCGATCCAGTCGCCGATGCGACACGTGTTGTCGAGCTGCAGCGAAATGCCGCCCCAAAGGTTGTTCAGCGTCGCCTGGAGCGAAAAAGCGATCGCGCCGCTGACCAGGGCCGTTGTCGCGAAGATGCCCGTGACGTTCACCCCCAGCGCGTCCATCCGGAACAGCGCATAGACCACCAGCGAAATGGCGATCGTGACCTCGCCCACGATGCGCGGCACGGCGCGGCGAGCCAGCAGCACGTTGACCAGGAAGGTGATGTAGATGCGGATGTTCCCGAGCGCGACGATCAGCAGGCAGATCTCTCGCGGGATGACCGAGATGGCCAGGTGGGGCGGAATGATCTGGTAGCGAGTCCCGAAGGCAAGTCCGCCCAGGCCGAGCACGATTGCGAACAGCGTGAAGAGCACCGAGCGCCGCAGGTCTTTGCGCACGCGCATGGAAATGAGCCCGACCAACAGCGCGCCGGCGCTGAATCCGAGTGATTCCTGCAGCGTTATCGCTTCGACCATCGCTAGGCATCTCCCTGTCGCCCACCGCGGCGCGGGCGGACCGTGCCGATTATACGGCCCTGCCTTGCGTCAGCGAGAGTCGCGGCCACCCGCTCGCCTTGCGCGGCGGTCGACACAGGCATGTAAAATGGCCGCGGCGTTGCCTCTTTCATTGTTCCCACCCCGTGCGCACTGGCGGCCAGATTCTCGTCGACAACCTCATCCAACAGGGAAGCGACCTCGCTTTCTGCGTGCCTGGGGAGAGCTACCTGCCGGTGCTCGACGCGCTCTACGAGAAGCGCGATGAGCTGCGCCTGGTGGTCTGCCGCCACGAAGGCGGCGCCGCATACATGGCTGAGGCGTTCGGCAAGCTCACCGGACGCCCCGGCATTGCCTTCGTGACACGGGGTCCCGGGGCGTCCAACGCCGCCATCGGCATTCATACAGCGCAGCAGGATTCGACACCGCTCATCCTGTTCATCGGCCAGGTCGGAACGGATTTCGTCGATCGCGAAGCCTTCCAGGAAGTCGACTACCGGCGCATGTACGGCAGCGTGGCCAAATGGGCAGCGCAGATCGAGCGTGCCGAGCGCATCCCGGAATACGTTGCGCGTGCCTTCCGCGTCGCGCTCTCCGGCCGACGGGGACCGGTGGTGCTTGCCCTGCCGGAGGACATGCTTGCCACCAAGGCCGACACGCTCGACGCGTCACGGGTTGACGTCGAACGCGTGGCCCCAGCGCCGCAACAGATCGCAGCGCTGCGGGCATTGCTTGCCACGGCGAAGCATCCGCTGGTCATCGTCGGCGGCAGCGCCTGGACCGCCGGGGCGTGCGCCGATCTGGTCCGCTTCGTCGAAACGAATGCGCTGCCCGTTGCATGCGCGTTCCGTAGCCAGGATCTCGTCGACAACGAGCACGCACACTACGCGGGAGACGTCGGCATCGCCATCAATCCGAAGCTCGCGACGCGCGTTCGCGACGCCGACGTACTGCTGGTGATCGGCGAGCGCCTCGGTGAAACGGTCACCGGCGGCTACTCGCTTCTCGCTCCCCCTCGGCCCAAGCAGGCGTTGATCCACGTTCACCCGGGCGGCGACGAGCTGGGGCGCGTGTACCAGCCCGCGCTGGCGATCGAGGCTTCGATTCCCGCCCTGGCCGGGGCGCTGGCAGCGATGGATCCGCTGCGCGCGCCGGCGTGGCAGGGAAGCGCTGCGCAGGCGCACGCCGATTACCTCGCATGGCAGACGCCCCGGCCGGTCTCCAGCGCGCTCGATCTGTGGCAGGTCGTTGCCGCCCTGCGCAAGCGACTGCCGGAAGACGCTATCGTTACCAACGGAGCCGGCAACTACACCGGTTGGCTGGCGAGGCTCTTCCGCTATCGCCGCTACCGCACCCAGCTCGGCCCTTACAATGGCGCCATGGGCTACGGCGTTCCATCGGCCATCGCCGCGAAGCTCGTTCATCCGGAGCGCACTGTCGTCTCATGGAACGGTGATGGATGCTTCCTGATGAACGGCCAGGAGCTGGCGACGGCGGTACAGTATCAGGCCAATGTCGTCTTCATCGTCGTCGACAATGGCATGTACGGAACGATCCGCATGCATCAGGAGCGCGATTATCCGGGACGCGTCTACGCCACGGATCTCGCCAACCCCGACTTCGCGGCGCTCGCGCGCGCCTACGGCGCGCATGGCGAGACCGTGGCGCGCACCGCCGAGTTCGCCCCGGCGCTCGACCGCGCGCTCGGCGCCGGGACGCCCGCGTTGCTGCATCTTCTGGCCGATCCGCAGGCGGTCACCATGAACGCGACCATCGACCAGATCCGCGCGCAGGCGCGCAAGCCCGAGTGAGCTTGGACATGAGCGCTTCGACTTTGCCTCCCTTGCTCGCGGTCACCAAGCTCTCGGTCGAGTTTCGTAGCACCGAGCGCGTCGTCGAGGCGGTGCGCGGCGTTTCCTTCGCCATCGGTCGCGGCGAGACCGTCGCGATCGTCGGCGAGTCGGGCTCGGGAAAATCGGTCACCGCGCTGTCGCTGATGCGGCTGGTCGAGCACGGCGGCGGAACGATCACGTCCGGAGCGCTCGAGTTCGAGCGCACCAGCGGTGAGCGCATCGACCTGGCGAAGGCTTCTGCCGCGACCATGCGCGCCATCCGCGGCGCCGAGATCGCAATGATCTTCCAGGAGCCGATGACCTCGCTCAACCCGGTGTTCACGGTCGGCGAACAGATCGCCGAATCGATACGGCTGCATCAGCACCTGGACCTGACGGCGGCCAAGCGCGAAGCGCTGCGCATGCTGGAGCTCGTGCGCATCCCCGAGGCGGCGCAGGTGCTCTCGCGACACCCGCACCAGCTCTCGGGCGGGATGCGTCAGCGAGTGATGATCGCGATGGCGCTTTCCTGCAAGCCGCGGCTGTTGATCGCCGACGAGCCCACCACGGCGCTGGACGTGACTATCCAGGCGCAGATCCTCGAACTCGTCCGCCTGCTCCAGGACGAAATGCACATGGCGGTGGTGTACATCACCCACGACATGGGCGTCGTCGCCGAAGTCGCCGATCGGGTGCTGGTCATGTACCGCGGGGAGATCGTCGAGGATGGCTCCGCGACACAGGTGTTCGCCACGCCGCGGCACCCCTATACCCGTGCCCTGCTCGCTTCGGTGCCCACGCTCGGCTCGATGCAGGGAACCGACGCGCCCGCGCGATTTCCGCTGCTCGCCATGGACCAAGCGGAAGCTGAGCCGTCATCCGGACCACCGCTGCGCCCGCCGGCGGCTGGCGAGCCGCTGCTCAAGGTGCGCGGCCTGAAGACCCGCTTCCCGGTGCGCGCGGGACTGCTCGGGCGCGTTCGACGGCGCGTCCACGCCGTCGAGCAGGTGAGCTTCGATCTCGCCGCCGGGGAGACGCTCGCGCTGGTCGGCGAGTCGGGCTGCGGAAAGTCGACGACGGGACGGTCGCTGCTGCGCTTGGTCGACATCGAGGGTGGAAGCATCGAATTCGGCGGCCGCGACATCGCGCGCCTGCCCTCGCACGAGGTGCGACCATTGCGGCGCGAGATCCAGATGGTGTTCCAGGACCCGTTCGCTTCGCTGGATCCGCGGCTCACCGTCGGCTTCTCCGTTGCCGAGCCTCTCTATGTGCACGGAGCCGCCAAGGGGAGCGAAGCAGCGGACCGAGTCTCGCGCCTGCTGCGCCACGTGGGACTTCCGGCCGATGCCGCTCAGCGCTACCCGCACGAGTTCTCGGGAGGACAGCGGCAGCGCATCGCGATCGCGCGCGCGCTCGCGCTGCAACCCAAGATCATCATCGCCGACGAAGCGGTTTCCGCGCTGGACGTCTCGATCCGCGCCCAGATCGTCAACCTGCTCCTCGACCTGCAGGCCGAGTTCGGCTTGGCGTATCTGTTCATATCGCACGACATGGCGGTGGTAGAGCGCATTAGCCACCGGGTTGCGGTGATGTACTTGGGCCAGATCGTCGAAATCGGACCACGACGAGCGATTTTCGAGAATCCGCAACATCCTTACACCCGGAGGTTGCTCGCCGCGGTGCCGGTCGCCGACCCGACGCGACGACGACGGAAAAGGGAGCTATCATCCGAGGAGATCCCCAGCCCGATTCGCGCGTTGGGCGACGAGCCGGTCGTCGCGCCGCTCAAGCAAGTCGGGCCAGGGCACTACGTGGCAACGCACCGCGTCGCCGGGCTGTATTGAGCCCAAGGCCGCATCGGTGAGTGATTCGCACCATATGCCTGATCTGGAGGAACGCATGAAAACAAGCCTTCGCTCCTTGCTACTCACCGCTCTCGCTCTTGGCGTTGCGCTCGCGGCCCCGGTGCACGCGTCCAAGGACGCCGTCTTCGCCGTGGCGTCTCAATTCACGACAACTGATCCCTACGACGCCAACGACACGCTCACCCAGGCGATGGCCAAATCCTTTTACGAGGGCCTGTTCGGCTTCGACAAGGACATGAAGATGATCCCGGTGCTGGCCGAGAGCTACACGGTGAGCAAGGACGGTCTGGTCTACACCATCAAGCTCAAGCGCGGCATCAAGTTCCATGACGGTACCGACTTCAAGGCCGACGCGGTCAAGGCCAACTTCGATCGCGTGACCAATCCCGACAACAAGCTCAAGCGCTACGGTCTGTATAGCAATATCGGCAAGACCGAGGTAGTCGACGATTACACCGCGAGGATCACGCTCAAGACGCCTTTCTCCGCATTCATCAACCAGCTTGCGCACCCGAGCGGAGTGATGATCAGCCCGACGGCACTCGCCAAGTATGGCAAGGACATTGCGTTCAATCCGGTCGGTACCGGGCCGTTCAAGTTCGTGGAGTGGAAGCAGACCGACTATCTCAAGGTCGCCAAGTACGACAACTACTGGCAGAAGGGCCTGCCCAAGGTCGACAGCATCACCTGGAAGCCGGTCGTCGACAACAATTCACGCTCTGCAGTCATGCAGACGGGGGAAGCACAATTCACCTATCCAGTGCCGTATGAACAGGTCGAGACGCTCAAGGCGAAGCCCGATCTCGAGGTCGTCGTCGCGCCTTCGATCATCCTGCGTTACCTGGCAATAAACATGCTCCAGAAGCCTTTCGACAACCCGAAGGTGCGCCAGGCAATCGCCTACGCGATCAACAAGGAGGCAGTCGCAAAAGTCGCGTTTAATGGCTACGCAACGCCGGCCGACGGCTTCGTCCCCGAGGGCGTCGAGTATTCGGTCAAGATCGGCGTCATGCCGTACGACGTGGCCAAGGCGAAGCAGCTCCTTGCCGAGGCCGGCTATCCGAACGGCTTCGAAACCGAGCTGTGGTCGGGATACAACCACAGCATCGCACAGAAGCTCACGCAGGTGCTGCAACAGCAGCTCCAGCAGGTCGGCATCCGCACCAAGATCACGCTACTCGAGGCGGGCCAGCGCGTCGAGAAAGTGGAGAGCTGGCAGGACCCTACGACCGCCGGGGTGCGCCTCTATTACATCGGCTGGTCGTCATCGACCGGCGAGGCCGACTGGGCGATCCGCCCGCTGCTCGCTTCGGAATCCTGGACGCCCAAGCTGTCCAACTACACCTTTTACAAGAACGAGCGAGTCGACGCCGACATCAAGAACGCGCTGCTCACCACCGACAAGACGGAGAAGGCGAAGCTCTATAAGGATGCTCAGGAGACGATCTACAAGGACGTGCCCTGGGTTCCGCTGGTGACCGAGAAGTTGCTCTCCGCCAAGAGCAAGAGGCTCTCGGGCGTATACACCATGCCCGACGGATCGTTCAACTTCACGGAGATCGACTTGAAGTGACGCGGATGTGCGAGAGCAAGACGCGAAACGTCGCAGCGATCGGAAACAACCTCATCCCGGGCGAGCGCAATGCGCGAGGCCCGGGATCCAAGTTTGGCGTGACATCGCAATTGGGCCCCGGCCTTCGCCGGGGCGACGCGATAGGGCAGCGCGGCGCTCGTTGAGCGCCGCGAGGGCGCAATGCTTCAATACCTCGTCAAGCGCCTGCTCGGCCTGATCCCGACGCTGCTGATCGTCGGGGTGCTGGTTTTCATGTTCGTGCACCTGTTGCCCGGCGATCCGGCGCGCCTCGCCGCAGGGCCTGACGCCACGCCGGCGACCGTGGCGCTGGTGCGGCAGGACCTCGGCCTCGACAAGCCGCTGCCGGAGCAATTCATGCGCTTCGCCGGCGGCGTGCTGCGCGGCGACTTCGGCAGGTCGCTGCGCACCAAACGGCCAGTCTCCACCGAGATCGCCGACCGCTTCATGCCTACGTTGTGGCTCACCGTCGCCGCCATGGCTTGGTCGGTTACCTTCGGCATGATCATCGGCACGCTGTCTGCCGTCTGGCGCAACCGATGGCCGGACAGGCTGGGCATGACGCTTGCGGTCTCCGGCATTTCCTTCCCGGCTTTCGCCCTGGGTATGCTGCTGATGCAGATCTTTTCGGTGCAGCTCCGATGGCTGCCGACCGTCGGCGCCGACAGCTGGCGACACTACATCCTGCCATCGCTGACGCTGGGCGCAGCGGTGGCGGCGATCATGGCGCGATTCACCCGCTCTTCGTTCGTCGAAATTCTGCAGGACGACTACATCCGTACCGCCCGCGCCAAGGGCCTCTCCGAGACAGTGGTCGTGGTCAAGCACGGCCTGCGCAATGCGCTGATCCCGGTGGTGACGATGATGGGCCTGCAATTCGGTTTTCTGCTCGGCGGTTCGATCGTCGTCGAAGTAGTGTTCAACTGGCCCGGCATGGGCCGGCTGCTGATCGACGCGGTCGACATGCGCGACTATCCCGTGATCCAGGGGCTGGTGCTGCTGTTCTCCCTGGAATTCATCCTGATCAACCTGATCGTCGACCTGCTCTACGCGGTGATCAATCCGACGATCCGTTACCGATGACTGCCGCGACTGCTGCGATGGTCCCAACCGCGGCGGTGCGCACGCCGTGGAGCGAGTTTTGGCGAAAGTTCAAGCGCCAGCACGTCGCGGTGATCGCCGGCGTATTCGTGCTACTCCTGGTCGCTCTGGCCATCCTGGCGCCCTGGATCGTCCCCTACGACGCCGAGAACTTCTTCGACTACGACTCGCTTAACGCCACGCCTTCATGGAAGCACTGGTTCGGAGTCGATCCGCTCGGGCGCGACATCCTCAGCCGGCTGCTGATGGGCGCGCGCATTTCGCTCACCGCCGGCTTCGTCTCCGTCGCCGTGGGCGCGGTGGTGGGCACCGTGCTGGGACTCGTCGCCGGGTACCGTGAAGGCTGGTGGGACCGCATCATCATGCGCCTCTGCGACGTGCTGTTCGCGTTCCCCGGCATCCTGCTCGCGATCGGCATCGTCGCGATCCTCGGCGGCGGCATGGTGAACGTGATCATCGCCGTGGCCATCTTCAGCATCCCGACCTTCGCGCGACTTGTGCGAGGCAATACGCTATCGCTCAAGCACCTCACGTATGTGGAGGCGGCGCGCAGCGTCGGTGCATCAGACTGGACGATCGTGCTGAGGCACATCTTTCCCGGAACGATCGCCGCGGTCGTGGTCTACTTCTCGCTGCGCATCGGCACATCGATCATCACCGCGGCGAGCCTGTCCTTCATCGGGCTCGGCGCGCAACCGCCCACGCCGGAGTGGGGCGCGATGCTCAACGAGGCGCGCTCCGACATGATGACCTCGCCGCACGTCGCGATCTTCCCCAGCCTGGCGATTTTTTTCACCGTGCTCGCCTTCAACCTGCTGGGCGACGGGTTGCGCGACGCGCTCGACCCGAAGATCGACCGAAGGTAATTCTCGGGAAGCGGGTGCCCCGCGCGCTAGATTTCGGTCGTCGCGCAGGCGACCGATGGCCCGAGCTTCTCCTTCGCGACCGCGACCTGCGCGATGTCGGGCAGCGCGACGCCGTTCTTCACGGCGGTGATCTCGGCTAGGATCGAGATCGCGATCTCCGGAGGAGTGCGGCTGCCGATGTACAGGCCGATTGGGCCGTGCAGGCGGCCGATCTGCTCCGGTGTCAAGTCGAATTCCTCGAGCCGCTTGCGGCGCTTGGCGTTGTTGGCGCGCGAACCCAGCGCGCCCACGTAGAACGCGGGCGATTTCAGCGCTTCCATCAGCGCCAGGTCGTCGAGCTTGGGATCGTGCGTGAGCGCGACCACCGCGCAGCGGTCGTCGAGCTTCATGTCCACCACCGTATCGTCGGGCATGGTGCGAACGAGCGTCACGCCGGGGACGTCCCAGGTGTCGGTGTATTCCTCCCGCGGGTCGCAGACCGTCACCTGGTAGTCGAGGCCGCCGGCGATCTGCGCCAGGTACTTGGAGAGCTGCCCCGCCCCGATCACGAGCATGCGATAGCGCGGGCCATGGACCGTGGTCAGCGTGAGCCCGTCGAACACCAACCCGTCGGCTGCACGAGCCGGCGAGAGCGTGACCTTCGCGGTCCCGAGCTCGAGCTTGCGCGCGACGAGCTTGTTCTGCTCGATCATGCCGAGCAACTCGCCGATGCGGCTCTGCGCGGTCAGCGGCTCGAGGACGAGCTGAATCGTGCCTCCGCAGGGCAAACCGAACTTGCGCGCGTCCTCTGCAGTGACGCCGTAGGTGACGGCCTGCGGCCGCGTCACATACGCGCCTTCGCGGCGCGAGCGCTCGACGATGTCGTCCTCGATGCAACCGCCCGACACCGACCCGACGACGTCGCCATCCTCCCGAACGGCGAGCAGAGCACCCGGCGGTCGCGGCGACGAGCCCCAGGTTCGGACGACAGTAACCAGGAGCACTCGCCGGCCCTCGTCGAGCCATTGAGCGCTCTTGCGCAGCACTTCGAGATCGACGCTATCCATAAGCTCAGCAGCAATCGGACATCAGTCCGACCGATCAGTTCTGACTCTATTCTACGCTGGCCGCGTCAGCCAGTAGATCGCCAGCGCAATGAGAATCGCTACGGCGAGCGCGAGCCGCAGCCACATCCTGCGCGTGGCCTTGGCCGCCACCGGTGGCAGAGCGGGTGCCACGGAGGCACCACCCAGGCGCTCGACCAGCCGCGCAAAGAAGTCGTCGGCGACCTTGGCCGCAGCGCCGTCGACCAATCGCGAGCCCACTTGCGCGAGCTTGCCGCCGACTTGTGCCTTGGCCTGGTATTCGATGAGCGTTCCCGAACCGTCGGGCTTGAGCGAGACGTACACTTCGCCGTTGGCAAAGCCGGCGGCGCCGCCCTGCCCCTCGAACTTCATGGCGTACGAGGTCGGCGGCACGACGTCGGAGAGAAGAATCCGTCCGTTGAACTTCGCCGATACTGGCCCCACGCGCGCCGTCATCACCACGCGATACTCCGAGTCGGAGACGCGCTCCACGGTTTCGCAGCCCGCGATGCACGCCTTCAGCGTCTCGGGATCGTTGAGCGCGCGCCATGTCGTCTCGACATCGGCGGGGACGCTCCGGCTGCTGCTCATCTCCATGATGCGGCCTTCCTTGGCAAGGGCAATGTGGGCCCGCGCATCGACGCGTGACGGGCGAAAGCCTGCGCGAGCTGCTTCAGGCTCTCCAGATTGTGCACGGGCAGGAATTCGTCGACGTAGGGCAGCATCGCCCGGATGCCCGCTGGACGCGCCTCGAAGCCGGCGTATCGCAACAGCGGGTTGAGCCAGATGAGTCTGCGGCACGACTTGGATAGGCGCTCCATTTCGTGCGCGAGGCCCTCGCCGACGTCGCTGTCGAGCCCATCGCTGATCAGCAGCACGATCGCGCCCTGCGCCAGCAACCGCCGCGACCAGCGCCGGTTGAATTCGGCGAGGCAGGCACCGATGCGCGTGCCTCCGGCCCAGTCCGACACGGCGGCGCTCACCCGGGCGATGGCGACATCGACGTCGCGCTGCTTCAAGTGCCGAGTGATGTTGGTCAGGCGCGTGCCGAACAGGAGCACGTGCACGCGATCGCGATCGTTGGTGATCGCGTGCAGAAACAGGAGCAGCATGCGCGAATAGCGGTCCATCGAGCCTGAGATGTCGCACAGCACCACCAAAGGCGGATGACGGCGGCGGCGCTCGCGCCAGGCGAGCGGCACGACGGCTCCGCGCCCCGAAGCCACCCCGCGCAGGCTCGCGCGCAGATCGACTTCGACGCCATGATCGGCCGCTCTGGTGCGCCTGGTCGGCAGCTCGGGCAGGGGCAAGCGAAGCCGAGCGATCATAGCCTTGACCTGCGCCAGCTCGTCCACGCTCATCGATTCGAAATCCTTGCTCTGCAGCACTTCGCGCGGCGAAAAGCTGAGCGCCGCGTCGAGCTCGACCTCCTGCTCCTCCACCCCTGCTTCGCTGCGGTGGCGGGCGCTCGCCAGCGCCTCGGCCAGCCGCGCCGGCAGCGGCGCCTCGGCTTCATCGCGCGGCACTCGGCCGTAGATCTTGGGCAACAGCAGCTGCATCATCCGCTCGAGCAACCGGGGATTACGCCAGAAGAGCTCGAAGGCCTGATCGAACAGCGCCTGCTGGTCGTGACGCTCGATGAGCACGGATTCGAGCGCGGCGCGAAAATCCTCGCGGTTCTCGATGCCGACTGCCTCGACCGCTTCGAGCGCGGCGATCACCTTCGCGGGGCCGACCGGCAAGCCCGCGCTGCGCAGCACGCGGGCGAAATGCATGATGTTTTCTGCGAGCCGCTCGCGAGCGAACGGTCGCGTTCCGGCGGTCATCCCACGCGAAGCTCAGCCGCTTCCTTCCTCGCCTCGGCGACCAGCTGCGTCGCCACCTCGGGGGTGATCGCGCCGATGTCGTCCTGGTACTTGAGCAGTGCCCCGAGGGTGTTGGCAACCGTCTCGGGATCGAGCGCGATGCGGTCGAGCGCGACCAGCGCCTCGGCCCAGTCGAGCGTCTCGGCCACACCCGGCGACTTGAACAGATCCATCGCGCGCAGGCGCTGGGTGAATGCGACGACCTCCCTCGACAGACGCGCGTCGGCGCCAGGCACCTTGCGCTGCACGATCGCCAGCTCGCGCCTGGCATCCGGGTAGTCTACCCAGTGGTAGAGGCAGCGCCGCTTGATTGCGTCGTGAATTTCGCGCGTGCGATTGGAAGTGATGACCACCACGGGAGGTTCGGCTGCCTTGATCGCGCCCAGCTCGGGAATGCTCACCTGATACTCAGCGAGCACCTCGAGCAGATACGCTTCGAACGGCTCGTCGCTGCGATCGAGCTCGTCGATCAGCAGCACCGGCGCGATGCCGTCATCGGGCTTGAGCGCCTGGAGCAGCGGCCGCCGGATCAGAAAGCGCTCGGCAAAGATGTTGGTGGCCAGCGCTTCGCGATCGACGTGGCCCTGCGCTTCGGCCAGCCTGATCTCGATCATCTGCCGCGGATAGTTCCATTCGTACACCGCCGAAGCGGTGTCGAGCCCTTCGTAGCACTGCAGGCGCACCAGCGAGCGCCCCAGCCCGGCCGCGAGCACCTTGGCGATCTCGGTCTTGCCCACGCCGGCCTCGCCTTCGAGAAAGAGCGGCCGCCGCATCCTGAGCGCGAGAAACACGCTGGTCGCGAGCCTGCGGTCGGAGAAGTAGTCGTGGCGCTCCAGCATGGCGACGACGGCATCGACGGTAGAGGGCAAAGGCGGGAGGGGCATCGTAGGTGCGGGTGAGGATCGACTGATTATACCGTGCACTGTTCGACGCCGAATCGAGAGCGCCTGACGCTTCGACGAGCGCCAAATCACAGTCGAGCTACTGCACGATCTTCACCTGCAGCACGTCGGGGAAACAGCCGGTGTCCCGCGCCGCAAGCTGGAACAGGAGATATTGGGACATCCCTTCACGCGTGGGCGCCTCTTCGGTCGTTATGCGGGCGTCGGTCACGACGACCCGCTTGTAGCCGAGAACGCGCCCCCCTTTGTCACGAGAGTTGAACAGCGCGCACATTCCGTTGCGTTTGGGGCTCAGCTCCGCGTAGCGAAGCTGGAGCGAATCCGGATCCGCGAGGGACGCTTTGAGCTTGTCGGTGTAGCGGCGCAGCGTGTCGGCGTCCGCCGCGCGCTTCTGCTCCTCGGCGGCTCGGAGTGCGTCGGCGGCTGCAGCCCGGGCCAGCCCCTGATCGCGCTCGCTCTCGGCGAGGGCAATGCGTTCGTTTGCCTCCACCGAAGCGGCCTCGCGCATGCGCCGGTCTTTTTCGTGCTCCTCTGCGAGCGATTCCGCGACCGCCTTCTTCATCGCCTCCTCGCGCGCGAGCCTTTGCTTTTCGCGCTCTTCGCTGGACGGGCCGCAGCCGTACACCGCAATGCAGAACAGGACCGTCAGGACGTGACATGCCCGGCGTTTCATGGTTGGCCATAAGTTTAATGAAAATCCCGTGATCGCGCCGTAAGCTTCCCCAGCAGCGGCGTCTGGTCGCGCAAGCGCGCGGCGATCAGATGCACCACTTCGCCTTCGCGCTCCAGCGTGCCGTAGACGGTCATCAAGCTCGAGCGCAGCAGCTCCTTGCGCTGGCGCTCGGCGAGGTCGCGCCAGACGATGACGTTGACCATGCCGGTCTCGTCCTCGAGCGTGACGAAGGTGACGCCGCTCGCCGTGCCCGGTCGCTGCCTGCCGGTGACTAAGCCCGTGACGCGGGCGATGCGCCCGTGCGGCAGCGCTTTGAGCTCGGCGGCGGTCAGCATGCGCTGGCGCTGCAGGCGCTCGCGCAACAAGGCGAGCGGATGGCGTCCCAGGGTGAGGCCCAGGCTCGCGTAATCGGCGACGATGTCTTCGCCTTCGGCGGGTGCCGCGAGAACAGGCGATGCTTCCTCGATCGGCGAATCCGCGAGCACCGGCGGCATGGTCTCGATGCCGCTCACGTCCCACACCGCGTTGCGGCGATGACCGCTCAGCGCGGCGAGCGCACCTGCAGCCGCAAGCGCCTGCATGTCGTGGGCGTTCAAGCTCGCGCGGCGAGCGAGGTCGGCGACGCTCGCGAAGGCTCGCTCGGCGCGGGCAGCGACGAGTTTTTTCCCCGCGGATTCCGAGAGGCCTTTGACCAGGCAGAAGCCGAGGCGAAGCGCGGGTTGCCCCTCATCCCGAACCTCTCCCCGCTGCGCGGGGCGAGGGGGATTGTTTCGCTCCTCCAGCGTGCACTCCCATTCGCTCACCGTGACGTCTGCCGGCAGGATGGCGACGTCGTGCCGGCGCAGGTCCTGGGTGAGCTGCGATGGCGAATAAAAACCCATCGGCTGCGAGTTCAACAGCGCGCAGGTGAACGCCGCAGGCTCGTAGTGCTTGAGCCACGCGGAGACGTATACCAGCAACGCAAAGCTCGCCGCGTGAGACTCGGGAAAACCGTATTCGCCGAAGCCCAGAATCTGCTGATAGATCTGCCTCGCGAAGCCCTCGTCGTAGCCGCGCTCGCGCATGCCTTCCACCAGCCGACGCTCGAAATGCTCGAGCCCCCCTTTTCGCTTCCATGCCGCCATCGATCGCCGAAGCTGATCGGCCTCGCCGGGCGTGAACCCTGCGGCGACGACGGCGAGCTGCATCACCTGCTCCTGGAAGATCGGCACGCCCAGCGTGCGTTCGAGCACGCCGCGCACCGCGTCGCTCGGATAGGTGACCGGCTCGATGCCCTGCCGCCGGCGGAGGTACGGATGCACCATGCCGCCCTGGATCGGCCCGGGGCGGACGATCGCGACTTCGATCACCAGATCGTAGTAACTCTTCGGCTTGAGCCGCGGCAGCATCGCCATCTGCGCCCGCGATTCGATCTGGAACACGCCGACGGTGTCGCCGTGGCCGACCATTTCGTAGACGCCCTCGTCCTCCGGTGGCACATCGGTCAGCTCGAACGGCTTTCCATGGCGCGCCGACGCCAAGGCGAGCGCGCGGCGGATCGCCGAGAGCATGCCCAGCGCCAGCACGTCGACCTTGAGCAGTCCCAGCGCGTCGAGATCGTCCTTGTCCCACTCGATCACCGTGCGCTGGGGCATCGCCGCGTTCTCGACCGGGACCAGATGCGAGAGCGGCCCGCACGAGATTACGAAGCCGCCGGTGTGCTGCGACAGGTGGCGCGGAAAGCCGAGAAGTGTGGTCACCAGCTCGAACAGCCGCCGCATCGACGCGCTCTCGGGATCGAAGCCCGCCTCGGCCAGCCGCTTGGGCATCGCCTGCCTCCCGTCCCACCACGCCATCGACTTCGCCAGCCGGTCGACATCGCTCAAGTCGAGCCCGAGCGCCTTGCCTACGTCACGCAGCGCGGAGCGGGCTCGATAGGTGATCACCGTCGCAGTGAGCGCAGCGCGCTCGCGGCCGTATTTGCCGTAGATGTACTGGATCACCTCCTCGCGCCGCTGATGCTCGAAATCGACGTCGATGTCGGGCGGCTCGTTGCGCTCGCGCGAAATGAATCGCTCGAACAGCATCTCCATGCGCGAAGGATCGACCGCGGTGATGCCCAGGCAATAGCACACCGCCGAGTTGGCGGCCGAGCCGCGCCCCTGGCAGAGAATGCCCTTGCTTCTGGCGAACTCGACGACGTCGTAAACGGTGAGGAAGAACGCCTCGTAGCGCGACTCGGCGATCAATGCGAGCTCGTGCTCGATCAGCTTGCGCACTCTCGCCCGCTGCGCTTCGGTCGCGCGCTCGGGCGGAAAGCGCCGAGCGAAGCCTTCCTCGGTCAGCCGGCGCAGATACGAAGTCGGCGTCTCGCCCCGAGGCACGATCTCCTCGGGGTATTCGTAGCGCAGCTCCTCCAGCGAAAACTTGCATCGCTGCGCAACCACCAGCGTCTCGGCGAGCCAGGCGACGGGATAGAGGCGCTCGAGCGTGGAGAGCGGCCGCAGGTGGCGCTCGCCGTTGGGATAGAGCGCGTATCCGGCCTGCGCGACTGAGGTCTTGAGCCGAATCGCGGTCAGCGTGTCCTGCAGCGTCCGCCGCTCGCGCACGTGCATGTGCACGTCGCCCGCCGCGACGATCGGCAGGCCGGTGGCTTCGGCGATGGCGCAGATCGCTTCGCAGCGTGCCGCATCGTCGGCGTCGAGCAGGCGCTCGGCGGCGATCCACAAAGCGCTTGGGAACCGCGTCGAGAGCCAGCGCACCTCGTCAGCGTCTGGCATGCGTCCGGGCAGCCACAGCGCCAGGCAGCCGGCCACCCCGTCGGCGACATCGGCGCGGGTGAGGCGATAGCTGCCCTTGGCCGCGTTGCGCCGGCCCCGGCTGATGAGCGCGGCGAGATTGCCGTAGCTCGCGCGGGTCGTGGCGAGCAGGACGAAGCGCAGGCCGTCGTCGAGCCTGAACTCGCTGCCGACGATGAGCGGCAGCTTGGCCCTCTTCGCTTCGACGTGCGCGCGGACGATGCCGGCGAGCGAACACTCGTCGGTGATCGCCAGCGCCGCGTAGCCCAGCTCCTGCGCTCGGGCGATGAGCTCCTCGGGATGTGACGCCCCGCGCAGGAAGGTGAAATTGGACAGGCAGTGCAGCTCGGCGTAGGGCATCAGATTCGACTCATGCGGTCCATCCTCCCTCACCGCGCTGCCGCGCACCCCTCTCCCAGCGGGAGAGGGGCTGGGGTGAGGGCAATGCTTAGGCAATCACGAAAACAATCCATGCACAAACCACTCCCCTCCTCGGTCGCGGTAGAGCCAGAGCTCTTCTCCGCGTGGGTTGCAGCCGATGAAATAATCGCGGCCGACTTCGCCGCCATCCCACCAGCCGGTTTCGATGCGCTCGGGGCCGGACAGAAGCTTCAACTGTGCGGCCGCGGGATCAGCCCCGAGGGGACGAGGCGCAGGAAGCAGCCACAGCGGGCGGGCTGGTACAGGAGATGAATCATGCGTTTCAGCTGTCATTCCGAGGAGCGCGTGGCGAGACGAGGAATCTGCAGGTCGACGTCGTACAGCAGATCCCTCGCTGCACTCGGGATGACAAGCTCTATCGGCATCCAACGCAGCTGTCTCGCCCCACGCACGCTCGGGCCGGTGATCGGCACGGAGTGCGAGCGCATGCACCGCATCCTCGCCCAGCCGCGCGCGCAGCCGCTCGATCAACTGCGCGCCGGGCTCGTCATCCTTGCCCGTCGCGGGAAAAAAATCGCCCTCCTTCGCCGCGAGCGGCGCGATCTCCTCCGACGCGAGACGGATCGCTTCGACCCGATCGGGCAGCCGTTCGCGCGCGAGCCGTTCACGCAGCACGTTCATGATGTGCTCGATCTGCCGCGTGCAGGTCAAACCCAGCATGATCGACGTGGGCTGCGCGTCCTCGTGGACGAGATCGCAGCGCAGGCGCGAGACGCCGGCGCCACGCCCGCGCAGGAAACCGGAGAGCTCGACGACCAGGCGCCTGGCAGCGAACAGCAGCGCTTGGGCCTCATCGACCGGCGAAGGCAACTCGATCTGGCCGTGATAGCGTTCCGGCACCGTGAACAGCGGCCGAGCGTCGGGCAGCCCTCCCCGCGCCCGGTCGATCTCGTCGAGCAGGCTCTGGCCGAAGCGTCGCGCGACGCCGTCGCGCGGCAGGGCAAGCACGTCGCCGAGCGTTCGCACGCCCACACCTGCGAGCGTGTCGAGCACACCTTGCGCGCTGGCGAGCAGCGCGACAGGCAATGCGAGGAGCCTGCGATCGCAGTCGGCTTCGCACTCGACGACGATCGCTTCGCCGGCGCGAGCGAAGAGGCTCGCTGCGCCTGGCGTCGGCGCGATGGCGATCGCGGCGATCAAGCCCATGGCGGCGAGACCGGAATCGATCCGTTCGAGCAGCTTGTCGAGGCCGCCGAAATAATTGAGCCCTCCGGAGACCTCCAGCAACACGCAGGCCGGAGGCTCGATGCTGATCGTGGGCGTCCATTGCACGGCCCACAGCGCGATGCTCTCGAGCACACGAGTTTCGGCGCGCTCGTCGCGCAGATGAATCAGGACCTGCGCATCGAGCGCGAGCGCGGCGGCGATCGAAAGCCCGGGGACGATGCCGCGCTTGCGCGCCGCGCCGTTGGCTGCGACGACATCCGGGCGATGGCTCGCGCTGCTGACGACCGCGGGCCGCTCCCGCGCATCACCGCGCTCGAAAATCGACAGCGGGAGATCGGGAAAATGCAGGCAGGTCCAGAGCATGGCATTAGCGATTCGTTCATTCGTAGCCTGGGTTGAGCCCCGGGCCTGAACCGGGGCGAAACCCGGGGACCGCCATTCCCGGGTTTCGATCCTTGATCTCAACCCGGGCTACACAAGGACGACGATCCTGCGCGCGGATCCGGCCCGGGAATGCGCCTCAGCTCGTCGGCGCGAGCGAGCGCGCGATTCCAGATCTGAGCGGAAGCGCCAATGGGGTAGTGACGATTGAAACTTGCGCAAATCCGAGACGGCCCGTGTTTACGGGATGTCATTCCGAGTGCAGCGCACGAGGAATCTGCTTGGGGTGTTGAACAGCAGATTTTTCGCTTTGCTCGGAATGACAAAGCGTGATCGTGATTTATCCCCGTCGTTCCTCTCGTTGCAACATCGAGCAGCAACGGCTTGGCCATGACGCCTCCCCGGCGCTTGAACACTTCGATGCGCAGACGCGCCTCCGCCGCCGAGAGCCGGATGCGCAACGGCGAGGGCGACGGCTGCGCGGCGCGCTCGGTGCCCGCGAATACAAATCCTGGAATTGCACCTTCCTGAGCGGCGAGCTGCAGCCGGCGCAGGCGTTGATCGTTGACGAGTTGTGGCCAGAACAGCAGCGCGCCCGCGCTGCCGGCGCGCAGCACCTGCTCGGCTGCCCACCAGCGGTGCTTTTCTTCCGCCGCTGCGACGACGATCACTCGCGCTGGGTCGATGCCTCCTGCCGCGAATGCCGGCGCATAGGGAACGTGCGGCGGCGCCACCAGCGCGATCCACTCGCCAGCCTGCGCCAGGCGTTCGAGCGCCGGCAGCAGCAGGCGTAATTCACCGATGCCTTCGCCATCGCGCAGGAGCTCGACCAGCGCGCCCCTGGGCCAGCCGCCTCCCGGCAGCTCCTGGTCCAGGGCGGCGAAGCCGCTGGAAACGGCCGTAGTGGACGAAGCCAGCTGGTCGCCGCGCCATACCAGCGGGTGGTGCAGCAGTTCAGCGAGCGCGGTTTTCATGGGACGCCGAATCGGGCCCACCCCGGCGATGCCGGGAGGGCTCGATCAGACAGGAAGGGGAAGTCTATCGAACGATCGTTCGATAGTCAATGCCCTTCCCGGAGGAAGGGCGGCACGTCCGACTGTTCAGCCCGCCGCTGCGACCGCGCGCGAGGCCATCACCGACACGAGGTGGGCGCGGTACGCGGCCGAGGCGTGGATGTCGTTGTTCAGGCGGTCGGCGGGAACCTTCACCGCCTTGGCCGCGTCGGGAGTGAAGCTCTTCGCCAGCGCAGCCTCGATCGCGCTCGCCCGATGCACATGCGACGCCGCGCCGGTGACGGCAACTCGCACCCCGCCGCCGGTCTGCGCGACGAAAACGCCGACCAGCGCGAAACGCGACGCCGGCTGCGGAAACTTGGCGTAGGCGGCCTTCTTCGGGATCGGAAAGCTGACCGCAGTGATGATCTCGTCGTCCGCGAGCGCGGTCTCGTACATGCCCCGGAAGAAATCGTCGGCGGCAATCTTGCGCTTGTTGGTTTGCACGCTCGCACCCAACCCCAGCACGGCCGCGGGATAGTCCGCGGCAGGGTCGTTGTTGGCGATCGATCCGCCAAGCGTGCCGCGGTTTCGCACCTGGCGGTCGCCGATGCCCTCGGCCACTGCCGCGAGCGCCGGGAGTCCCTGCTTCACCACGGACGACGAGGCGACCTCCGCGTGGGTCGTGAGCGCGCCGATGACGATGGCGTCGCCCTCCTTCTTGATTCCCTTGAGTTCCGCGATGCCGGACAGATCCACGATGGTCCCAGGATTGGCGAGCCGGAGCTTCATCGCTCCGACCAGGCTCTGTCCTCCGGCGAGTGCCTTGCCGCCGCTCTTGGCAAGCGCCGCCGCAGCGTCGGCAACCGATTTCGCGCGCTGGTATTCGAATGCGTACATGGTCTTCCTTTCGAGATTCGCTCAGTGCTTCGCCGCCTGTATCGCGCTCCACACGCGATGCGGCGTGGCCGGCATGTCGAGATACTTGACTCCGGCCTCGGACAGCGCGTCGTGCACCGCGTTCATCAGCGCCGCCGGAGCCCCGATCGCCCCCGCCTCGCCACAGCCCTTGGCACCGAGCGGGTTGTGAGTGCAGGGCGTGACCTTGGTCGCGACCTTGAACGAGGGTACGTCGTCCGCCCGGGGCAAGGCGTAGTCCATGTAGCTGCCGGTGAGGAGCTGGCCGCTCTTCCTGTCGTAGACGCACTGCTCGAGCAGCGCCTGGCCGATGCCTTGCACGAGGCCGCCATGGACCTGTCCCTCGACGATCATCGGGTTGATGATGTTTCCGAAATCGTCGCAGGCGGAGAAGCTGACGATCGCGACCCTGCCGGTGTCGGGGTCGACTTCCACTTCGCAGATGTGCGTTCCCGCCGGGAAAGTGAAGTTGGTCGGGTCGTAGAAGGCAGTTTCGTCCAAGCCAGGCTCGAGCTTATCCAGCGGATAGTTGTGCGGAACGTACGCAGCCAGCGCGATCTCGCCGAAGGCCTTGCTGCGGTCGGTCCCCGCTACCGTGAACTTGCCGTCCTTGAACTCGATGTCGGCTTCCGCCGCCTCGAGCAGGTGCGCGGCGATCTTCTTGCCCTTGGCGACGATCTTGTCCAGCGCCTTGATGATCGCGGTGCCCCCGACTGCGAGCGAGCGCGAGCCATAGGTGCCCATGCCGAAGGGGATGCGCCCGGTGTCGCCGTGCACGATCTCCACGTTCTCGATCGGGATGCCGAGCCGGCTGCAGACGACCTGCGCAAAGGTCGTCTCGTGGCCCTGGCCGTGGCTGTGCGAGCCGGTGAAGACGGTGACGCCTCCGGTCGGATTGACCCGTACCTCGCCCGCCTCGTAGAGCCCCGCCCGCGCGCCCAGCGCTCCGGCGATGTTCGACGGCGCGATGCCGCAAGCCTCGATGTACGACGCGTAACCGAGCCCGCGCAGCTTGCCACGCTTGGCAGCCTCCGCCCTGCGCGCGGGGAAACCCTTGGCGTCGGCCAGCCTCATCGCTTCGTCGAGGCACGCGTCGTAGCCGCCCGTGTCGTAGAGAAGAGCGACCGGGGTCTGATAGGGGAAGTTGCGGATGAAATTGCGCCGCCGGATCTCGTCCTGCGCGATGCCCATCTCCGCCCCGGCCGCATGCACCAGCCGCTCAACCACGTAGGTTGCTTCGGGCCGGCCGGCTCCCCGGTAGGCATCGACTGGCGTCGTATTGGTGAACGCCGCGGTGACTTCGCAGTAGATCACCGGTGTGGTGTACTGGCCGGCGAGCAGCGTCGCGTAGAGGATCGTTGGAATGCACGAGGCGAAGGTCGACAGGTACGCGCCCATCGCAGCGGTCGTATGCACGCGCATCGCCAGGAACTTTCCGTCCTTGTCCAGCGCCAGCTCGGCGCGAGTGACGTGGTCGCGTCCGTGCGCGTCCGAGAGAAAGGACTCGCTGCGCTCGGCTGTCCACTTGATCGGGCGGTTGACGCGCTTGCTCGCCCAGACCATCGCAGTCTCTTCCGCATACAGATAGATCTTCGAGCCGAATCCGCCGCCGACATCCGGGGCGATCACCCGCACCTTGGTCTCGGGCAGTCCGAGCACGAACGCCGTCATGAGCAGCCGCTCGACGTGCGGATTCTGGTTGGCGACGTAGAGCGTGTAGCTGTCGTCGGCCCGGCTATAGCTCGCCACCGCTGCGCGCGGTTCGATGGCGTTGGGAACGAGCCGGTTGTTGACGATGTCGAGCTTGGTGACGTGCGCCGCCTTGGCGAATGCGGCGTCCACCGCCGCTTTGTCGCCCAGCGACCAGGTGTAGCACTTGTTGCCCGGAGCACCGTCGTGAATCTGGGGTGCGCCTGCCTTGAGCGCATCGACCGGATCGACCACCGCCGGCAGCACGTCGTAGTCGACCTCGATCAGCTCGGCGCCGTCCTTGGCCTGGTCGGGCGTCTCCGCGATGACCAGCGCCACGGGGTCGCCGACATAGCGCACGTTGCCCAAAGCGAGCACGGGATGCGGAGGCTCCTTCATGGGCTGCCCGTCGGTGCCGGTGATCAGCCAGCCGCAGGGTAGCCCATTCACGCCGGTCAGATCCGCACCGATGTAAACAGCGACCACGCCCGGCGCCGCCTTGGCCTTGCCGGTGTCCATCTTGCGGATCTTGGCGTGCGCGTGCGGCGAGCGAAGGAAGTAACCGTGCGTGTGATGCGCGGGATTGACGTCGTCGGTGAACTGGCCCGCGCCGGTCAGGAAGCGATAGTCTTCCTTGCGTTTGACCGATTGACCGATGGTGTTCAGATCGCTCAAGCCCATGACTACCTCCGCATGGCGGCTGCGCCCTGGGCGACCGCCTTGACGATGTTGTGGTAGCCGGTGCAGCGGCACAGGTTGCCCTCCAGCTCGGCGCGGATCGTTGCTTCGTCGGGGTTGGGATGACGCTGCACCAGATCGATCGCCGACAGCACCATGCCGGGCGTGCAGAAGCCGCATTGCAGGCCGTGGCAATCCTTGAAGGCCGCCTGCATGGGGTGCAACTCGCCGTTCGCGGCCAGGCCTTCGATGGTGGTGATCTTGGAGCCGTTCGCCTGCGCTGCCAGGATCGTGCACGCCTTGACCGCGTTGCCGTCGACGAGAACGGTGCAGGCGCCGCACTGACCCGTGTCGCAACCCACATGCGTGCCGGTCAGCGCCAGGTTGTTGCGGATGAAATCGACGAGCAGCGTGCGTGGATCGACTTGAGCGGCCACGGCCTTGACGTTGACATTAAGCGACAATGAGACTGACACGGCCTTCCTCCTTTTTGAACGCGGTCGCAGGATGGGCGTCGGGCGCGACGCGGTGCGACGGCGAGACTACCGCTTTCTACGATACTCCGCGTCGCAGGTGACGGCAACGTGTCCAGGATCGGCAGGTTGAGGCGGCCAGCGCCGATTCCTATTACAGGTTCGCAATGTACTGCGAGAGGTTCTCGATGTCCTGCTCCGAGAGGGTGCTGGCGACGCTGGTCATGTTGCCGGCATCGTTGGTGCGGCGCTTCGCCTTGAAATCCAGCAGTTGCTTCTTGATGTACTGAGGATACTGGCCGGCAACACGGGGAATTTCGTTCTGACCGACGAAGCCTCCCAGATGGCACATCGGACAAAGCACGGCGTCCGACGTCTTTCGCCCTGCCTCCACCTTGGCTGAGTCTGCCTGGAACTTGATCGGTAGCGGCTTCTGCGCCGCAAAGAAATTGCCCAGCTCGATCATCTCTTCGTTCGAGAGATTCGCAACCATCGGCGACAAATGCGGATCGCTGCGTCGCCCCTCCTTGAAGTCCCTGAGCTCGATGTAGATGTATCGCCAGCTCTGGCCGGCGAGGATCGGGTAATCCGGGTTCTGCGAATTGCCATCCGGGCCGTGGCAGGCGAAGCAGACCTGGGCTTTTTCGCGGGCGGAGGCCATCTGCTTGGCGTCGAGCTGCGCATGCGCGGGCCACGCCAGCGCAGCGAGCGCTGCGATCGCCAGTCTCAGCATACGGGAGCCAAAAAAAGCGGCCACCCCGGAGCGGGGTGGCCGCATGTTGTCTCCGATCCCGCTATGGCAGCGCAAACACGAATACGCTGTTGCCTCGCTTGGCGTCGATCTGATTGTTGCCGCCGGCGGCAACCGCGATGTACTGCTTCCCGCCCACCATGTATGAAACGGCTGGCGCGTTCACCCCGGCGCCGCAGTTGTACTTCCACAGCTCCTTGCCGGTGGCGGCGTCGAAAGCCTTGAACCAGCCATTGGCCTCGCCGTTGAACACCAAATTGCCTGCTGTTGCGAGGACACCGCCGATGAGCGGTTGCGGCGTCTTGGCACCCCAGGCCACCTTGCCGGTGTCCATGTTCACCGCCACCAGACGCCCCCACTGCTCCTCGCTCGGGATCGTCTTGAATGCGCCGCCGAGCCAGAGCTTCCCACCCGGGTACGGAACTTCCTCGACGTGGTAGGTCATCGGCTGATGCAGGTTCGCCGCATAGGCAAGGTGCAGCTTCGGGTTGATGGCCATCGGTGACCACTCGACGCCACCGTTGGCCCCGGGAAGCATGCGCGCGCCGTCCTTGGTCGGCAGCACCCACATGTTCTCCTGCGGAATCATCGCCTCCGAGAAGCGGATGAGCTTGCCGGTCTCGCGCTCGTGCACGTAGATGTGGCCGGTCTTGCCGCCATGGATCACGACGTCGACCATCTTGCCGCTCTTGTCCTTGGCCTGCGTCAGGATCGGCGGGCTCACCGCATCGAGGTCCCAAACGTCGTGCGAGACGTACTGGAAGTGCCACTTGTAGGTGCCCTTGTCCAGGTCGATCGCCACGATCGAGTCGGTATAGAGGTTGTCACCCGGGCGGACCGCTCCATACAGGTCCGGGGACGGATTGCCGACGACGAAGAACACCGTACGCGTCTTCTTGTCGATGGCCGGCGTCATCCACACGCCGCCGCCGAGGCGCTGCCAGAACGAGCTGTCCTTGCCGAGGTCCGCCTTCTCCTTGGCGATGTCGCGGTGCATGTCGCGTCCGGTCGCATCGTTCACCGCCCACACGCCCTCTTGGCCCTTGTCGGGGATCGTGTAGAAGGTCCACAGCAGCTTGCCGTCGTTGGCGTCGTAGGCCTTCACGAAGCCGCGGATGCCGTACTCGCCGCCGTTGGTGCCGATGATGACCTTGCCGTCAACGTAGGCCGGCGCCATGGTCTCCGAGTAACCCAGGTTCGGATCCGCGATCTGCGCCTCCCAAAGCAGTTTCCCGGTCTTGGCGTCGAGCGCGACCAGCTTGGCGTCGATCGTGCCCATGAACAGCTTGCCTTCAGAAACCGCGACGCCGCGATTGTTGTTGCCGCAGCAAACGGTGACGATCGGCCCGAGCTTTTGCTTGTAGTGCCAGTACTCCTCGCCGGTCGCCGCGTTGATCGCGTAGACGTGGTTGAACGAAGTGGTGAGGAACATTACGCCGTTGACGACGATTGGCGCAGTCTCCATCGACTCGAGCACCGCGGTTTGGAACACGAACGCGGGCTTGAGCTTGGCAACGTTGGCCGTGTTGATCTGGTTGCCGGCGTGGAACCGAGCATTGTCATAACTACCGTTCGGATGGATCCAGTTCTTCGCGTCGGCCGCCGCTCCATCGAGCATTGCCTGAGACACTGGGATCAAGTCCGACGACATTGGAGCGGCCGTCGTCGTCGCGGTGCCAGTCTCCTGTGCAGTTACCGACGCAGCGAAACCGACGCCAAGCGCGAACGCGACGGCGAGCACCTTGCGGATATGGGATGCCATGGGAATCTCCTCTCTTGGGATTCTTATTGGTGTCACCAGTGCGGTGCGGACGAAGCCCCGCCCGCACTTCCGTATAGTTTATAGTCCAACCTGAGCCGAAATGCAATTTTGTCCCGGAGTCCGACCGGCCTCAGTGCGTAGCCGAATCACAGGCACAACTCATGCTTCGAACAGTCTGCTTGGCCCTGATCTGCCTGGCTACTCAACCAGCGTTGGGACAGGACCTCTCGCTCAACACGCGGCTCCTGGCGGCGGCTCGCGCCGGCGACGAAGCCGGCGTCAGGCAAGCGATCGCCGATGGCGCCAACGTCAACGCGCGCAACCGCCTGGGCGAGACCGTTCTCGTGATCGCACTCAAGAATAATCGACCTGCCATGGCGGTTCAGATGATCGACGCGGGAACCGACATTAACCTGGCCGCTGTCAACGGCGTGACGCCGCTCATAGCCGCCGCGCACGGCGGTTATCCGGACATCGTCCGGCGCCTGCTCGCGAAGGGGGCGGATCCAGGCGTAGTCGACCAGCTGAAAAAGAACGCGATGACTTACGCCGCAGGCCAGGGTAATACCGAAGTCGTCGTGCTGTTGCTCCAGGCGGGTGTGGATGCCAACGCTGTCTATGCCCACGACCTTACGGCACTCATGTGGGCGGCCGGCTACGGCAAGACCGACACCGTCAAGGCACTCCTCGCGGCAGGTGCCAAGCCTGGGTTGAGAGACGATCGGGGCAAGACTGCCCTCGACATCGCCCGCGAGGGCGACCACGCCGAAACGGTCAAGCTGCTGGAGGCCGCGACTCGGAGCTGATCGCTCTCGCCCGGCGGGTGGTTACGCTGCTCGCCATGGCCACATTCGCCGGAGCAGGTGGTCTTGGTCTACGAGTTGATGCTTGAGCGCCGCGGCGATGTGAATGGCGATCGCTGCAGCCAGGACGCAGCTGTCGACCAGGTGGACGAGGCTCAACAGATCCTTCAAGAAGATACTCTTGGGCGCCCACGCCGGGAGAGCCAGCCCGAAGTAAAGGACCGGATAACCGCTCACTGCCGAGCCGAGGTAGCCAGTCAGAGGCTGCACGAAAAGGCAGACGTACAGAACCCAGTGATTGACGCGCGCCGCCCTTGCCTGCCACGGTGGCATTTCGGGCAATGAAGGGGGGCGATGGCTGGCTCGCCAGGCAAGCCGCACGGCCATGATCATCAGGACCGTCATGCCGATCGACTTGTGCAGGTTAAAAGCGTTTGCTCGCGGGCCGAACGGCACTTTCGGGATCTCCTGCATCCACCAGCCCATGGCGACCTGTCCGATCACCGCCACGGCGATGATCCAATGCAGCACGATCGCCGTCGTTGTGTAGCGCGCCCGCGCGGCGACAGACCCGGCGACCGTCGCTTCGCGGATAGCTGCGGTCGCGTTCCTCATCCTGCGCCCGCCGGCCCCCTGGACGCAGCCAATGCGCGCGAGCTCGCGTCGCCGCGGAAGACGATCGGCTGGGCGCCGAGCCGGGGCGCACGGGCGGCCTCGACCGCCTCGGTGACGCGCGCGTGCTCGGGCGCGAGGCTGCACACCGGGTCGGTGTTGGCGGCGTCGCCGGTGAGAAGATATGCTTGGCAACGGCAACCGCCGAAGTCCTTCGTCCTTTCGGGGCAGGAGCGGCACGGCTCCTTCATCCACCCATAGCCGCGATAGCGGTTGAAGGCGTCGGAGCCGTGCCAGATCGCCTCGAGGCTCGCCTCGCGCACGTTGGGAAAAACCAGGCCCGGCAGCATCCTCGCCGCGTGACACGGCAGGGCCGTTCCGTCGGGGGCGATGCCGAGAAACGTCGAGCCCCAGCCGTTCATGCATGCCTTGGGCCGCTCCTCGAAATAGTCCGGAACGACGAAATACACGCGCATCTTATCGCCCACCTTCCGGCGAAAGCGCTGCGTGAGCTCCTCTGCCCGAGCGAGCTGCTCGCGGGTCGGCAGCAATCGCTCGCGGTTCAGATGCGCCCAGCCGTAATACTGGGTGTTGGCCAGCTCTACATACTCGGCGCCCATCGCCTCGGCCATCTCGAGAATCTGTCCGACGTGATCGATGTTGAGCCGATGGACAACCACATTGAGCACCATCGGATAGCCATGCGCCTTGATCATCCGCGCGACCTTCGACTTGAGCTCGAAGGTGCGCGCGCTCGACAGGAAATCGTTGAGCTCGCGCGTGGAATCCTGGAAGGAGAGTTGGATGTGATCGAGCCCCTCGGTCCTGAGCGATCCGAGGCGGGTGTCGGTCAGCCCGACTCCGGAGGTGATGAGGTTCGAGTAGTAGCCCAGACGGCGCGCCTCGGCGACGAGAAACTCCAGGTCGTCGCGCAGCAGCGGCTCGCCGCCCGACAGTCCGAGCTGCACGGCGCCCAGAGCCCTGCCTTCGCGCAGCACGCGCAGCCATTCCTCGGTGGAGAGTTCCTCGGGCCGCGCTGCGTAGTCGAGCGGGTTGTAGCAGAACACGCAGTGCAGGGGACAGCGATAGGTCAGCTCGGCGAGCAGCCACAGCGGCCCGGCACCTCGCGGCACGGACGCGCCCGAGCGAGCGCCCTCACTCGCCGATGCTGATCCAACCGCGTGCATGGGCAATCCCGATGAACTCGACCACATCCTGGCGCAGGGCCGCCCCTGGGAAGGCGGCCTCCAGCTCGCGCACGAGAGCTTCTACCGTTGTCTCCCCATCGATGCGCTTGATGATCTCGGCGGCGCTCGCCGAGAGTTTCACCATCCCCTCGGGATAGAGCAGCACCCAGGCCGACTGCGCCGGCTCGTATTGCAGCCGGAACTGCGGGCGAAGCCGCGGCGTGTCCGCCCGCGGCGGATCAGTCGACACGATCACCTCCCGGAAGGCCATACGCCCTCTCGATGGCATCGAGCATCGACCAGAGCACATCGAGCTTGAAGCCGAGGATCTCCAGCGCGCGTTCCTGCTGTGCCCGCGTCCTGAAGTGGTCAAGCGTGAGCGCGAGACCGTGGGCGACGTCTCGCCGCGCGAGCCCCACCCGGTCGCGGAAGTACGCAAGCCCCTGAGAATCGATCCACGGATAATGCTGCGGCCATCCCGCGAGCCGCTTCTGGTGAATCTCGGGCGCGAACAGCTCCGTGAGCGACGAGCATACGGCCTCCTGCCACGGGCGCGTGCGCGCGAAATTGACGTACGCGTCGACAGCGAAGCGCACGCCGGATACGACGTGCTGCAGCGACACGACCTCGGTGCGGCTGAGCCCGGTCGCGAGCGCGAGGCGAATCCACGCTTCGATGCCTCCCTCCTCGCCCTGGCTCCCGTCGTGGTCGACGATACGCTTGATCCATTCGCGCCGCACTTCGCGCTGAGGGCAGTTGGAAAGAATCGCCGCATCCTTGAGCGGGATGTTGATCTGATAATAGTAGCGGTTGCATACCCAGCCGCGGACCTGCTCCGGCGTGCACTGTCCGGCGTTCATGCGCACATGGAAGGGGTGGTGGATATGGTAGCGGCTGCCCATGCCGCGCAGGCGGCGCTCGAACTCCTCACGGCTCCAGGCCTCGGCGTCGGCGGCGGTCATCTTATGAGCGCGAAGGTGCCGCGCAAGCTCCCCTGCTAGATTTCGAGCCGCATGCCGTCGCAAGCGACTTCGATGCCCGCCGCGGCAAGCTCGGCTCGCTCCCGCGAATCCTCGTCGAGGATCGGGTTGGTATTGTTGATATGAATGAGCACCTTGCGCGGGCGCGGATAGCCGGCAAGCACTTCGAGCATGCCTCCCGGACCCGCCAGCGGCAGATGTCCCATGTCGCGCGCCGACCTGCCGGCGATGCCGGCGCAGAGCATTTCATCGTCGGTCCAGAAGGTCCCGTCGAGAAGCAGGCAGTCTGCCTTGCCGAAGATCGCGTGCAAGTGCGCCTCCATCCGGCCCAGCCCGGGGGCATAGAACAGCGTCGCGCCCGTCGTCTCGTCGCGCAAGAGCAACCCGACGTTGTCGCCCTCGCGCGGTTCGTGGCGATGCGCGGAGTACGGCGGCGCCTTGCTCTGCAGAGGAATTGCCCGCAGGCTCAGCCCCGGAAGCCCCTGAACTGCGAACCCCGTGCCGTCGGTGGCGACGCGGCGCCAGTCGACGCGGCAGTAGTGCTCGAGCACGCGAAACAGCGGGTGTCCTGTGCTCAGATCCGTGCGCACGCTGTCGGTGCAGTAGATCGCGAGCGGCGCCCCCTCGCGCAGCATCAGCAGGCCCGCCGTGTGGTCGATCTGACTGTCGACCAGCGCGATGCCGACAATCGCGGTATCGCGTAGCGCACGCGCGGGCTGCGCTTCGGGGAAGGCGCGCAGCTGCGCGAGAATGTCGGGGGACGCGTTGACCAGGAGCCAGCTCTTGCCGTCGACGCTCACCGCGATCGACGATTGCGTGCGGGGAGAAGCACGGATCCGCCCGCGACGCAGACCGTCGCAATTGCGACAGTTGCAATTCCACTGGGGAAACCCGCCTCCCGCGGCGGAGCCGAGAACGTGGACGATCACAGTGCGCGAGGGCAAAGCACCAACCCCCGCCTGGCCCGAAGCGGATCGCCCGGATTACGAGCCCTCAACGAACCGAAAGCGTAGCCGCGGCCGGCGACGCCAGTCGCAGGCGTTGATTCAGCGGGTCGCGACGTACATCGTGATTTCGAAGCCGAACCGCAGTTCCTCGAACGTGGGTTTTGTCCAAAGCATGGCGTCCTCCAAGGTGGTCGATCGACGACGGCTCTGCTGTGCGGGAGCCTATTATAGTTGACCGCAGCCGACGCGCAAGCCCGGCGACGCTGGAGCCCGGCGACGCTGGAGCCCTCGAACGCGGTACCATAGCGGCTCGCTCGGGCCGCTGCAGACCCGTTTCATTTCGCAGCTCTCGCCAGCATGTCGATCCGGCTGTTCCCCGTTCCGTTGCTTCTCGCCAGCGCGCTGGCGCTCGCCGCGCCGCTTGCCTACGTTCCCAACGAAGGCTCGGCCAGCGTGTCGGTGATCGACACGGCCTCCGACCGCGTAGTCAGGACCTTCAAGGCGGGCTCCCGACCGCGCGGCATTGCGGCAAGCGCCGACGGCAAGAAGCTGTTCGTCAGCGATCAGACCAGCAACTCCCTGCTCATCATCGACCCGGCCTCGGGAGACGTGCTCGCGCGCACACCCCTGGGCGATTCGCCGGAAGGCATCTACCTGTCCGCCGACGGCAAGTGGCTTTCTGCCGCGATTGAGGAGAACAACCAGGTGCTTCTCGTCGACGCCGCCACGGGCAAGGTCATGCGCCGACTCGCCATGCGCGGCAGGAATCCCGAGCATGCGGTATTCAGCCCTGACGGGCGGTGGCTTTACGTGAGCAGCGAGGAAGCCGACAGCGTCGACATCGTGGACTTGGCCAGGGACGAAGTGATCAAGTCGGTCAAGGTCGGAGATCGCCCGCGCGGCATCGGCTTCCTTCCCGACGGCAGCCGGGCTTATGTCGCGGCCGAAAACGCCGACATGGTGAATGTGTTCGACGTCGCATCGCACGAGGTGATCGCGCGCATCAAGGCCGGGAGCCGATCGAACGGCGTGACCGTACATCCGAGCGGACGCTGGGTCTACGTTTCCTCCGGCGGGGAAGGCACCGTGCAGGTGATCGACACGACGACCAACGCCATCGTGGCCAGGATCCCCGTCGGAAAGCGACCATGGAACATGGCGATCACGCCGGACGGCGCCAAGCTCTACGTCGCGTGCGGTCGCTCCAACGCGGTGGCCGTGATCGACACCGCAAGCAACGCCAAGGTCGCGGAGATCCCGGTGGGCGAGCTGCCGTGGGGCGTTGCGATCCGCTGACGCTTGGCTGAACGGATCCCGGGGAGCGGTCGCGCCGGCAGCCGCCTGCCGGCGCTCGCGTTCGCGGCAGCCGTGCTGACCGGCGCTGCGCGCGCCGACAACCCTGCCGAAGTATTCGAACTGCCCACGCTCCAGGTCATCGGCACGACGCCGCTGCCCGGGCTGGGCACCGCGCTCAAGGACGTGCCGGCGAACGTACAGACTTTCAACCGGAGCGAAATCGATCGCCAACGGCCCCTCGACCTGACCGATTTCCTGGGCAGCAATGCCAACAGCGTCGGCGTCGCATCGGGGCAGGGCAATGCCTATCAGCAGGATCTCAATTTCCGCGGGCTCACCGCGTCGCCGCTGCTCGGCGCAGCGCAGGGGCTGTCGGTGTTCCAGGACGGCGTGCGCATCAACGAAGCCCTCGGCGACGTCGTCAACTGGGATTTCGTTCCCATGTCGGCGATCTCCAGCGTGCAGCTCATACCGGGATCGAATCCCGTGTTCGGTCTGAACACGCTCGGCGGCGCGGTGGCGATCTACACCCGCAGCGGAGCGCAATATCCGGGAGGCGCTGTCGAGCTTTCCGGCGGCTCCTTTGGCCGCGGCGCCGCCCAGCTCGAGTACGGCGGCAGCCAGGATCGGATCGACTATTTCGCGACCGCGAACTTCTCCAACGACAATGGGTGGGCCGAGCACAACCCGAGCCGCGTCAAGCAGTTCTTCGGCAAGGTCGGATATCAGGACGACGTGAGCGACCTGGACTTGAGCCTCACCCTGGCAGACAACACGCTGCAAGGCACGCAGACGCTGCCGCAATCCTGGCTCGATACGCCGACGCAGCCCTACACCTTCCCGGACATCAACCAGAACCGGCTCGCGTTCGTCGTCGCGAAGGGAAGCCATTTTCTGAGCGATACGGTCCTGCTCGGAGGCAACGTCTACTACCGGCACTATCGCAACAACAACACCAGCAGCAACGTGAATTCCCAGTACGGCAGCATCGACCCCGACACGGGATTGCCCGAGACCAACGAGGCGACCAACGACGCGACGGCCATCGACCAGACGAGCGGGGGATTCGGGCTCCAGCTGACGGTCAACGCGGAGCTCGGCGGGCGCAAGAATCAGTTCATCGCTGGCTTGAGCGGCGACTTCGGCGACACAGGGTTCAGTCAGCAATCGCAGCCGGCGACGTTCACTGCAGATCGCGGCACGGTCGCGACGGGACCCTATGCGTTGGAGACCGACGTCGGCAGCACGAATCGTTACTGGGGCATCTTCTTCGCGGACACGCTCGCGCTCGCGGAACAGTGGACGCTCAGCGCGGCGGGCCGCTACAACTATGCCCGGATCGCCATCAACGACCGCACGGGCAACGATCCCGCGCTCGACGGCAGCTACAGCTTCGCCCGTTTCAACCCGGCCGTTGGCATCAATTTCAATCCTACGCCGGCGCTCACCGCGTACGGCGCATACAACGAGGGCATGCGCGCGCCCACGCCCATCGAACTCACCTGTTCGAACGCGGCGGCGCCGTGCAAGCTGCCCAACGTATTTCTCGCCGATCCGCCGCTGCAAAAGGTCGTCTCGCGGACCGCGGAGGCCGGCGTCCGCGGCAGCGGGCCGAACCTGCAGTGGGCGGCAGCGATCTACCGCACCGATCTCGACAACGACATCGCTTTTGTCGCCAGCGGTGGCGGAGGGGCCAACGTCGGCTACTTCCAGAATGTCGGTCAGACTCGCCGCCAGGGCGTCGAGTTCATGGGTGCAACGCGCTTTGGCGACGTGGCCGTGAGCCTTCGCTACAACTACATCGACGCGACATTCCGTTCGAGCTTCGTAGCCGCCAGCCCCAACAACTCGACCGCGGATGCCAACGGCGCGATCACCGTGAACCCGGGCGATCGAATTCCCGGAATACCTGCCAACTCGGTCAAGCTGCGGATCGATTGGAATGCCGATGGCCGCTGGTCGGTCGGCGCGACTCTGCTCTATGCCTCCAGTCAATACGCTCACGGCGACGAGAACAACCAGGACAGTCACGGCCAGGTGCCTGGATACGCGCTGGTGAATCTCGACGCACAACTGCAGTTGACCTCAGCGTTGCAGCTCTTCGCCAACATCGGCAATCTGTTCAATCGCCAGTACCAGAACTTCGGACTTCTGGGGGCCAACGCATTCACGGGGCCTGACCGCACTTTCGGGCCGGCTCAAGGCATCGCTCCGGTTTCCGAGCAGTTTCGCGGGCTGGGCGCCCCCCGCGGGTTCTGGATTGGCTTACGCTATGCCTTCAGCACCACCTGAACAGATCAACTGGACGATAATCTGCATAGCTGGCCGACCGGGCATTGCCGCCATCTCTCGACCGCATGGTGATGAAACGACGCCGCGACTTTTTGAAGGCGCTTGGCGGCCTTGGGCTCGCTGCGCTCCCCTGCCGCTCGCTGTCCGATCACGCCGGCGGCGGGGCTCCTTCGGCCGCCGATTTCTGCGGCAACGGTACGAACGGGCAGCCGCTCTTTATCCCAGGGACCACGGGGCTGTTTGGACGGATTTCGGGCAACGCACCGCTGCGCATGCGCGCCGCACCGGCGAGTCGGGGCGATGGCGGGCCATGGCAGCTCGCGTTCGCCGTCGAACAAGAAGGGCGACGCTACGTCAATCCCACGCTGGTGCTGCCCCGGGGCGAGCGAGTGCGCATCGACTTCGAGAACGCCCTAACCGAGCCCACCATCGTTCACTGGCACGGTCTGGCGGTCGACACGCGCAACGACGGGGCGGGCATGACCCTGGCTGCGCCCGGCGAGCGCTACAGCTACGACTTCGAAGTCCGCAACCGTTCGGCACTGTACTGGTACCATCCGCATCCCCACGGCATGACGGCGGGGCAGGCTTATCGAGGCTTGTTCGGGCTCATCGAGGTCGAAGACGAGGACGAACGGAGGCTGCGGATCGCGCTCGATCTCGCGCCGGTCAAGAGCGAGATCCCGCTGATCCTGCAGGATCGGCGCGGCGGCGACTACGCACCCACCGAAGCCGATCGCATGCATGGCTTGCTGGGCGAGGACGTCCTGATCAATGGAACCGCTTGTCCGTATCTCGACGTTGCAACGCGAATCTATCGCTTCCGCGTGCTCAACGCCTCGAACGCAAGAACCTACCTTCTCGGGCTGCGCACCGCAAGCGGGAAGGAAATGCCGTTCACGCTTATCGGCACTGACGGCGGCCTGCTGGTCACCCCGCAGCGATGCAACGAAGCGTTCCTCGCGACTGCAGAACGCGTCGACATCCTGGTCGACCTTTCCGACGCGGCGGTTGGAGAGACCCTCGTGCTCGAGACGCGGGCGTTCGATCCCATGCACATGGAGATGGTCTCGGCGATGGCCGCAACGGATCACGCGGCGATGGGCCACGCATCACCGCCGCCAGTCGCCCCGGTGACGCCGCCCAACGCGGACCATGCAGCCATGCATCATGGCAGCGCCTTTCCCGAAGGTGCGCCGCGCGCGTTGCTGCAGCTGCGAGTTCGCGAGCGGATCGCGTACGCCGCGCGGATCCCGGCACTTTTGGCGAGTGTTGATCCCATCGCCGTGGTCGGCGCGACCGAGCGGCCATTGCGGCTGGGTTTCGCGAAGGGTCGCTGGCGCATCAACGATCGCGTGTTCGCAATGGGAGAGACTCCCATCGAGGTGCGGCGCGACACCATCGAAACGTGGCTGATCAGGAATTACTTCAACAGCATGCCGCATGCCATGCATCTTCACGGCTTTCAGTTCCAGGTGATCGAGCGCGAGACCAGCCCCGAGCAACTTGCGCCCCTCAAGATCGATGCCAGGGGACGGCTCGCCACCGACATCGGGTGGAAGGACACCGTGCTGGTATGGCCGGGCGAAAGCGTCAGGATCGCGCTCGATTTCAGGATGCCATTCCCCGAGGCCCAGACCTACATGTTCCACTGCCACAATCTCGAGCACGAGGACGGCGGAATGATGCTAGGGGTCAGAGTCGCGTGAACACCGGACTGCTTAGGTCGCGGCCCCGGAGTGGCAAGACCGAAGAGGCGGCGCGTTGAACGATCCCGCGCTGGCCGTTGCGGAACGCGCGGCTCGCAATGCCGCGGCAGTGATCGGCGATGCCGCGCGCGATCTCAAGCGCCTCGCCACTTTTTCCAAGGAACATGGTGAAATCGTTTCGCAGGCCGAAAGCGAGGCGGAGAATGCAATCGTGACGGCGCTCAGCGCTGCCTTTCCCGATCACGCGGTTCTTGGCGGCGATGGAGGTGCGCGGAGTCCCCGCAACGGAGGCTCGACCTACCGCTGGATCATCGATCCCATCGACGGGACCGCGAATTTCGCCCATGGGTATCCCTGCTACGCGATATCGATCGCGCTCGCGCACGGCGCCGAGCTGACGCACGCCGTCGTGCTCGATCCGCTGCGCGACGAGCTCTACGCTGCCGTCAAAGGCCACGGGGCCACCATCAACGGCGTGCCTCTGCGCGTTTCGGCATGCACGGCGATCGACCGAGCTCTGGTCGGCACGGTGTTTCCCGCGCACGACAGCCCGAAGCTCGCGGCGTATCTCCCCATGCTCCAGGCCGTCATGCAATGCTGCGCCGGAGTTCGGCGCGCCGGCGCCTCTTCGCTCGAGCTCGCCTATGTGGCCGCCGGAAGGCTCGACGGCTTCTGGGTCACCAGTCTCACGCGCCGTGACCTCGCCGCCGGAGCGCTGCTGGTGCACGAAGCCGGCGGGCGCATCGGCGATTTTGCAGGAACCGCGGAATTCCTGAAGAGCGGTGAAGTCATCGCCGCCGCGCCGGGCGTGTTCTCCGCGCTGCGCGAGGTCATCGCCGGCGCGCGCTAGGTCAAGCGGCGAGTCGCAGGAGCTGCTCGTGCAACGCGGGTGGAATATCGACCCCTTCGGCGGCGGCCTTTGCCGCTAACGACTCGCGGCGATAGCCGGGAAGCCTTACTCCGGATTCGGCCACCATCGCGGCAATCAGCGTTTCGATTCGCTCGGAATAGACGGCGCGTCCTGCAAGCCCCTCCGGGTCGATCACCAGAAATGCCTGACCGATGCGCGGGCGGTTGCCCTCGTCGACGAAAAACGAGTTCGCCTCGAAGCCGATCGCGGCGCCGGTCAGCGCGGTGACCAGCAGCTCGACGATCAGCGCAAGCATCGCACCCTTGTCACCCCCGAGCGGCAGCATGCTGCCTTCCAGACCGGCCTTGGGATCGGTCGTGGGCTTACCGTCGCGATCGAGCGCCCAGCCGAGGGGTATCGCCTTGCCCTCCTTCGCCGCGACCATGAGCTTGCCGCGCGCGACCGCGGACAATGAGAGATCGATGGTCAAGGGGGCGCCGGCAGCACGCGGAAAGACGGCTGCGATGGGATTGGTGCCCAGCAGCGCGCGGCTGCCGCCGGCGACCGGCATCGCCGCCGGAGAGTTGCCGATCGCCAGCCCAACCATGTCTGCCGCGCCTACGGGCTCGAGGTGATACGCGGCGACGCCGAAATGATGGCTGTTGGTGACGGCGGCAAGCGCAACGCAGTGCCCGCGCGCCAGGCGAATCGCTTCCTCGACCGCAAGCGCACACGCCGGAAAGGCAAGCCCGCAGGCGGCATCGATCAGCGCGGCACCTCCCCTGGCGGCGGTGACGCGGGGGATCGCGCCGCCATCGGCGCGCCCATTGGCGAGATGCGCGGCGTACTGCGGGACGCGAGACACGCCGTGCGATGCAAGGCCGCGCGCGTCGGCGTAGACCAGCGCGCGCGCCGTCGACGCGGCCATGCTCGTGTTGGCGCCTGCAGCGGCCAGCGCGCGCGTCGCGAGCTCCTTTAGCGCCTCGAGAGCGATGCGCGGCATGGCTCCTGTTCAAGCTCCTCGCCGTGGCCGCTCGAGCTCGGCAGCGACCTCGGCGGCGATCATGGTCGACACTCGCGTGTTGGATTCGCGAGTGACGCCCGCGACATGCGGCGTGAGGATCAGACGCGGGCAGTCCGCCAGCGGCGAAGCCCGTGGCAATGGCTCGCTAGCGAAAACGTCGAGCGCAGCTCCGCCGAGCTTGCCGGCGCGAATTGCCGCGGCGAGCGCCGCTTCGTCGACGATCCCGCCGCGCGCCGTATTGATCAGTACCGCATCGGCTTTCATGAGCGCGAGCTTGGAGCCGTCGATCAGGCCTCGGGTTGCCGGCGTTAGCGGCACGTGCAGCGTGACGACGTCGGACTTGCGCAGCACATCGTCGAGCGCCTCGAGCTCGACCTGCTCCTCCGTCCACACGGCGGCGCCGGAGGGAATCTGCGGATCGAATGCGATGACACGCATCCCGAGAGAGCGCGCACGCCCTGCGGTCAGCCTGCCGATTCCGCCGAAGCCGACGATGCCCAGTATCTTGCCGTCGATTTCGCGGCCGCCCGATAACGCGGCGCGAGGCCACTCGCCGCGTCCCACTTCGGCGGTCGAGCCGTAGACGCCGCGCAGCAGGAGCATCGCCGTCGCGATCACGTACTCCGCGACGGCGAGCGCGTTGGCGCCAGTGGCGGGGATGACGCGAATTCCGCGCTCCTCGCAGGCGGCGACGTCGACGTTGTCGAGCCCCACCCCCAGCCTGCCGACGACCTTGAGCCGCGAGCCGGCGGCGAGCAGCGTGCGATCGACCTGCGTTCGATTGCGCACGATCAGCGCATCGGCTCCGGCGAGAGCCTCGGTGAGTTCCGCATGCCGGTCGACGAGTGCCGCGTCGTACCTGACCTCGAACTTCGCCGCGAGCCAGGCGACCGCCGGCTCGTCCATGAACTCGCTGATGACGACGTTCATTCGCGCCGCGTTTGAGATCAGCTCTGCATTCCCCAGCGGCGCACCGTTTTTCCCTCCACCGTTCGGAAAATCACGTTCTCGACCAGCAGGCCGATGACGATCACGGTGAGCAGGCCGGCGAAGACGTTGGGAATCTCCAGCTGGTTCTTGTTCTCGTAGATGAACCAGCCCAGGCCTCCCGATCCCGAAGACACGCCGAACACGAGTTCGGCGGCGATCAATGTCCGCCAGGCGAAGGCCCAGCCGATTTTCAAGCCGGTGAGAATGCTCGGAAACGCCGCCGGGATCAGGATCCTGCCGACGTAGGAGAGCCCGCGCAGGCCGTAGTTGCGCCCGACCATGCGCAGCGTGTTGGACACCGAAAGGAACCCCGAATGCGTGTTCAGCGCCACGGCCCACAGCACCGAATGGATGAGAACGAAGACGATGCTTCCGCTGCCCAAACCGAACCAGATCAGTGCCAGCGGCAGCAGCGCGATCGCCGGCAGCGGATTGAACATCGACGTCAGGGTCTCCAGGAAGTCGGTGCCGATGCGCGAGGTGATGGCAATGACGGTGAGCAATGCGGCGAGCAGGATTCCCGCGCTATATCCCATGAGCAGCACCTTGATCGAAGTCCACGCCTTGCCAAGCAGCCCGCCGCCCAGGATGCCCTGTGCAAAAGCTTCGATGGTCGAGCTGAACGTGGGAAAAAGCAACGGGTTGTTGAGCATCCTGGCGTAGAGCTCCCAGATCGCGGCCAGTGCGACCAGGATGAAGAGCTTGCGTACCGCGCCTACGTTGTAGATGCGTTCCCAGGTCGAAAGCGGTTTCTCGACCACCCCGAACTGCGAAGCGTCGACGGGTTCGCGATAGAGCTCCGGACGCAATGTAGTGGTGTCAGACATTACGATGCTCCCCCTCTTCTTCCACCTCGTCGGCGAACAGCATGTTGTGAATCTTCTGCTCGAGCGCCTTCGCCGCTTCGCCTCCTCCATCGCGCGGCAGGCTGTTGATCTCGGCCTTGACCTGGCCCGGATGCGGCGACAGGAGCAGGATGCGGCTGCCGATCTTGATCGCCTCCGGAATCGAATGCGTCACGAACAGGACAGTGAAACGCGTGCCGTCCCAGAGCTGCAATAGCTCGTCCTGCATCTTGCGGCGGGTCAGCGCATCGAGCGCCGCGAAGGGCTCGTCCATGAGCAGGATGTCGGGTTCCATCGCCATCCCCCGTGCCAGCGCGACGCGCTGTTTCATTCCGCCGGATAGAGTGTGCGGAAAGCTGTCGGCGAACTTGGAGAGATTGACCTTGGCGATGTACTCCATGGCCTTCTGCTCGGCGTCCCTGCCCGCGAGCTTGCCGCTGGCGGTCAACGCGAACATCACGTTCTCCTTCACCGTCTTCCACGGCAGGAGCTGATCGAATTCCTGGAACACCATCATCCGGTCCGGGCCGGGCCGGGTGACTTCGCGGCCCTTGAGACGAATCTCGCCTTCGACCGGATTGAGATAACCGCCCACCGCCTTGAGCAGCGTCGATTTGCCGCATCCCGAGGGTCCGAGCACGACGAAGCGGTCCGAGCGGCACACCTGGAAGTCGACGCGATAGGTCGCCGTCACCAGATGGTCCTTGGTCTTGTATTGCAGCGTCACACCTTTGACCTCGAGCAAAGAATCGGCCGTGGTCACCCTCCCTCCCTTGGTCAAACGACCATTTCCAGCAGCGCGTAGCTCAGCGACTTGCCGTGGGCGTCCAGCGCGAGCGATGTCGTCACGCCGCCGCCGAGCGCGTGCTCGCAGACGAATTGCAGCGCCCCGAGTTGAGGCAGCTCGTAGCGGCGGATATCTCCGCGGACGATGTCGCGCAGCTGGCGCTTGACGGCCTCCGCGGTCACACGTTCCTTGAGCAGCGGATAGTCCTCGGCGCGATACGCGATTAGAGACAGGATGGACGTGTCGCCCTTGTCGCCGGCGCGGCAATGCGCGAGCTCATGCAGCTTGGGCATCGCCGGACCATTCCCTCAAGGTGACGTTGGGCTCCACCCGTTCGCGCTCGATCAGCGTGGAGACGATTCCGATCTGTTCGCGCACGTACTTGCGCGCGCCCCCGCCTCCGCCGGGGCCGTTGGTGTACAGCGCCTCGACCTCTTCGCCGATGGCCATGGCCCGCTCGGCCGTTGCCGCCCGCCCGGCGACGCGCAGCCGCACTTCGTAAGGACGCTCCCGCGCGTCGAAGGAGCGGCCGTGAAGCGACGTGCTGCCGATCAAGTCGACCCTGAGATCAGGGAAATCGCGGACGAGACGCTCGCAGACGATGTCTCCGGCAAGGCGCGCCCGTGCCAGCGCATTGGCGCCAGCATAGCCGATCTCGCCTTCGCCGACGTATCCGGCGAGGTAGCCGACGCTCACCTTGAACTTGGCAGGACGCGACTTGCCCCTCGCCCCATGCACCTCGACCCGGTCGAGCCCGGTTTGTCGCAGCGACACGGACGTGAAATCCGCGATCACGTCGGGCGTGACGTATCCGTGAGGATCGGTCACTTCGTAGAGCAGCTGTTCCTTGGCCGTGGCGAGGTCGATGCGGCCGCCCGTGCCGTCCGCCTTGGCCAGCACCGCGTTGCCGTCGGCATCGACATCGGCGAAAGGGAAGCCCAAGTGCGCCATGTCGCGGACGTCCTTCAAACCCGGTTCCGCAAAGTAGCCACCGGTGAGCTGCCCGGCGCACTCCAGCAGATGCCCGATGGCGGTGCCGCGGGCAAGGCGGTCGAAGTCGTCGAGTGCCCAGCCGTAGTGATGCACGATGGGCGCGAGGAACAGCGAAGGGTCGGCGACGCGCCCCGAAATGACGACGTCGGCGCCCAATTGCAGCGCGGGAAGGAGCGCATCCGCGCCTAGATACGCGTTCGCCGACACCAGTTCTCCAGCGCTTACCAGCGGTTGTCCGGTCTCCATCGCGCGTGCGTCGCGATCGAGACGATCGAGGACGTCATCACCGGTGACGACGGCCACCTTGAGCGGAATTCCGAGGCGGCGCGCGATCGAGAGCAGCGCGTCGCCTGCGGCCGGCGGATTCGCGGCTCCCATGTTGGTGACGATTCGAAAGCGCCGCCGCGCGAGCAGTGGCAGAAGTCCCTCCATCCGCCGTTCGAACAGCGGATCGTAGCCTTGGCTGGGGTCCTTGCGCTTGCGCAGCTGGGCGAGCGCGATGGTGCGCTCGGCCAGGCATTCGAAGACGTGGAAGTCGAGCTCGCCGCGCTCCGCCAGAAAGAGCGCGGGATCGATGCGATCGCCCGAGAACGCGGCTCCGGTACCGACGCGCAGCGGGCTCTTGGGCATCGATAAGGCCCGCCCTAATCGCCCTGCACGCCGTGCACCTCGGGGAAGAACAGATCCTTCCAGGACGCCGGCTTGGTCTTGATAGTGCCGATCTTGTTCATGAATTCGGCGGTCTTGTAGACCTTTTGCGGTGCGAGCGTGTAAGCGTAGTCGGGCGCGCTGATCATCGAGTAGATGTCCTCGACGCTGTCCTTGGTGTCCTTGGCCTGCTCCAGGTAGATCTTGGCCGCGGCGCGCTTGTCCTTGTTGATCGTCTCGATCGCTTCCTTGAGCGCGTCGAAGAACGCCTTGTAGGTCTTCGGGTTCGCGTCGCGGTACTTGGTCGAGGCGGCGATGACCACCGCTGTCGCGGGCCCGCCCAGGATGTCGTACGACGTCATGAGCAGGCGAATGCCCGGCACTTTCATCTCCTGCTCGTGAAACGGAGAGGAGGTGAAGTGCGCATCGACCCCGCCCGTGTTGTTGGTGATCGCGAGCAGCCCGTCGGGGTGCGACAAGCCGACGGTGAACGGATCGAGCCGGGCATAGTTGGCGTCGCCGAAGGCCTTCGCCGCCTCCATCTGCAGCAGGATCGCCTGCGTGGAGACCTTCACCGAGGGAACGGCGATCCTGTCCTTGTCGCTGAAATCCTTGATCGACTTGACGTTGGGATTGCGCACGTTCAAGTACAGGGGATAGGTCGTCATCGCCGACACGCCCTTCACGCCGACGCTGTCCTTGGTCTTGTCCCACAGCGTGATGAGCGATGGCGCGCCGACCGCGATGAACTGTAGCGCTCCGCTGACCACGCCGTCGTTCATCACGCTGGGGCCCGCGACCTTGACCCAGCTCACCTTGACTTCGCCAAGGCCCGCCGTCTTGGCATGTTTTTCGACGAGCTTCTCGCGCTCCATCACCATCAGCGGCAGAAAGCTCACTCCGTACTGCTGAGCGACGTTGACCTCCGGTGACTCGGCGGCAACCGGCAGCGCGACTGCGACCGAGAGCAGCGCTGCCCAAACGCTTTTCGGCGCCCACATGATGGATTCTCCTATGCTTGCCACGGCAGGCGTTGCAGATCGACGTTGCCGCCGCTCAAGATGACTCCGACGCGCAAGCCCCTGAGCTGCAGGCTTCCCTCAAGCAGCGCCGCGAGCGGCACCGCCGCCGAAGGCTCGATCACGACTTTGAGCTTCTCCCAGGTAAGCCGCATCGCTCGAACGATCCCCTCTTCCGAGGCGGTGGCGATGCCATCGGCCAGCGCGGAGATCACCGCGAAGGTCTTTTCCCCAAGCGATGAACGCAGCCCATCGGCGATCGTGCGCGGATCGGTCTGGGGCACGATGCGCCCCAGTCTCAAAGACTGCGCCGCGTCGTCGGCGCCCGCCGGCTCGGCGCCGTAGACCTTGATCGAAGGCTTGAGCGCCTTCGCTGCGATGGCTGTGCCGGACAGCAGCCCCCCACCTCCGACCGGCGCGACGACCGCGTCGAGTTCTGGAACCTCGTCGAGCAGTTCCAGCGCCGCGGTTCCCTGTCCAGCGATGACGCGCCAGTCGTTGTAGGGATGCACCAGCGTCGCCCCGGTCTCCGCCTGTACGGCAGCGCACGCCTGCTCTCGCGCCGCAACCGTATGCTCGCAGAAGCGTATGGTTGCTCCGAAGCTGCGAATGGCGTCCTGCTTGACGGCAGGCGCACTCTTCGGCATGACGATCCATGCCGGAATGCCGCGATCGTGTGCGGCCCACGCCAGCGCCGCGCCGTGGTTGCCCGACGAGTGGGTGACGACGCCGCGTGCCGCTTCGGAATCGGAGAGCGAAAGCACCGCATTGCAGGCGCCGCGTGCCTTGAAGGCGCCGATCTTCTGCAGGTTCTCGCACTTGAAAAAGAGCGTCGCCCCCGCCTCGCTGTCCAGCGCCTCGCTGCTCAGCACCGGCGTGCGGCGGATGTAAGGTGCAATGCGCGCGTGCGCGGCGCGGATCGCCGCCAGATCGACGGCGATTTCGCCGGCCGGCACCTTCGGTGGAGCGCCCACGTCAGCTCCCGGGCAGGCCCTGAGCGTTGGGGAAGAACAGGTCCCTCCACGAATCGGGCCTGGCCTTGATCGCGCCCGTTCTCGCCATGAAATCAGCGTATTTCATGATGTTTTGGGGAGTCGTGGTATAGACGATCTGCGGGTCGTTCATCATCCGGGCGATGTTGTCGACGGTGTCCTTGTCCCTGGAGATGCGCAGGTAGGCTTCTGCCGCGGCTCGCTTGTCGCGGTTGATCGTAGCCTGCGCTTCGTCGAGCGCTTTGACAAACGCGTCGTAGAGCTTCGGGTTCTCGCTGCGGAACTTCTCCGTCGTCCACACGGCGTTGAAAGTCACCGCGCCGCCCATGACGTCGTAGTTGTTGAGCACGGCGTGCATCTCCGGCCTCGCGAGCTCCTGGTACTGAAACGGCGGCGAGCCGAAATGCGCGTCGACCTCGGACTGTCCCGACAGCAGCGCCTGCATTGCGTCCGGGTGCGCCATCGAAATCGTCAGCGAGTCGAGCCGGTTCTGCTGTCCGGGACCGAAGGCCTGCTCGGCAGCCATCTGCAGGGCCAGCGCCTGCACCGAGATCTTGACGGCTGGAAGCGCGATCTTGTCCTTGTCGGTGAAGTCCTTGACCGTTTTTACGCTGGGGTTGCGGGTCACCAGCATCAGCGGCATGGAGTTGAGCGCGGCGACGCCGCGAACGTCCAGGTTCCCGCGCGTGCGCGCCCACAGAGTGATCAGCGGTCCCACGCCGCCCGACGCGACTTGCAGGCTGTTCGAGAGCAGCGCGTCGTTCATCACATTGCCGCCGGCGAACGTCGCCCAGCTGACCGTGACGTCCACTCCCGCCGCCTTGGCGTGCTTTTCGATAAGCTTGCCGTCCTCCATCAACATCAGCGGCAGATAACTGATGCCGTATTGCTTGGCGACCTTGATCTCCGCCATCTCCGCGAGCACTGCGGGCGGCAGCGCCAGAGCAAGAGCGGCGATCAACACACGGGGAAGGCGTCCACGCATTGGGAGAATCCTGCGCCGATCCGAAACTTCGGCGATACCGCGATTATAGGAGAGGGCGGGTCGCTGCTGTCGACCCGCCGGAGCCGGAGCCCGCTCTAGACGCAGGAGGGCTTGTCAGGCGCTCTCGTAGAGGCGGGTCAACACGAATTCGCGATGCCCGAGCGCCTCAGCCGCGGTCAGCCTGCCGTTGGCGGTGCGGAACATCATATCGAGCAGCTTGTCGCCCGCCTGATCCATGGTGATCTCCCGCTGCAGCAGCCCGCTCGTATCCACGTCGACGTGCTCGCTCATGGTGCGGACGGTGCGCGGGTTGGCGCAGATCTTGATCACCGGAAGGATCGGATTGCCGATGACGTTCCCCTGCCCCGTCGGGAAGAAGTGGACGACGAAGCCCGACGCCGCGCACAGCGTCACCATCTCGGCGGCCGCCGAGGAGCTGTCCATGAACCACAGGCCGGGACCCTTCGGAACCTCCGCCTTGTCGATCACGCCGTCGACCAGGCATTTCCTGCCGATCTTCTGGATGTTGCCCAGCGCCTTTTCCTCGATGGTCGTCAGGCCGCCGGCGATGTTGCCCTTGGTCGGCTGGGAATCGGACAAGTCGCTCGTCTTGTGGCGGTCAATGACTTCCTGGTAGCGGTTGAACACGCGCATGAAGTCGCCGCGCACCTTGTCGTCGCGGCAGCGCGCGGCGACGATCTGCTCGCCGCCGGTGAGCTCGGTGGTCTCGCCGAATACCAGTGTGCAGCCCGCCGCGTAGAGCTTGTCGAAGGCGTTGCCCACCGTCGGGTTGGATCCGCATCCCGACGTCGTGTCCGATTCTCCGCACTTGCACGACACCCACAGCTCCGCCAGGCGGCACTCCTCGCGCTGCTTCTCGCTGGCCCACTGCAGGTATTCCCTCGCGGCCTTGGACGCACGCATGATCGTGTCGTGATCGCCGTGCAGCTCGATGCCGAAGCCGGTGACGGGCTTCCCCGTGGCAGCGATCCCCTCGACCACTTTCTTGGTCCAGCCCTCCTCGATCCCGATGACGATGACGGCAGCGACGTTGGGGTTGCTGCCCGCGCCAATCAACGTGCGAAAGTGGAGCTCCAGATCGGCGCCGAACTGAAGCCGCCCGTAGGGGTGGGGAATAGCCAACGTCCCTTTGACGTTGTGAGCGACCGCCTCGCAGGCGGCATTGGACAGATCGTCCACCGGCAGGACAACGACGTGATTGCGCACGCCGACGCGGCCGTTCTCGCGCCGGTAACCCATGAATCGGCTTTGCATGCTTACCACCGCTTGGTCTTGATGTTGTGGACGTGGGCGTGTTGCCCGACCTTGATCGGAGC
>Ga0187778_10000125_pt1 | contig 49565 bp, 41 predicted proteins | sample 1015_Q2_SP5_20_M_FD_132418 | JGI IMG/M metagenome (GOLD analysis project Ga0187778, IMG submission 132418) | Tropical peat soil microbial communities from peatlands in Department of Meta, Colombia - 1015_Q2_SP5_20_MG | ecosystem: Environmental > Terrestrial > Soil > Wetlands > Peat | place...
CTTCGCGGTGTGCTTCTTCGTCCTGGCGGTGCGGGGCTTGTCGCGCCGGCAGTAGGCGACACCGTGACCGCGCCGTGAACGATCAAGCTCTGCCTCGGCCCCCGGTGGCGGGGGCCGAGGCATGAGGAGCAACCTCGGGGCTGACTAGAGCACCCCGATCTCCTGGATGAACGCTCCGGTGATCACCCCGTAGCCGAACACGTTGGCGTGGATGTTCGGCCCGACAGGCGACGGAGCACACATCCACGTCAGTGCGCAGATCAGGGTCACGTTCACCGGTTGGCCCGTCCACGGCAAGGGGGTGAAGTCCGTCGTCTGGAACGCACTCTGCACATCGGCGATCGGATCACTGAAAGCGGTGTAGATCGGCTGGAGGACCGTCCCGTTGAGATAGGTCGTGAGCGCCACCGACTGCGTGGCGAGGCCTTGGCCGGCCGAGCCTTGGAGCCACAACGCCAGGAACGGGTCGTAGTAGTTCATGCCGACGATCGGCACGCCCGCTCCCGCTGCAGCCCGGAGCATGTAGAGGATGACGGGCAGGTTGTTGCCGATGTTGGTGAGCCCGGTGGCGATGCATGGCCCGTTTATCGTCCCACCCGATAGACAGCCATCGACGTCATTGGCGCCGATGTCGATGGTGATCAGCACGACGTGATGGGTCTCGATGAACGAGACGGCCTGGGCGACCTGGGATCCCGCGCCATAGGTGCAGGGCGATCCAGCACCGGTGAGCATGCTGGTGGAGGTCTCGCCGGGACAGCCGAGCTTCGCCAACTGGAGGCCCGGCACCTCGTTCCTGTACAAGGAGTAGAGGTCGTCCGCATATCCTTGGTTCGTCTCGACGCTCTGGCCCGACGAGTTCGGCTGCACCCCTTGTGAGAGGGAGTCGCCCAGGGCGAGGTAGTACGGCGTCGGCCCGCTCGTTCCGGCATGGGCCTGGCCGGCAGGTGCCAGTGCCAGGACGAGCGTCGCTGCACACGCGCCGCTGAACAGGGTCCAAACGCGGCGAAGTCTTGACATGATGCCCCCCTTCCTTCCCCGCCAGCCTCGTCCCCGGCGGCAGTGGCGTCAACCGCCTGTGGGATTGCCGTCGACGAGCGCCGTTACCGCTCCGTTCCCCTGATCCATCGGAGGATCATCGGGTGCAGGCCGCGTGCGACCAGGAAGATGACGAGGACAGCGAGAAGGAAGCCGGCCCATCCGAAGAGGTCCTGGCCGAGGAAGAGGAGCAGGACGGAGAGGAAGGCCATGGCGATCCCCGCTACCGCCGCCCGGGTCGATTGGGCCGAATCCACCGCCATATTCAACGGCACGCCGCGTCCTGATGCCACCCGGCGGGGCGCCGGCTCATGTCACCTCGTGCCTCCACCCGGGGCCCGCCATGATGGCGTCGTGACGCCGCCGCGTGGTGGACGTGGCGCCGTCGAGTGGTGGACGCGGCCCGTCGAGTGGTGGGAGGCGGTCGCCTGGCCTGACCGCGGGACCTTCGGTCCTGGTACGTCGGTCCCCGTCGATCTACGCATGTCGCAGGCGTATCAGGCGCACGGAAGGTCGAAGTCCCATGTCCGACAGGGGAGAGCCGATGAGCGGAAGCCCGACGCCGGGCGGGCCGAGCAGCGAGCCTCCGCCGACGCCACCGGCCGCGTACCCTCCTCCGCCGGCTCCGCCTCCGCCGCCGCCCCCTCCTCCGGCACCCGGACCGTTCCCGGGCGGCGTGCCGTACGGGTATCAGGCTGTGCCCCTCGACCGCCTGGGGCGTCCACTGGCGGATTGGTGGCAACGCTTCGTTGCCATCGTCATCGACTGCCTGATCATCGGGGTCGTCTACTGGATCCTCGCCGCCGCCGTCGTGAGCTCGTCGCTCCGCACGGGGTTGACCCATTTCGCCTTCAGGTTGTGGCTCGTCCAAGTGATCGTCGGGCTCGGTGCCATCGCCTACTTCGCGCTCTTGGAGGGGAGCGAACGGGGCCAGTCCGTCGGCATGATGGCTCTCGGCATCGCGGTGCGGGACGCGACGACCGGCGGAACGATCTCCCGGTCGCGTGCGGGTGCACGGATGGTGATCCTCTATCCGTGGCTCGTCCTGATCATGATTCCGTTGATCGGCGGCGTCCTGGGATTTCTCGGAGACATCTGGACGCTGATCTGTGGGCTATCGCCGCTTTGGAATCCTGCACGCCAGGGCTACCACGACATCGCCCAGAACACGTCCGTCATCAAGACGCGCTAGTACCCACGGCGGAGGGTGGGCCAGGGTGGTTCACGCCACGCGTGTGGCCACCAGGACCGGGATCTGCCGCGTCGTGCTTCGCTGGTAGTCGGCGTAGGCGGGGTACGCCGCCACGGCACGCTCCCACCATTGCTCGCGCTCCTCCCCCTCGACCTCCCGTACCGCGACGTCGAACACCTCGGGGCCGTCTTGGATCCGCACGGTGTCGGGGTGGGCCTTGAGGTTGTAGTACCAGCCGGGGTTCCTCGGGTCCCCACCCTTGGAGGCGACGACGGCGTAGTGCCCCTCGTGCTCCACCCGCATGACGGGGGCTTTGCGGACCTTGCCGCTCCGGTGCCCCAACATGGTGACGACGACGACGGGAAGCCGGGTGTCGAGGAGCGTCGTCCCCTCCGTCCCCCCAGAGCGCTCGTAGCGGTCGACCTGCTCCCGGACCCAGTCCCACCGGCTGGGCTCATAGGGACCGTCGAGGGTCATGGGGCCAGGGTAGGCCCCCAGGGCCAACGGCGGACGTCCCCCTGACGACGGACCTCACGAGACTTCACGAGACTTCACGAGAGTGTCGACCCATATGTCGATCCATAGGTGATCCACAGGAACCTCCAACAAACCTCCAAGCTCGGCCGATCAACCTGGGATAGTGAATTGCCGAGCGTCGATGCCACCCGATCGCACGGATCGCGGCCAGGAGCCGACCGGCCGGTGAAGGCCATGCGTCGACACCGGGCGCTGGTGCGCATCTACGTCAAGCAAGACGAGGACGACCCGCTCCTCTACGTCGTGACCGACGATCCCGACGAGGGCGCGATCCCCGTGATCCCCACGCAGAAGGCTCATGCGCTGTGGACCTACGCATCCCCCAGGTGGGGCACGCCGTCACAACAGGAACCTGGGGTCCCGCGCGCTGACGGCCGAGCGGGTCAGAGATCAGGCTTGCCGCTTCGCATCGTGGGGGTCGCAGGAACCACTCCTCCTGCGAGGTGCGAAGGGGTGAGCCGGGCCGACGAGGGGTCCCACGCGGGACCCCTCTCGGCCTTCGGCAGTGTGACCCCGGAGGAATAAAGGCGGCTCGAGCAGGCCCGATCTGGCGGGTGCGCGCGGTGCACGCGGCCGCCGCCCCCAGGCACGACGACGCGGTAACCCCCGAAGCGTTCGACGATATCACCCAAACTGAGTATGTCCATGGCCCCGACCTATGGACCAGAATGAAGGCGATGAGTCCCGGAGTCATCGCCGTCGTCGTCGGCCTCTGCGTCGCCGCCTTGACCTTTGGACTGGTCTGTGACGTGCGTTGGGGGCGAAGGGCTCGCGTGAGCGGGGTGGCCGAGGGCAACGTCACCGCATCGACGCAGCCCGAATGGGCCCGACCAGCGGTGCAGCAAGAAGCCATGACGACGCGACCCACGCCGCCTGACGTCGCGGGCAACGGCCACGACGCCTCAGCTCCCAACCTGGCTCTCGCGGTGCAACCGTCGGGCTCGCCGGCACCGTCACCGGTGGCGCCACCCCGCCCCGAGCCGTCGTCGGCGGGCCTGCCACCGCCGCCACTGCCACCACCGCCACCACCGCCACCAGCGCCATCGGGCGCACTCGCGGAACCATCTTCTCCGGCGGGGATCCCGGCGAATTGGCTGCCCGACCCCACGGGCAGGTGCGAGTTGCGGTACTGGGATGGTGCCAATTGGACCGAGCACGTCACCTCGGGCGGACAGCAGACGACCTCACCGCCCGGTTGAAGGACGTCCAGCCGCCCCGTGTGGCCATTCGCTCAACCCTTCCGATGTCTCGCCTCCGCTCCCAACCGAGACGTGAGCTGGCGGGATACCCCGAGCGCTCGCGCCACGTCGCTGAGGTTTCTCCCATCCTCTTGCGCCGCTACGACAAGCTCAAGACGGACGTCGTGGCGAGCGGCCTCGAATGCGTCGACTGCTGAAGAGACCCTTTCACGCCTCTCCGCGACCCTGAGGCGCTCCAGCATCTCGATCGTGTCGTTCGGCGGTTGGCCCGGCCTGCCAGCCGTCACAAGGGCTTCGCATGCTCTCTGGTAATCCAAGAGTGCTGCCCGTAGTTCCTTTGTGCTCCGGATGAGATGGCGCGTGTTGCGAATCAGACTGCTTTCCTGCTTTGGCATCAGCCATCAGCCTAGTAACGGTGACCGACCGATCGTGAGGTGGCCGGCCGCAGCCGAAGAGGATGAGGCCCTGGCGGCGTCTGGTCTCGGGTGAGGCATCGGGGAAGAAGCGCCTGTTCCTGACAGAAACGTCCACAGCTGTTGACACATCGGTCGTGCGAGGGCATACTCGCTCCCGCGGGATCGTTGCGGTGCCTCACGTGAGTGGAGCTGTCGCGGCGGATCCGGAGATGCCCTGTCCCCCCACAGGGCATCTTCCTGCCCGCAGCGCAAGAGCACGTCTCCCTCGCGAGTGCGTTGCAGTCGTTGGCCAGGCGGCGGTCAAAGGGGCTGCCCGGCGTGCCTCCGAGGATGCTGCCGGAGTCCAACCTCAGGGGAACTGGCGGCGATCGAGGTGCGAGCGCGAACTTCCACGCAGAGGATCCCGGCGCCGTTCCACGTGGACGTCGCCGAAGGGAAAGACATCGGGAAAGACCCTGCCGTCCGAGACCCGCCGCAGCCGATAACCCCCGTCGGCGACCTCGGCGACCTCGAAGCCCCGCGACCAGTTCCCCAGGTAGCGGTCGCAGACGTAGACCCTGGTCCCCACCGAGAACCTGGGGGGCAGCGGCTCGAGATCGGTCGTGTCCACGTCGCGCAACTTCGGAAGCGAGGCGATCAGATCGCCCGACGGCGTGCGTCTTCGATGAAGACGTCCATCAGGCGATCACGCTGCCACCGTTGCTCGGCGCTCAGGGCACACCACTTGGCCAGCTGGGTCGGTCGGCTGGCGAGAACTGCCTCTTCGGCTTCACGCAACGTGGCCCACAGCGCCTCGTTGGGATCGCCGGGCGCTGCCGCCTGGGCTGCCGCCCGCGCCGCGGCATGGGCGCCACCGACCTCGGTGATCGCGGTCGCCACCTCGAGAGCCAAGCCGTTGGCCTCCGACAGCTCATCGGCGCTGACGGTGCCGTGGGCGAAACCCCGGGCAGCTTCGATGGCGATGCGGGGACCCCGATCGGCGAAGCGATCCTCGAACAGCGGGAGGACGTGCTCGGCGCAGTCAGCGGCTGCGAGGCGAATGGAAGCGTCCGTTTCTGCCATGAATCTGCGCTGTTGTGCTACCCCGAACCCCAGTAGACGATCGACTCTGTGGCTGGCCCTCTTGAGAGTCGGGGGCAGTTGTTGGGATTGTCGTGATGATGTCGGCTCGCTCCGGCCGGCGCTGGGCGTAGCATCCGACCGTGGACCCGAACGAGCGACGGTGGGTGGTGTGGGGCGGCGCCATCGCGATCGTCGGTGCCGCGGGTTGCGCGCTCACCGCATCCCTTTGGAGTGCGCCCAAGGGCCTCTTGGAGAGCGACCCGTTCATGGGTTTCCTGGCCATTGCCGTCTTGGGTCTCGGGCTCATCGTGGCCGCGGGGGCCAGGGACGCGCTCCTCAGTGGTGAGAGCGCCTTCGTCCAGCTCACCCGATTCGACGTCGTGGACGAAAAGGACGAGCGGGGAACGGACAGGCTCACCGTGCATCCGGTGTTCCGCAATATCCGCGAGGGCGACGTGTACCGCACCCGCTATGAGATGGCGCTGCAGGCGGAGGCTGACGTCAACGCCCTGCTCCTGCATGCGTCGGCACCCTCGGTGCTCGGCATGCGGCTCGAGGATGTGCGCATCCGTCATCAGGAGGCGGGCCACGGGGCCGGCAAGGCGTGGGTGAGCGTCGTGGAACCTCCGTTCCTGTTCCGTCTCGATGTGATGACGAGTCGACCCGAAGACGACATCCGCATCGGTGGTTCGGTTCGTTGACCCCGTGGCCGGGTCGCGTCTGCCGATACGTGAGCTGATCCGCCGGGTTCGCCTGGCTCGTGCCGGACGTCTCCTACATCTGACCGAAGCCCGCGACCCAGTCGACGAACTGCTTCTTGGAGCCGAACCCGAGCCGTCGGAGCGCTTCGTCCAGCGTTCGGGCATCACACCCCGGCGCCCAGGTGGACGACGTGAGGCGTCCGCACCGGGGCCATCCGGCAGGAAGGCTTGCGCAGGCGCACTCCACCTGGTCGACCGCGACCTCGACCCTCATCCCGCCACCCCCCTGCGAATCGGCGAGAGTCTCGGACGGTCTCGCCGCAGTGGCCCCGGTTGGCGGATCGAGACCACCGGGCGAGACGATCCTCTGAGCTGGGTGTCTTCCAGCGCAGTAGGTCCACGGTACGCCGGGAGGGCGGTTTTTGCCTCACCCAAAGTGACCATTTTTCGCCCTCGCAGCGCCGAGCCGGCGTCTGCTTCAGGTCGCCGTCCGCGGATGCGATCAGGTCGGTGGACATGGTGGACCGGGCGTCCACGTGCTGTGGCGGCAAGCGGCGCGGGGATTCCGATCAGGCGGCGTCGTCGGCCGACGCCGGCAGGTGCGGCTCGCGCTCCCAGATCATGTCGAGCACGGCGACCACCAGGTCGCCGATCAACTCCTCGGTGAGCTGCTCGACGGAGATCCCCACGATCCGCTCGGTGGCCGTCCCGCCCATGCCGGGTGCCTCGGCCACCAGGCTGGCTTGCACCAGGGACCCACCCTCGAGGCAGCGGAGGACGAGGCGTGACCGGCCCCGGGTGGCGAACCGGTCGATGGAGAAGCGGAGTTCGAACGCCCGGGGCATCGCCGAGGGCTGGTCACGCAGCAGCTGGACGAGGGCGGCGCCGATCCCGCGCTCTCGAACGATGCGGACGCTGTCTTCGAGGACCGGTCGGGCCACGGTCACCAGGGCGGCGCAATGCGCTTGGAACACCTCCATGTCCCGCGCCCGTGTGGCCGCCTCCGCCTCGCGGATCTCGGCCTCGCAGGCGAGCCCACCGGAGAGCGTCGAGTCCAGCTGCAAACGCCAGGCGGCGATCGGTGGCGAAGCCGGGGGCGGCGGGGGTACCGGGATCGCCGAAGGGGGCGGGGGCGCAAGGTCGGTCATCGGTTGCCCTGGGGTGCGGTCGTCCCCGTCCGGGACTGCTGGAGCTCGACATCGAGGAAGATCCCGTAGACGCCTCCCGACTTGGTGGCCACGACCCGCACGACGCGCGACCGGACGAGTGCGGCGAAGAAGGCGAACCCGGCGATGGCGCGCGGCTCGAGGATCTGGGCTTCGACGACCTCGCCGTGCTCACACTCGACCGTGATCCGGTTGTAGGGCGTCGGCACCTGGCCGGTGACGATCGTGATGGCATGCTCCGGGCTCGACGGCCCCGCCGATTCCGGGGATTCCGAGGAATCGTCCGCGGGCGCGACGACGTAGTGCGCGGCGTGCACCACCAGGCGGCCGGTGTCGGCCGACACTTCCCCGGTCGGTTCCGCCGTCTGCGTGGTCGCCTCCGGCGCTGCCGATGCCGGTTGCTCGGGCGCGCTGGGTTTCGCGGGTGGGCTCGGGGCGGTGCCCGGGAGCCGCAGAGCGGGGGCGGGCGGTGCCGCGGCCAGCGGCCCGGCCGGCGTGGGTGGCGCGGCGGTGGTGGCGCCGTCGGGCGGGGCGACGTGGGGCATGGGGTGCTCCTTTTGTTCCTCTTCCTCGTGTTCCTCGTGTTCCTCGGCCTGCGCTTCGGCCGCAGGGGGGGCCGGCGGCGGCGCCACGAGCGGCGCGACATCACCGGTCCAATGGCTGCCGTCCCAATAGCGCACCACGTTCGGGTCGGTGGGGTCCGGGTACCACGCCGCTTCGGGGCCGAGCCGGACGTCGCCGTCGCTCGGCGGGTCCGTCGCGGGTGTCCCGGGCGCGACGGACGGGTCGACGGGCGGGTCGTCGAAGAAGAAGCGGTTTCCGTCGCGCACGCGGTTGGTCGGCCGCCCTTCGCTGAAGTAGCGGCCCTGGTGCTCGCCGTAGGGGTCTGCGGCCCACCCGGTCAGGAGCGTCACGACGGCACCTCGGCGGTCGCATCGGGGACGGTCGCATCGGGGAGGGTCGCATCGGGGGCGGTCGCATCGGGGAGGGCCATCGCGAACACCGGCAGGGGGTTCATCGATGCCAGCCACATGGCGTCGTCGGCCGACAGGGGCGGGGAGAAGTAGTACCCCTGTCCCACGTCGACCCGCAGGTCGCGCAGCACCTCGACCTGCGCGGCCGACTCGACCGCCTCGGCCACCGTGCAGATGCCGATCGATCGGCACAGGGCCACGATGGTCTCGACGGCCTGTCGGCCGGAGCCGCCGGGCGTGGCGAGCGCGGCGACGATCGAGCCATCGATCTTCATGGTGTTGACGACGTGCCGGTGCAGGGGCTCGAGCGCCAGCTGACCGGAGGTCACGTCGTCCAGGGTGAGCTGGACACCGAGGCGTGCCATCGCCTCCAGATCTGCGGCCGCACCCTGGTCGTCGACCACGCCGTCGCTGACCTCCACGGTGAGGAGGTCGGGGTTGAGCTCCGAGGAGGCCAGGGCGTCGGCTGCCGCGTCGGCGGCCTCGCCCCGACGGAGCTGGAAGAGGGAGCAGTTCACCGCCACCTGCAGGTTCGATGGCCAGCGAGCGGCCTGCGCGCACGCCTCGTGGAGGACCCAGGCGTTGAGCGCGGTCATGTGACCGTGCTGCTCGGCCCACGGGATGAGGTCGCCGGGCAGGATCAGCTGCCCCGCGGGGTCGTGCCAGCGCAACAGGGCTTCGAAGCCGAGCAGACGCCCGGTGGCGAGGTCCACGGCCGGCTGGAAGACCAGCGAGGGGTCCCCCTCGAGCCCGATGGCGGGGGGAGCGGTGACTCTCGTGGTGGTGGCGAGGGTTGCGGTGCTCGACATTGCTGCGGGTCCTTGCCGCCGGGCCGCCGAGGGGGCGGTCTCAGCCTGTCCGTCGTTGTCCTATCGCCTACGGCGGGGGGGTGACGTAGGGCCGAAAGGCCCATCTGGGGGAGCGGGGCCGCCGCCGTCGTCGATAGGCTGCCGCCGAAGCGGACCCAGGGGAGGGTGACGGGTGTCGGCGCAGGCTCGTGCTCTGGTGCTGTCGGGACCCGGCGTCCTGCAGGACACGGCCCTCCCCATCCCGAGCACCGGCACCGACGACGGGATCCTGCGGATCGAGGCCTGCGGCCTGTGCGGCACCGACCACGAGCAGTTCTCGGGCCTGCTGCCCGGGCCCGGCCCCTTCGTGCCCGGACACGAGATCGTCGGGACCATCGAGGCGATCGGCGACGAGGCGGCGGCGCGCTGGCAGGTGGCTGCCGGTGACCGGGTTGCGGTGGAGGTGTTCCAGTCGTGCCGGGGCTGTCCGGCTTGTCTCGCCGGCGACTACCGCCGCTGCCACACCCACGGTATGGCCGACATGTACGGCTTCGTCGCGCTGGACCGCCCACCGGGGCTGTGGGGCGGGTACGCGACCCACCTCTATCTCGCGCCCGACGCCATGGTCCTGCCCGTTCCAGCGGGCCTCGACCCCGTCGTCGCCACCATGTTCAACCCGTTGGGCGCGGGACTGCGCTGGGGGGTCTCCGTCCCAGGGACCGGGCCGGGCTCCGTGGTGGCCGTGCTCGGCCCCGGCGTGCGGGGCCTGTCGGCGGCGGCCGCGGCCAAGGAGGCCGGGGCGGCGTTCGTGGTCGTGGTGGGCAAGGGCGAGGGCGATCGCGTCCGGCTCGAGCTGGCCGGCCGGTTCGGTGCCGACCTCGTCGTCGACGGCGCCCGCGCGGATCCGGTGCACGCCCTGCTCCGCGCCACCGGCCGGCTGGCCGATGTCGTCGTCGACGTCACCGCGTCGGCACCCGAGGCGCTGGGGACGGCGGTCGACCTGGTGGCCGACGGCGGCACGGTCGTGGTGGCGGGAACGCGCGGCGACGGCGAGCTCAAGGGCTTCCGGCCCGACCTTCTGGTCTACAAGGAGGCCCGCATGGTGGGAGCCCTGGGCGTCGACGCACCGTCCTACCGGGATGCGCTCGCCCTCTTGGTCGAAGGGACCTATCCCTTCGAGTCGCTGCCTCGCCGCTGTGTCGGCCTCGATTCGGACGCGGTGGCCGCCCTGCTTCGCACCATGAGCGGTGCCGACGCCGCCGGGGGGGCGATCCGTCCCGTGCACGCGGTGATCACGCCGTGAGCGCGGGTGGACCCGACCAGTCGAGCGGATCGGCCGCGCCTGGTCCGCCGACGACGCCGAGGGTCCCCTTGCTCGACGTCGGCGAGGCCACGGCACGAGCAGAGCAGGCCGGCGTGCCCTCGTACCTGCCGCGGCTGTCGATCTTCCAGGTGCTGCTGCAGCATCCCCGCCTGGCCCGGTCGCTGAGCGACCTGCTCACCACGCTGCTCTTCGAGGGTGCCCTCGACCCTCGCCTGCGGGAGCTCATGATCATGCGGCTGGGCTGGGCGACGGACTCCGTCTACGAGTGGACCCAGCACTGGCAGATCGCCGTGGCCCTGGGGATCCCTGCCGAGGACCTGGTCGGGGTGCGGCACTGGCGCGACCACCAGCCCTTCGGGCCGTCCGAGCGAGCGGTGCTGCAGGCGGTCGACGACACCGTGGGGACGGGATCGCTGCGAGCCGAGACCTGGGCGGCGCTGGAGGAGCACGTGAGCACCGATCCGGCCGTCCTGCTGGAGGTGGTGGGCGTGGTCGGGGCGTGGCGAATGGTGTCCGGGCTGCTCCGCAGTCTGGGCGTGCCGCTCGAGCCCGGCGTCGACCCCTGGCCTCCCGACGGCCGGTCCCCGGCGGGCGACGCCCGGTGAGCGACGCCGGGTCTTCGCCGGCGTGTCAGCGGCGCCCCAGGATCCCCCGGACGTAGGCGGCCTGGCCCGCGTGCTGGAGGTTGTCGGCGATGACGCTCACGAGGCGCACGCCCAAGGTGACCGGCGGATCCCAGTGCTCGTCGACGATGCGGTCCAGATCCGCGTCGGTGAGGGAGGCGACGAAGCGACGCGTGGCCTCGTGGACGGCGTCGAGGTAGCCGCGCAGGAGATCCGCGCCGGCGACCACCAGGGCCACCTGGGCCGAATCGTGGCCGTAGCCGATGTCGTGGTCCTCGAGACGCAGACCGAAGCGCGACGACCAGCCCGCGGCGGTCCACACCTGCTCCGTGCCGGCCACGCCGGCCACGTGGTCGTCCTGGACCCGCGCCAGGTGCCAGATCAGCCAGGCGATCGAATTGGCGTCGGCGTCGAGGCGCACCGGGAGTGCGTCGTCCGGGATCCCGTCGAGGACCTCGGCGACCGCCTCGTGGATCCGTCCGAAGGCGTCGGAGAGCAGCTGCGCGCTGGTCATGGGGATCGCTCCTTCCTGCCCGCGACGGGGCGCGGCGGCATCGCTCCGCTCATCTTGGCCGACCGCCGTGGAGTCCGCGCGTCGGCGGACGGGGAGCTTCGCTCAGGACTGGATCTGCCAGATGCGCACGAACTGGATCTCGGTCGTGGCCGGCAGCGGCGTCTTCTTCGGGTTGAAGGCATTGGGCCCCATGCCCAAGGCCTGGGTGAGGTTCACGAAGAAGGGCTGGTCGAAGGGGGACGGATGGTGCTCCGGTCCCTGCGGCACCCAATTGTCGATCAGGCACGTGGTGCCGTTGTAGGTGATGGTGATCGTGGCCGGCGTCCACTCGACGACGTAGTCGTTGAAGGCGTCGGGGTCGATCGCGCAGTTGGGGTTGGTCACGATGTTCGTGTTCGTGGCGGGGTTCACGGTCCCGGTCTGGTACATGTAGTGGAGGTGGGGCACCGCGTAGCCGGCGTGGTTGCTGAAGATCTCCGCGATGTCGATCTCCCCTGACGCCGGCCAGTGGCCGTAGACGGGTGTGACCGGGAAGAGCCAGAACGAGGACTGCAGGCCGGCGACCGTGGCGGCCGGCACCTTGGCCTTGACCTCGAAGCGGCCGTACGCCTGGGAGAAGTGGTGCAAGGTGGCGACCGTGCCGCTCGTGTACTGGGTCCGGAACCCGCCGCCGTGCTCCTTGCAGGTGAACGGCTTCGCCTCCTTGCGCGCCGTGAGGCTCAGGTAGCCGTTGCCCACAGAGATGTTGTTCGGGCTGTCGACGAAGCACGCACTGTGCCCCGAGTTGTAGCCCGACGTCGCGGTGAGGACGGGCGCCCACTTGCTCGTGTCGAGCGTCGTCCCGCTGAACTCGGAGTCGAAGGTGCACGTCCAGGTGATCGAGCCCTCCGACAGCGTGGTGCAGCCCGTGGAGGGGGCACCGGGCGCCTGGGTCACGGTGCCGGCGTTCGCCGGGGCCACTGCTTGTCCCGGGGGGGCGCTCGACGCGGGCCCCGGTGCCGTCTGCGGGGACGGTGCCGCCGGTCCCGTCGACGACGCGGCGCTCCCCCCGCCGGTCCCGCCGGGTGCGTGGTGGTTCTTGGGGTCGAGGGACGCCAGGGTGGGGATGAGCCCGGCCAGGGACGAGGGCGAGGGGGTGTCGAGACGGCGGACCGCGGCGGCGCCGGGTGTCGCCCCGGCGACGAGCACGGTGGCGCCGAGGCTCACGAACGCGGCCGCCGAGACGGCGATCCTGGTCCGAGCACGCCGTGGGCGGGGCCTGGCTCCCTTTTCCATGCCGTGGACAACGATCCGCGCCCCCGACCATGGCGGTCGTTCTTGGTCTTTGGCCACTTGTCGGGGGCGCCGGCCGGCGGGACGGTACGAGGGTGGAGAGCGTCACGACCCGCAACGGGACCGGGGTCGGCACCGCCGCCGGCGGCCGGAGCGGGAAGAGGGTGGCGATCGTCCGCCGGCTCCTTCAGCTCGGGGGTCGCTTCTCGGTCGAGCTGGGGATCGACGTGGACGGCGGGGAAGCCGAGGTCGAGCGCTGGTTCCTCGCCGCCACCCTGTTCGGGACCCGCATCCCCGTCACCCTGGCCGAGCGGGCCTTCCGCGTCCTGGACGAGGCGGGCGTGACCGTCCGCAGGGCGCGGTCGTTCTCGTGGGACGATCTCGTGGCCCTGCTCGACGAGGGGGGCTACGCCCGCTACGACTTCAAGACGGCGACCCGCCTGCACGCCCTGTGCGACGTGCTCGGCGAGCGCTTCGGCGGCCGCGTCGCGGCCGTCGCCGAGGTGGCCCGGACCAGCGCCGAGCTCGAGTCCGCGCTCGACGAGCTGCCCGGCTGGGGCCCGGTGACCGTCGACGTCTTCCTCCGCGAGCTGCGGGGGGTCTGGTCCGCGGCCGATCCCGCCCTCGACGAGCGGGCCCGGGCCATGGCGAGCCACCTCGGGCTCATGGGCGAGCGGGCCCGGGGCCCCCTGGAGCGGATCCGGTCGCTCGCCGCCGAGTGCGGTGCCGATCCGCGCGATCTCGAAGCGGCCTTGGTGCGCGGCGCACTGGCCCATCGGCGTGGGCTCGACGCCTGCCCCGGGGGCGCGCGGTGCCAGGTCCTGCCGGCGCGCTGAGCCAGGCGTCGGTGGTGCGGGCTGGAGGCGCCGCGCCGGCGACGCGTCGTCAGGGGTAGACCAGCTCCAGGAGCCGATCGGTCAGCGCCCTGATCTCCTTGGCCGCGGCCCGGACGCGGCGCCGTCCCTCGCCTGCGGGGTCGGCGATGTCGTCCTCGGGATCGTCGGCGAGCAGGGTCTGGCGCGGCCGGCCGCTGTGGATCAGCGCCAGCCACGACGCCAGCGGCTGGCCTGCGGGCCGGGGACCGGCCAGGGTCCCCCGCCGCACGATCTCGCGCAGGGTGAAGGCCTTCGGCCAGCAGGCCTCGTCCAGGAACACCGCCTCCCGCACGTGCTCCCGGGCCATGCCGATCACCATGTCGGCCCCTCCGAGCAGATCGGCGCTGAGGGGCCGGCTGACGTGGCCCCGCATGTCCAGGCCGCCGCCGCCGATGGCGGCCAGCGTCTCCTTCGGGATCGGCCGCGCACCGGGGAGGATCCCCGCCGAACCCACCTCCACGTCCAGCCCCCGCCGCCGGGCTGCCGCCCCGGTGAACGCCTCGGCCATGGGTGAGCGGATGATGTTGCCGGAACAGACGAAGAGGACCTGGATCGGGCGAGTGTAGTGAGGGCGTCGACCGCAAGATTCCGGCGGCGGGGCGATTCCCGGGGAATGGCGGTATGCAGGACCGGCGGGCCCGGCTGCCGGCCCCTGGACCGGCCCGTGGACCGGCCCCTGGACCGGTCCCCGAAGCCCCGGGCGACGACGCGGGGCGGCCTGTGACGACCCTCGCCGCGCCCTCCGTGCGCCCGTCGAGCGGGGCCCGCTCCTCGAGCAGTTCGCGCTCGTGGTCCGGGCTGGTCGTCGGCGTCCTCGTCGCCCTCTCCGCGGTCGCCGGGGCGGCGGCCGGTGCCCACCCCACCGGCACGTGGGCCGTCGACCCCCTCTACGGTGCCGCCTTCGCCGGCCTGACGACGTGGGCGGCCAGCCGGGCGGGCCGCGAATCATGGCTGGCCGTGGCGGCCGTCGGTGTGGTCATGAGCCGGGGATGGCTCCTGCTGCCCGCAGCCGTCGCCTTGGCGGTCGCCTTTGCCTCGGTGTTCGACCGCCGGTCGCGCCGCCGCACCGGGGCCGTGGTGGGCGCCCTCGCCGGGCAGGTGGTCCTGCGCTGGCCCCCGATCGGCTTCCACGGCGCCACGGCGCTGGTGGCCGGGCTGGCCGTCGTGCCCGTGGTCGTCTCCGCCTATCGCCGCGCCCCGCGCCCCGGGCGCCGGACCGTCCGTCGCGTGGCCGCGGCGGTCGGGGGTGTCGCGCTGCTCCTCTGCCTGCCGTTCCTCGTCGCGGGGCTGCTCGTCGAGCCCCGCATCGCCCAGGGCACCCACGAGGCGCAGCGGGCACTCGACGCCGTGAGCGCCGGCGAGGCCACGACGGCGACCGCCGACCTGGGGGCCGCGCGTCGCGACTTCGCCGGGGCGGACGGCGCCGTCAACGGGTGGTGGAACGCCGGCGCTGCCCTGGTGCCCGTCGTGGCCCAGCAGCGCCGGGCCGTCGCCGCCGCCACCGACGCGGCCGCCACCCTCACCGCGGTGGGCGCCCGCACCGCCGGACGGCTGGACTACCACCAGCTCGGTTACCACGACGGCCGCATCGACCTGAGCATGCTGCCCCCGATGGCCGCACCCGCGGCGACCCTCGACCGGGCCATCGCCGCGGCCCAGGCCCGGATCGGCGCCACCGGTTCGCCGTGGCTGCTCCCTCCCGTCGGGAACCGCCGGGCCCAGCTCGTCGCGCAGCTGGGGCGGGCCCGGACGAGCACCGACATCGCCGTCCAGGCCATCGGGGTCCTGCCCGCCATGCTCGGCGCAGCGGGGGAGCGCCACTATCTCGTGGTCTTCACCACACCGTCGGAGGCCAGGGGGTTGGGCGGGTTCATCGGCGCCTACGGCGAGCTCACGGCCGACGACGGACGGCTCAGCCTGCGCACCTCCGGCTCGATCCAGAGCCTCAGGACGGCGGGCATCCCGCCCACCGAGCGCACGCTCACCGGCCCGCCCGACTTCCTGGCCCAGTACGGGACCTTCCACCCCGAGCAGTTCTTCGAGGACTCGACCTTCTCACCGGACTTCCCGACCGACGCCGACGTCGTCTCCCAGCTGTACCCGCAGGCGGGCGGCACCCCGCTCGACGGGGTGATGGCCATCGATCCCTACGGCCTGGCCGCCCTGCTGCGGATCACGGGGCCCGTCAGCGTGCCCGGCCTCCCCGTGCCCCTGACGTCGGCCAACGCCGCGCAGGTGCTCCTGCGGGACCAGTACACCCTCTACGACAGCGGCCAGGCACCCGACAACCAGGCTCGCCACGACCTGCTCCAGGACGCCCTGCACGTCGCCTTCGACCGCATCGTGCAGGGGTCGCTGCCCGCCCCGCGGACCCTGGCCCAGGACCTGGTGTCGCCGGTGCGCGACGGTCGCCTCTACTTCTGGTCCGCCCACCCCGACGAGGAGCCGCTGTTCGAGCGCCTCGGCGCCGACGGCACCTTCCCGCGGCCCGGGGACGGCGACCTGCTGGCCGTCACCGTCCAGGACGCGGAGGCCAACAAGATCGACGCGTTCCTCCATCAGCGCATCAGCGACCAGGTCGCCTACGACCCGGCGACCGGCTCCGCCCACGAGGTCGTCACCGTCGCGCTCCGCAACGACGCGCCGGCGTCGGGCCTCCCCGCCTACGTGATCGCGCCGGCCGACGCGCCCCCCGGCACGCCCGAGGGGGCCAACTACGCGATGGTGACCCTCTACACCCCACTGGCCTTCGACCAGGTGTCGGTCGACGGGGTCCCGAGCACCCTGGCCGCAGGGGTGGAGCTGGGGAGCTTCGCCTATCGCACCTGGGTCACCATCCCGCCCGGGACGACCCTGACGATGCAGGTGACGCTGACGGGGACGCTGCCCGCCGGGACCACGCTGCCCTTCCACGTCCGGGTCCAGCCCTCCGCCAATCCGGTGTCCCTGACCCTGACCATGGCACCGGGCGCGGGGTGGCAGGTCGTCGGCTCGCCCACCTGGACGGCCGGGTCGGCCGCGGTGGAGCTCCACCGGTTCCGGTTCTCCCCCTCCTGAGGTGCGTATTCGCGCGAATAGTGGGTCCGGCGCCACGTGCCAGCCGGAGTCGTGTTACGGCAATGTTGAAAATCGCGCAGGCGAGTGGACTCGGAAGCCGCAGATGGTGAAGGATTCTCGTTGTCGGGGGCAAGGAACCGAGAAGAGACAGGTAGGCGGGAAGGTTCACACCCCCCTCGGGGGCCCGGACTCCCTGCTAGGCGGAGGCTGAGGACATGGTCCGAAAGATTTGGCAGACGGCGGTCGCCTCTCTGGCGCTGGGCACGGCGGTGGCCGTGGCTGCACCGGGAGTGGCCGGAGCAACGAGCTACCCGCCGGGGCCCCCGTCGGTCCAGCTGAAGGTCTCGGACCTGGGTCAGGTCACCGCGGACGTGAAGAAGCCCCAGAGCGTGACCGTCGAGCTCTACGGCGCCGGGCAGGGCCACCACACGGTCATCAGCCTGGTCGGGCCCGTCCTCACCCTCACCGGAGGGAGCCACACGACGCCGGTCACCCTGACCGACCCCTTCGGTGCGACGTCGAAGCTCGGGTCCGCGAAGGCCAAGGCCGAGGGCGCCCACTCGACCACCATCGGCACCGCCACGGCGGACTCGAACGGGAACGCGGTGACCACCGCCACCATCCCGTCCGGCACCGCCCCCGGCGTGTACGAGCTGGTGGCCACCGACCCCGTCACCGGTGCCACCGAGGCCACGCTCCTCACCGTGCCGGCGGCCGCCGGCGCCGCCGCGGGGGCGGCGTCGGGTGGCTCGCTGACCGGGGCACTGTCCTCGGCGGTCAGCTCCGTCTCCGGCCACCACGCGGCGCAGACGACACTGCTCGTCGGGGCAGGGGCCCTGGCCGCGGCGGCGAGCGGCCTGCTGTTCCTCTCGGGCCGCCGGCGCCAGCGTCGGGCCTTCTAGCCCCTCGAAGCTCGGATCGGGCAGCCGCCGGCACCTACGGGCGCCGGCGGCTGCGTCGCGTCCGGCCCCCGGCTCCGGTCACTCGGCCGCTTCGGCCAGGGCTTCGGCCAGCGCGGGGTGCACGAGCATGGACTCGACGATGTCGCTCACCCGCAGCTCGGCGGTGACCGCCAGCGCGATCACCGAGATGAGCTCGGCCGCCCCCGCGCCCACGATGGACCCGCCGAGCACCACGCCCGTGGCCGGGTCGGAGACGATCTTCACGAAGCCCCGAGGGTCGTTGTTGATGAGCGCCTTGGGGTTGGCGGCGAAGGGCACCTTGGTGACCCGGATCTTGCGTCCCTCGGCGAACGCCTCCGCCTCGGCGACGCCCACGTCCGCGATCTCGGGCTCGGTGAAGATGGCGGAGGCGGCGCGGTCGTAGTTGAGGTGGCGATGCGCCACCGTGTGCCCGATGGCCACGTGCTCGGCGATCTTGCGGCCCTGCATGGTGGCCACGGAGGCCAACGGCAGCTTCCCCGAGACGTCGCCGGCGGCGTAGATGTGGGGCACGGCCGTCTGGCAGTGGTGGTTCACCGCCAGGTACCCGCCCTCGTCGGCGCGCAGCCCGGCGTGCTCGAGGCCGAGGGACTCCGTGTTGGGGACGGATCCCACCGCCAAGAGCGCGTGGGTCGCGTCGACGACGCGGCCGTCGTCGCAGCGGACCCTGACGCCGCCGGCCGTCGTGTCGATGCCCACCGCCCGCGCCCCCTTGAGGAGACGGACGCCGCGGGCGGCGAAGTCCTCCTCCAGGGCCGCCGCCACCTCGGGGTCCTTGTGGGGGAGCACGTGCTGACGGCTCACGACGAGGCTCACCTCGGAACCGAGGGTGTTGAACATGTGCACCAGCTCGACACCGGTGACGCCCGACCCGATCACGGCCAGGTGCTCGGGAAGCGACGGTGGGGGATAGGCGTCGCGGGAGGTGAGGACCCGGACGCCGTCGGGCGTCGCCCAGTCGGGCACCCGCGGCCGGCTGCCGGTGCACAGCAAGACGGCGTCCGCCTCGATCCGCCGTGCCCCCTCGTCGGTCTGCGCCACCACCGCGTGCGTTCCGTCCAGCCGGCCCGTGCCCCGGACGAGCTCGACGCCTTGGCGCGTGAGCAGCTCGGTGGTGGCGACCTCGAGCCGGGCTTCGATGGCGACGATGCGTTCCGCCAGGGCCGCCACGTCCAGTCCGGCCGCCACGTCCGAGAGGCCCATGCCGCCCATGCGCGTGAGCGACGACAAGGCGCCGCCGGTGGCGATCATCGTCTTGGAGGGGATGCAGTCGCGCAGGTGCGCGGCGCCGCCCACCACGTCCCGCTCGACGAGGACGACCTCGATCCCGAGGCGCGCCGCATGGGTGGCGGCCTCGGTGCCGGCGGGGCCACCCCCGATGATCACGAAGCGCATCGCCGTCACCGCGCCGTGGCGGGCGCGCCCGCGGCCAGGTGGTCCACCAAGGGCAGGAGGGTGCGCTGGGTGAGCTGGCCGCAGAAGACGGTGAAATGCTCGCCGTCGGCCCACCGGCAGGTCTGGCCGTGGACCGTCGGCGTGTAGACGCCGCCCGGGGAGACCACCCGGTCGAGGTCGAAGTAGGTGACCCCGCGGTGGGTGGCGGCCGCCGTCCGGAGCAGCGCGTTCATGGCCGCGTGCCGGGCCGGGTCGTTCTCGGGCGCGGGCGACCCGTCGGGGAAGGGGACGGAGTCGGTGGTCGGCACCCCCACGAGCACGATGGGGACGGTGCCGCCGCCGAGGCGGGCGACGAGCGCGTCGATGCGCGAGCTGAGGTATGCGTCGAAGGCCGGCTGGCCCACGTGCACCTGCTGGCCGCCCATCTCGTGGGTGAAGCAGTCCCAGAACCCGAGCACCACCACGATGGCACCCGGGTGCAACGCGTCGGCCTGCTGTCCCCAGGTGTCGAACGCGTCGGTGCACGGGGCGTACCCGGGGGCGAAGCCGGTGTGGTACAGGATCTCGCCGGTGTTGGTGAACCCGCACCCGAGGATGGTGTGGTTCACGAGGTCGACGCCATAGGACGCGGCGTCCACGCCGAGGCCCATGCCCAGGGTGAGCCCGAGCGAGTCGCCCACGAGCAGTGTCGTCACCGCGTGGTCGTGCGCGGTGGACGAGCCCTGGGCGCCGGACGAGCCCTGGGCGCCCCCGGGCTCGGCGACGCGTTGCGACGACGCACGCACCGCTGCGGCCGTGGCGGGCACGCCCGCGCCGGCCGGCAACGACGGCGCCAGGAGGAGGCCCGCCACCGCCGCCGCGGCCGCCGCCGGGGCCAGGGCGCCGAGGACCGGTGCGGGCACGCGCCGGGTGCGGATGGGCTTCTCGACGAGGACGTACGACAGCGTTGCCGCGACCAGCGTCGCGGCCAGGCGCAGGGCCAGGAGCGCGGTGCCGCCCACGCCGGTGGAGGACTCGGTGAGCCAGAGGAAGAGGGGGAAGTGCCAGAGGTACACGCCGTAGGACACCAGGCCCAGCGCGACGAGGGGGCGCGTCGACAGGCCGCGGGCCAGGACCGAGCGACGCCCCACGTGCACGGCCAGGATCACCGCGGCCATGGCCAGGTCGAAGACGAGGAAGCCGCCCTCGTAGAACCAGTGGGCGTCGCCCGGGACCAGCACCATGGCGGCGAGGACGGCGGCCGCACCCACGAGGCCGGCGGCCGTCGCCGCGCGCCGGCCTCGTGGCTCGGGCGCCAGCGGCCGGCGGGTGAGGAGCAGGGCCAGCGCCGCACCCACGAGGATGCCCGAGGCACGGGTGTCGGTGCCGTAGTAGGCGCGGTCGATGCCCCCGCCCCGGCTGAGGATGGCCATGGCCCCGGCGGAGGCGAGCGCGCCGGCCGATGCCACGGCCAGGAGCAGGCGGCGCCGCCGGCGCACCGGATCGGCAGCGCGGCGGGTGAGGTGGACGACGCCGAGGACCACGACGGGCCACACCAGGTAGAACTGCTCCTCGATCCCGAGCGACCACGTGTGCTGGAGCGGCGAGGTCGGTCCGGTGGCCGTGAAGTAGCCGCTGCCGGTCCAGATCTGGTGCCAGTTGGCGACGTAGAAGAGCGCCGCCAGCCCGTTGCCCACCAGGTCCGGCGAGCCGTGCTGGGCGCCCGCCAGCGCCTGGTAGAGGGCCACGGTGACGATCAGGAGCACGAGCGCGGGAAGCAGCCGCCGCGCCCGGCGGAGCCAGAAGGCACCGAGACGGACGTCGCCCGAGGCGTCGCACTCGGCGACGAGCAACGAGGTGATGAGGTAGCCGGAGAGGACGAAGAAGGCCTCGACGCCGAGGAAGCCGCCGCGGAGCCAGCCGATGCCGGCGTGGAAGAGGACGACACCGGTCACGGCCACCGCGCGCAGACCGTCGAGCGAGGGTTGGCGGTCCAGTGCGGGTCGGGCGGGTTGGCGGTCGGGCATGGTGGCCTCGCCGCGCCCGCCGCCCGGCTGCCGCCTCGGTGATGCACGGCGGGCCCTCGTCGGGCCGGCGCGGCCCTGTCTGACATGGAGACTACCGGGCGTGCCCGTGCCGCACGCGGCACGCCGGGGCCCGTTGAGTAGGGTCGAGGGCCGGTGACGCTCGCGACCGATGCCACCGCCGGCGGCGCCGGCGCCGCCGTGGCCGACGAGGCGCGCCGCGGGGGCACGGGCACGGACGAGCGGCCAGACGGACGTGGGGAGCGGGCGGCCCGAGGCGCCGCCGCCCTGTCGATTGCCTTCGCCATCTACCTGGCGTTGGCCGTGGCCCTCTGGTGGCACGTGTGGTCGGCCCACCCGAGCGCCACCGCCCCGTGTGGCTGCGGGGACCCCGCGATGACGACGTGGTTCCTGGCCTGGCCTGCCGCGGCGCTGCAGCACGGATGGAGCCCGTTCTTCTCGTCGGCCATGTTCCACCCACTGGGGATCAACCTGCTGGCCAACACGGGGACCTTCGCCCTGGGCCTGCCGCTCGCCCCGGTGACGTGGGTGTTCGGTCCCGTGGCCACGCTCAACGTGCTGGCCAGCCTGGCCCCTGCGCTGAGCGCGCTGGCCATGTGCTGGCTGCTGCGCCGCTGGGTGACCTGGATGCCCGCGGCCTTCGCCGGCGGCCTCCTCTACGGGTTCTCGCCCTTCGTCGTCGACAACCTGGCCATGTCGCACCTCATGATCTCGTGGCTCGTGGTGCCCCCGCTCATCGTGGCGTGCCTCGACGAGCTCCTCGTGCGGCGCCGGCACTCCCCGGCGAACGTCGGGCTCGTGCTCGGCGTGCTGGTGGTCGTGCAGTTCTTCGTCAGCACCGAGGTCCTCGCCATCCTGGCCATCGTCGTCCTGGCCGCGCTGGCGGTCCTCGGCGTCGCCGGTGTCCTCGGCGCACGGTCGTCCGTGCGGGCCAGGGCGCTCGACGCGGCCAAGGGCCTCGGCACGGCCGCCGGGGTGGTCGTGGCCGCGCTGGCCTATCCCACCTGGTTCGCGCTCGACGGCCGCGCGCACCTGTCCGGCCAGGTGTGGGGCGCGATGATCCCGGCGGGCTTCGGCGGGGCGAACCCACCGGCGGTCCTGTGGCGGTCCTTTCCCTCGCAGGGCCTGATCCGCATCTCGGGCTACGGCGGCGCACCGTTGCCGGCGGCGGAGTACCTCGGGCCGGGGATCCTCGCCGTGATCGTGCTCGGGCTCGTCGCCTTCCGCCGCGATCGCAAGCTGTGGTTCTTCACCGCCCTGGGCTTGGTCGCCTTCGTCCTCTCCATCGGGGTGAACACCACGTCGTGGTGGGTCCCGTGGGACGCGCTGGTCAGGTTGCCGGTCGTCCACAACATCATCCCGGGCCGCTTCGTGATCGTCGTGGCCCTGTGCGCCGCGGTCGTCGTCGGCCTGGTGGTGGACCACGCGCACGAGGCGGTCGGCGGGTGGGCGGCGCGGCGCGTCGGACGTGACGTCCGGCGCCCGGCGCCCGCGCTCGGCCTGCCGCGGCTGCTGGGCGCCGGGGCCGGTGTCCTCGTGGCCGTCATCGCCGTCGCCCCCGTGGTCCGCGCCCTCGGGCCGGACCTGCCGCTGGCCGTGCGCCCGGTGGTGGTGCCCGCCTGGTTCGCCGCCGCGCCGCCGTCCTACCGGGCGGGCGACGTGGTGCTCGCCTACCCGTTCGCCGCCGCGCCGCAGGACCCCGTGGCCGCCTGGCAGGCGATCGACGGCATGAGGTTCGCGGTGGCCGAGGGTGGCGGGCCCGGTGACATCGCCAGTCGCCAAGGCCGCGACCGCCCGGGTTTCGAGACGCTCTACGACGTCTCGTGGGCCTTCGCACCACCGGCCGATGCGGCTCCCGCCACGCTCGGATCGCTGCGCCTGGCCCTGGCCGACTGGGGGGTGACCACGGTCGTGGTGCCCGACCAAGGTGCGCTGCCGCCGGCCGAGCGCGGCGCCCACCCGGCCCTCGCCGTGGCCCTCATCACGGCGGCCACGGGTCGCGCCCCGGTGCTCGAGCACGATGCCCTGGTGTGGCGATCGCTGCGGGCCCCGGACACGCCGCACCCGCTGGCCGCGTCGGCGCTCGCCCGCTGCGCCGGCGGGGGCGATGCGGTCGACCCCGGCGCGCTCGCTGGTGTCGCCGCCTGCGTGCTGGATCCGGGCGGCGACGGCTGACGCGCACCGCCGCGCCCCGACCGTCAGCGGTCCGCGAAGACCAGGATCTGGCCCGTGTAGACCGCCACCCACACGTCGCCGGTGGTGGCGTCGTAGGAGATGCCGATGGGATGCACGCCCGTCGGCACGACCTGCAGCGTCGCCATGTCCGCCGTGCGGATCTTCGTGATCGTGTCGGACTGGTAGTTCACGACGTACAGGGAGCGGCCGTCGGTCGCGATGGCCATCGAGCGCTCGTCGGAACCCGTGTGCACGGTAGACAGCACGTGGTCGTCGGCCAGCGACACCTTCACCGCGTCCCCGGGCGCGTTGAGCGTGACGTAGAGGTACCGGCCCGCGGGGTCCATCACCAGATGACGCGGGTTGGAGCCGACGGTGAAGGAGCCGACCGTGGTCAGGGTGTGCAGGTCGACCTTGACCACGTCGTCGCCGCCCATGACGGCCACGTAGGCGAGGGACGAGTCCGGGGCGATGGCGATGCCCCGCGGATAGGCCCCCATGGGCAGGCGCGCCACCTCCTTGCCCTGCGCGATGTTCACGATGCTCAGGTCGAAGGAGCACCAATTGCTCACGAGGAGCCATTGCCCGTCGGGTGAGACGGCCAGGTACTTGGGGACGAGGCCCACCTCGATCACCTGGTCGATGGCGAGGGTCTTCGTGTCGATGCGGTAGACGTAGCTGTCGGTGTCCCCCGCGGCACGGGCGGATGCGGGTGTGCACGTGTCGCTGCCCTCGGGACCGAACCCGCTGCCGTACATCGAGTAATTCGACACGTACGCGTACCGGGCGTCCGGGGTGAACGCCGCCTCGACCGGCGCCCCGTGCGTGATGCCGGGGTGGCCGGGGATCCCGAAGCTGGCCATGTCGACCGTGTCCGGAATGGTCGTGAGCAGAACCCCGGCGCTGCTGTACACGGTCACGGAGTGGCGGTACATCATGTTCTGCGCCAGAACGATGCCGGTGTCGGAGGCGTCGACGGACTTGGGCGAGATGTCCCCGCCGATGGTGTCGATCAACGTGAGACGCCGCTGGTCCGTGGGCGGCCCCGGCGGGACATGGGCGAAGGGCGACGTCGTCGTGGTGGTCGTCCTCACGGCCCCGGCCGTGCGGGCGGCAGGAACCCGCCCTGCGCTCGCCGGGGCGGGCGACGGGGGAGAGCCGGCGGGCCACAGGACCACGGCGACGACGACCACGGCCGCCACGCCGCCGAGGAGGACGGCCCAGCGGCGCAGGACGACGCGGCGCGGTGGGCGGCGTCTGGCGTGCGTGCCCCTGGCCATGCTCACGACGGCGCCCGGACACGCGAGCCGCCGGTGGTCACCGGTTCGGGGCCCCGGTCGCGGTGCTCGCGCCGATCGGCGCGGAGGCGCTGCGGCGGTTCGTGGCGGTGGCGGAGGTCGTCGTCCAGATCGCCCTGGGGATCGTGCTGGGCCCGATGTCCTGGCCCTCGCCCACCCGAACACCGTAGTCAGCGCGCTGGCCGACTTCGGGCTTATCCGACGACGGTTGCCGTCACCAAGGACGTGATCGGGCCGTCCGGTCGGTCACCCGTGGTGGGAGGCGCTGCGCGCCGAGGGTGACGGCAGGGCGAGATCGGTTCAGCGACGCACTGCCTGCGCCGATGCAACCAGCGCATGGGGATGCCGCCCGTTGCCTCGGGGATGACCGTGGCCGACGCCCTGGCGCGCGTGCGATCGGCGCAGGCGCGCGTCTCGCCGCGTCTCGTGTCCCGGCGGCGGACCCCGACCACCACCTGGGACCTGCGGCGCGTGGGTGCCATGGTGCTGCTGGCCCCCGTGGCCCTGTCGATCCTGCTGGGCCTCGCCGATGCCGCCGGCCACCGCGGTCACGTCGAGGGCTCGGCCGGGGTGCCGCGTCGGACCGTGCCGCCGGCCGTGGCCGCTGCGTCGTCGCGCGCGGCGGGCACGCGCCGGAAAGCCGCGCCGGCGTCGGCCGTCTCGGCTGCCACCCGTGGAGCACCGGCTCCGGGCACGACGACCACGACCACGCCGGTGGCGCCGGGTCGCGCCGGGCCCGGGGGTGCGGCGGCCACCAGGCCCGGCGGAGGACCCTCCGTCGCCGCCAGTCCCGGCGAGCCGCCCACGGTCACGGCGGGCACCGCTGCGTCGGGCATCGCCGCCGCGGGCCCGGCCGCGCCGCCCGCGACGACCGCGACGCCGGGCGGGGGAGGGGCCGCGCTCAGCGCGGGTCTGGTCTTGATCTGGGGCGTCGAGCACGGCGCGGCGCTCGACACGTTGACGGCCGACGTGACCGCCGTGCAGGGCGCGAGCCCGGTCGCCGGCGACTACAGCACGGTCGTGCCGGTATGGCAGCGGCTGGCCGCGGACGTCGCCACGGCCCAGCGGCTCCCCGCGGTGCCCGACCCGACGGTCGAGGCGACCTTCACCGCGGCGCTCGGCGAGCTCGCGGCGGCGACGGCTGACTGGCTGGCGTCGTTGTCGTCGACGTCCCCGGCGGGCGGGACGGTCGCCCTGCAGGCGACGTTCGACGCCGGCACGGCCCAATTCGCACAAGGCGTGTCCGCCCTGCAGTCGGTAGCGGCGTCCGTCGCCGCGCCGTAGAAGGGCGTCCGTCGCCGCGCCGTCGACGGACGCGCGTGCTCAGGTGCTGCGGCGCGCCCTGATGGCGGGAATGGCCAGCGGTGCGACGGCCACGATGGCGGCGATCAGCCCCACGAACGATCCCCACGCCCAGCTGACCTTGACGGCCCCGAACCCGCTCGCGGGCTTGAAGATCCAGGCGATCAGCGTGATCACGAAGTTGATCCCGGTCAGGATCAGGAGCACCTGCTCGTGGCCGATCGGCAGGTCGAACGGGAGCTTCTCCATAAGGGCCAGGGCGCCCAGGTACACGATGATGACCAGGCTGATGAAGAAGACGAGCCACAGGTACCCGTGCGCCGAGGTCCCGCTCCCCGACGCGGACGCGGTGACCCCGAGGGCGCCGACACTGACGCTGAACCAGGGCAGGAAGATCGAGATGAGCAGGACCAGGGTGGCGATCCCCGTGATCCTGTCCGCCTGGCTGAGACGGTTCAGGTCGAACTTCATCGTGGTCGCGCCGGCCCCGGCGGAGGCGGCGCCGGCCGAGGCTGCCGGCGGTGTGGGCGTCGCCGCGCCGGCCGCCGCGCCGCCCGCCGCGCCGGCCAATTGGGCGCCGCAGTTCGGACAGGTAGCCGTGCCTTCTGCGACCTCGGTCTGACACTGAGGGCAGTTCACCGTTACTTCCCCCTTCGGTCGGTAGCCGGGCGGGGCCGCGCTACGCGCTGCACCTCGTCACTCGGCTGCGCTTGTCGGAATTGTCGAGCCCACCCCACCGTAGCCCTGGCGGGGTGCCGGTGCTGGGGATGGTCGGGGCGGTGGTCAGCCGCCGCCCGTCGAGGCCGAGTCCGCGGGGCCCGGTGCGCTCGGCGGGAGGTGGCGGACGAGGATGGGGATGTTGCCGTTGACGTACCCGGCGACGGTGGTGCCCGGCTCGTGCAAGGGGTACGCCGCACTGCAACAGACGATCACCTCCAGGTCGGCCCGGCCGGTGGGGGCGAAGCTCGGGTCGAAGAGGTAGACGTACGAGCTGGGCACCTCGACGACCTTGCCCGAGCGCATCGCCTGGTCCGCGATCGCCTCGGCGATGGGGGCGTTGTCCGGTGAGCCGGGCTGGACCAGCACGACGTGGGTGGTGGGGGCTCGCACGGCCGGTGCTGCGGCCACCCAGGCCTGGCGGGCGAAGTCCACCGTGGTGGCGGAAGCCGGTCCGCGATGGAGCGTGGCCACGCTGGCCAGGAGGGACACGGCGCAGGCCAGGGCGATGGCCCAGCGCGGACCCGCCCGCCGGGCGCGCGGCGCGGGCGCGTGGCCGGCGGGACGCGCCAGTCGCCGACCCAGCGCGTCGGCCACCAGCTCGACGGCGAGGAGCCATACGGGGATGACGAAGGGCTGCATCCATTGCACGAGGTACGGGTACAGCGGGCCTTGGGCGCCGAAGGCCGACACGGTGCCGGCCAGGAGCGCCACCGCCGTCGCCCCGGCCAACGCGGCGCGCATCCACGAACGCCGGCGCGCGAACACGACGAGGAGCACGACCGAGGCCACCAGGTAGAGGAAGAAGAACGGGTGGGTCACGATGCCGTGGCGGGTGAGGACGATCGGGTTGGCGTCGTTGACCTGACCGGCGTCGTCGAGTCGGAAGGGGAACGACGCCCAGACCGTGTCGACGGCACGGATGCTGTCGAGCCCGTGGTGCCCGCTGTGGTTGGTCCGGAAGAACGTGACCAGCTGCGACATGTTGCCCGGGTGCTGCGTGGCCTGCTGGTACAGCGGGAGGGACCAGAACACGGCGAGGACGGCGGCGAGCGACACGCCCCGCCACGTCCACTGCCGCCAGCCGGCGGCGGGCCGCGGCTCGTCTCGGCCGCCCGCGCCGCCGCGGGACAGCAGGGCGGCGACGATCCTGGTGGCGAGCGCCGCCACCACCAGCGCGCCGACCACGATGCCGGTGCTCACATCGGTCTGGACGAGGAAGGACGCGGTCGCCGCGGTGCCGAGGAGCGCGGGCCACCACACCCGCGCGCTGGCCACGCGCGCGCAGAGGACGATGAGCAGCAAGGCGGGGACCGCCACCGCGTAGGGGTTCCACAGGGCGGCGACGCGGTCGAAGCTGAAGGACCACTGGAAGGCGGCCAGCAGCGCAGCCGCCACCCACCCGGCGCGCGGGCCGAGCCAGCGCCAGACGAGGATCACGACGAGGGCCGCGGCGAGCGCGGTGCCGAGGAGGCAGCCGGCGAGCAGCGCCACCGGGCTGCCGCCGCCGACGGCCCGGAACACCCCGAGGAAGAAGAACCAGGCAGGACCGGGATGGTGCCAGCCGAAACGCGAGTACGGCCCGAGGAACATCTTGCCCCGATACACATTGAGCGAGGCGATGTCGGTGAGCGCCTGGTCGCCCCAGAGCCAGACGGGTGGCCGCAGGATCGCGAGCCGCGCGACGGTCAGCAGGAGCGGCGCCGCGCCCACCACCGCGGCGGCGGCCATGGCCCAGCCGGAGGGGCCCGGTGCCGGGGGCGGAGGCGACGTGGCCGGATCGACCGGGGCGGGAGCGCCGGCGGGTCCGGCGGTCGTCGGGGCCCTGTCGGCCGTGCCGGGCGTGTGGTTGGTGTCCGCCTCGAGCTCGTCGTCGGACGCGGTTCGGGGCGACGGCACCGGGTCATTGTGGCCGACGGGACGGTCTCGGCCCGGCCACCATCAGGGTCTCCCTGCGTGACCAGGACAAAGAACCGACAACCGCGGGCCGTCGTCCGGGCGGGCCGCTCAGGTCGGTGCCGGGTGTGCCGATACCTCTCGCCATGGAGGAGGCGGGAGTGCGGCGCGCCGCGCGGTGGCGGATCTTGCCGGCGGGGCGTCGGGGCCGCGTCGCCGCCGCCCTGGTCGTCGGCGAGGTCCTGGCCCTGGTGGCGCTCGCCGCGCACTTCGACACCCCTGCGACCTTCAGCGCCACGGTGACCGAGGCACGGCTGACCGCACCCCTCCACGCACCGCATCATGCCGCCCCGGCCGCGCCGGTGGCGCCGACCCCGCCCCCGCCGCCGGCCCCGACCACCACCCTCCCCGCGCCGCCCCCGGCCCCCACGCCCGCACCGGCGCCCGCGCCGGTGCCGCCCCCGGCCCCGACGGCGGCCCGCGTCACGGTCCGGCCACCGGACCCCGCGGCCAACATCCCGCCGTCGCCCGACTTCCTCGACTCGTGCTCGGGCACCGCCTACGACGACTCGTCGGGGTGCGTCGACGCCACGCTGGCCGCGATCAACAACGGCCGCGCCCACGAGGGCGTGGCCCCCATGGCGCTGCCGTCGAACTGGTACTCGCTGACCGCCCAGCAGCAGACCTTCGTCATGACGAACCTCGAGCGCACGGCGCGGGGCATGGCCCCGCTGTCGGAGATGGCGACGGGGCTCGAGGGCGCCGCGCAGCAGGGGGCCGCCACCGGGCAGGACCCCTCCCCCCCGGCCGGCTACCCGTTCACGGAGTGGGGCTCGAACTGGGCCGGGGAGATGGGCAACCCCCTCGAGGCGCTCTACTACTGGATGTACGACGACGGGCCGGGCTCGTCGAACATCGAGTGCTCGCCCTCCGACTCGTCGGGTTGCTGGGGGCACCGCCACAACATCCTGCTGCCGATGGCGTGCAACCCCTGCGTGCTGGGCGCGGGCTACGACGCGCACGGGTACCAGGGCATGCCCAGCCTGACCGAGCTGCTGGTGGACACCTCCGGGTCGCCGCCCGCGGACTTCACCTGGGCCCAGGAGCAGCCCTACCTGGGCTGAGACCCACGGGGCTGCGACGCGCGGGGCTGCGACGCAAGGGGCTGCGACGCACGGCGCGCCGCGGCCGCGTTGGACCGGACGAACGACGCGCTCGGGTGGTCATCGGGGCAGTTCCCCGGCGGGATCTCGTACTTGCCGTCGTGCACCCACGGGCCGTTCCACCACGCGCCCGACGGTGCCGGCAGCGACCAGGCGGCGTGGACGTCCGCCAGCACCGCGCCGACGTAGCGCGCCGCGCCGGCGGGGCACAGGTGCACGCCGTCGAGCGCGCGCACCCGCACCCAGGTGCCGGCGGCCGAGGGCAGCCACGGGGAGAAGCGTCCGTCCAGCGCGACGGTGTCGGCCACCGGGAGGAAAGCGACGGTACCGGGGTGGGCGGCCGCCTCGGCCGCGGCGATGGCGTTCCAGCGCTGACGGGCCTTCTCGGTTGCCGCCGACTGCGCGGCGCTCTGGAACAGCAGGGACCCGTTGCGGGGGAACGACAGCAGGACCACGCCGTGCACCCCGTCACCAGGGGCGAGCAGGGTGGCCAGGGCGCGCTCGAGCAACGCTCGGTAGGCGACGGGGTCGGCGCTGGCTCGCTGCCAGTCCCAGCTCCAGGTGCCGATGACCACGTCGGGGTGGATGTGGGCGACGGCGTCGGCCAGTTCGGCCAGCGCGTTGGGGTCGCGGGCCAGGCCCCAGCCCGGGAAGGCCACGCTCTGGACCTGGGCCCCGCCGGCGGCGGCGAAGGCGGCGGTGAAGGCGGAGGTCGTCTGGTCCATCACGCTGTCGCCCATGAGCATGACCCGCAGCGGCCGGCCCGCCGGCGGCGGCACGTGGAAGACGACGGGGACGGCCGACGTGCCGGGGGCGGGGGGCGCGGCGGCGCCCGCTGCGGCCACGGGGGCCGTTGCCGCCAGCACCGCAGCGGCGGTGACGCCGACCGCCGTAGGGGCCAGGACCCGGCGCCACCCGGCCAGGCCGTGGCGGCGGACCGGGCGCTCGACGAGGTAGTAGCTGGCCGTGGCCAGCGTCACGGTGACGGCCAGGCGCACCGCGTCGACGGCCCAGCCGGGCATCCCGGTGGTGGAGCGGGTGACGGCGACGAACACCGGCCAGTGCCACAGGTACAGGCCGTAGGAGATCGCACCGACCCAGACCACCGGCCGCCACGACAGGGCACGGCCGAAGGGTCCGCGCGCGTCGCACGACACGCTCAGCACGACGAGGGCCCCGAGTGCGGCGGCGACGACGAACCCGCCGTGGAACATCCAGCGGGGCGGGCCCCCCAGAACGCACCACCCGGTGACGAGCGCGGCCAGCGCCAGGGGCCCCGCCATGCGCAGGACCTGGGTCGCCCGTCGGCTGGGCGCGCCGCGTCCGGACACCGCCATGGCGGCGAGCGCGCCGGCCATGAGCTCGAAGGCGCGCGTGTCGGTGCCGAAGTAGGCGCGGGTCACGTCGACGTTCCCGGCGCTGAGCAGCGCCATGGCCGTGGCGGAGGCCACGGCGACGACCGCGGTGACGGTGACGGCCAGCGGCCGCCAGCGGCGGCCTCCGGCGCGCAGGAGGACCAGGAGCAGCAACGGCCAGAGCAGGTAGAACTGCTCCTCGATGGCGAGGGACCACGTGTGCTCGAGCGGGGAAGGCGTCGTGAACTGGGCGAAGTAGGTGCTGTGCCCGGCGATGAAGTGCCAGTTGGCCGCGTAGAACAGCGCAGCGAGCCCGTCGCCCCGCAAGGCGCCGCGGTTGACGCCGGGGCCGCCGAGCGCCGCGTACAGCGCGATGGCGCCGAGGACGAGCAGGAGCGCGGGCAGCAGTCGGCGGGCCCGGCGGGCCCAGAACGCCCCGAGCCGGATCGTCCCCGTGCGCCCGCGTTCCTCGAGGAGCAGGCCCGTGATGAGGTACCCCGATAGTACGAAGAACAGGTCGACGCCGAGGTACCCGCCCCCGGCCCAGCCCAGGCCCAGGTGATAGGCGATGACGGCGACCACGGCCAGCGCCCGCAGGCCGTCGAGGGCGGGGATGTGACGGTGGGAGGTGACAGGCTCGTCCATACGCGTGGGTTCGTGACCGAGTGGGCGGAGCGACACCCCCCGAGCCCAGGTCGCTCCACCCATTTTGCCTGTTGACGTGCCCTGACGGCGCGCACCCCCGGTGCGCACCGGGACCTTGGTCCCTGGTCGTCCTGGAGGCCGGGGCGCATGGTCGACGTAGGGCGGGCCGCTGGATCCCGCCTGGTGCAGGGAAGGAGGTGGATTCCATGACCCTGATGCGACGAGACCGAATGGGCCTCGACTGGACTCTGCCGGAGCGGTGGCGGCGGATGTTCGACTTCGACGCCGATCTCGGCGGCTGGCTGCGGGTCGAGGAGTTCAAGGACGGGGACGCCATGGTGGTGCGGGCGGAGCTGCCCGACGTCGACCCGGACAAGGACGTCGAGGTCACCGTGAGCGAGGGCATGTTGCACATCCGGGCCCAGCGCTCGGCGCGCGAGGAGCACAAGGACAAGGAGGGCTATCGCTCCGAGTTCCGCTACGGCTCCTTTGAGCGCGACATCCTGCTCCCCAAGGGGGTCGAGGACGCCGACGTGGTCGCGACCTACAAGGACGGGGTGCTCGAGGTGCGCGTGCCGTTGCCGGCCGTGCCGAAGGAGACGACCACGAAGGTCACCGTCCGGCGGACCTGAGGCGCTGTGCGGCCGCCACGGTCGCCAGGACGAGAGCGACGGCGTCCGGGACGGCTTGGGCCACCTCGGTGCTGAGGCCGGTGCCGCGTCCGAAGGCCGCGCCGGCCACCGTCACGAGGACGACGCGGGCCGGGCCGTGACCCAGGGCGCGGGCCAGGCGGACGGCGCGTACGACGCCGAAGCCGTGCGTGCTGGACGGGCCGCCCGTGTGCTCCGGTGTGGGCGGGCTCGGGTCGTTTTGGCGCGGCAGGCTAGGGGGCTCTGAGGCGGCCTCGGGGCCGGAGAGCTCTACCAGGGTGACCGTTCCCGGGGGGCCCGAGCGGGTGGCGTCGACGATGACCGCCAGCGCCGCGTCGTCCCATCGCCCGAGCAGGTCGAGGGGGTCGGCGATCCCTGCGAGGACCTCGGCCGTGGTGCCGGGGTCGGGATTGCCGGGGGCACCGGCGCGCGCCGCCACGGCGTGCGCCACCACGGGGCCGACGCCGTCGTCGCTTCGGTACTCGTTGCCGAGGCCGGCGACCACCACGCGGGGGCGGGGGCTCACCGACCCACTACCTGCACGTCGAGGAAGTGCGCCGCGCACGAGATGCAGGGGTCGTGGTTGCGCACGGCCTGCTCGCATCGGAGCGTGAGCTCCTCGTCGGGCAGGTGGAGGGACGCGCCCGCCACCCGGGCGAGGTCCGCTTCGATGGACAGATGGTTCTGCGAGGTCGGGGCCATGATGCGCGCCCGGGTGATGTCGCCCGCGCCGTCGAGGTCGTAGTGGTGGACCAGGAGCCCTCGCGGTGCCTCGGTGGCCCCGGTGCCCGAGCCGGGCCCCGGACGGACGACGGCGGCCGGCGGGTCCGGTGGCTCGTAGGCGTCGATCAGCGCCAGGGCCTCGTCACAGGCGAAGACCAGCTCCACCGCGCGCACCACGATGCTGCGGAAGGGGTTGGTGCAGACGGGACCGAGGCCGGCGGCGGCCGCCGCCTCGCGCGCGACGGGAGGCAGCTGTGACCCGTTGTGCGCGTAGCGGGCCAAGGGGCCCGTCAGGTACGGGTCCCGTCCCTCGATCCGGGCGTGCAGGGCGGTGGAACGCGACGAGTGCTCCTCGACCACGAGGTCGTTGAACTCGCCCGGTGAGAGGGATCGGCCGTCGCCGGTCATCACGCTGCCCGACTCGACGGCGTAGTGCTCGGGGTGGTGGAGCGCCACGAATCGGTACTCGGCCTCCACGTCGGGGAAGTCGAAGCCCGCCACCCAGGCCACGGTGGCCAGGGCGTCGTCGCGTGCCCGGCGCAGCGGCTCGGCGAGGGCGCGCAGCTCCGGCGCGTCAGGGGCCCGGTAGAAGCCACCGACGCGCACGTTCACCGGGTGCACGGCGCGCCCGCCCACCGCCGTCATGAGCGCGTTCCCGGTCCGCTTGATGCGCAGCCCGCGCTCGACCGCCGGCCGGTCCCGCTCCGCCAGGGCGACCGCGTCGGCGCAGCCGAGGAAGTCGGGCGCATGGAGCAGGTACACGTGCAGGGCGTGGCTCTGGATCCACTCGCCGCAGTACAGGAGGCGGCGCAGGGCGCCGACGCGGGGGTCGGGGGACGACCCGAGCGCATCCTCCACGGCCGCGCACGCGCTCATCTGGTAGGCGACGGGGCAGATCCCGCAGATCCGCGCCGTGATGTCGGGCGCCTCGTCGAAGCGCCGGCCCACCAGCAGGGCTTCGAAGAACCGCGGGGGCTCGAAGATCTCCAGGGCCACCTCGGCGACGGCCCCGTCCCGGACCTCGACGCGCAGGGACCCCTCGCCCTCGACACGGGCGAGGCCGTCGACCGCCACGCGCCGTGCCTGCTCATTGCCGGTCATGTCACTGCCGGTCATGTCATTGCCGCCCATGTCATTGCCGGTCATGCTCGAGGCTCTCCTCTCGGAAGGCGGGGGCGCCGGCGTTGAAGGTGCGAAAGAGCCGGCTGACGTCGACGGGCGCGACCCCGAGCGATCGGAGCCGGCGCGCCAGGGCGCCGGTGTTGGCCGACTCGGACGGGCCGAAGCAGCCGAAGCAGCCGCGGTCGAGCGCGGGGCACAGGGCGCCGCAGCCGGTGCGCGTGACCGGGCCCAGACAGGCGACGCCCCGGTCCACCAGCAGGCAGACGGTGCCGCGGGCCTTGCACTCCTGGCACACGGTATGGCCGGGGACGACCGGGCGCCGCCCGGCGAGGAAGGCCGTGATCACCTCGAGGAGTTGGCGGCGGTCGATGGGGCAGCCGTGGAGCTCGAAGTCGACCTGCACATGGTCCGCGACGGGGGTCGAGGTGGCGAGGCTGTGGACGTACTCGGGATGGGCGTACACGGTCGGGACGTACGCATGGGGCTCGACGAAGTTGCGCAGGCCCTGGATCCCGCCCGCCGTGGCGCAGGCGCCGATGGTGACCAGGGTGCGGGACTGGCGCCGCACCTCCTGGATGCGACGGGCGTCGTCCGGGGTGGTGATCGACCCCTCCACCAGGGAGAGGTCGTAGGGCCCGGCCACCGACGCACGCGACATCTCGGTGAAGTGCGCGATCTCGATCGTCTCGGCCAGCGCCAGCAGCTCGTCCTCGCAGTCGAGGAGGGTCAGCTGGCAGCCGTCGCAGGAGGCGAACTTCCACACGGCCAGCGTCGGGCGCCGCACCCCCGGGCCGGTCATCGCTCGGGCTGCGCCAACAGGCGCAGGATGTCGGGAGTGCAGGCGAGCACGGGACCGTCACGGCACAGGAGGAGCGGGCCGAGCTGGCAGTGGCCGCACCAGCCCACGCCGCACTGCATGTTGCGCTCCAGCGAGACGCGCACCTGCTCGAGCCCCATGCCCCGGTCGACCAGGGCGCGGATGGCGAAGCGCATCATCACCTCGGGCCCGCACACCAGGGCCAGGGCGGTCCCCGGGTCGAAGGGGAGCCCCGGCAACAGCGCCGTGACCACGCCGACGTTCCCCTCCCACCCGGGCTGGGCGACGTCGACCGTCGTCTCCACGTGTGCGCCCGCGTCCCGCCAGCGCGCCAGGTCGTCGACGAAGACGAGCTGGTCCGGTGCGCGGGCCCCCACCGCCACGGCCAGCCGCCCCCGGGGACCCTCGACCGGGCGACGCGTGGCCAGCGCCTCCAGCGCCCCGCGCAGGGGGGCCAAGCCGATCCCGCCGGCCACCACGACGACATCGCGGCCGTCGAGCCCCTCGATGCCCCAGTCGGTCCCGAACGGGCCGCGCACCCCGACCGTGGCGCCCACCGGCATCTCGCACAGCGCGTGCGTGACGGCGCCCACGTCGCGCACGGTGTGCTCGAGGACGGTGGCATCGGGGGCACTGCTGACCGAGATGGCCACCTCGCCAACTCCGAAGGCGGTGAGCATGTTGAACTGGCCCGCCTTGCACCCCGGGAGCCTGCACTCGGGTGCCACCGGGGCCAGCGACAGGGTGACGACGTCGTTCGTGAGCCGGCGGGTGGCCACCACCTCGTGGGCGACGGGCGCCAGCGGGTGGGCGGTGCGGGGGAGCGTGTCAGGAGTCGCCATCGCGTCCGTAGAGGTCGAGGAGCCGCAGTCGCGTGGCCTGCAACCGCTCCAGCATCACCGCGCTCACGCGGCGCAGGAGCTCGTAGCCGAAGGCGGGGTCTTCGTCCGCCTTGGCCCGCAGGCACGCGCCGTCGAGCGCGATGGCGCCGACCGGTTCCAGCGCGCGCGCGTCGAAGTGCCAGCGATAGGGCGGGAACAGCCACGACCAGCCCACCGCGTCGCCGGGACCGAGGGTCTCCACCACCAGCCGGCCGCGGCCCGGTCCGTGCACCTCCAGCGCGACGCGGCCCCGCCGGAGGAGGTAGAGCGTGTCGGCGGGCTCTCCTTCCGCCAAGAGGAGCTCGCCGGCGGCCAGCGCCACGTTGCGGGCGCAGCCGGCGACGTGGTCGATCGTGTCCCCGGGGAGCCCCGCCAGCAGCGGATGGTGGGCCACGAGCTCGGCGATGTCCTCGGTCACCGTTCCTCCGATCCCGTCTGGGCGCGCGCCGGGCGGGCATCGGCGCGGATCGCCGCGACCTCCTCGGTGATGTCGATGCCCACCGGGCACCAGGTGATGCAGCGCCCGCAGCCGACGCACCCCGACATGCCGAACTGATCGTGCCAGGTGCCGAGCTTGTGGGTGAGCCACTGCCGGTAGCGCGACCGAGTCGTGGCGCGCACCGCGCCACCGTGGAGGTACGAGTGGCGCTCCTCGAAGCACGACGCCCAACGCCGGGTGCGCTCCAGGGACCCGTCGAGGTCGGAGACGTCCTCGACGGTGGAGCAGAAGCACGTCGGGCACACCATGGTGCAGTTCCCGCAGGCCAGGCACCGCTCGGCCACGTCGTCCCAGCGGGGGTGCTCGAGGGTGGCGGCGAGCAGCGCCGGCAGGTCCTCGGTGTCGAGGGACCGCCCCATGGAGGCTCGTGCCCGGTCCAGCAGGGTGTCGCGCGCGGCGCGGTCGACCGCGGTCACCGGGCGGCCGCCGAGGCCCTCGGCCACCGCCGCGCCGCGTTCGGTGCCGACGCGGAGCAAGAAGCGGTGGCCGTCGTCGTCCGACAGCTCGGTGAGCGCCAGGTCGTACCCCGCGCCGGCATCCGGGCCGGTCCCCATGGACACGCAGAAGCAGCTGCCCGACGGGAAGCCGCAGTCGGCCGCCACCACGAACGTGCCGGCGCGCCGCCCCGCGTAGTCGGGATCGGGCACACGGCCGCCGGCCAGCACCGCGTCGAGCACCGCCAGGCCGGCGAGCTCGCAGGGCCGGGCGCCGACGACGGCGAGCGGCCGTGGCTCCGTGGGCTGGGGGGTGGACCCGGTGGTGCGCCATACGACGGCGCGCGGCGGAAAGGCCTGGGCCTTGAGCGACGTCGGCCCGACCGCCCACGCGAACAGCCGGGGGTCGTCGTCGTGGTGCACGATCCGGTAGGCGCCCGGGGCCTGCGTGTCGTGCCAGCCTTCGGGCATGTCCGCCGGCGAGGTCAGCTCGTCGTGGAGAATGGCCCCGTCGCGGACTACCGGGCCGACGGTGCGCATCCCGCGGGCATGGAGGGCGTCGACGAGCCGGTCGAGGCCCGCGCGGTCGACGACGACCTCGTCGCCGGCCTTCATCCGGCGGCTCGGACACCGGTCGTCATATGGCCAGGCTAAGGAATGGGCCGCCATGGAGATAGGGACCAACGCCACTGATCCGCCCACCGGGCGAGGCGGCGGCACGCCCCGGGGCCGGCTCCGCCTGCACCTGGTGGGCTGGAGGGACCCGAAGGTCGTGGCCCTGGCCCTGGTGGCGCTGGCGGCGGGCTTCGGCCAGTTCGGGGCGGTGGCCGCGCTGGGTGACGTGGCCCGCAGCTTCGGGCGGATCGTGCACGGCACGACCATCGCCGACCAGGCCGGGCTGTCGGGCACGGAGCTGGGCGTCGGCCTGGCGATCATCCGCCTCGCCTCTCTCGGCGCGCTGCCGCTGGCCGGCGTGGCCGACCGCCTCGGGCGGCGGCGGGTGCTGCTCACGACCTGCGCGGCGGGCCTCGCCTTCACCGTGGGGGCCGCGCTGAGCCCCGGGTACTGGTGGTTCGTCGTGGTCTTCGCGCTGGGCCGGCCCTTGCTCAGCGCCGCCGCGGCGATCAGCCAGGTGGGCGCCGCCGAGCACACCGCCAGCGCGGACCGGGCGAAGGCCATCGCCCTCATCGCCGCCGGGTACGGCGTGGGTGCCGGGCTCACCGCCGTGCTCCACGGGATCGGGCAGGGCACGCTCGGCTTCCGGGGGGTCTTCGCCCTCGCCGTCGTCCCGCTGGCCTTCCTGCCCCTCATCGGCCGATGGGTGGCCGAGCCCGACCGCTTCGCCCTGGCCGAGGCGCATGCCGAGCACCCCGTCCCGGTGCTGGGGGCGGTCGAGCGGCCCTATCGCGCTCGGCTGGCGGTGGTCGCCGCGCTGGCCTTCGCCGTGTCCATCGTCACCGGGCCGGCCAACAGCTTCCTCTTCGTCTACGCCGAGAACGTGCGTGGCCTGTCGCATCCGGACACCGCCGGCATGGTGGTGCTGGCCGCGCCGGTGGGCCTGGCCGGCCTCCTGCTGGGGCGGTGGCTGGCGGACCGCATGGGGCGGCGCCCGGCCGGGGCGCTGGCCATGGTGGCCATGTGCGCCTTCGGGGTCGTCGCCTACAGCGGGTCCCGTGCCGCGCTGGTCGTGGGCTACGAGCTCGGCGTGTTCGCCGCGTCGACCTTCGCGCCCGCCGGCGGCGCGTTGGCCAACGAGCTGTTCCCCACGGACGTGCGCGCCTCGGTGGCGGGGTGGAACGTCTTCGCCGGGGTGATCGGCGCGGTGGTCGGCCTGCTGGTCTTCGGCGCGGTGGCCGACGTCGGGCGGCGCTTCGGCATCGCCGGGGCGATCACGTTCCTGCCCGTGCTGGCCACGACCGCGCTCTTCCTCCTGCTTCCCGAGACCAAGGGCCGCGAGCCCGAGGAGCTCTGGCCCGAGACCGGCCCGGGAACCTAGGCCGGTGCCGGCCCGGCGCGATGGCGCGGGCTGAGCGCGCTCGGCGCGCCGGCGCGTCCGGGGGCCGCGGACTCGAGCACCATGCGCCATTCCGCTTGGGCGATCGACCGGCGCACGGCCCCGACCGCGTCGGGGTTGACCGAGATGGACGTGATGCCCAGCCGGACCAGGTACTCGGCGAACTCCGGGCGGTTCGACGGCGCCTGGCCGCACAGCGACGACGTGATCCCCGCCTCGTGGCAGGCCGTCACGATGCGGGAGATGGTGTCGAGCACGGCGGGGTCGGCCTCGTCGAAGAGGTCCGCGCACACCTGCGAGTCGCGGTCCACGCCCAGGACGAGCTGGGTGAGGTCGTTGCTCCCGATGGACACGCCCTCGATGCCCATGGAGGCGTAGGTGGGGATCCAGTACGCGACGGAGGGGACCTCCGCCATCACCCACACCGGCAGGCTCCTGCGGTCGGCGACCGGGCTCGAGTCGATGACGTCGAGGCACGCCTCGAGCTCCCAGCGCGTGCGCACGAAGGGGATCATGAGCCGCAGGTTGGGCGTCTCCTCGGCCACGCGGCCCAGGGCCTCGAGCTCGAGGCGGAAGAGGTCGGGCTCCTTGGTGTAGCGGTAGCACCCCCGGTACCCGATCATCGGGTTCTCCTCGTGCGGCTCGTAGCGGTCGCCGCCCTCCAGGGCCCGGAATTCGTTGCTCCGGAAGTCGATGCTCCGGTAGACGACGGGGCGCGGGTTGAAGGCGCGGGTGATCTGGAGGATCGAGGCGGCCATGGTGTCGACGAACGCCTTCTCCTCGCCGCGCTCGAGCAGCAGGCGGGGGTGCACACCGCCGAGGGCGTCGGCCACCATGAACTCGGCCCGCAGCAGCCCCACGCCGTCCACCGCCATGGCGGCCACCTCGGCGGCGTGCTCGGCGATGGCCAGGTTGACGTAGAGCTTGGTGGCGATCACCGGCGGCTCCTCAGGCGCCCGCGGCGCAGCCCCGGCGAGGAGACCGGGGCCCGGGGCCGCGGCGGCCGAGACGGCGGTGGTCGGCGCGCTGGGCGCCGCGGTCAGGTCACCCTCGTAGACGAGGCCCTGGGCCCCGTCGACGGTCACGAGCTCGCCGTCGCGCAGGACGGTGGTGGCGTTGCGGGTGCCGACCACGCAGGGAACGCCCAGCTCGCGGCTGACGATGGCCGCGTGACACGTCATGCCCCCACCGTCGGTGACGAGGGCTGCGGCGCGGCGCATCGTCGGCACCCAGTCGGGACTGGTCATCGGGGCCACCAGGATCTCGCCGCGTGCCAGACGGTCGGACTGATCGGCCGACTGCAGGACGCGCACTGCCCCGGCGGCCCGTCCGTTCGAGGCGGCGAGCCCGTTGAGCAGCACCCGGGGCTCCCCGGGGGCCGCCGCGCCGGTGGCGCCGCCCGCGCCGGGCGCAGGTATCGCCCCCCCGCCCGCCAGGGTCGTGATGGGACGTGACTGGACGAGGTAGATCTGCCCGGCGGCCAGGGCCCACTCGACGTCCTGGGGCGACCCGTAGTGGCGCTCGACCGCCAGCCCCAGCTCGGCCACGCGCAGGGCCTCGTCGTCGGTCAAGACGCGGGCGGTGGACTGCTCGGGGCCCAGGGCGATCTCCAGATCGTGTCCGTCGGGACCGCGCACGATCTGCATGGCCTTGTGCCCGACCCGTACGTGCAAGAAGGCAGGCGGGGCCTTGGCCACCAGGTAGGTGTCGGGCTCGACCATGCCGCTCACCACCACCTCGCCCTGGCCGAAGGCGGCCTCGATGACCATGTGCGTGGGGTCGCCGGTGGAGGGATCCACCGTGAACATGACGCCCGATCGCTCCGAGGGGATCATTTGCTGGACGATCACCGCCAGCGTCGGCTCCTCCGTCACGCCCTGGGTGGCCCGATACGAGATCACGCGCTGGCCGTAGAGCGACGCCCAGCAGTCGACGATGCGCGCCAGCAGCTCCTCGTCGCCGATCGTGTTGGTGAAGGTCTGGTTCATCCCCGCGAAAGACGTGCCCTCGGTGTCCTCGCTCGTGCCCGAGGACCGCACGGCCACCCGCATGTTGGGGCCCATGTGGTGGTACGCGTCGAGCACCGCGGCGGCCAGGTCGTCGGGGACCGGCGTGGCGCGCAGGATCGCCTGCGCCTCGGCGGCGGCGTCGGCCAGGCTGTGGGGGTCGTCGGGATCGACGCGCCCCACCAGGTCGGTCAGGCGCTGGCGCGCCCCGCTCCGCTCGATCGCGTCGAGATAGGCCTCGCCGGTGATGACGAAGCCGGGGGGGACGGGCAGCCGGGCCCGGGTCAGCTCGCCCAGGTTCGCACCCTTGCCCCCGACGCTGCCCACGTCGGCCAGGCTCAGCTCCTCGAACCACTTGATCGGTCGCATGGCGACGCCTCCGGCGGCGCGCTCGTCGGCACCCCGTTGGACGCAGCATGCAAAGACCGCGGCCACGCCGCTAGAGCACAAGGTCATCGGCGGGGCGCCCCGTCCGGGCGGTACCGTCTCCGCGTGGAGCTGATCGACGCCCTGCGCACGACCGGTGCCGTCCGCGCCTTCACCGACGAGCCCGTGCCCGACGAGGTGGTGCACCGGTTGCTCGACACCGCCCGCTTCGCGCCCAACGGCGGCAACCGCCAGGCGTGGAAGGTCGTCGTCGTGCGCGACCCGGACCGCAAGCGCGCCGTGCGCGACGCCTACCTGCCGGGTTGGTACCAGTACCTGGCCATGGCCGCTGCCGGGTTGACCCCCTGGGCGCCGGTCACCGACCTGGAGGCCGAGCGCTCGGCCCTGGCCGGCGCCGGGGAGCAGGCGGCCGCGGCCGCGGCCGGCCCGGGTGGGTTCGCCGAGCACCTCGACGAGGTCCCCGTGCTCCTCGTGCTCCTGGCCGATCTCCGCCGCCTGGCGGCCGTGGACCGGGACTTCGACCGCTACACGCTCGCCGGCGGCGCGTCGATCTACCCCTTCGCCTGGAGCATCCTCCTCGCCGCACGCGCCGAGGGCCTGGCCGGGGTCATGACGACGATGGCCACCCGACACGAGCCCGAGGTCCTTGCCGCGCTGGGCGTGCCCGAGCACTTCGCCCTGGCCGCGGTGCTGGCCGTCGGCCGCCCGGTGCACCAGCCGACCCGGCTGCGGCGCGAGCCCGTGGCCTCGTTCGCCACCGTCGACGCCTTCGACGGGCCGCCGCTCTAGAAGATCCCGGCCTCGAGCCCCGCCGCGAAGGTCGCCCCCAGCTCGGCGGCGCGCTCGGGGTCCGCGGGGGCGAGCGGGCCCACGACGGTGACGGGGGGCAGGACCCGGCGCCAGCGCAGGCCGGTGGCGATGCGCTCGACGCTGGCCAGCGCGCCCTCCACGTCGGTGTCGCCCTTGACGATCAGGGCGTAGGGGAGGCCCGCGGTGGTCTCCAGGCACGGGTGGTAGATGCGCTCGAAGAAGTCCTTGAGGGCGCCGGACATGTACCCGAAGCGCGCCGGGGTGGCGAGGAGGATGCCGTCGCCCCATTCGACGTCCTCGACCCCGGCCGCAAAGGCATCGAGGACCCGCAGCTCGACGGCATCGCCCACTGCGTCGCGGGCCGCACGGACGGCTGCGTCGCACAGCACGCCGGTGGAGCCCGTCCGGGTGTGGTGGACGACCAGCAGGCGGGGTGTCGTGCCCACCCGGCCATGGTACGGAGCCGCCGGGCGCAGAGGGTGGGAGAATCGGGCGATGGCCGACGACCTCGTTCTCCCCACGCCCCTCCGACGGACCTATCCCTCCTGGCTGCTGCTGCTGGTGGTGTGCATCGGGCAGTTCATGGTCGTCCTCGACCTCTCCATCGTCAACGTGGCCCTCCCGGCCATGCAGCGCGACCTCCACTTCTCGACCGCCACCTTGCAGTGGGTGGTCAACGCCTACGCATTGGCCTTCGGGGGCTTCCTCCTCCTCGGCGGGCGCGCTGCGGACCTCTTCGGCCGTCGCCGCGTCTTCATCTTCGGCCTCGCCCTGTTCTCCGGCGCCAGCCTGCTGTGCGCGCTGGCCCAGAACGAGACCATGCTCATCGCGGCGCGCGCCGTCCAGGGCCTCGGCGCGGCCGTGCTGTCCCCGGCGACCCTGACGATCCTCACCACGACTTTCACCGAGCCCCGCGCACGCGCCCGCGCACTCGGGATCTGGAGCTCCATGGCCGCGGTCGGCGGCGCGTCGGGCGCCCTCTTCGGGGGCCTGCTCACCGACTTCCTCACGTGGCGGTGGATCTTCTACATCAACGTGCCCATCGGGATCGTCACCATCCTGGCGGCGCGCGTGGTGCTCCCGGAGTCGCGGGTGGAGGGATCGCGCGTGTCCCTCGACGCCGGCGGCGCGCTCAGCGTGACGGGCGGACTGGTCGCCCTCGTCTACGCCATCGCGCAGACGGAGAACCATCCCTGGGGATCGTCGGCCGTCCTCGTGCCCCTCGCCGTGTCGGCGGTGCTGCTGGGGACGTTCGCCTACATCGAGACGCGGGTGGCCAAGGCGCCGCTCGTGCCCTTCCGCCTCTTCCGGTCCCGCTCGCTGGTGGGGGCGAACGTCGTCATGCTCCTCATGGGCGGGGCCATGTTCAGCATGTGGCTGTTCCAGTCCTTGTACCTCCAGGACGTCCTCCACTTCAGCCCGCTGGTCGCCGGCGTGTGCTTCCTGCCGCAGACAGCGGCCATCGCCTTCGGCGCCCAGGTGAGCGCCCGGCTCGTCCCGCGGCTGGGGCCGCGCACGCCCTTGCTGGTCGGGGTGCTGCTGGCGACGATCGGGCTGGCGTGGCTGTCGCGCGTGAGCCCGACCGGCAGCTACGTGACCGACGTGCTCGGCGGGAGCGTCCTGGCCACCTTGGGCATGGGCCTTTCCATGACGCCGCTCGCCTTTGCCGCCATGTCGGGTGTGGCCCCGCGCGAGGCGGGACTGGCGTCGGGGGTGCTCAACACGAGCCGCCAGGTCGGCGGGTCCGTGGCCCTGGCCGCGTTGGCCACGGCCGCCGCGGCCGAGACCGCTCGGCTCCTGGCCGCCGGTGCCCACACACCGGCACACGTCCGCGCCGCGTTCACCGCCGGGCTGGGCCGGGCCTTCGCCATCGGCGCGGGCATCGCGCTGGCGGGCGCGCTGGCCACGCTGCTCATCCCCTCGACGCGCCCCCTGGCCACGGCCCAGGCGCCGGCCCGGCGACCGGCCCAGGCGCACGGCGCCGAGGCGGAGGGCGGGGCCGTGGTCGACGTCGAGCCGGCCGCGCTCGAAGCCGAGGCCTGACGCCGCAGGGTCAGCCGGGGGGTCGTGCCCCGCGCCCGGCGCGCCTCGCCCGCCCGGCGCGCACGTCGCGGACCATCTCCAAGCCGGCGTCCGCGCCGAGGAGGAGCACGGCCGCCCAGACCATGGCGGAGGCGACGTCGAAGAACCCCGGCCATCCCGCGTTCCCGTGGAAGTGGTCGAGGGCCTGGAGCCCCACCACCGCCGCGGCCGCGGCCGCCAGCATCACCGCGCTCCCGGCCCGGAGCAGGACCCCACCGCGCCGCGTGGTCATGGCCAGGGCCACGCACGCGGCCACCAGCACGCCTGCGAGCCAGCCGCCGAGGGCCCACGCGCAGGCGCCGGCGAGGACCGTGCCGACGATCGTGCGCATCGCGCTGGCCGACGGGCGCCCGGCCGCCAGGGGGGAGACGAGCCCGGGCACCTCGGCCGCCGGCACGGCCGGCGCCGGCCCGGCCCCCGACCGGCGCGCCCGGCGCTCCTGGACCAGGGCGTAGCCCACCATGGCGGCGCACGCGGCGAGCGTGAGCGCGGAGACGACGAGCGAGACGTCCACGAGGCGCTGCGGCGCGAAGCGCAGGGTCACGTCGAGCGTGCCGCCGTGTGCGGCCGACAGATCGGCACGCGTGAGCTCCCAACCGTTGGCGTAGCCGTCGACGAGGACCGGGTCGCCGAGGCCGGGCCCGCCGTCGACGCTCGCCTGCCATCCCGTGTTGAGGCTCTCGCCCAGGACCAGCAGGAAGGGCGACGTCGCGCCGCGCACCCGGAGACGGATCGTCGTGGCCGTGCGCGACGTGACCGTCACCTGCGGGCCTGCCGGGTCGGTGGCGGGGGCGGGCGTCCCGGCACCGGTGCCGGGGCCCGGCGCGCTCGACCCGGCGGGCTCCGGGCCGCCGCCGGGTGCGGAGTCGAGGACCAGCTGGTCGAGGTCGACGCCGGTCCCGGCCCCGTCCGCGGCTTCGAGCAGGTGCGGCCCGGGCCCGAGCGTGAGGCCGCCGGCATCGGCGCCGCACGGCGTGACGGCGAGCCCCGAGCCGCCGAGGGCGGCAGCGGTCGACCCGGACACCTCCACGGACACGGGACGCCCGTCGATCCGGAGCAGATCGGAGCGGCACGGGGAGGGGATCGTCGCCGGCATCGCGGGGCTCGCCACCCCGGGGATGGTGACCTCGGCGACGGCGATGGGCAGGCCGGTCACGAGGGAGGTCTCGTAGCTCTGGGTGGTGCGGACCGCGATGGCGGAGAACGTGATGCGCAGGTGTGTCCCGGTGACCGGCGGGAACGACACGTGCACCGTCGTCTGCGAGCCTCGCCCGGGCGTGGTGGGGATCGGGGCGAGGGGGACGACCGTGCTGCCGCTGTCGCCCGTGACGGTCACGGCGGTCGGGACGGAGTGCTGGGCGTCCGAGGCGACGAGGAGGTCGAGATGGTCGAGGGTGACGGGACGGTCGAAGGTGTAGGCCAGCCACGGGTGGTCCAAGGCGTCGATGCCGAGACCGGGGTCCCATGCCGTGGTGGGGTCGTGGTCGAGGGTCGCGTAGGCGGTCGCCTGCAGGTCCCCGGGCAGGCGGCTGCTGGAGGTGGCCGCCACCACCGTGGCGGTCGGCGCCGCGGGGCTGGCCGCGGAGCCGGGCGAGGACGAGCCGGGCGACGCGGGCAGACCGACCAGCGCGGCGACCGTGGCGTCGGGGACCAGGGTCGAGATGCGAGCGGTCCCCGACACGCTGAAGGTCCGGCTCGCCGGAAGGGTGAACTGTCGGGTCATCGCCGGTTCGGGGTCGCTGCGCGGCGGGACCGGTGCGACCCGATCGCGCGTGAGGACGAAGGTCAGTCGGTGAGCGGTCGAGGCCGTGCCGAGCTTGTCGAGCAGGTCGGTGGGCAGGCTGACGACCTGCGCGACGTGGACGTCGTGGATGCCGACCTCCGCGAAGCCCACGAGGCTCGAGCCCGGCGGCACCGACCCGTGCGAGGCCAGGTTGGTGCCGTCGATGGTGATGCGCAGGGTCCGGAACGTGCGCGTGGGGAACACCACGGTCTCCCCTCCGGGTCCACGCGACGCCGCACCGAGGTCGACGGTCACCGGGTGGCCTCCGTCGAACGACAGCGTGACCTTCGTGATCCACTGGTTGGTCAGCCACGGGGCGGTCGTCGACGTCTGGGGCTGGGTCAGTGTGACGGCGCCCGCCGTGGTCGGCGCCTTGAGGGTGACCTGCCACCACTGGCCGACGGGGAAGCCGGCGGTGCCCTCGGTCTCCCACGCCGTGCGCAGGTCACCGTCGATGGCGTTCGCCGGGCGGAACTCGGGGCGCAGGGTGTAGGCCGTGCCGTAGGCGGAGGCGGACACGGACGCCACGTCGCCGCCGAGGACCGTCGTGGTCTGCGCGCTCGTCGGCGCGCCGGGGAAGACGGCCATGTCCGGGTAATTCGATTCGAAGGCGCTCTGGTGCTCGGACGCGGTCTGGGTGTAACCCACGTTCTCGAGCAGGCTGTTCCACTCAAAGGCCTGCTTGCGGTTCGAATCCGTCACCACCAGCTGCGACCCGGGACCGAGCACCTGGTGCGCCAGCCCCGGCGCGGAAGCCAGGGAGGCCGCGTAGAACACGGTGGGGTCCCCGCTCAGTCGTCCCAGGCCCGCCGCCTGCACGAGCCCGACGGCGTCGCCGTCGACCACCAGCGCGCCTTGCAGCGGCTCGGCGCGCACCAGCGGTCGGGTGCCGGGGACGGCGTAGCTCGCCAGCGGAGGCGGCGGCGCCTCGGACTGGGGGAGGCCGAAGGCGGTCTCGTCCAGCACGGGGATGGTGGGCACGTTGAGCGTGGGGGTCCCGAAGGTGACGGGCGCGGCCAACCCGGGTGGCACCGTGCTCAGGTCGTGGGCCAGCGCCAGTGGCTCGGGCGTGCCGTAGCGCTCGTTGGCCTGGTCGTACTGCACGAGCACGTCACCCACGCTCATCAGCCGGGCGATCGGGGCCAGCGCGGCCCAGTTCATCGTCCCCTGCTGCAGTGGGTTGTCCAGGGCGTAGAGGAGGTCGGCCGTCGCCTGCGACCCCTGGATGAGCTGCTCCCTGGTGACGAAGGGCCGCGTCAGCAGCGCGGGCCAGATGGGGTCGACGGTGTCGCCGTAGCGATACGCCGCGAAGTTGTTCCCCGGGAGCGCGTACACGCGGGTGCCGGGATTGCCGGCGTTCAGACGGGCGGCCGCCGCGGCCGTGTAGGCGGGCAGCGAGGCGGGTTGCGAGAATTGCGAGATCACGGTGCGCCCCGCCAGCAGGGGCGCGTCGGCGGCCAGCACCAGGGCGCCGATCGTCACCGCGCTCAGGACGCCGGCGCGGGTGAAGCGCCGCGCCAGCGCGGCGACCCCCGCACCGAGGAGCATGGCCAGCGCGAGCACGACGACGGGGGTGGCGCGGTCGGTCGAGCGCAACGCGAACCCCGCCGTCGTCTTGGTCATGACGGCCTTGGCCAGCGACCCCACCGCGGTCGGGTCGTCGAAGGGGTGGGCCGCCACCGACAGGGTCATTCCCACGACGAGGAGGACGACGAAATAGGCGCGGGCGCGCCAGCGGGTGCACGCGGCGGCGACGAACGCGGCGACCGGCGCGAGGTAGGTCAACGCCAGGAGCCAGAGCTTCTCGGTGAACTCCTGGGCCGCCGCCGTCCACAGGCCGAGGCGGTCCGCGCCGTAGAAGTACCAGTAGCCCAGCCCCCGGATCACCTCGGATGCGGCGGTGGTCGAGCTCGTCGCCTGGACCGACTCGGTGTACTTGAGGATGTTGATGCCGTAGGCGCCTTCGACCACGAGGCCCGAGATCCACCACAGGGACCCCAGGACGGTCAGGACGCCGGCGCGCCAGAACGTCCGCCAGGCCTGCGCTCCCGTCGCCTCGCGGGTGACGAACACGGCGTAGGGGAGCCACAGCAGCGGGGCGACACCCACGTAGACGAGCGAGCTGGCGTTGATGCCGCCGACGAGGGCGACGGTCAGGGCGAACGCGGCCGGGTACTTCCATCCCGGGCGCCGCAACGCCTGCACGATGAAGCCCACCATCCACGGCAGACCGGCGAAAGGGAGCAGGAGGACCGAGACGCGGCCCGCGTACTGCATGACGTAGGGGGTGAAGGCGTAGGCGACCGCGGCCACCAGGCGGCCCACGCCGTGGATGCCGAAGAGGGTGCAGAGATAGAGGACGCCGGCCGCCGCCGCGAAGAGGATCGAGCCCAGCCACAGCCGCTGCGCCACCCAGACGGGAAGGTGGACCGCCGCGGTGGCCCAGTAGAAGGGCCCCATCGGCAGCAGGTACCCGATCTTCTGGTGGGTGACGGTGCCCAGGGCGACGTCGGGGTCCCACATGGAGACCGCCGAGCGCAGCCACTTGGCGGGGTCGAGGTACAGGTAGGTCTTGGTGTCGTCGGAGACCACGCCCGGCTTGGTGAGGAGCATCGGGACGTAGGCCAGGACCGCCACCAGGGCATAGGCGAGCGGCCCGCGGGCGAGACTCGACACCCTGTCCGCCCACGTGGGCGCGCGGTCACGGGAGTCGGCAGGCATGCAGGGGCCCGAGCATAGGGGTGGCCCCGGTTGGCGCCGGGGCGCGTGGGGACGCGGACCGGAGGTGGTCCGCTACGACCAGTGGGTGCCGGTGTCCGGCGGGGTGGGCGCGGCGGCCTCGACGGTGACCGGTTCGAGCCCTCTGGCGGCCGCGCGCCGTCGGCCACGCTCGGTCAGCAGGGCGACGCCGGCCGCTCCGAGCACCAGCAGGAGGGCGATCCACGTGCCGGCACCGCCCGCCGCGCCGTGGCCACGACGGCCCGTGGCGCTCGCTTCGAGGCGCGGCGTCGTGGTGGACGACGTGGCGCTCGGGGAGGCGGCGGGGGGCGGGGCCGTGGACGTCGTGGCGGGTGCGGCGGCCGACCCCGTGCGCGTCGCCCCGCCGTAGCTCGAGACGCCCGTCGTGTGGCCGGCACCCGCGGGCGCCACCGCTGGCGGCGGGCCGGGCAGCGGTGGTCCGATCTGGTCGGCCAATGCCATCGCCGCGCCGGCGTCGACCTCGCCCGCGCAGCCGCTGCAGGACACCGATCGGTTGGCCGTCTGGAGGAGCACCTGGACGGCCTGCGCCGGGCTCAGGCCGCGTCCGAGCAGCAGGGCGAGCGTGCCGGTGACGAAGGGCGTCGCCATGGACGTGCCCTCCAGGGTGGCGTAGCAGTTGGTGGCGTCGGCCGCCGTCCAGTACGTCGAGAGGATCTCGTTCTCGTCGGCCGTGCCGCAGGCCGGGGTGGTCGGGTTGTCGTCGCCCCCCGGTGCGGCGATCCCCCATTTGGCATTGCCCGGCTGGGAGGAGTAGCTGGCCAGCTCGCCCGCTCTGCCGGTGGCGGCGACGATCACCGCGTCGGTGTCTCCGTACCCGGCCGGGGCGATCAGCGTGCCGCCGTTGTTGCCGGCGGCGATGACAGGGATGGCACCCGCGTTCCACGCCGCGTCGGCCGCCGCCTCCAGCACCGAGGCGTTGCACCCGCCGAGGACGCAGTCGATCCCCCC
>Ga0187778_10000126_pt1 | contig 49343 bp, 35 predicted proteins | sample 1015_Q2_SP5_20_M_FD_132418 | JGI IMG/M metagenome (GOLD analysis project Ga0187778, IMG submission 132418) | Tropical peat soil microbial communities from peatlands in Department of Meta, Colombia - 1015_Q2_SP5_20_MG | ecosystem: Environmental > Terrestrial > Soil > Wetlands > Peat | place...
CGAGGGCGCCCATCTCCGCTCCACCGTCTATCTCCACCACGGCTCGTTCGCGGCGCTCGCCGCCGGCGACCCGGGGTTCGACTGGCGCCACGAGACCTGGGAGACGCTCACCCACGAGGTGCGCCACCACCTCGAGTGGCGCGCCAACCAGGCCGCGCTCGAGGCGTTCGACGACGCGGTCGAGGCCGACTTCGCGCGGCAGGAGGGCGAGCCGTTCGACCCGCTGTTCTTCCGCGACGGCGAGCCGGTCGCGCCCGGCGTGACCAAGGTCGAGGACGACGTGTTCCTGGACCGCCCGCTGGGGCGCCGCGCCTGGCGGCGCGCCGGCGGCACGTCCCTGCCGTTCGGCTGGCACGGGCGCAGCTACCGCATCGCGCTGCCCGACCGCGTGCCGGACGTGCTGTTCGTCACCGTGCACGGCCTCGAGCCGGAGCCGGCGGGCGAGCTGGTGGTGGTGGTGAGACGGAAGCCGGGACTGGGCGATCTGTTCCGGAGGCCGGAAGTGAGGCAGGTCGAGGCGAGAGCGGAGCCCTCTGGCGGTTAGTGGGTTGTAGGTGGTGGGTTGTCGTCCCCACCACCCACCACCCACGACCCGCTAACCGTCGCGCACTACTTCGACGTCTCGACCTTCACCTCGATCTGCCGCGGCTTCGCCCGCTCGAGCTTCGGCAGCCGGACCGTCAGCACGCCGAGGTCGTAGGTCGCCTTGATGTGCTCGGCGTCCACCGTCGAGGGCACGGTGAAGGCGCGCTCGAACACCCCGTAGTACCGCTCGTAGCGGTGCACGCGGTCCGTCTTCTCCTCGGCCGTCTGGCGCTTCTCGCCCTGGATCGTGAGCAGGCTGTTCTCCAGCGAGATCTTCACGTCGTCGGGCTTCACGCCCGGCAGCTCGGCCATGATCTGGACGCCGTCCTTGTCCTCGAAGACGTCCACGGGCGGGACCCACTGGCCCACCAGCGAGTTGCCGTCCTCCTGGGTGGTGAGCGGCCAGCCGCGGAACGCCTCGTCGAACAGGCGGTTCAGGCGGCCGTGCAGGGTCTGCACGTCGGCCACGGTCGGGTTGGTGGAACGGGTGATCGCGAACATCGTGCAACCTCCTCTGTCGTCGCTTACCTTTGCCTGTCGCGGCCGGCCCCCGTGCCGGCCTCCGCCGGCCGGAAAAGGCAAGCGGCGTGCCCGGTCCGGGGCGCCGGAATCGGCCATCGCGGCGGACTCGCCCGGCCATTCCTGCACGGCGTCCGTCAGACCGGCAGCGGGCCCGCGATCATCGAACGAGGAGCGCAGGCATGACCTACGAGACGTCAACGACCCTGCCGCCGGCCGAGGTGCTGCGGCGCGCCAAGGATTTCTTCGCGACCCGGGTGCCCGCGACCGGCGCCTTCCTCGAGCGCGAGAGCGCGGGGCACGTCGCGTTCCGCGGCCAGGGCGGCGAGGAGATCGTCATCGCGGCGGCGCCGGCGGCCACGGGCTCGACGGTGCGCGGCTCCACGCTCCTGTTCGACCAGCAGGTGCGCCGCTTCTTCTCCACGCTGGACGAGGCGGCCTCCGGAGCGGCCGCGCCGTGACGCCGGTACAGACGACCCTGAGGCTCCGGGTCACGGTCGCCGATGCGTGGCAGGTGTGCCCGCTCGAGGCGAAGGCGAACGAGAAGATCGCGGCGCTGAAGCAGCGGTCGCTGGCCGCGGTGCACATCGGCCCGTCCCGCGCTCCCGACTACGTGGTGAAGTTCGGCGGGGCGCTGATCGGCAACGAAGCCAGCTCGCTCGCGGAGCTGGCGGTCCCGGACGGGGCGGCGCTGGTCGTGCTGCCGGCGCGGCGGCGCGCCGTGCGGTGAGCCCCGCTGCCGGCGCCCGCCGGCGCCGCGGCCGCGGGGCGCGGCTGGGGAGCGGCTCGTGATCGTCAACCTGATCACCCACCGGGCGTGCCTCGGGCACTGCAACCCGCCGTGGCACCCGGAGTCGCCGGCGCGCCTCGAAGCCGTGGAGGCGGCGCTGTCGTCGGGCCCGGTGGAGCGGGGCGTCGCGCACTGGGTCGAAGCCCCGCGCGCCGCCCGGGAGGACGTGCTGCGGGTGCACGCGGCCGACCACATCGCGCGCTTCGAGGCGCTGGACCAGGCGGGGGGCGGCGCCCTGGACCCCGACACCTACCTCGGCCCGGGCTCGCTGGAGGCGGCGTGGCGCGCGGCGGGCGCGGCGGTGCGCGCCGCCGAGCTCGCGCTGGCGGGCGGCGGCGCCGCGTTCTGCCCGGTGCGCCCGCCCGGCCACCACGCCACGCCGTCGCGCGCGATGGGGTTCTGCCTCTTCAACAACGCCGCGGTCGCGGCGCGGGCCGCGCTCGAGCGGCTGGGCGCGGAGCGCGTGCTGGTCGTCGACTGGGACGTGCACCACGGCAACGGCACGGCGGACGCGTTCCGCACCGAGCCGCGGGTGCGCTACGTCTCGCTCCACCAGTGGCCGTACTATCCGGGCACCGGCGCCGAGGACGACACGGGCGCCGGGAACCTGTTCAACGTTCCCCGGCCGCCGGGACTGCCGCGCGAGCGCTACGTGGCCGACCTGCTCGCGGCGGTGGACCGCGCCGTGACGGGTTTCGTCCCGTCGCTGGTGATCGTCTCCGCCGGCTTCGACGCGCTGGCCGGGGACCCGCTCGGCGGATTCACGCTGGAGCCCGACGACTACCACGATCTGACGCTGGCCGTCCGCCGCCGGGCCGGCCGCGCCGCGATGATCTCGGTCCTCGAGGGCGGCTACGATCCCGCACGCCTGGCCGCGGCGGCCGTGCGGCACGTCGAGGCGCTCGCCTCGTGAGACGCCCGGGACCGCGCGCGGCGCCGGCGCGGCACGGAGCCTGAGCATGGCCCTGCGGCTGGGTTTCGAGGTCGTCGAGGTCCGCACCCGGCATCCGTTCACCATCGCGCGCGGCACGACCGAGGCGTACCGGCGCGTGTGGGTGCGGCTGACCGACGCCGACGGCGTCGAGGGCTGGGGCGAGGCGGACCCTTCCCCCTACTACGGCGAGAACGCGGACACGGTCGTGGCGGCGCTGCGCCGTCTCGAGCCCGTGCTCCCGCCGGATCCGTTCGATCTGGAGAGCGCCGAAGCGGCGATGGCGCACGCGCTCGAGGGCAACGCCTCGGCCCGGGTGGCGCTGTCGGCGGCCCTGCACGACCTCGCGGGCAAGCGGCTCGGCGTCCCGCTGTGGAAGCTGTGGGGGCTCGATCCGGCGAAGGCGCCGCTCTCGTCCTTCACGATCGGCATCGCCGAGCCGGACCTGGTGCGCGCCAAGGTGCGCGAGGCGGCGGCCTGGCCGATCCTCAAGATCAAGGTCGGCACGCCGGACGACGAGCGGACGTTGCGGGCCGTGCGGGACGTGACCGACAAGCCGCTCAGGGTGGACGCCAACGCGGGGTGGACGGCGGAGCAGGCCGTCGCGCGCCTGCCGCTGCTCGAGGAGATGGGCGTGGAGCTGATCGAGCAGCCGGTGGCGCCGGCCGACGTCGCCGGGCTCGCGGCCGTGCACCGGGCCTCGCGCATCCCGATCGTCGCCGACGAATCGTGCCGGGTGGCCGCCGACATCCCTGCTCTCGCCGGCGCGGTGGACGGGATCAGCATCAAGCTGGCGAAGTGCGGCTCGCTGCGCGAAGCGCTGCGCATGATCGCGGTCGCGCGCGCCCACCGGCTGAAGGTGATGGTGGGCTGCATGGTGGAGACCTCGCTGGGCGTCACCGCGGCGGCGCACTTCACGCCGCTGCTGGATCTGGTGGACCTCGACGGAGCCGCGCTCCTGGCGCACGACCCGTTCGCGGGCGCCTCGATCGACGGGGGCCGGATCACGCTCCCCTCCGCACCGGGGCTCGGCGTCACGCGGCGATGATTCGGGGCGGCGCGAAGCACGTGCTGGGGTGTCCGGAGCGATGACCGGCGCGTACGTCGACGTGGCCCTGCCGCTCGCCCTTCCCACACCGCTGACATACGCCGTGCCGGCCGGCCTGGCCGGGCCGCTCGCGCCGGGCTGCCGGGTGGTCGTGCCCGTGCTGCGCCGCGAGACGATCGGCATCGTGACGGCCGTGGACCGGCCGGCGCCGCAGGCGCGGGCGAGGGACGTCCTGGCCGCGCCGGACCCGGAGCCGGTGCTCGGCTCCGACTTGCTGGCGCTGGCGCGCTGGGTCGGCCACCGCTACGCCGCGCCGCCCGGCCTGGTGCTGCGTGCCATGCTGCCCGCCGCGCTGTTCTCGGTGGGGCAGCCCGTGGTCGTCGTGGCGGACGGGGCCCTGGAGAGCGCGGGCGCGGCGGCGCTGCGCCGCGCGCGCGGCCCGTCCGCCGAGGCGCTGTCGCGGCTCCTCGCGCGGCCCGGCCGCGCGGTCCCCCTCGCGGCCGTCCGGCGCGCCGGCGGCGGGGCCGGCCTCAGGCTGGTGCGGCGGCTCGCCGCCGAGGGCCTGGCGCAGCTGATCACGCGCCCGCCGCGCACGGCGCCGCCGGAGCGCGGCGAGCGGATCATCGAGCTGGCGAAGCGCTACGATCACCTCGTCGAGCTGGACCGGCGGTTCGCGCGCGCGCCCCGGCAGCGCGAGGCCTACGAGGTGCTGCTCGCGCTGGGCGGCAGGGCGGGGGCGGCGGCCCTCGAGCGGCGCGGGCTCTCACGGGCGGCGCTCGCGGCGCTGGTTGAGCGCGGCGACGCGCGGAGCGTGGTCGAGGCGCGGGCCCGCGACCCGTTCGCGAGCCTGGCGCCGAGCCTGCCGCCGGCGCAGCCGACCCAGGCCCAGCGCGCCGCCGTGGCCGCGCTGGGCGCGCTTCCGCCGGGCGGCGCGGCGCTGCTGTTCGGCGTCACCGGCAGCGGCAAGACGCTGGTGTACCTCGAGTATCTCCGCGGCGTCGTGGCGTCGGGCCGCGGCGTGATCGTCCTGGTGCCGGAGATCGCCCTGACCCCGCAGACGGTGGCCCGGCTCAAGGGCGTATTCGGCGACGACGTCGCCGTTCTCCACAGCGGGCTGTCGGACGGCGAGCGCTACGACGCGTGGCGCGCGCTGCGCGAGGGGCGTCGCCGCGTGGCCATCGGCGCCCGGTCGGCCCTGTTCGCACCCATCCAGCGGCTCGGCGCAATCGTGCTCGACGAGGAGCACGACACGTCGTACAAGCAGGGCGAGGCGCCGCGCTACCACGCGCGCGACGTCGCGCTGCGGCGCGCCGCCCTCGCCGGCGCCACGGTCGTCCTGGGCAGCGCGACGCCGTCGCTCGAGAGCTGGGCGGCGGCGCAGGACGGCGCCCTGCGGCTGGTCGAGCTGCCCGAGCGCGTGGGCGCCCGCCCGCTCCCGCCGGTGCAGGTGGTGGACCTGCGGAGCGCACCGCGGGTCGCGGGCTCGCACGCCGTGCCCTGGAGCGAGGCGCTGGACTCCGCCGTGCGCGGGGCGCTCGAGCGGGGCGAGCAGGCGATGGTGCTCCTCAACCGCCGCGGCTTCAGCCGGTTCGTCCAATGCCCGTCGTGCGGCCGGGTGTGGGACTGCCCCAACTGCAGCATCGCCCTCACCTACCACCGCACGCCGGAAGCGCTCCGTTGCCACCACTGCGGCCACCGGGAGAGCCCGCCGACCGCCTGTCCCGACTGCGGCGCGGCGGTCCACCGCTACCGGGGCGCGGGCACGCAGCAGGTCGAGGACTTCATCGCGGAGCGGCTCCCGGCGGCGCGGATCGCGCGCATGGATCTCGACAGCACGGGGGAGCGCTGGGCCCACCAGCGCATCCTGGAGCGGGTGGAGGCGGGCACCGTGGACGTGCTGGTCGGCACCCAGATGATCGCCAAGGGGCTCGACTTCCCGCGCGTGACCGTGGTGGGCGTGGTGGACGCCGACGTCGCCCTCAACCTGCCGGATTTCCGGGCCGCGGAGCGCACCTTCGACCTGCTGACCCAGGTGGCCGGGCGGGCCGGGCGGGGGCCGCTGGGCGGGCGGGTGATCGTCCAGACCTGGGCGCCGGCCCACCACGCCATCGTCCACGCCGCCGCGCACGACGTCCGCGGCTTCGTCGCGGCCGAGCTGGCCGAGCGGCGGAGCCCGCCGTACCCGCCGCACGTCCGCCTGGCCAACGTCGTGCTGAGCGGCCGGGACGAGCGCGTGGTGGCGCGGGCGGCGGAGCGCGTGGGGGGGTGGCTGCGGAATCTGCTCGCCGCACGCACCGAGGTGGAGGCGACGGTCCTCGGGCCGGCGCCGTGTCCCATCGAGCGGGTGCGGGACCGGTGGCGTTGGCACCTGCTGCTGAAGACGGCCGAAGACGGCGCGCTGACGCGGCTCGCGGGCTATCTGGCGGCGCGCGCTCCGGTGCCGGCGGGCGCTCGCCTGGTGGTGGACCGCGACCCGGCGTCCCTGCTCTAGCCACGGTGATTCCCCGAGGGCCGAGGCGGATCGTGCGGGCGGCGCGAAGAACGGTCGCGGGGTGGGGTCACCATCTCGAGGCGCGGTATTGAACTCGCCTCCGCCGGGCCGTATTATTCGCGCCGCTCATGGCCCGTCAGCCCCTCTCGCGTCCCGTTCCCGCGGCGGGCCCACCTCGATGAAGGCGGTTCGCGCGTCGCGCTCGCAGGTGCCGGCCGATGGGGAGTTCCCCGGCGGCCGGCTTCTTCTTGAGAGCCTGCGATGGTGACGGGGCCGGCGGTCGGCGACCCGGTGGCGCGGCTGCTCGAGGCGCTCGCCGAGCGGATGCCGCGCGAGGAAGTGGAGGCGGTGTACGCTTTCCCGCCGGTGCGCCGCGAGGGGCGCGAGCACGGGGTGGCCGTCGTCAGCCGGCTGATGGAAGGCGAGCGGCGCCTGGTGTACCGCGCGCGCTACGTGGTGGCGCTCAAGGGGCCGGAGCGCGGCAGGGTGACGGTGGCCGTCGAGGAGACGGCCGAGGCCCCGGCCGGCCTCCTGCCCGAGGTGCTCGAGGGCGTGCGGCGGCGGGCGGACGAGGCGGGTGACGCCGAGCCCGTGGATCTCACCGCGTGGAAGGCGGTCCAGGTTGAGCGGTCCACCACCGAGTGAGCAGGCGCAGCTGGACGAGTTCCGCCGCTACCTGCGGGAGCACAGCCTGCCCGTGACCACGCAGCGGGAGCAGGTGGCGGAGGTGGTGCTCGACTCGCGCGGGCACCTGTCGGTGGAGGACATCGAGCAGCGGCTGCGCGAGCGGGGGCTCCACATCGGCAAGGCGACGGTCTACCGCACGCTGGACATCCTGGCGCGAAGCGGGATGATCAGCGAGCGGGACTTCGGCGAAGGGTTCCGCCGCTACGAGCGCGTGCCCGGCCACCCGCACCACGAGCACCTGATCTGCATGCGTTGCGGCAAGGTGACCGAGTTCACCAACGACCGGCTGGAGCGCCTCAAGGCGCTGGTGGCCGAGGAGTTCGGTTTTCAGCACCACCATCACCGGCTCGACATCTACGGCGTATGCCGGGATTGCCAACTCAAGGACGCCGCGGCGCCCTCCTCCCCAACCCCGTCGCAGTCCGAGCAGAGGTAGCAGTGTTCGATCCCATGCATTTCGTGCCGACCAAGGGGTTCCTGACCCGCGGCGTGGGCCGCCACAAGGAGAAGCTCACCAGCTTCGAGATGGCGCTGCGCGACGCCGGCATCGAGAAGTGCAACCTGGTCCGGGTCAGCTCGATCTTCCCGCCGCACTGCAAGCTGGTCACGCGGCAGGAGGGCGTTCAGCTGCTGCGTCCCGGCCAGGTGGTGTTCGCGGTGCTGGCCGAGATGGCCACCAACGAGCCGAGCCGCATGGTGGCCGCCTCGATCGGCCTGGCGATCCCGGCGGACCCGAACCACTACGGCTACATCTCGGAGCACCACACCTACGGTCAGAAGGAAGAGATCGCCGGCGACTACGCCGAGGACCTCGCCGCGTCGATGCTGGCCACCACCCTGGGCGTGCCGTTCGACCCGAACCAGGCGTGGGACGAGCGCCGTGCGGTGTACCTGATGTCGGGCGACATCGTGAAGACCCGCAACGTGACGCAGACCGCGGAGTGCGGCCCCGACGGGCTGTGGACGACGGTGGTGGCTTCGTGCGTGTACGTCGAGTTCAACCAGGTGGGCGAGGCGCCCTCCGCGCCGCCGCCCCCGCCCAAGCCCGCGGCTTAGCCGTCGGCGGCCGCGCGTGGCCGTAGCCTTCCTCGCAGGGCTGCTGTCGTTCCTGTCGCCCTGCGTGCTGCCGCTGGTCCCGAGTTACCTGTCGTTCGTCACGGGCGTGAGCGGCGTCGCCGAGCTGGAGGCGCGGCGCCACCTCGCGCTCGTGCACGCCGCGCTGTTCGTCGCCGGCTTCTCCCTCATCTTCATCGCGCTCGGCGCCACGGCGACCGAGCTCGGACTGCTGCTCAAATCCTACCAGCGCTGGGTCGAGCGCGTCGGGGGCGTGCTCATCGTCGGGTTCGGGCTGTACACGCTCGGCCTGCTCCGGATCGGCGCCCTCTCGCGCGAGGCGCGGGTCCAGCTGTCCGACAAGCCGCTGGGCTTCCTGGGCTCGGTGCTGGTGGGGGTCGCGTTCGGGGCGGGCTGGACGCCGTGCATCGGGCCGATCCTGGGCTCGATCCTGCTGTACACCTCGAGCCGCGCCGACCTGTCGCAGGGCCTCGCGCTGCTGGGGGCGTACTCGCTCGGCCTGGCGATCCCGTTCCTGGTCGCGGCCTGGGCGCTGGAGGGCTTCCTGCGCCGGTTCCATCGGTTCCGCCGCTACGTCGGATGGGTGGAGCGGGCGGCGGGTGTCCTGCTGATCGTCGTGGGGCTGCTGATGCTGACGGGGAGCTTCACGCTGCTGTCGGGCTGGCTGCAGGGACTGACGCCGGGGTTCCTGAGATCGAAGTTGTGAGAGGGCCGGTGGGCGTCTCGCAGCCGTTCCGTCCACCGGCCCTCTAGGCCGTTTCACTCGCTTCCTCCTCCAGCGACTCCTCGAGCTGCTGCCGCCGCAGCAGCTGCCAGTACCGTCCGCGCCGCTCGAACAGGTCGTCGTGCCGGCCGGTCTCGACGACCCGGCCGCGCTCGAGCACGACGATCAGGTCGGCGTCGCGGATGGCCGTGATGCGGTGCGAGACCACCAGCGTGGTCACTCCGACCAGCGCCCGCTTCAGCTCCCGGAGGATCGCGGCCTCGGTGTGGGTGTCCACCGCCGAGAGCGCGTCGTCGAGGACCACCACCTCCGGGCGGCGGGCGAGCGCGCGGGCCAGCGCGGCGCGCTGCTTCTGGCCGCCGGAGAGGTTGATGCCGCGCTCGCCGAGCATGGTCTCGTAGCCGCCGGGGAAGGCGACCACCGTGTCGTGCAGCTGCGCCACCCGGGAAGCCGCCTCCGCGGCGGCGCGATCCGGCGCCCCCACCTCGATGTTCTCGCCGATGGTCTGGGAGAACAGGAACGTCTCCTGCGGCACGAAGCCCACGGCCTTCCTCAGATCGGCGAGCGGCAGCTCGCGGAGCGGCACGCCGTCCAGCAGGATCTCGCCGCGGTCGGGATCGGCGAGCCGCGGGACCATCTCGACCAGCGTGCTCTTGCCCGCGCCGGTCGCACCCACCACGGCGACCCACGAGCCGGCGGGCGCCGCGAACGAGACGTCCTGGAGCGCCCAGCCGCGGTCGCCGTGTTCGCCGTCGGCCGGCCGGGGCACCGGGTAGCGGAACCACACGCCGCGGAACTCCACCCCGCGGCCGCCGCGGGCCGCCGGCAGCGCGCGCGGCTCCGCCGGGCCCGTGATCGTGGGCCGCTCGTCCATCAGCTGCTGGATCCGGTCCATCGAGGCGGCGCCGCGCTGGAAGATGTTGATCACCCAGCCGAAGGCGATCATCGGCCAGACCAGCAGCACGAGGTAGGTCGTGAACGCGATGTACTCGCCGAGGGTCACCGTGCCGCGCACCACGAGCAGGGAGCCGAACCACAGCGTCAGCACGCCGCCGAAGCCGCCGAAGAACGTGATCAGCGGGAACAGGGCGCCGAAGGTCTTGGCGAGCCGCATGTTCCGCCGCAGGTACTCGAGGTTCAGGGCCGCGAACTTCCGCGTCTCCGCCTCCTCCTGGCGATAGGCCCGCACCACCCGCACGCCGCTCAGGTTCTCGTGCGCCTGGGTGGTGAGCGTCGCGAAGTGCTCCTGAACAGCCTCGAAGCGGCGGTGGATCGTCCGGCCGAGCGCGATCATCACGCTCGGCATCCCCAGCAGCGGCACCAGCCCCAGCGCCGTGAGGCGCCAGTCGATGCGGACCATCAGCGGGATGGCCATCACCGCGCGGCTCACCGTGTCGGTGAGGTACATGATCGCGGGCCCCGCGGCCATCCGCACCGCCGCCAGGTCGTTGGTCGCCCGCGCCATGATGTCGCCGGTCGGCGTGCGGTGGTAGAACGAGGGCTGCAGCGTCTCCAGGTGGCGGAACAGCGCGTTGCGGAGGTCGTACTCCATCCACCGGCTGACGGCGTTGAGGATCTGCCGCATCCCGAACCGCGCCGCGCCTCCCAGCAGCGCCGCGCCCACCAGGCCGGCGGCCATCAGCAGCAGCACGCGCGCCGCCCCCGGCCTGCCCAGCGCGTCCACCCCGCGCCGCAGGAACTCCGGTGTGGCGAGGGTGAACACGTTCGCCAGCACCGTCAGCAGCAGGCCGGCGGCCATCCGGCCGAGGTACGGCCGGTAGTACGGGAGCAGCGCCTTGAGGCTGCGCATCAGCGCTGCGACGGCGCTCCGGGCTGGAGATACCGCGCCAGCCACTCCTGCACGGTGGTCCACCACACCAGCTGGTTCTGCAGCTTCAGCACCCAGTGCCCCTCGTCCGGGAAGTAGAGGAAGCGCGACGGCACGTTCTGCCGCTGCAGTGCCGTGAACGCCTGCATGCCCTCGGTGTCGGGGATGCGGAAGTCGAGGCCGCCCTGGACGACCAGCTCGGGCGTCCGCATCGCGGACGCGAACCGGTCCGGCGACCAGCGGTCGTAGTCGCTCCGGTCGGCCCAGGGCGGGCCGCCGAGGTCGTGCTCGGGGAACCACAGCTCCTCGGTCGCGCCGTAGAACGAGCTGAGGTTGAAGTCGCCGTCGTGCGCGACCAGCACCTTGAAGCGGGTGGTGTGGCCGTTGATCCAGTTCACCATGTGGCCGCCGAAGGAGCCACCGGCGGCGCCCATCCGCGTGGAGTCGACGTAGGGCAGGGCGGCCACCACGTCCACGCCGCGCATGATGTCCTCGAAGGCCTTGCCGCCCCAGTCGCGCGCGATCTGGTCGATGAACCGCTGGCCGAAGCCGGTGGAGCCGCGCGGGTTGGGCATGAACGTCACGTAGCCGGGCGCGGCGAACAGCGCCGGGTTCCAGCGCGGATGGAAGTCGTCGGTCCACGCCCCCTGCGGGCCGCCGTGCACCAGCACCAGCAGCGGGTAGCGGCGGGCCGGGTCGAAGCCGGGGGGCTTGAGGAGCCAGCCGAACACGCTGTCGCCGCCGGCTCCCAGCCACCCGATCTCCTCGGCGGGCGGCAGGTCGAGCGTCGCGAGCAGCGCGGCGTTGAGATGCGTCACCTGAACGGGAGCCGTGGGATGGTCGTGGCTGACGCGCCACACGAAGACCTGCGGCGGCTTGTCCATCCCGTCGCTCACGTACGCCATCACGTCGTGCCCGCCGTCGCCGCCGAGCGAGAGCTGCGAGGCGTCGCCGCCCGGATGGATGTGGTGCACCTCTCCGCCGAGGGTGACGTGGAAGATGCGGTTGACCTGGCGGTCCTCGGCGATGACGATCAGGCCCTGGGAGCCGGGCTCCCAGGCGTACTCGCCGACCCAGCGGTCGAACGCCCTGGGCAGCTCCCGCACCGCGCCGCTCGCCAGGTCCTTCACCATCAGCCGGAAACGGTCCGACTCGTAGCCCGCCGTGGCCTGGGAGAGGAACGCGAGCCAGCGCCCGTCCGGCGAGTACGCCGGCGCCGACTCCGCGCCCGGCATGTCGGCGGTCAGGTCGACCGGCTCGGCGCCCGTGACGCTCACGGCGTAGATGTCGGAGTTGGTGGTCCACGCCTGGTCACGCCCGACCTTGGTCGTGAACGCGAGCTGCTTCCCGTCGGCGCTCCACGCGTAGTCGGCCGACCCGCCGAACGGCGGCACCGGCGTGTCGTAGTCCTTCCCCGCGAGCAGGTCGCGCGGCGTCCCGCCCGCGGCGGGCACCACGAACAGGTGGCTGCGGGTGCCGTCGCTCCAGGAGCTCCAGTGGCGGTACAGCAGCTGATCGTAGATCCGCGCCCGGCTCGGCGCGCGCTCCTCGTCGGCGGCGCGCCGCTGGTTGCACGCGTCGTCGGCGCAGTCCGGGTACACCTGCGAGACGAACGCGAGCATCCCGCCGGCCGGCGCCCACACCGGGCCGTCGGCCCCCGTCGACAGGCTCGTCAGCTGGCGCCGCGCGCCGGTGGCCGGCTCGTAGATCCACACCTGCGGCGTGCCGCCGCGCGTGGTGACGTACGCGATCGCGGTGCCGTCCGGCGACCACCGCGCGCTGCGGCCGCCCAGGGAATCGGTCGAGATGCGCCGCGCCTCGCCGCCCGCGGCGCTCACCAGCCACAGGTCGGTCCGCCTGCGGTACGCAGCGAGGTCCGGCTCGGTGACGTTGTAGGCCACCCACCGCCCGTCGGGCGAGACCGCGGGCTCACCGGGGCGCGCGATGCTCAGGAACTCGCGGACGGTCATGGGATGGCGCTGCTGGGCGCGGCCCGCGTGGGCTGCGGCGGCGAGCGCGAGAACGGCGAGAGCGATGCGGCGTGTCATGGAGTGCCTCGAGCAGTGGTGACGCGTCCTACCACCCCGCCGCACCGCCGCCGCGGCGCGGGTCCGCCAGGCCCTCGAGGCCCTGCGGGGTGACCAGAACGGTGTTGACGTCGCCGATGAACAGCGGACGGGCGCGGAACCGGTAGCCCATGGCGACGAGGACGCGACGCTGGTCCGGCGTCAGCCCGCCGCGCTCCCAGTACACGGAGTCCGGCAGCGCCTGGTGGTGGATCCGCGGCGCGGCGATCGCCTGGCCCAGCGTCATGCCGTGGTCGATCAGGTTGGACACGACCTGGGCGACGGCGGTGATGATCCGCGGCCCGCCGGGGGAGCCCGTGACGAGCGCGAGACGCCCGTCCGGATCCAGCACGATCGTCGGCGCCATGGCCGAGAGCATCCGCTTGCCGGGCGCGATCGCGTTGGCCTCGCCCTGCACCAGCCCGTACAGGTTGGGAGCGCCGGGCTTGGTGGTGAAGTCGTCCATCTCGTCGTTGAGGAGGAAGCCGGCGCCGCCCACCACGAGGGCCGAGCCGAAGTCGTCGTTCAGCGTGGTGGTGACGGCGGCCGCGCTCCCCTCCGGGTCCACGACGGAGAAGTGGGTGGTGTGCTGGCCCTCGTCCACGGCGGGCACCTCGCCCGTCGGCGTGGCGCGGTTGTCCTCCACGCCGCGGGCCAGCGCGGCCGCGTACGGCTTGCTGGTGAGCCGCGCGACCGGCATGGCCACGTAGTCGGGATCGCCCAGCGCCGTGTTGCGGTCGGCGAACGCCCGCCGCATCGCCTCGATCTCGAGGTGCATCAGCGCGGCGGATCCGTAGTGGGGCAGGGGCCCCGAGGCCTCGAGGATGTTGAGGATCTCGGCCAGCGTCACCCCGCCGCTCGAGGGTGGCGGCATCCCGATCACGCGCCAGCCCCGGTAGGTCGTCTCGAGGGGCGCGCGCCACCGGGCGGCGTACCCGCGCAGGTCGGCGAGCGTGATGATCCCCCCGCTGCGCCGCATCTCCGCCACGATCTGCTCGGCGACGTGCCCGCGGTAGAACACGTCGGGGCCCGAGTCGGCGATGGCCGCGAGCGTTCGCGCGAGGTCCGGCTGCCGCAGCGTGTCGCCGGCCCGCGGCCGCCGTCCGCCGGGCATCAGGGCGGCGACGGACGACGGGAACAGCCGCAGCCGCCGCACCACGGTGTCGTTGTAGGAGAGCGCCCGGTGCGCGTCCAGCACGACGCCGTCCCGGGCGAGCCCGATCGCCGGGGCCACCAGGTCGCTCCACGGCAGTCGTCCGAAGCGGCGGTGCATCTCGGCGAGGCCGGCCACGCTGCCCGGCACGCCCGCCGCCCGGGCCCCCGTGACGCTGCCGCCGGCCGGCCGCCCCGCCGCGCCGAGGTACATGCGGGCGGTGGCCGCCGCCGGAGCGGTCTCGCGGAAGTCGAGCGCGTAGGCGCGGCCGTCGGCCGCGCGGTAGACCAGGAACCCGCCGCCGCCGATGTTGCCCGCGCGCGGATGCACCACGGCGAGCGCGAAGGCGACGGCGACCGCGGCGTCGATCGCGTTGCCGCCGCGGCGCAGCACCTCGACGCCCACCTCGCTGGCGGCGGGATGGTCCGAGACCACCATCGCGTAGCGGCCGGCGACCGGCGCCGGCGGCGCCTGGTACCGCCACCCGTCCGGGAACGACTCGTGCGAGGCGTTCCGGAAGCCGGGGCCGGGCGCCCCGCATCCGGCGGCCAGCAAAGCCAGCAGCAGTGCCGCGTTTCGTGGCATGGCACGAACGCTAGCCGCGGCGCCGTGACGGCGCCAGCTTTCCTGCGTGGGCCGGCGATCGGCGTCGGCACCGGAGGATCCGCGATGACCCGCATCCGCTTCGTCCTGCGTCCGCTCGCGCTGCCGCTGGTGGCGGCCGCCGCGCTGGCGGCCCGCCCGGCGGCCGCCCAGGGCGTGCCGCGCAGCTACGTCTGCTACCGCGCCGGCGGCGCCCCGCGCGTGGACGGATCGCTGGACGACCCGGTGTGGCGCGCCGCGCCGTGGTCGGCCCCGTTCGTCGACATCGAGGGCGACGCCCGGCCCGCCCCCCGCTTCGCCACCCGCATGAAGATGCTGTGGGACGACCGGTACCTGTACGTGGGCGCCGAGCTGCAGGAGCCCGACGTGTGGGGCACGATCACCCAGCGGGACGCCGTCATCTTCCGCGACAACGACTTCGAGATGTTCATCGATCCCGACGGCGACGCGAAGGACTACGCCGAGCTGGAGATCAACGCCCTCAACACCGTGTGGGACCTGTTCCTCGACAGGCCCTACCGCGAGGGCGGACACGCCGACGACGCGTGGAACATCGAGGGCCTGCGCACCGGGGTGAAGGTGCTGGGGACGCTGAACCGTCCCGGCGACGCCGACTCGGGGTGGACCGTGACGCTCGCGATCCCGTGGCGGTCGCTGCAGCGCGCCAGCCACACGACCGAGGCGCCGCGCGCCGGCCAGCGGTGGCGCATCAACTACTCGCGCGTGGAGTGGCTGACCGAGGCCGCCGGCGGCGCGTACCGGAAGATCCCGGGTCTCAGGGAGGACAACTGGGCCTGGTCGCCGCAGGGGATGATCGACATGCACCAGCCGGAGCGCTGGGGCTACGTGGAGTTCTCCGCCACCCGCGCCGATCGGCGGCCGCCCGAGGCCGCGGCGCCGCCCGCCGCCGCGGCGGGGCCGGCCGCGCCCGCTGCGACGGTCCTGAGCGGCTACCTGGCCGACGTCGCGGGCGCCACCATCGCGTACCACTCGCCGCACCCGGAGGCCCAGACGGCCCTGCTCGCGCGCGCCCGCCGCGACGTGCGCTCGGTGACCTGGCTGACGGACACCGTCCCCGCGGCGCCCGGAAACGACACGGTGACCTTCGTGTGGATCGCCGGTCTGGCCGGCAGCAAGGGCCTGCACGCGTTCGACTTCGCCGTGGGCGGGCGGCACCGGTTCACCTTCAGCAGCATCCGCGACTCCACGGTCCGCGACTGGTCCGTGAGCGACTCGGCGGGCGGGCGCCTGGCGTTCCGCACCACGCTGGTGGACCAGTTCCAGGACGTGTTCGGCTACATGACGCTGCGGCTGCCGCGCTCCCAGGTCGCGTCCGGCCGGCCGCTGGAGCTCGCCGTGACCGGGGCCGACGCGGAGAGCAACGACTGGTACATGACCTTCCGTCACCGCCTCGCCACCCACCCACGGGTGGCGCAGGATCCGGTGCTGGTGCGGGACGGCGACACGACCGCCGCCGAGCTGCGGGTGATCCTCGACAACCTGGCCAACTACCACCGGGCGACCGTCACGGTGGGCGACCGGCCGACGGTCGGCGCCACCCTCGGGTACGGCGGCAACGTGGTGCGCGCGGTCGCGCCCGCCGCTCCGCGCGGCGGCTCGGTGCGGGTCGTCGTGCGCCTCGACGGGACGACGGCGCTCGACACCGCCGTGGCGCTGCGCCGCGTGCCGCAGCGCGACGTCTACCTGCTGCCGTACTCGCACAACGACATCGGCTACTCCGACCCGCAGGACCGGGTGCGCGCGAAGCAGTGGCAGAACATCGAGGACGCCCTGCGGCTGGTCGAGCGCACCCGCGACTACCCGAGCGAGGCCCGGTTCCGCTGGAACGTCGAGGTGCTCTGGCCGGTGGAGAGCTGGCTCGCGCAGGCGGCGCCGGCGGACCGGGCGAGGCTGTTCGCGGCGGTGCGCGAGGGGAGCATCGGGCTCAACGCGTTCGAGGCCGGCACGCTCTCCGGTCTCGCCACGGCGCCGGAGATGACGCACTTCCTCGACTACGCGCGGCGCCTCAGGCGCGAGGACAGCCTGCCGATCACCACGGCGCTGATCTCCGACATCCCCGGCCAGTCGTGGGGGGTCGTGACGGCGCTGGCGCAGAGCGGGATCCACCGTTTCGCCATCGCGCCGAACAACGGCGACCGCATCGGCTTCGTGCTGCAGGACTGGGGCGACCGGCCCTTCTACTGGGTGTCGCAGTCGGGTCGCGACTCGGTCCTGACCTGGGTGGCGGGCGCGAGCTACTCGCTGTTCCACGAGGCGCGCATCCGCGTGTTCGGGGAGCAGCGGCTGTTCTCGCTGATGCAGCGCCTCGACGACGCCGGGTACCCGTACCTGCCCGTGCAGCTGCCGTACACGGTGGACGGCGACAACGGGCCCACGGACCCCGACCTGCCCGACTACGTGCGGGAGTGGAACGGGCGCTACGCGTCGCCGCGCCTGGTGATCGCGACCCACGCGCAGCTGTTCCAGGCGCTCGAATCGAGCGCCGCCGGCCGGATCCCGGCGGTGGCGGGCGACTTCACGGGCTACTGGGAGGACGGAGCCGCGTCGACGGCGCGCGAGACCGCCGTCGCCCGCGCCGCCTCGAGCCGGCTGGTGCAGGCCGGCGCGCTGTGGGCGATGCTCGCCCCGGCGGTGTTCCCCGCGGCCGACGACTACGCGGCGTGGCGCGACGTGGTGCTGTGGGACGAGCACACGTGGGGTGCGGCGGCGAGCATCGAGACGCCGGACGCGCCCGACGTCGTGGCCCAGTGGCGGTACAAGCAGGCGTTCGCGCTCGGCGCCGACACCCTGTCGCGCGCGCTGGCCGCCGCCGCGCTGGCCACGCGGGGCGCCGCGGTTCCGGGCGCCTTCGACGTGTTCAACACCTCGTCGTGGGCGCGCACGGACCTGGTGCGGGTGCCGGCGGAGCTGAGCCGGGCGGGCGACCGGGTGGTGGGGCCCGACGGCCGCGCCGTGCCGTCGCAGCGGCTCGCGGGCGGCGAGCTGGCGGTGCTGGTGAGCGTGCCGCCGTTCACGGCGCGCCGCTACCTGGTGCGCGCCGGCCGCGCCGCGGCCGGCGGCGACGCGCGGGCGGAGGGCGTGACCGTGCGCAACCGGCTGGTGGCGGCGGCGCTCGACAGCGTGAGCGGCGCGGTGGCAGGCCTGCTGTGGAACCCGCGCGACGCCGACCTGGTGGACCCGTCGCGTCGCCCGCTGCTGGCGGACTACCGGTACGTGGCCGGGCGCGACTCGGGCGCCGCCGCGTACCCGGGCGCGGTGCGCTGGCGGACGACGGAGCACGGCCCGCTGGTCGCGGCGCTGGTCTCCGACGCCGGCGCGCCCGGCGCGCGCGCTCTCCGGCGCGAGGTGCGGGTGGTGAGCGGGCTCCCGCGCGTGGACATCGACGTGACGATCGACAAGGCCGCGGTGCGCACGCCCGAGGGCGTGCACCTCGCCTTCCCGCTCCGGGTCAGGGACGGCCGGGTGCGGTTCGACGTCGCGTCCGCCGTGGTGCGGCCGGACTCCGACCAGCTGCGGGGCTCGGCGAGGAACTTCGTCGAGGCCCAGAGCTGGGTGGACGTGTCCGGCGACAGCCTCGGCGCGACGGTGACGACGCCGGATGCGCCGATGGTGGAGATCGGCGGCCTCAACGCGGAAGCGCCGTGGATGCGTGCCGCGCCGCGATCGCCGACCTTCTACTCGTACGTGATGAACAACTACTGGCACACCAACTACAAGGCGGACCAGGAAGGGCCGGTGACGTTCCGCTACTCGATCCTCCCGCACGCGGGGTTCGAGCCCGCGGCGGCGGCCCGCGCGGGCGCCGAGGCGCGCGAGCCGCTGCTCGTGGCCGCGGCGGCCGGGCCGCGGCCGCCGGCCGAGCCGCTGCTGGTGGTCTCGCCCGCGGCCGTCCTGGTGACAGCGCTGCGGCCGGGCGCCGACGGCCGGTCGTGGATGGTCTCGCTGGCGAATCCGACGGCCTCCGAGCAGCGGGCGGCGCTGCGGTGGCGGCGCGGCGTCCGGGTGGCGATGAGCCTGAGCGACGGCGACGAGCGGCCGGGCGCGCCGCTCTCCGGCGCCCTGGTGCTCGCGCCGCACGCGACGGCGATCGTGCGGGCGGAGCGGCGGTGACGCGGCGCCGGAGGCTCTGGCGGCGTCCTTTCGTCGGGCGTAACCTTACGACGCGCCGATGACATCCTCCCCGGCGATGGACCGTCCGCGCTAGTGCCGACCGGCAAGAAGCGGGTCGCCCGCGGCTCGAAGCGCGCCCGGAAGGCGGGGCCCGACCCCGGCTCGGCGCTCGAGCCGCTCCGCCAGGCACCGGAGCTGTGGCAGTCGCTGTTCGAGAACTCGCCGGACCTGGTGCTGATCGTGGACCGGGACCGGCGCGTGTCGTACGTCAATCGTGTGCCCCCGCACCTCGGCCGTCGCGACGTCGTCGGCGCCAGCGTGTTCGAGCTGCTGGCCCCGGCCCACCGCGCCGCCGCGGAAGCGGTGCTCGACCGCGTGTTCCGCACGGCGACGCCCGCGATCCGCGAGTTCCCCGCCGGCGGCCCGGCGGGCGGCGCGACGCTCTACGAAGCGCGGGCGCTGCCCGTCGTGCGGCAGGGCAAGGTCGGCGCGGTGCTGCTCACCGCGACGGACATCACCGAGCGCCGCTGGGCGGAGACGCTGCAGAAGGCGACCCAGCGCATCTCCGAGGCGGCGCTCACCGTGCCCGGCCTCCCGGAGCTGTTCGGGGCGATCCACCGGATCGTGGGCGAGCTGATGCCGGCGGGCAATTTCTACATCGCGCTGTACGATGCCGAGCGCGACCTGGTGAGCTTCCCCTACTATGTCGACGAGGTGGACCGGGAGTACCCGCGTCCCAAGCGGCCGGGGAAGGGGCTCACGGAGTACGTGCTGCGGACCGGCCGCGGCATCCTGGTGACGCCGGAGGTCCAGGCCCGGCTCGAGCGGCAGGGCGAGGTGGAGCTGATCGGGGCGCCGTCGATCGACTGGCTGGGCGTGCCGCTGGTGACCGGCGGGAAGACGATCGGCGTCCTGGCGGCGCAGACCTACAGCGAGGGGCTCCGGCTCGGCGAGACGGAGCTGAGCGTCCTCCGCTTCGTCTCGACCCAGGTCGCGATGGCCATCGAGCGCAAGCGCGCCGCCGACGCGCTGCGCGACAGCGAGTCACGGCTCCGTGCGCTGGAGAGCGCGACCACCGAGGCCATCCTGCTGCACGAGAACGGCCGCATCGTCGAGGTCAACGACGCGTTCGTGCGGTTGTTCGGGTACGACGATCCGCGCGAGGTGGTCGGCCGGTCGATCCTCGACTTCGGCACGCCCGAGGGCCAGCGGCGGGTCCTGGACGCGATCCGGGACGGGCGGGTGACGCCGTACGAGGCCGAGGGCCTGCGCAAGGACGGCTCGGTGTTCACCGGCGAACTGTCGGCGCGGATGGCGCAGTACCGCGGCAGGCCGATCCGGATGGTGGCGATCCGCGATATCACGCTGCGCAAGCGCGCCGAGGAGGCGCTGCGGAGCAGCGAGCGCATCTTCCGCGCCGTGATCAACAGCGTGCCCATCGTGCTGTTCGCGTGGGATCCGCAGGGCACGTTCGTGCTGTCGGAGGGGAAGGGGCTCGAGCCGCTCGGGCTCAAGCCCGGCGAAGTGGTGGGCCGGTCGGTGTTCGAGGTCTACCGGGAGTATCCGGAGATCCTCGCCGACGCGCGCCGGGCGCTCTCCGGCGAGGCGTTCAGCACGGCCACGGTGATCGGCCAGGCGCACTTCGACGTGTGGTACTCGCCGGTGCGGGACGAGCACGGCGCCGTCGCGTCGGTGATCGGGGTGGCGGCCGACGTCTCCGCGCGGGTGGCCCTCGAAACCCAGCTGCGCCAGGTCCAGAAGATGGAGGCGGTCGGCCGGCTGGCGGGCGGCATCGCCCACGACTTCAACAACCTGCTGACGGCGATCCTGAGCTACGTGGACTTCCTGCTCGTCTCGCTCGGTCCGGAGCATCCGGCGCGCGAGGACGCCGAGGAGGTGCGGCGGGCGGCGCTCAAGGCCGCGGACCTCACCCGCCAGCTGCTGGCGTTCAGTCGCCGGCAGGTGCTGCAGCCGCGGCTCCTGGACCTCAACGCCATCGTGCGCGAGATGGAAAAGCTGCTGCGGCGGCTGATCGGCGAGGACGTGGCGCTCAGGACCAGCCTCGCCCCGGACATCGGCCTGGTGCGCGCCGACCCGAGCCAGCTCGAGCAGGTGGTGGTGAACCTGGCGGTCAACGCCCGGGACGCCATGCCCGAGGGCGGGACGCTGTGGATCGAGACCGGCGGCGCGGACGCCGACGAGGTGCGGTCGCACGGGCGGGCGGCGGTCGAGCCGGGCCGCTACGTGATGCTGCGGATGCGGGACACCGGCCAGGGCATGGACGCCGAGACCCGGGCGCGGCTGTTCGAGCCGTTCTTCACCACCAAGGAGCAGGGCCGCGGCACGGGGCTGGGCCTGGCCACGGTGTACGGCATCGTGAAGCAGAGCGGCGGGTACATCTGGGTCGAGAGCGAGATCGGCCGCGGCACGACGTTCACGGTCCATCTGCCGCGCTTCGCCCCGTCGGCGGGCGCGGCGCCGCCGCCCGGGACCGGCGACTGACCCGCCGCACGCGTTGACCGGCACCGGGCGCCGCGTAGATTCCCGCCCGACATGACGTCGTCCTCCGCCTCGCACGACTCCCGGCTCACCGAGCAACGGAACCCCGACACCGTCGACATCGACGTCGCCGACGCGGCGCGCATCGTCGAGCTGCTGAACCGCCAGGACCGGCTCGTGCCGGAGGCGGTGTGGGCGGTGCGCGACGGCGTGGCCCGGGCGATCGAAATGGTCGAGCGCGCCTTCCGCGCCGGCGGGAAGCTCGTCTACGTCGGCGCGGGGACCAGCGGCCGCCTGGGCGTGCTCGACGCGTCCGAGTGTCCGCCGACCTTCGGCACCCCGCCCGAGATGGTGCAGGGCGTGATCGCGGGCGGCGCGGCGGCGCTGGTGCGGGGATCGGAGGGCGCCGAGGACGATCTCGACGCCGGCGCCGACGCGATGGACGCCCGGGCGGTGGGCGCCGCCGACGTGGTGTTCGGCATCGCGGCGAGCGGCACGACGCCGTACGTGCGCGGCGCGCTGGCGCGCGCGGCGGCCCGCGGCGCGCAGACGATCCTCCTGTCGTGCACCGATCCCCCGAAGGAGCTGCTGGCGAACGTGGACCTCGCCATCCTGCCGAAGGTCGGCCCGGAGGCGCTCACCGGCTCGACCCGCATGAAGGCGGGCACCGCGACCAAGCTGGTGCTGAACACCGTGACGACCGGCGCGATGATCCGCATGGGCCGCGCCTACGGCAACCTGATGGTGGACATGGTCGCGCTGTCCGACAAGCTGAAGGACCGCGGCGAGCGGATCGTCATGGAGGTGTGCGGCGTCGACCGGGCGGCGGCGCAGCGCACTCTGGCGGGAGCCGGCCTGCACGTCAAGACGGCCATCGTGATGCTGAAGCGCGGCGTGGACCGTGCGGCGGCCGAGCGGCTCCTGGCGGAGGCCGGCGGCTACGTGCGGCGCGCGGTGGGCGAGGCGCCGCCCCCGGTGGGCGGGAGCGCCGGCCGTGGCTGACGCCGTGCTCGCGGTGGGCCTGATGTCCGGGACGTCGCTCGACGGCGTGAGCGCGGCGCTGGTGCGCATCGCCGAGCCGGCGCCGGGCGCGTACGCACTCGAGCTGGTCGCGTTCCTCACCACCCCCTTCAGCGACGCGCAGCGCGACCGCATCGGCAACACCATCACCGGCGGGAGCGCCCGCGAGCTGGCGCTGCTCGACGCCGACCTGGGACAGTGGTTCGCCGACGCCGCGCTCGCGGTCCTGGCGCGGGGGCGCGTCGCGCCCGCCGCCGTCGGGTTCGTGGCCTCGCACGGGCAGACCGTGTGGCACGAGCCGCAGCGGGCCAGCCTGCAGCTCGGCAACGCGGCCGTCGTCGCCGAGCGACTGGGCGTGCCGGTGGTCTCCGACTTCCGCTCGCGCGACGTCGCGGCCGGCGGCCACGGCGCCCCGCTCGTGCCGCGCGCCGACCGCCTGCTGTTCGCCCGCCCCGACGGGCCGCGCGCGCTGCTCAACCTGGGCGGGATCGCCAACTTCACCGTGGTGCCGGCGCGGGGGGCGGACGCGCCGGTCCTCGCGCTGGACACCGGCCCGGGCGTGATGGTGATCGACGAGTGCGTGCGCCGGCTGTATCCCGGCCGCCGCTTCGACGAGGACGGCGCGATCGCGCGCACCGGCGGCGCGGTGGCGGAGGTGGTCGAAGCCGGCCTGGCGCACCCGTTCTTCGCGGAGGCGCCGCCGCGCTCGACCGGCCGCGAGGTGTTCGGCGTGGCCTACGCCCACCGGCTCATCTCGCAGTGCCGCGAGCGGGCGGCCTCGCCCGCCGACACGGTCGCCACGGCGGTGGCGCTGACGGCCCGCGCCATCGGCGCGGCGGCGCGGCGCTTCATCCCGCCGGCGCTCCGGCCCCTCGACGTCGTGCGCTCGGGCGGCGGGGCCCGCAACCCCGCGCTGGTGGCGGCGGTCGTCGAGGCATGGCGCGGTCCCGAGCACCGCGCGTTCGACGAGCTGTTCTTCGACGGCGACGCGAAGGAGGCGGCCGCCTTCGCCTTCCTCGGGCATCTCGCGCGCACCGGCCGCACGGGCAACGAGCCCGCGGCCACCGGAGCCCGCGGCCCGCGGATCCTCGGCTGCATCACGCCGGCGTGAAGCCCCTCGCCGCCCTGGTCCTGCCGGCCATCCGCTGGGACCCGGAGCGCGGATTCGCCACCGCGATGCCGGGCGTCGAGCGGGCGCTCGAGCTCGGCGTCGGCGGGTTCATCGTCTTCGGCGGAGAGCGGGGCGCGGTCCGCGCCCTGACGCGCGACCTCGCGGCGGCCTCCCGGCATCCGCTGCTCGTCGCGTCGGACTTCGAGCGCGGCGCGGGCCAGCAGATCGCCGGCCTCACCGCGCTGCCGCCGGCGATGGCGGTGGCGTCGCTCGGCGGGGACGCGACCGGCGAGGCCGCGCGCATCACCGCGCGCGAGTCGCTGGACGTCGGCGTCACCTGGGCGTTCGCGCCGGTGGCCGATCTCGACCTCGAGCCCTCCAATCCCATCGTCCAGACGCGCGCCCTCGGCCAGGAGCCGGAGGCGGCGGGCCGGGCGGCGGCCGCGTGGATCGCCGGTTGCCAGGCGTCGGGCGTGCTGGCCTGCGCGAAGCACTTCCCCGGCCACGGGCGCACCACCGCCGACTCCCACGCCGAGCTGCCCGTGGTGACGGCGCCGCGCGCCGCGCTCGAGGCGGACCTGCTGCCGTTCCGCCGGGCGATCGGCGCGGGCGTCGCCGGCGTGATGACGGCCCACGTCGCCTACCCGGCGCTCGACCCCGACGGCGTCGCGGCCACCCACTCGCGGGCGGTGCTCGACGGGCTGCTGCGGCGCGAGCTGGGGTTCGGCGGGCTGGTCGTCACCGACGCGCTCGTCATGGAGGGCGCGCTGCGGGGCGCGGGCGAGCGCGAGGGCGCGGTGCGCGCGCTCGCCGCCGGCTGCGACCTGCTGCTGTACCCCAAGGACGTGGCGGGCGTGGTGGCGGCGCTCGAGGCGGCGGCCGCCTCGGGCGCGCTCGACGCGCGGCGCCTCGAGGCCTCGCGGGAGAGGCGTCTGGCGGCGTGCGGGCGCGCGGCGCCGCCCCGTCCGCTGGCCGACGCCGATCTCGCGCGTCACGGCGAGCGCGCGGACACCCTGGCGCGAGCGGCGGTGCGGCTGGTGCGGGGCGAGGCCCGGACGGTGCGCGGCGCCGCCGAACTCGTGCTCGTCGACGACGACGCGGGGGGCGCCTATCCGGTGCCCCCGCGCGGCGCGTTCGCCGACACGCTGGCCGCGCGCGGCGTGCGCGTGGCGCCGGGCGGCGAGCGGGTCGTGGTGGTGTTCTCCGACGTGAAGGGCGGCAAGGGCCGCGCCGCGCTGTCGCCGGAGAGCCGGCGCAGCCTGGCGCTCGCGCTCGCGGCCCCCGCCACCGTCGTGCTGTGCGCGCATCCGCGCCTCGCGGCCGGGCTACCGGGACAGGGTCCCGTGTGGTGCGCCTGGTCCGGCGACGTCGTGATGCAGCGGGCGGCGGCGGAGCGCGTGCTGGCCCCGTAGTGCGCGCGCTCGACTGGATCGTCGTCGCCGCCTACCTCGGTGGCACGCTCGCGCTCGGGATGTGGCTGGCGCGGCGCGGCTCCCGGAGCCTCGCGGAGTTCTTCGTGGGCGGCCGGGCGGTGCCGTGGTGGCTCGCCGGCGCCTCGATGGCGGCCACGACGTTCAGCGTGGACACGCCGCTCTACGTGACGGGCGTCGTGGCGCGCCGCGGCGTCGCCGGCAACTGGGAGTGGTGGAGCTTCGCCTTCACCCACGTCCTGATGGCCGTGGTGCTCGCGCGGCTGTGGCGCCGGGCCACGATCATGACCGACGCGGAGCTGATCGAGCTGCGCTACGGCGGCCGGCCGGCGGCGATCCTGCGCGGCACCCGCGCCCTGCTGTTCGCGATCCCCATCAACTGCCTGGGCATCGGCTACGCGATGCTGGCGATGCGGAAGGTCATCGTCGCGCTCGGCGTGCTCAACGCGCTGCCGCTGCCCGGCGACCCGCAGCTCTGGGCGGTGGTGGCCATCGTGGTCGTGACCCTGGTCTACGTGGCGGCGGCGGGGCTGTGGGGCGTGGTGACGACCGACTTCCTCCAGCTCGGCCTCGCCCTCCTGGGCGCGGTGCTGGTCGCCGGCTTCGCGCTCGCCGACATCGGCGGCCTGGGCGCGCTGCGCGAGCGGCTGGTCCAGGCGGGGCACGCGGGGGCGCTGCGGCTGGTGCCGCGGCCCGGCGACGCGGCGCTGCCGTTCGGCACCTTCCTCGCCTACATCGGGATCCAGTGGTGGGCGTACCGCGGCGCGGACGGCGGCGGGCTGTTCGTGCAGCGGCTCTCGTCGGTCCGGGACGAGCGGTCGGCCGAGCGGGCGGCGGGTCTGTTCAACCTGATCCAGTACGTCGTGCGGACGTGGCCCTGGGTCGTGGTGGCGCTCGCCGCGCTGGTGGTGATGCCGGGGCTGCGCGATCCGGAGACGGCGTACCCGCTGATGATGCTGCACTACCTCCCGGTGGGCGTGCTGGGCCTGGTGCTGGCCTCGCTGGTCGCGGCCTTCATGTCCTCGGTGTCCACCCAGGTGATCTGGGGCGCGTCGTACGTGGTGCGCGACCTCTACCAGCGGTTCGTGGCGCGGCAGTCGTCCGAGGCGCGCCTGGTGCTGGTGGGGCGGGCCGCGACCGTGGGCATCACCGTGCTCTCGGCCGCCGCGAGCTTCGCGATGAGCGACGTGGGCAAGATCTTCCGCTTCATCATCCTGATCGGCAACGGCTCGGGGACGGTGCTGCTGCTGCGCTGGTTCTGGTGGCGGGTGAACGCGTGGGCGGAGTGGGCCGCGCTGCTGGTGGCCCCGCTCATCGCGCTGCTCGCCACCTTCGTGCCGGGGCTGGCCGACCTGAGCTTCGGCGCCAAGCTCGCGGTGACGGCGTTCGGGGCGGTGGCCGTGTGGGTGCCGGTGATGCTGCTGACGGCGCCTGAGCCGCCCGCGGTGCTGGAGGCGTTCTACGCGCGGGCGCGCCCCGGCGGGCCGGGATGGCGCGCGCTGCGCGCGCGACTGGGCGTGGCACCGCCGTCGCCGCTGGGGCGGGACTTCGCGGAGGCGGGGGCGACGCTGGCGATGGTGCTGGGCGCGATGCTGGCGATAGGGGGTGTGGTGATCGGCTCGACGCCGTGGGCGCTGGGGGCGGCGGGGGCGCTGGTCGTGGGATGGATCGCGCGACGGGCCGCGAGACGTGAGAGGGTGAGAAGCGAGACGTTCACGTGAGAGGTGAGAGGCGAGAAGCGTGAGAGGTGAGCGCTTCCGTCCCGCGAAGCGAAAGGCGTGAGAGGATCATCCCTCTCACGCCTTTCGACCTCTCACGTCTCACCTGAACGTCTCACCCCTCACTCCTCACCTCTCGCGCTTCATCAGAAGATCAGCCCCAATCCCACTCCTAGCCGGACGCCGGGTCTCGTCGACCCGAAGATGTCCGCCGCCGACAGGTCGAGGTTGATCCCCACGATCTGCAGCCCGATGCCGCCCGAGAGGGCCGTGGCGCCGGCGAAGTCCGAGGACAGGCCGGCCCGCAGGGGCAGGACGCCCAGCACGCGGTACTCCGCGCCGGCCGCCAGCTGCTGGCTGGGCTGCTGGTCGAGGCCCTGCTTCAGCCGGACCTGCGCGTCGGCCGCCAGGGTGAGGTTGCCGTCGCGCAGGGCGACGCCGGCCCGCGCCAGCTTCGCGAAGTCGCCGTTCGCCAGCAGCGCGCTGCGCAGCTTGCTCGCCGAGGTGTCGGCGCCGATCGCGGAGGACGTCTTGAGCGTCAGCTGCGACAGCACCGTGTCGGTCACGCTGCCCGAGGGCAGCTGGGTGTTCTGCCGCACGGTGCGGCTGTAGTACAGCCGGTCCTGGTCCCAGGTCATCTTGCCGATCGCGTTGACCAGGACCGCCGAGAGCGTGATGCTCCGGCCCACCAGCTGCAGGGTGCCGCCGAGATCCACGCCGTAGCCGCTGCCCGCGCGCCCGCCGCACATGCCGCTCTTGAACGGGCTGAAGTTGCCGCAGTTGGTGTCGTAGTTGGTGTAGATCGCCTGCCCGGCCTCGGTGGCCGAGAACAGCGGGGTGAAGCTCACCTGGGTGCCGAGGTCGGTCGCGCTCCCCACGAAGTTGCCGATGACGTACTTGTAGGTCGCGCCCACCGCGAGATGGCCGAGCGGGATCTGGAACGGCCAGGCGAAGCTGCCCGCCACGGTGGTCGCCGCCCAGGCCAGGCCGTTCGACCCCCTGGCGGTGAACACGGACGAGGTGCCCGAGCGCGGGGCGTTGCCGAACAGCGCGAGCCGCACCGCGTCCTTGCCGACGCCGAGGTTCATCTGGCCGGCCGCGCTGACCAGCAGGGCGAACGGGCCGACCGAGAAGCCGAACGGCGCCACGCCGACCAGCGAGCGGATGGACAGGGTCGAGTCCTTGATCTTGTCCAGCAGCGTCTGCTTGTCGGCATCCGTGAGGTAGGTGTTGGCGTACTTGCGGACGTCGGACAGTCCGTACGCGTTGCTCCCGAATTCGAGGTCGAGGTGCGGCAGGTCGATGCTGAAGCCCGGGTGACCCACGGCCGCCAGCATCGCGGGGTTCCACGCCACGGCCTCGTAGCCGCGGGCGCTGGAGGTGTACGCCCCGCCCATGCCGAGCGAGCGGGTGGACGGGTCGGCGAGCTGCGCCTGCATCAGCGCCGGCACGAGGAGGCCGGCCAGGACGAGCGAGAAGCGCTGCATGGCGGTCCTCCTACTTGTGGACGACGGCGACCCGGATGGTCGCCGACAGTGAGAGCTGGATCGAGTCGGCCACGGTCACCGTGAGCGGACTGGCGCTCGGGTTGGCCACGCTCCCCCGGAGCAGGATGTACAGCGGCCGGCCGCTCTCCCCCGCGTTCTTGAGCATCGTCACCGTGGTGTTGGCCAGGGTGTCGGTGAACGTCTTGGTCTGGTCGGTGACCGCCATGCTGATCGGGAAGGGCACCATCCCGGGCCGCGGCGCGCTCGCGACGCTGGAGTCCGAGATGTAGAGCGTGTCCTGCACCGACACGGCCGTCGACTTGGTCGCCGTCAGCGTCACCAGGTCGCAGGACTGCGCCGGGTTGGTGGCCGACGTGCAGCGGCTCGGGTCGGTCACGTTCTTCAGCACGTCGCCGAGCACGCCGCTCACGTCCTGCTGCTGCACCGGGAAGCTGTCGGTCGCCGACAGGCCGGCCGGGATGACGGCGGGCGTCAGATGGATGGTGTGGGTGCTCAGCGGCAGGTACATGTCCGCGTCCCAGCGGGGCGCGAACGCGGGCTCCTTGCATGCCGCGAACACGGTGGCCGTCACCGCGCCGACGAGCGCGCACGCACGGCGGAGTCGCATGAGGACTACTCCCGTGTGGAGGAGGACAGCAGCGACGCGGCCCGCCGGATCGGGAGGCCGAGGACGATCCGGCCGCCGGACTCCTTGAGGCCGCCGAACTCGATGCCGATGACCTGGCCCTGGCGGTCGAGGATGGGACTCCCGCTCGCCCCCGTCGCGCTGTACGCGTCGAGCTGGAGCAGCGAGTCGGGCACGATCTTGCCGATGGTGCCCGGCGCCAGCGTCGGCAGGACGATCGGGTGCTCGGCGGTGCCGGCCATCGGCGCGTCCAGGCCGAGCGGGAAGCCTAGCAGCGCGATCGGGTCGCCGACGCTGGGCGCGGCGCCGCTGTCGGACCTGAGGCCGCGCACGGCGGGGAACGAGCCGGAGTCGGTGATCTGGATGGTGGCGACGTCGGCGTTCGCGGCGACGCGCTCGAGCACGGCGCGCCACACCTCGCGCGAGCCGGCGAACTGCACGGCGATCTGGACCGGGCTCCGGCCCGCGTGGTCGATCACGACGTGCTTGTTGGTGAGCAGCAGGCCGGCCGCCGACACCCCGAACCCGGTGCCCGTGTAGGTCGAGTCGTCGGGGAACTTGACGTAGACCATCGCGACGGCCCGCGCGTTCGCCCGGTTGATCGCCGCCCAGTTCACGCCCTGCGCCACGGTGATCCGCTGGCGCCGCTGCTCCACCGCCGCGTACTGCTGCTGCAGCGACGCCAGCCGCGCGGGATCGCGCTCCGTGGCCAGCTGCTGCCGCAGGCCCGCCGCCTCCGAGTCGGCGCGGGCCTGCGCCACGCGCAGCGTGCGCACCTCGCGGCTCAGCGAGTCGACGACGCTGCCGATGGAGGCGAACTGCTGCTGGGCGACGTGACCCTGCCACAGCACGACGCCCAGCGCCGCGACCACCACGATCGCGAGCACCGCCAGGGCCCACCGGTACCGCGCGGCCTGCTGGTTCACCTGGGCGCGGAGCACCGACGTGGCGGAGGGCGTGGGCGGCGTCCGCACCGGAGCCGCCGCCGGCGCGGCGCCCGCGGTCGGCTTCGGCGCCGCGGCGGCCGGGGCCGGCGCGCGCACCGCGGGCACCACCTGCTCGGCGCCGTCGGCCACCGGGTGGAATTCCACCTCCGGGCCCTGCGGGCCGAGCCGCAGCCGGTCGCCCGCCCTGAGCTCCTGGTCGGCGGTGATCCGGTGCCCGTTCACGAAGGTGCCGTTGCGGCTCCCCAGATCGCGCACGACGAAGTGGTCGCCGCTCCGCAGCACGGCCGCGTGCCGGGTGGAGGCGTCGAGGTCCTGGTTCGGATCGAGCGGGAGATCGGACTGCGGGTCGCGGCCCAGCGTGACGTACGCCTTGTCGAAAACCTCGCGGTGGCCCGCGCGCCCGCCCGACATGACCCTCAGCTCACATCTCATGCGTGACGCGCGCCTCCCCGCGAGCGGGGGCTAGAACAGCCACCATTTCTTTCGGCCGGGGTCCGTCTTCCGGGTCGTGGGCTCCGTCTTGCGGCCGGCGCCTTCTTCCGGGTTGTACACCGGCACCGGCTCGGTGGTGGATTCCGTGTCGAGCAGCGGGTAGACCTGATGGCCCAGCGGCTCCGTGCCGTCCGGGTTCGGCAGACCGCCGCCGAACCTGGCCACGATGCACGTGATGTTGTCCGGGCCGCCCCGCTCGTTCGCCAGGTCGATAAGTTCCCTGCACGCCGCCACGAGGTCCGTAGCCTGCGTCACAATGCCGAGAATCTCCTCCTTCTTGACCAGTCCGGAGAGCCCGTCGGAGCACATCACCAGCAGGTCGCCCGACCTGAGCTCCTGGCGCGTGAGGTCGACCTTGACGTGCGGATCCGGGCCGAGCGCCTGGAGGATGATGTTGCGCCGCTCGCTCACCGCCGCCTCCTCCTCGGTGAGCTCGCCGGCGTCCACCAGCCGCTGCATCAGCGACTGGTCCTTGGTGATCTGGGCGATGCGCCCCTGGCGGATGAGGTAGCCGCGGCTGTCGCCGATCTGTGTCAGGTACAGCGAGCCCTGGAACACGCCGGCCGCCGTGGTGGTCGTGCCCATCCCGCGGACCTCGAGATGGTTCGTCGCGTACTCGTGGATCTGCTGGTTGGCGATCTCCACCGCCTCCTTGAGCCGGTACGCGAACCGCTGCTCGGTGACCTCCTGGTCGCCGCCCCACTGCGTGACCATGTGGTTGTAGACGGTCGTCGTCGCCATCTCGCTGGCGACCTCGCCGGCGGCGGCGCCGCCCATCCCGTCGGCCACCATGAACAGGGTCCCGCGGCGGCCCACCTCGTGCTCCCGCACGTCGGGCTGCAGGGAGGCCTTGCGGGTCGTGAGGTCCGCCACGATGAAGCTGTCCTCGTTGTGGTCGCGGGCCTTCCCGACGTCGGTCCGGCCGAAGACCTGGACGCGTACCGGTCGGTCGCTCATGGGCCCTTCAGGCGAGGGTCGAGGTCCGCCGCACGCGCGTGCCAGACGTTGTAGTTGGTGCCGTCGTTCTGCACGCCGTACGACTGCGCGATCACCTCCGCGGCCTTCGCGCGGGTCAAGGCCGGAAGCTGGGGGGTCATGTTCCAGTAGCGGAAACCCAAGGTGCGGGCGTCGGCGGCATAGGCGCTCGTGTCCCTCTCCAGCCGGTCCAGCGCCGCCAACAGGTCACGGTCTGCCTGGTCCGCGACGGATCCTCCGGACGGACCGGGTGACGGCGTCTGCGCCGCCGTCGGCTGCGGCCTCTGGACTGGCTGCTTCCCGCCGGTCTGGGTTGGCTTGGGCGCCTCCGTGCTGCCCGGGCGTCCGCCCGCCGGCGTCGTATTCGCCGCCGTCTGCGGGTTGCCGGGTGGCGGGGCGGGCGCGGCCGCCTTGCCCGTGTCGGCCGGCGCCTGGATGGCCGGCGACTTCGGCGTCCGGTTCATCGTCATCACCGCCACCACCGCGATCGCGCCCACGCCCGCCACGCCGCCGAGGACCGGTACCAGCGGGAACTTCTTCGCCGGCACGGCGGGCCGCGTGGCCGTCGGGGGCGCGGGCCTGGCCCGGTGCGCCTTCAGCGCGTGCTCCGCGTCCATCAGCTGGGTCGCGGCCGTCGTCACCGGCTCGGCGACCCGCGTGCCCGGCACCGCCGCGCCGCCCACCGCCGTCTCGGCGTCGCGCGCGAAGTCGGTCGCCACGGCGTAGCGCTCGGACGGCGTGCGGGCCAGCGCCTTGTCCAGCACCGGCTGGAGCCCGGGCGGGAAGGCGATGTCCGGGCGCGCGGTCGCGAGCGGCATCGGCGCGTCCGTCAGCCGCTTGATCATCGTCTCCTGCGCGCTGTCCGCCTGGAACGGCAGCACGCCCGTGAGCATCCGGTAGAAGACCAGGCCGAGCGAGTAGATGTCGCTGCGCCCGTCGAGCTTGTCGCCCGACAGCTGCTCGGGGCTCATGTATTCCGGCGTGCCCACCACCAGCCCGGTCTTGGTGACCTTCTGGCCGGCCTCGTCGCCCGCCACGGCCTTGGCGATGCCGAAGTCCACCACCTTCACCACGTCCGCGCCGTCGCGACCCTGCACGACCATGATGTTGTCGGGCTTGAGGTCGCGGTGCACGATGCCGAGGTCGTGCGCGGCGGCCAGCGCGTCGGCGGACTGGCGGAGGATGCGCACCGCGCGCAGCGGGGGCAGCGCCCCCTCCTGCTCGATGATGTCGGTGAGCGCCGCGCCCTGGATGAACTCCATCGCCAGGTAGATGATGCCGTCGGGCGTCTCGCCGAAGTCGTAGATCTGGCAGACGTTGGGATGCGAGATGCGGCTCGCGTTCGACGCCTCGCGGTTGAACCGGCTGATCGCGTCCGGGTCGCTCGCCATCGAGGGGTTCATCACCTTGATGGCGCTCTTGCGGCCCATCTTGACGTGCTCGCCGAGGTACACCGCGCCCATGCCGCCCTCGCCGAGCTTCTTGATGATCGCGTAGCGGTCGGCGACCACCTGCCCCACCAGGTCGGCGGTCGGGCTGGCGGCGCGCAGCGTCGAGCCGTCCACCGGGCAGAACTTCGAGGTGTCCGGGTACTCCTTGCCGCACACGGGGCAGGTCTTCACGTCATCTCCACCACGAGCAGCTTGTCCCCCACCAGGATGCGCGAGCTCTTCTTCAGGGCCACGTCGCCGCGCGTCGCCACCGCGATGCCGTTGCGGCTGCCCGCGTCGGCCAGGACGAAGCCCGCGTCCTCGGAGCGGATCTGGGCGTGCGACGAGCTCATCGACGGATCGTACGGGAACGTCCAGTCGCCCGCGTCGCGGCCCAGCTTCACGTCCCGCCCCGGCGAGAGGTGGAACACGTCGCGCACGCTGCCGTCCACCCGCAGCTGCGACAGGCTCGCGATGTCGGCGCTCGGAATCAGGGAGCCCATCCGCCGGGTCGCGTCGGCGTCGGGCGCGTACGGCCCGGGATAGCCGAGCCGCCGGAACCGCAGCAGCTGGGAGCCGATGAGGATCAGGTCGCCGTCCACCAGCCGGTGCGGGCCCTCGAGGAAGATCCAGGTGCCGTTGCGCGAGCCGAGATCCCTGACGCGGAGCTGCCCTTCCTTCCAGATGAACAGCGCGTGCATCGGCGACAGGTACACGTCGTCGGGGAAGGCGACGTCGGCGCCGCTGCGCCCCATGGTCGTCTCTTCACCGATCAGCGGGTAGCGGGTGCCCTTGGCGGCGTCCTCCCCCGCGAGCACCAGCTCGACCGGCGGGCGCGAGGCCCGCTGCGGCGAGAACACCTTCGTCGGCTCGTGCGGTCCCGAGGCCCGCGGGCCGGCGCCGAGCGGCGTGGCGCAGATCGGGCAGAACTTGTATTCGGCGCTGGCGATGGGGGCGCCGCAGTTGGGGCACTTGAGCCCTTCCGCGGCGGCGGCCTTGGGCGCCTCCGGCGCCAGCTTGGCCCCGCACGACGCGCAGAACGCCATCGAGGCGTCGACCGGGTGCCGGCACGAGGAGCACACGAGCCCCGACGCGGCGCCCGTCGGCGTGCCGGCCGTCGCCGGCGGGTACACCCGGGTGGCGGGCGTGCCCCCGGCCGCCGCCGGCGCGGGCATCGCGATCGCCGAGGCGGAGAGAGGCTTCCCGCAGTCCATGCAGTAGCGCGAGTCCGGATCGTTGCTCCGGCCACAGTGCGCGCAGGTGATCACGTTTCGGACCGCCTCCGGGGCGAAGAATCCGGCGAGAAGCGAGCGCCAATATATGGGCAAATTCGGGGGCTGGTCAACAGAGCTAAATTGACGTTGCGCCGAGAGTTGGTGTACGTTGCGCGAACGATGCCCCCGCGCGGATCCCCCCTGCTCCTCGCCCTCATCCTCAACGCGACCGCCGGGATCGCCGGCGCCCCGGCGCAGCTGGTTCCGTCCCAGCGCCCGCCCGCGCTGCCCCCGATCGAGCCGGTCGACGGCCCGCTGGCGCTCACCGTCGTCTATCCGCCGACCGACGCCCTGCTCGGCGCTCGCGACAGCGCGTTCCTGTTCGGCGCGACGGGGAGCGGACAGGCCAGCCTCACCATCGACGGCACCCCGGTGAACGTGGCGCCGGACGGCGCGTTTCTCGCCTGGCTGCCGCTGCCCGACGACACGGTGGCCGTCTTCCACCTGGTCGCGGTGAAGGGCCAGGAGCGCGCCTCGCTCGACTGGCGGGTGCGGCTCCCGGCGAGGTACGTCCCGCCCGCGCAGCCGCTGTGGGTCGACACCCTGACGCTCAGGCCCCGGGGGGACGTGTGGGCGGTGGCCGACGAGCCGCTCCGCGTGGTGGCGCGGGCCGCGCCGGGCGCCTCCGTCGCCGTCCGCCTGCCCGACGGGCGGGTCTTCCCGCTGGCGCCGGACACCGAGGTGGCGGGCGGGTACGGCCCGTTCGAGCGCCGGCCGGAGCGGCTGGCCATGCAGCCGACGGTGCGCTACACGGGCAGCATGCCCGCCGTGCCGCTCGGCGCGCCGCTCCCCCGGCTCGCCGGTCCCGCGGCCGCCCCCGATACCGGATCGGCGCCGGGGGCGGCGGTGATCGCCGCGCTCGGGCCCGATACGCTCGTCGTCCCGCTCCCGGTGCGCGTGACGCTGGTGGATCCCGCCGCTCCGCCCGTCGTGGTCCTCGACGACGACACCGCGCGGACCGGCCGGACGCGCGGCGTCGTCGTGGGCTCCCCCCTGCCGCACGGCACCTTCGACTGGTTCTTCGCCGAGGGGACGCCGGCGGCGGTGGACGGGCGGGTCGGCGACCAGGTCCGCGTGCGGCTGTCGCGGGAATCGCTCGCCTGGGTGAGCCTCGCCGACGTCGCGGCGGTGCTCCCCGCCGGCACGCCGCCCCCCGCGACGGCGGTGCGCCTGGTGCGGCTCACGCCGCGCGACTCCCTGGTCGAGGCGCGGCTCAACCTGGAAGCGCGGGTGCCGTTCCGCGTCGACGAGGACGAGCGCGCGGTCCGGGTGCGGCTGTACGGGGCGCAGTCGGACCTGGACTTCGTGCAGTACGGGGGCACCGACCCGCTGGTGCGCCGGGTGACCTGGGCGCAGCCCGCCGCCGACGAGTGCACGGTGACGTTCGAGCTGGCCGCGCGCGTGTTCGGGTGGCGCGCCCGCTGGGAGGGCGCCGACCTGGTGCTGGACATCCGGCGCCCGCCGCCCGTGAACCGCGTGCGGCCGCTGGCGGGCCGCACCATCGCGCTGGACCCCGGCCACCCTCCGTTGGGCGCGACCGGACCGACGGGGCTGCGCGAGGCGGACGCGAACCTGGCGGTGGCGCTCGCGCTCCGCGACCTGCTGCAGCGCGAGGGCGCGCGGGTCGTGCTGACGCGGACCGCGGACACGGCCCTGGACCTGTACGAGCGCACCACGCTGGCGGAGCGCTCCGCCGCCGAGGCGCTGGTTTCCATCCACAACAACGCGTTCCCCGACGGGGTCAACCCGTTCGTTAACAGCGGCACCAGCACTTACTACTTCCAGCCGCGCTCGGCGAGGCTCGCGTTCCTGACCCAGACCGCGCTGGTGGGCGAGCTGGGGCTGGCCAACCTGGGGGCCGCGCGCGGCAACTTCGCGCTGGTCCGCACCACCTGGATGCCGGCGATCCTCACCGAGGGCGCGTTCCTGATGGTCCCGGAGCAGGAGAACGCCCTGCGCACGCCGGCCTTCCAGGAGGGGTACGCGCGCGGCATCGCACTCGGCCTCCAGGCGTTCTTCCGCGAGCTGGCTGAGGGCGGGCCGTGACGCGCCGGCGCGCCGAACCAGGCCTGCCGGCGTGGGGTATGACGCCGTCATGAGCGCGGCGCCGCGTCGGCTGTGCCTCGCGGTCCTGGTCGCTGCATCCGCCGGGCCCGTGCGCCTGGCGGCGCAGGAGCCCCAGGACCGCGCACGCCTCGACTCCCTCGCCGCCGCCTTCGCCGTGATCCCCGACTCCACGACGCTGCTCGCGATGGAGGCGACGCGCATCGCGTACGCGAAGGAGCACCGCGACGACCCGATGGTGCACCTGGAGCTCGGGCTGCTGGCGTTCCACATCGGCGAGGTCGCCAGGGCCACCAAGCACTACGACGACGCGGCCGGGGAGTTCGAGTGGGCCTCGGACCTGAGGCCGGACTGGCCGGCGCCGTGGTACTGGCTGGGTCGGTCGGAGATGGCGATCGGGGAGGCGCGCGCCATCGCCCTGGAGAACCTGCGGCAGGCGCTCGGGCTCGACGCGCTCTCCAAGGCCGCGCGGGCGTTCGCCCGCGCGGCGCAGGCCGACCCCGCGTACTCGCGGGCGCTGGTGGACCTCGCGAACACCGCGCTGCGGCAGAAGATCGCGCCGCGTCTCGACGTCGCGCAGCGCGCCCTGCGGCTCGCCGCGGGGACGGCGGCCGGACGCGAGCCGGAGGTGCTGCTGGCGCGGGGCCGGGTCGAGCGCGAGCTGGACCAGCACGACTCCGCGCTGGTCGCCTTCCGGGGCTACCTCGCCGCCGGCGGGGACTCCGGCCTCGGCGGACTCGAGGTCGCCCGGACCTTCGCCCTGCTCACCCAGCCCGACTCGGCCGTGGCGGCGTACTTCGGGGCGCTGCGGCGGCCGCTCACGCCGCCGGCGCGGGCCGCGTTCCGCGGCGACCTCACCTGGATCGCCACGCCCGAGGAGCTGGCCGCCTTCGACGCGCTCCCGGCGGACTCCGTCGGCCGGTGGCTGCGGCGCTTCTGGGGCGAGCGCGACGTCGAGGACGCCCGGCGGCCGGGGGAGCGCCTGGTGGAGCAGTTCCGGCGCTACGCGTACGCGCGGGCCAACTTCCGCCTCACCACGCGCCACCGGCATTACGACATCACCGACGTGTACCACGACAGCGCGCAGGCGGAGTTCGACGACCGCGGCATCGTGTACCTGCGGCACGGCGAGCCGGACGGCCGCGCGCGCTACTCGGACCAGTACGTGGAGCCCAACGAGACCTGGGTGTACCGGCGGCCGCCGCCGGAGACCGACCTGGTGTTCCACTTCGTGTCGGCCGGGCACGTGCAGGACTACAAGCTGGTGGAGAGCCTGCTCGACGCGTACGGCTTCAGCTCGGCGGTGATCTTCCAGTCCCGCCAGGACGTCCCGACGGCGCTGTTCGGCGGCCTGCTCAATTCGCGCGCCACGATCTCGGACATCTACCAGCGGCTGGCGGACCAGGGCACCGCGGGACGGGGCGCGCTGCTCGCCGAGGAGCGGCGGCGCGGCCGGCAGGCCATCGCGGTCGGCACCACGACCGACTCGTACGCGCTCCGCTTCGCGCACGACCTCTCCCCCGTGGTGTCCTCGTTCGTGCTCGGCGACGCGGAGCGGCACCCGGTCCTGCACGTCGTGTTCGCGCTTCCGGCGCGGGCGCTGCGCTCGTTCCCGGCGCCCGGCGGCGTCGGGTATCCGTTCGAGTTCCGGCTCATCGTGTACGACTCGGCGTACCGCCGGGTGGCCGGCCTGGACACGCTCCGCGTCTTCCGCAACCCGACCGACCTGCCCGAGGGGAGCTTCCTCACCGAGCAGCTGGCGGTGCGCGTCCCTGCCGGCGAGTTCCACTACCATTTCGTCGTGGAGGAGCTGCAGGCCGACGCGGGAGCCCTGGTGCACGCCGAGCCGGTCGCGGTGCCGCGCACCGACAGCGGGTTCTCGGCGAGCGACCTGGTGCTGGGCCTGCTCGGCAGCGGCCTGGTGCTGCGGCGCGAGGGGGGCGACATCCCGCTCAATCCGCTGGCGCACTACCCGCGCGACGGAACGGTGGAGCTGTACTACGAGCTGTATGGCCTGCCGGAGGGCGCCACCGTCGCGACCCGGGTGAGCGTCCAGTCGGCCGGCGGCCGCTCGTTCTTCCAGCGGCTGTTCGGCGGGGGCCGCGGCGTGAACCTCGAGTACAACACGGCGACCGGCGCGGACGGCACGGCCCGCGTGCGCCAGCAGATCGTTCTGACCGGCCTGTCGCCCGGCCGCTACGTCCTCGGCCTCGATCTGACGGACGTGGCGGCCCACCAGCATCTGCGGCGAGAGCAGACCTTCGAGATCACCGGCGCGCGCGCGCCTTGACACCCCCTCCGGGCGGGGCCTAAGTTCACCTCGCTCACGGCGTTACCTTCCGGATCGAGAGCGCGAATGTTCTGTTCCCGCTGCGGTCAGCAGGTCGACACCTCCGTCAAGTACTGCCCCAACTGCGGGCTGGATCTGACGGCCATCACCCAGTGCGGGGCCGCCGGCGCGGCGACCCAGCCGCTGGCGGCCGACGATTCCGCCGCCGTGCGCGAGGCGCTCAAGGACGAGTACGAGCTGGAGAAGGAGCTCGGCCGCGGCGGGATGGCGATCGTCTACAAGGCGCGCGACAAGGCGCTGGAGCGCGAGGTCGCGATCAAGGTCCTGCCGTTCTCGCTGTCGTTCGACGCCGAGTTCGTCGAGCGGTTCCAGCGCGAGGCCCGCACCTCCGCGAAGCTCGAGCACCCGAACATCATCCCCATCTACCGGGTCGGAAAGTCGGGCCGCGTCATCTACTTCGTGATGAAGTTCCTGCGCGGCAAGCCGCTGTCGACCGTGATCGCGGCGCGGGGCGCGCTGCCGGTGCCGGAGATCAAGCGGCTGCTGATCGAGGCGAGCCGGGCGCTGGGGTACGCGCACAAGCACGGCATCGTGCACCGCGACATCAAGCCCGACAACATCATGTTCGACGAGCTGGGCCAGGCCATCGTGACCGACTTCGGGATCGCGAAGGCGCAGTCCGGCGCCCGCCTGACCGGCACGGGCATGGCCATCGGCACGCCGCACTACATGAGCCCGGAGCAGGCCAGGGCGCAGACGCTGGACGGGCGCAGCGACGTGTACTCGCTCGGCGTCGTGGGCTACCAGTGCCTCACCGGACACGTGCCCTTCGACGGCGAGGACAGCTTCTCCATCGGCTACAAGCACATCATGGAGGAGCTGCCGACGCCGCCGCTCGAGTCGGCGGAGCAGCGCGACCTGTTCGCCATCATCCAGCGGATGATGGCCAAGAAGCCCGACGACCGGTTCCAGACCGCCGAGGACCTGGTCACCTCGCTCGAGGGCAGCGGGGGCATCGCGGCCGCGGTGTCCGCCGACGTCGCCACCCGGCCGACCGAAGCACTGCGGCCGGTGGCCGGCGTGGCCACCATCGCCTCGCAGGCCACCACTCCGCTGCCGCGCGCCTCGGGCTCCACGCCCAGGCCGCCCGCCTCCGCGATCGCCACCAGCGCCGAGGCCGCCCGGGTCGCCAAGCCCAAGCCGCGGCCGCCGCGGCCGAGCCCGGAGAAGTCGAGCCGGGCGCCGCTGATCGTGGTCGGCGCGCTGGTGGTCGTGGTCGCGGCGCTCGCGGCCTACTACTTCCTGGTGCTGCGCAAGGCCCCGGTGAGCGTGGCCTCCGCCGATTCGACGCACGCCGCCGCGCCGGCGCCCGACACCACGAAGGGCGCGGCGGCGCGGCCGGAGAGCGCGGCCACGCCGCCGGTCACGCCGCAGGCGGCGACCAGCCAGCCCGCCGGCACGCAGCCGGCGGCCACGCCCGCCGCGACGCCCCCGGCGACGCAGCCGCCGAGCCAGCCGGCGACCACCCGGCCGACGACGCGGCGGGAGCGGCCGTCGCACCATGCGCAGCCCGCCGGCAAGGAGCCGCCCGCGCTCGCCGCGCGCCCGGCGACGCCGGGGGCCCCGCCGGACTGCGAGGCGGGCCCGGTGAGCATCCAGAATCCGAACCGCGCCTGCTGGGACTCGAAGCCCGTCGCCCAGTTCACGCCCCAGGTGGGCGTGCCCTCGAGCTGCACCAGCGCTCCGCCGACGCTGACCCTCAACGTGCACGTGTCGCGCACGGGCGACGTGCTCCAGGCGGTGCCGGCGTCGCGGCCGTCGCCGTGCCGGGCCTTCCAGGAGCAGGTCCTGGCCCAGGCCCTCGATTTCCACTTCAGTCCCGCCCGGAAGGGCGGCCAGCCGGTGGGCGCATGGGTGCAGGTGGTCATCCACCCCGTTCGCCAGTAGTCCACCCCACCGCCTTCATCGCGCCGGGCGCCGACGTCATGGGCGACGTGCGCCTGGGGGCGGAGTCGAGCGTCTGGTACCAGTGCGTCCTGCGCGGCGACATCGACACGATCACCGTCGGCGCGCGCAGCGACGTGCAGGACCTGACCATGGTGCACGTGGACGAGGGGGTCCCGTGCACGATCGGGGCGGGCGTGGGGATCGGCCACCGCTGCATCCTCCACGGCTGCACCATCGAGGACGACTGCCTGATCGGCATGGGGAGCATCCTGCTCAACGGCGTTCACGTGGGCACCGGCTCGGTGATCGGCGCCGGGTCCGTGGTGCCCGAGGGCATGCACATCCCGCCAGGGTCGCTCGTGATGGGCGTGCCGGCGAAGGTCCGCAGGCCGGTGGACGACGCGCTCCGCGCGCGCATCCGCGCGACGGTCGATCACTACGTCGCCCTGGCGCGCCTGCACGCCGAGCAGCGCTACGCGAGGCCGCGGGCCTGACCGCAGCGAGGGCGTTTCGCAAGCTTTGTGATGTGAATAGCGGGGAAACGGCCTGCGGCGCGGGTTCTCGCGGGGTGTTGGCGAGAACCGGAGACGGTTCTAGATTGCTCCCCCGCAAGTCTTTCCTGCGGTAACGGTTAACTCACTGACCGCATCACCAAAAAACCGCCGGGCCACGGTCCTTCACATCGGGTCCGCTTGTTGGAGTTTCGAGAATGGTTTCAGGCAGAGCGTCGGGAAGCGGACTGCAGCTGAGCGCCAACGCGCTCACGGTGCTGGAGCGCCGCTACCTCGTCAAGAACGAGGCGGGCCATCCGGCGGAGCAGCCGGAGGAGCTGTTCCGCAGGGTGGCGCGGACCATCGCCGCGCCCGACCGCAGCTACGGCGCCTCGGACGGGGCGGTCGAGGCGCTGGCCGAGGAGTTCTTCCGCGTGATGGCCGAGCGGAAGTGGATGCCGAACAGTCCGACGCTGATGAACGCGGGCCGGCCGCTGGGCCAGCTGTCCGCGTGCTTCGTGCTCCCCGTGGACGACGCGCTGTCCAACGGCGCCAGCGGCATCTACGACACCCTGCGGGCGATGGCGCTGGTGCACCAGTCGGGCGGTGGCACCGGGTTCGCGTTCTCGCGGCTGCGGCCGAAGAACGACGTGGTGCGCTCCACGATGGGCGTGGCGTCGGGGCCGGTGTCGTTCATGAAGCTGTACGACGCCTCCACCGACGTGGTGAAGCAGGGCGGGACCCGGCGCGGCGCGAACATGGGGATCCTGCGGGTCGACCACCCGGACATCCTCGACTTCGTCGGGTGCAAGGACGACACCAGCGAGGTCACCAACTTCAACATCTCGGTGGCGATCACCGACGAGTTCATGACGGCGGTGGCGGCCGGCGCGACGTACGAGCTGCGCCACCCGCGCACGGGGCAGGTGACCGGCAGGCTCGACGCGCGCGAGGTGTTCGACAAGATCGTCGCGGGCGCGTGGAAGACCGGCGAACCCGGGGTGTTCTTCATCGACCGCGCCAACCGGTACAACCCGGTGCCGCAGCTCGGCGCCTACGAGGCCACCAACCCCTGCGGCGAGCAGCCGCTGCTGCCGTACGACGTCTGCAACCTGGGGTCGATCAACCTCGGGCTGTTCGTGCGCGACGAAGAGATCCAGTGGGACGACCTGCGGCAGACGGTGCACCTGTGCACCCACTTCCTCGACAACGTCATCGACGCCAACAGGTACCCGCTGCCGGAGATCGACGACCTGGCGAAGCGGATCCGCCGCGTCGGGCTCGGCGTGATGGGGTGGGCGGACATGCTGGTGCGGCTCGGCGTGCCGTACAACTCCGACGCCGCGGTGGAGTTCGGCCGGCAGGTGATGGCCTTCGTGGACGACGAGGCGAAGGGCGAGTCGGAGCGCCTGGCGGAGCAGCGGGGCACGTGCCCCGAGTGGGAGCGGAGCATCTGGGGCCCGGAGGCGACCTGCGCGCGGGACGCGCAGGGCGAGCGCATCCGGCCGATGCGGCGGCTCAGGAACTGCAACCTCACGACCGTGGCGCCCACCGGGACGATCTCGATCATCGCGGGCTGCTCGAGCGGCATCGAGCCGCTGTTCGCAGTGGCGTTCCTGCGCAACCAGGCCGGCACGCTGATGCCGGACGTGAACGAGGATTTCGTCGCCTACGCGCGGGCGGGCGGGTGGTACAGCGAGGCGCTGATGCAGCGCATCGCGGAGGAAGGCCACATCCACTTCCCGGAGGTGCCGGAGCACGTGCAGCGCGTGTTCGTGACGGCGCACGACGTGACGCCGGAGTGGCACATCCGGATGCAGGCGGCGTTCCAGGACTTCACCGATTCGGCCATCAGCAAGACGTGCAACTTCCCCGAGGCGGCGACGCGTGACGACGTCCGCCGCATCTACGAGCTGGCGTACTCTCTCGGCTGCAAGGGCGTGACCGTGTACCGCGACAACAGCCGGCCGATGCAGGTGCTCTCGACCGGGAAGACGGCGAAGGAAGTGGCCGCGACCGAGGATCCCTCGCCGGCCACCGACGAGCATCCCGTCATGCAGGCGCCGGCCGCGACCCCGGTGCCGGCGGCCGAGCGCGAGCTGGAGGAGGCGCGCGGGCAGCTGGCCGAGCTGGAGGCCGAGCTGGGGCGGGTGCGCCGCCAGCTCCACGAGGCGGAGGCGGAGAACGCGCAGCGGCGGCTCAAGCGCTCGCGGCCCGACCTGCTGCGCGGCATGACGCGGCGCATCGAGACACCGCTCGGCACGGCCTACGTCACGATCACCGAGGACGAGCGCGGCCAGCCGTTCGAGGTGTTCATCTCGCTGGGGAAGGCCGGCGCTCCCCTGATGGCGGACGTCGAGGCCATCGGCCGGCTGATCTCCCTGTCGCTGCGGTCGGGCATCCCGATGGCGGAGATCCACCGCCAGCTGCGCGGGATCAGCAGCGACCGCCCGATCGGCCTGGGCCCCAACAAGGTCATGAGCGTGCCGGACGCCATCGGCATCGCCATCGAGAAGTGGATGCAGGAGAAGCACGAGGGCGTGCAGCAGGACCTGCTGGTCGCGCCGGCACCGTCGGTCGCCATGCGTCCCGCACCGGCCGCCGCGGACACGGACGGCACGCAGGGCGCGCGCGGCTACACCCACGTCCCCGACCTGCTCGGCGCCTGCCCCGACTGCGGCTCGCAGCTCGAGTTCGCCGAGGGGTGCGTGAAGTGCCACGTGTGCGGGTACAGCGAGTGCGGTTGAGCGCCCCGCCGGCGTGACACTCCGCGGCGCGCGGCGCGGCCCGGCCCCCGATCCACGGGGGCCGGTTCCGTTTCCGGCCTAGCGCAGCCGCATCTCGTTGGTGGGGGCGAAGCCGAGCCGCTCGTAGAGGGGCCGGCCGTCGTCCGACGCGTGGAGGGTGACCACGCGGATCCGGCGCTCGCGCACGTAGCCGAGCACGTACTCCATCAGCAGCGCGGCGACGCCGCGGCGACGCCACGCCCGCTCCACGAACACGTTCATCACGTAGGCTTCGGCGCCGGAGACAACGCCGGGTCCGTCGCGCCCGGGCCGCGGCAGCATCGGCCGCAGCTGGATGCCGGCCCCGCCGACCACCAGGCCGGGCCGCGTGACGGGCTCCGCCAGCCAGCCGACGTAGCTCCCCGCGCCGATCCACTCGCCGATCAGCGGCTCGGTCGCGGACCGCAGCTCGGAGGCGGTGTTCTCGTCGCCGAGCTGGCCCATGTCCCGGAACATCTCGACCCGGTGCTTGGCGAGCAGCGGCGCGTCGTGCGGCGTGGCCGCCCGGACCCGGAAGGCGATGCCCTCGTTCATGGGCCTAAATTAAGCCCGCGTCCCTTGCGTCCGCGAGGCGGCCGTCCGACATTCCCGCCGCCCCATGCCCAAGCTGATCGTGCTGTTCATCACCGCCTTCGTGGATATGGTGGGGTTCGCCCTCGTGCTGCCCCTCCTGCCGTACTACGCGAAGGACTACGGCGCCACCGCGCTGCTGGTGGGCGTCCTGGTGTCGTCGTTCTCGGTGGCGCAGCTCGCGGTCGCCCCGCTGTGGGGCCGGGCGTCGGACCGCTACGGCCGCCGCCCGATGATCATCGCCGGCCTCGCGCTCTCGGCCGTGGCGTACGTCGTGTTCGCCTTCGCCGGCTCGGTGTGGCTGCTGCTGCTCTCGCGGGTGGTGCAGGGCATGGGCGGCGGGACGATCGGCGTGGTCCAGGCGTACGTCGCCGACGCGACGCCGCCCGACCGGCGGACCACGAGCCTCGGGTGGCTCTCGGCGGTGACGAGCTTCGGCGCGGTCGTGGGCCCCGCGTTCGGGTCGATCCTCGACCAGGCCGGCGGCCAGCGCGCACCCGGCCTCGTGGCGGCGGCGCTGGCAACGCTGATCGCCGCGTTCGCCTGGCGGTACCTGCGGGAGTCGAAGGAGATGCGCGGGTCGGGCGCCTTCCACGCGGCCGTCCGCACGCCCGGCAGGGTCGCGCTGCGGCGCGTGGTCTCGCACCCGCGCGAGCCCGCCTCGCGGCTCATCTGGATCTACGCCATCGCGATCGGCGCGTTCTACGGCACCGGACCCACGATGCCGCTGCTGCTCTCGGCGAGGCTGGGCGTGACCGAGCACACCATCGGCTATTTCTTCATGTACTTCGGCGTCATGGGCGTCATCGCGCGGGCGGGCCTGCTGGGCTGGGTCCTCGGCCGGCTGGGCGAGGCGCGGCTGTCACGCCTGGGGATCACGCTGCTGGCCGCGGGCCTGTGCCTGCTCTCGGTGGCGCGGAGCTACCCGGTGCTCATCGCCTCGATGACGTTCATGCCGCTGGGCACCGCGTTCCTGTTCCCGTGCGTGACCGGCCTCCTCTCGACGGTCGTGCCCGGAGCCGAGCGCGGGCTCTACATGGGCGTGCAGCAGACGTTCGGCGGCGTCTCGCGGGTCGCGTTCCCCGTCGCGGCGGGGTACGCGATGGACCAGTTCGGGTACGGGACCCCGTTCCTGATCGCCGCCGTCATGGTGCTCGTGACGCTGCCGATGACGGGGGCGATGAAACGAGAAGTGAGAGGTGAGGGGTGAGAGGCTCACCCCTCACGTCTCACTGCTCGGCCACCGGTACGATCTCCAGAGTGCTCCCCCTCCGCCTCACCACCGCGCGGGCCGCCTGCAGCACCACCCCCGGCCCCGCGAGCCTGAGGTCGGCCAGCGTCTCGGGCGCGCCCTCCTGCAGCGCGACCGTCCGGCCCCCCGCCGTCACGCGCACCGAGTCCGCCGGCGCGACGACGGCCGCGAAGGTCCCCGCCCGGCGGTCCTGAACCGCGGACGTGGTGAACTCCGCCGACAGACCCGGACCGCACGGCCGCACCCACCTGGTGTGGAGCAGCACGTCCGAGTCCACCTGGAGCAGGTTCTGGGGGTCGATGCCGCACAGCCCGAACCGTGCGCCGGGGAGGGAATCGGCTCGCAGCAGGATCGTCAGGCCCGACTGGGCCAGCACGCTGTCGGCCTGGGCACGGCGGATGCCGCGGAGGCGGGCCACGCCCTCGCGCGCCGCGCGGCCGAGCGACGCCGTGTCCACCGCCCGCGCCGCCCTGCCGAGCAGGGCGCGCTCCGGGTCCCGGTAGCCCGATGCCACGGCGAGCATCTCCTGCAGGGTGAGGTCCTGCCGGACCAGCTCGGCGCGCCATGGCGGGCCCGAGAGACGATCGAGCAGCAGTCCCATGGCCGGGCCGGTCGCGTAGAAGCGCAGGCGGAGCGATTGGCGCACGTCGGACGTGAGACTGTCGAGCCGCGCGCGGTGCCGGGCGACCTCGCGCTCGGCGTCCGCGCGCCACGGGAACCCGGGATCGTCCGCGGCCAGCGCCAGCGAGCGCACCAGCGCGTACTCGGCCAGGCCCTCGTTCAGCTCGGCCCGGGTCTCGAACTCCGCGAAGTCGCTGCCGAGGGCGCGGTGGCGCGCCTCCCGCGCGGCCACGAATTCGCGGGTCCGCTCGGCCAGCTCGGCGCGGGTGCCTGCGGCCAGCGCGCGCGCCAGCAGCCGGCCCTCGAGCGCCCAGCCGGCTTCGTTGCCGGCGTCGAACACGGGGTAGGTGCTCACCAGGAACGAGTTCTCGCCCGAGCCGAACTTGCGGTCGTCGCGCGCGACGGAGCGCTCGTACACGTGGAACGCCTCGTGGGCGGTGGTGCCGAACAGCTGCGCCTCGTCCGCGTCCGGGAACACGAACACCTGCGCCACGTCCCGACCGCCGAGGCTGGTGCCGGTGCTCGCGGCCGTGTGGAGCGCGGCCGGCTGCCACACGGCCCCGGCCAGGTCCGCGACGGGCGTGAACCCCGCGGGCGCAGCGCCGGATCCCCAGCCCAGCAGCAGGATGCCCCGGTCCGGCACGACGTAGAGCACCGGGATGGTGTCCGGCCGGAAGCCGGGCCACAGGGCGTCCGGATGCGCCGCCGTCACGCGCACCAGCTCGGCGTGCACCGCGGCCAGGCGCTCGATGGCCGGGCGCGAGCCGTCCTGCGCGGCGAGCGGAGTGGCCGGGAGCGCGAGCATCAGCATGGCGAAGCGGATGTGCATGGCGGTGGACCAGGGGCTGGGTCGTCTGGATAGATGCGGCTGCGCGGGCGAGGGTCGCAATAGGGCTCCGACTGTGAGACGTAAGCCGTGAAAGGTGAGACGTTCAAGTGAGAGGTGAGAGGCTAGACCGTGAGAAGTGAGATCGCCTCACCTCTCACGCCTTTCCCTCTCACGCCTCACCTGAACTGCTCACTTCTCACACCTCACCTCTCACAGCCGGTGAAGCTATGTTGCCCCCATGACCACCACCTCCCCCGGCGATCTCCCCGCCCCGGAGTTCCGCGCCGCCTTCCACCGCGTCGCCGATCTCGTCGCCGACTACCTCGAGCACGTCGGCGAGTACCCGGTGCTCCCGAAGGTGCGGCCCGGCGACGTGCGGGCGCTGCTCGCGCCCGTGCCGCCCAAGGATCCGGAGCCCCTCGACCGGGTGCTCGACGACTATCGCCGCATCGTCGAGCCCAACGTCACGCACTGGAACCACCCGGGCTTCATGGCCTACTTCGGCATCACCGGCTCGGGGCCGGGCATCCTGGGCGAGGCGCTGGCCGCCGGACTGAACGTCAACGCGATGCTGTGGCGCACCAGCCCGGCCGCGACCGAGCTCGAGGAGACGGTCACCGACTGGCTGCGGCAGATGCTCGCCCTGCCCGCGGTCTTCCGCGGGCACATCAACGACACCGCCTCGGTGTCCACCTTCCTGGCGCTGGCCGTCGCCCGCGACCGCGCGCCGGGCCTCGAGATCCGCGAGCGGGGCATGGCCGGCCGCGCCGACGTGCCGGCGCTGGTCGTGTACGCGAGCGATCAGGCGCACTCCTCGGTGGACAAGGCGGTGATCGCCCTCGGCCTCGGCCTCGCCAACCTCCGCAAGGTGCCGGTGGACGACCAGTTCCGGATGGACGCCGTCGCCCTCGAGGCGATGATCGCGGAGGACCGCATCCACGGCCGTCTCCCCATCGCGGTCGTCGCCACGGCGGGCACCACCTCCACCACCAGCGTGGATCCTCTGCAGGCCGTCGCCGCCGTCTGCCGGCGCGAGGCCGTCTGGCTCCACGTCGACGCGGCCTACGGCGGCGCCGCCGCGACCTGCCCCGAGTTCCGCCCCCTGTTCGACGGGATGGAGCAGGCGGACTCGATCGTGGTGAACCCGCACAAGTGGCTGTTCACGCCGGTGGACTGCTCGGTGCTGCTGGTGCGCGAGGCCGCGGCGCTCCGCGCCGCCTTCTCGCTGGTGCCGGACTACCTGCGCACCGACGAGGAGGGCGTCACTAACCTGATGGACTACGGGATCCAGCTCGGCCGGAGATTCCGGGCCCTCAAGCTGTGGATGGTCATCCGCGCGTTCGGGGTCACGGGGATCCGCGAGCGTCTCCGCCACCACTGCGCCCTGGCGCAGGAGCTGGCGGGGTGGGTCCGTGCCGAGCCGGGCTTCGAGCTGGCGGCGCCGGTGCCGTTCAGCGTGGTCTGCTTCCGGGTGACGCGCGGCGCGACGGGCGAGGAGCAGGACAAGCTCAACGAGCGCGTGATCAACCGCGTCAACGCGGCGGGCTCGGTGTTCCTCGCGCCCACCCGCCTGCGGGGCAGGGTGGTGATCCGCGTCGCGATCGGCAACCTGCGCACCGGGCGCGAGCACGTGGCGGAGGCCTGGCGGCTGATTCGGGAGGCGGCAGCTGGCGTCTGACACACCCTATCGCCCTACACCTGTCTTCCAGGCGCCTCGGAGTTGGGTGTAGGGTGTAGGGTGTAGGGTGTGAGGGTTCCTCTAGGTCCCCGGCCCGCGCCAGATGACCGGCTTCACGTCCCCGCTCCGCTCGCGCGCCCACGCCTGGGCGGCGGCCAGCTTGGTCAGGTAGGTCTCGCGCCAGCGCTCCGGCAGGTTGGCCCTCATGTAGCCGGGGGTCAGAATCTCCTTCCCGGGGCCCCGCCCCAGCTCGACGACGTCGCCGAGGAAGCAGGTCGAGCTGCCGGTGTCCATCAGGTTGATCACGCGGCATTCGAACCACGCCCAGCAGTCCTCGAGGATCGGGCAGCCGAGCCCGCCCGGCCGGTGCGGCACGCCGGCGAGCTTGTCGCGGTCGCGCCCGGACTCGAAGCCGAGGCGCTCGATCAGGTCGAACTGGCCCCGGTGCAGCGCGTGCACCGCGAACCGGCCCGACTCGAAGATCATGTCGTGGCTGTAGTTGAACTTGTGCACCAGGATCATCAGCCGGGGCAGGTCCGGGACGATGGACGCGCGCGTGGCGGCGTCGGAGATCATCCCGTTGGCCTTGCCGTCGCGCTGGGCGGTGATCGCGACCACGGGGGTCGTGAAGCTGCGCAGCAGCTCGTAGCTCAGGATGGGGTCCATCGGCGTATTCTGCGCCCGACCCCGCCGCACGGGCAATGCCGGCCGTCAACACGCGGCGCCCGCCGGCCGTAGCCCGGGGGCTGGCCGCGCGTCGCGCGCGGCCGCATTGTTCCGGCTCCGTCGCCCCCAACCAAGGTGCGCTCCATGCGAAGCGTTCCGCTCCTGTCCACGTTCCTCGCGCTCTCCCCGCTGGCCGCCGTGCGCGCCCAGGTCGCGCACCCCGACACCACCATGCTCGCGGCCTTCGCGTGGCACGCCGTCGGCCCGGCCAACATGAGCGGGCGGGTGAGCGCGATCGTCGGCAATCCCCTCGACGCGAAGGAGACGCTGGTGGGCTTCGCGTCCGGGGGCCTGTGGCGGACCGTGAACGCGGGCGTCACCTGGACGCCGGTCTTCGATCGCGAGAAGGTCTCGACCGTGAGCGCGCTGGCGATGGCCGCGAGCGACACCGCCGTCGTGTGGGCGGGCACCGGCGAGGCCGACTCGCGCA